>Ga0181520_10000345_pt1 | contig 103090 bp, 71 predicted proteins | sample PEATcosm2014_Bin_29_FD_132451 | JGI IMG/M metagenome (GOLD analysis project Ga0181520, IMG submission 132451) | Peatland microbial communities from MTU Mesocosm Facility, Houghton, MI, USA - PEATcosm2014_Bin02_30_metaG | ecosystem: Environmental > Terrestrial > Soil > Wetlands > Peat | place...
CGTCCGGATTGGGCGTGCTCACCGTGCAGGTGGGCGTCGGCGGCGTGGTGCCGTAGGTGTATTCCACCGGACCCGCGGTGATGGTCACCGCCAGCGGAGCTGCCGTGACCGTGCCATTGACCGGCGTAACCGTGTAATTGGAGAGCGCCGAGCCGATGGCTGTGGGTACCGTCGTGCTGCCCACAACGGCCGCCGTGCAAGTGATCGCGTCGCCGTTGACGGCGCCGCTTACCATGCAAGTCGGCGTGGGAGCCGTCCCGCCATAAATGGCTATGACATTGCCGGCCGTAATGGTCAGCGGAGCCGTGGTTACCACCACGGAATCCGTCCCCGTAGCCGCGCCGAAGGAGGTATCGCCGCTATAGGCGGCGCTGATGGCATGCGTTCCCGGCGCCAGCGTGAGCGATTGGATGGCATTGCCGCCGCTGAGAATCACGGGCGAGCCTGCCGTTCCGTCAATGGTGAGGGTCACAGTTCCGGTGGGCGTGCCCGAACCGCTGGCCGGACTGACGGCCGTGGTTTCGGTCACCGCCTGGCCATAGACCGCGCTGGTGGGAGTGTGCGTCAAAGCTACAGTCGCCGCCGACTGGGTGAACGTAGTAACCGGGAACGAGCCGAAGCTTAACGGAGCGTAGTTGCTGTCGCCGGAGTACTGCGCCGTATAAGTGTGCGAACCGGCGGTGACGTTCGGAATGGTTATATAAGTCAGCGAGCGCTGGTTGGAGTTCTGGTACGAGTTGCCGGCCGCGGCCAGCGTTGCGGTAGCAACCTGAACCCCGCCATCGAAGATCGTGATGGTGCCGGTAGGAGTAGCGAACGGGCCTGCGGGGGCCGCGGTTCCGGTTTCGGTTTCACTGGCGATAATCGGCTGCAAGATTGCCGATAACGTGAGCTCACCGCTGACCGGCACCGAAGCGGTCTTCGAGAACAGTTCGGGGGCCAGATAAACGAACGTGGACGTACTGCAGGCGTACGGCGCTTCCGTGGGATTGGTGATGTTATCGTTCAGCGTGATGTTAAAGGACGAAGTGCCGGCCAGCGTCGAGAGGAAGGGTTGGAAGCTAACCGGGCCGGGTCCCATGTTAATCTGCGCATCCATCACTTGACTCGTGACAACGCCGTCGCTGGTGTTCTCAAACAGGTCGGTGATGGCATAACTGCCTTCCAGGTCCACATTGTCCAACGTAATCGTTAGCGGATTCACTGGAAGGCTTCCGGTCGAGCCGACCACCCGGCTCTCGTTGAAGCCCTCGATCATGCATTTTTCGCCCTTCACCAACTCCGTCACATTCCGCAGCGTAATGTTCTGGAAGTTCGGATACAGCGTGCCGGACGTGGTGTCATAGTAAGGGTCGATATAGATGGTATTCCCGCCATTGTTGATACAGAAGTTCTGGTACAGCACGTCTGTTACGAGACCGCCTCGGTCTTCCGCCGACTTGACGCGGATGGCATACTCCGAGCTTCCGCTCACGTCATCGATGTTCGCACCGTTGATCAGGATGTTGCTCATGCCGCCGCTGGTCGGGCTGCCGATCGAGATACCGTGACCGGTGTAGGCGTTGATATTCGAGATGGTGACGTTGGAGACCGGATTGTTGCCGAGCTGCAAGTTGGCGTCGTTGGTTCCCGATTTCATCGAGATGAAATCGTCGCCATCGGCAATGTAGGAATTGGTGAGGGTGATGTTGCTGGAGCCGAAGGGGTCCATGCCGTCAGTGTTGGGGGAATTCGACGGCGCGGTGACCTTGGCGTCCCAGACAATCAGGTAGTTGCCGAATCCGGTGAGGTGGTACATGGGGGAATTCTGCAACGTCGTCTTATAAAGGATAAAGTCATCGGCCGAAGCCGCCGTTGCGGGACTGCCCAGGAAAACCAGACGCGGGCGATACACCTCGTCCCACGACCACCACGACTTGCCCAGACCGTTGATTGTCCAGCCGCCGCGGCCGTCGATGATGCCGTAGCCCATGATGGCCGATCCCGGGTTGGGATCGGTGTTGGGCGCCACGGTAATCAGAGGATTGCACCAGTCGTTGCCGCTCAACTTCTGTGTACAGTTGTAATCGGCATACTGGATGGAGCCGAAGATCGTGATCTCGGCGTCAATCAGCATGGTGATGCCGGCCGGCAGCGTAATCGGCGCGATCAGGAAGGCGTTGTTGCTGCCCGCGGCCGAGAACTCCACCGCTTGCCCCGCCGGACAGGCGTTGAGAGCCGCTTGAACGCGCGTTGTATCGGGGCTGGTTTCAACCAAGCTGCCGGCCACCTGTTGCGCCGTCAGCACCGCGCAAATCGTCAAGGGGAACGAAGGTTCCGTGAGGTTTTGGCGGGGATCTCCGATGACTACGCCGTTCAAATTGGTGAATGTCGCGGTTAGTGTCGGCGTTGTTGGATTCAGGGTGAGGTTGACCGCGGCGGCATTGGCGGACAGGGCGCCACTCCAACCACTGAACAGCCACCCTGCTGTCGGGGCTGCCTGTACTGGAACCACAGCTCCGCAGGGGTAATTGGTGCCGGAAGCGGGGGTCACCGTGCCGGAACCAACCACCGCGGTGGTCAGTGTGCACACTGGCCCCAGCGTGAAGGTCGCGTTGATCGTCATACCGTCGGATAATCCGATCGTGATCGGAGTGCCAGTGCCGGTATAGGCGCCGCTCCAACCGCTGAACAACCAACCTCCGGCCGCCGGAGTGGCGGTCAGTGTGACCGAGCCGCAGGGATAGCTGCCCGATACGGGGCTGACAGTGCCCGAACCGGTGGTGTTGACAGTCAGGCTGCACATCGGCGTGGGAATGAAGTTCGCGACGATATTCGCCGTAGTGGCCGTCAAAGTGAAGTCGGCCTGATTTTCCGTGCTGGTGAAATCGCCGCTAAAGCCGGTAAAGGTATATCCGGAGGCCGGAGTCGCGTTGAGCGTGAATTCAGACCCGCAGGGATAGCTGCCCGAAGCCGGAGTCACCGTGCCGGTGCCGCTGGGGCTGGCCGTGAAGTTCACGTTGCACATCGGTACTGCCGCAAAACTCGCAGAAACCGAATGATTCTCGCTCATGGTTAACGTGACCGGGGTGGTGGTGCCCGTTAAGTCTCCGCCCCATGCCAGGAAGGAAGAGCCGAATCCCGGCGCAGCCGTAAGTTGCACAACCGTTCCCTCCGGGTAAGCGGCGAGATTGGGATTGGCGGTGACCGTGCCCGTGTTGGCGGGGCTGGTGGTCAGGTTCAGGGCATAAGTTGGCGGCGGGGTAGCGCTGGCCGCGGAAAGCACAATGACCGCCTGCGCCATCCGGTTCGCGGAAGTGGCCGTCCAAGCCATAGTCACAGTACCCGGGGAAGCGACCGCCTGGGTGCTGCCGGCGAAGGCTCCGTAGTTTTTCGGTAAAGGGCTAGCGGCAGAGGTGTATTGACTCCAGGCCATGGTCTGACTGCTGCCCATGGTCAGGCCAACGGTATTGCTGCCGCTTACGCTCAGGAGGTCCACCACCCAATCACCGGCCGCTTGCGTGGTGACACTGGTGGTGAATGCCTTGGTACCGGAAGAAAGCCCGGCGACGAGTTCCTGTTCGGGAGGTCCTTGACTGACCCCGGAGAAAGAAATGGCGCCCGCCGCGGAGTTACTGACGTTGCCGGTAAAATTCACCACGACCGGGTAGGTACCCGGACCGGGCAGCGCCGAATCCAGAATATAGAACAGTTGCGATTGGGCCATGCCGGAGCCGCCGGCGTAGCTGCATTTGCTGTTGACGCAAAGCGGCAGGGGCGTAGCGAAGACACCGCCAAAGGTGAGGCTGGTGACCGCGGCATTCGGATCGGGGCTGCCGTTGCCGGTATACTCCTCTGTTCCCACCTCGATAATTACCGCCCGGTTGGTTCCACTGGCAACTCCCAGCGCGTGATTCCAGGTCAAGGTATTCGTGGGTGTCGAGCTTGACGTGTAACTGACCGCGTCTTGCGCAATTTGGTACAAGCCAAAGGTCGCGGTCACGCTGGTATTGCCACTAAGCGTGAGCTGCGCCGGGTTGGCATTGCCCGTCAGGCCGCCACCGCTCCAGCCGACTAAAAACCCATTTGCCGGAGGATTGGCGGTCAGGGTGACCTGGGTTCCACAAGCGTAAGTATTCACGCCGGAAGGGCTCACCGTGCCTTGGCCAATGGCCGTGGTCGTCAACGTACACGCGGGCGCGAAATTCCCTGTCACCGTCGTATTGCCACTGATGGTGATTTGCGTGCTTAGGCTCGTGCCGCTCGCCCCACCGCCGCTCCAGCCGGTAAAGACATAGCCGCTGGCCGGCGTCGCCGTTAGCGTAATCTGGGTGCCGGAACCGTAGGGATTGCTTCCCGAAGCAGTCACCGTGCCATCGGCACTGGGGCTGGCCACAGTCGTCAGGGTGTAGATCGGTGAAAAGTTCGCCGTCACATTGGTATCGCTGTTTATGGTGAAGGTATAAGGATTCGACGAACTCTGCTGGTCGCCGGTCCAACCAGTGAAAATATAACCGGATGCCGCGTTCGCCGTGAGCGTAACCGAGGTGCCGCCACTGTAGGGATTGCTTCCGGAGGCATTCACCGTGCCACCGGCACTGGGGCTGGCCACAGTCGTCAGGGTATAAGTGGCAGATAGCGGCGCAAAGGTTGCGGTCACCGTTGCGCTGCCGTTCATAGTAATCTGCGTGCTCGGGTTCGTGCCGCTCGTGCCGCCGCCGCTCCAGCCCACGAAGTAATAGCCGGCTGCGGGCGTCTCCGTAAGGGTAACCTGATTGCCGGCAGCGTAGGTATTGGTGCCGGAAGGCGTTACCGTGCCACCGATGCTGGGGCTGGCCACGGTTGTCAGGGTATAGGTGAGTACAAAGTTCGCCGTCACCGCCGTATTGCTGGTTATGTTGAAAGTATAGGGATTCGACGAGCTCACTATACCACCCGTCCAACCGCTGAAAACATATCCAGCGGCCGGGGTCGCGGTAAGTGTTACCTGGGTTCCCGAACTGTAGTTTGTAGTGCCGGAGGGGGACACGGTGCCGCCGCCGGTAGGGCTGACACTAGTGGTCAGGGTTGGCGCCGGGGCAAAGGAAGCGACGGAATAAGCCCAGCGCGAGACATGTCCGGTCCAGCCGGGGGTCATGGCGATGTTAGGCGTCGTCGTTGAGTCGTAGCTTCCCGCGCCGATCATCGAAGAAGTCATGGTCAGGTTGTAGAGCGAGGTCTGCGGGCTGTTGGCCGCGACCGAATAGCCGCTGCTGATGCCGGCCGAGAAGGTGTCAACCAGCCATGCGCCGGTAGTCAGTGGGGTAATCGTGGTGGTGTTGTTGTAGGGGCTGCTGTCACTGCCGGCATATTTTTCACCGGTGGCCTCGGGGGCGGTTTGGTTGACGCCAAACAGCGAGGTACATCCAACTATGGTGCCACCCGCGGGGATAGACGAGGTGCCAAAAGTCACAGTTACCGTATAGCTTCCAGGACTGGAGGGCAGACTGGCGTCAGGGATATAGAATAGTTCCGACGATACTTTGGCGGTACTACTCCCGTCGTTCGTTTTATTAGGCGCCACCGTGGCGGGAATGGCGATCGCGGTACCCGTGCCGTAAGTTATGGTCGGAACGGGAGGCGCCACGGCCGTCGAGCCTTGCGTGGTTGCTACCCCGCAAATCAACATGCGGTTGGTGCCACTCCCAAGCGTATGCGACCAGGAGATGGTGCCGACACCAGCGGCTCCGGTGCCGCTGCTCTTCGCATCCAGTGTGATCTGCGCCGCAGCCGGTATGGCAAACATGCCCAGCAGTATTAGGCCAAGAAGGGATAGAAAGATTGACTTATTGGAAAGGGAGAGATACTGCGGCAGGCTACCACGCCGTGCGCTAGACATACTTGCCTCCATCGATTTTCGACAGCAGCTACTTGTTCAATTATTTTCAGAATCAGGATTGCGGGGCCCACAGCTAAGACATGAGTTAAAAGAGCAAAACCACCGGGACAAGCAATTTCACTCAATAAAACCCGCCTGATGTTACTTCGGTAATGTCACTCCGACAACAAGAAAGTGAAGGGAAAATGAATAAAGCAAGGAAGATTAGAGAAAAATAATCCAGGCAGTAACTGAAAGCGAAGGAATACCGAATGAAACCTGAAGAACTGCTGAAGGAATGCGAAAAAGGCAAAGGATCAATCTATCGAGTTATTGTCCGGTAGAGACGCGCGATATCAATGGAAACTTAGGATAGGCCAAGATTAAAGAATGAATTTCTGTGGCGAGGACAAGCCGGACGACAAAACATCACCCGCGGGCAATGCCGCCCAGGGGTGATGCCATCATTCGTACGATCTTCGAATTACAGGCCGCCCAGTAGCTGCGTGACCTGCGACGCGCTATATTGCGCGGCGGCGCCTCCCGAACCGCTGCTAACGGTCTGAATTCCGAGATAGCTGTCAACCACCTTGGCCGTAACACCCAGAGATTGGGCGATCTGACTGACCGATTGGCCCTGGCTTTTCAGGGCATGGGCCTCTGCCGCCGCCGAGATCTTAACCTGATCCTGTTGCGAGCTTTGCGTGCTAATTGTGGAGCTATCGTTCTTCTGTCCGCTGGAAACTTGACTTGTATCACTGACCTGCGGACTTGCCTGAGTAGAGTCAACACTGCTCAGGGAAGAATTGTCGCTAACGGAAGTCGTTGTCATCGAATCCTCCTGCGAATATTTCCCCGGCTATCTACACTATCGGCAGATTGGTCCGAAACTTTAGCTCGACTCCCTAGAAATCCGCTACCGACTGAAAGATCCGCACCTGCCAATGGTCGGTGGTGGGAGTCATAACTACCAGATAATGAAGAGTTAGGCTTTCGGAATTGACCACCGTTTCGCCATCCAGCACCTGCCGCTCGACTTGCGCGGTATCCTGCAATTCCAAAGCGCTGCCTTCCTGGGAGTAAAACACCGCCTGCAACTGGTGTTGCTGGCCCAAATAGCGAATGCGGATTCCCGATTGTTCTTGCTGCTGCAGGGCATCCAGAAATAGTTGCTTGGCCGTGCCCACCCATAGGTCGCCGAGTGGCTCCGGTTGGTTTCGCTCGAGAGCCTGGTTCAGCGCCGTCCATGCCGCGCCGTAATCGCGAACAATCGCCTTTTCGGTTTGCTCTTCAATTTCCCGGGGACCGGCATTTTCCGCGTCCAGCTGAACGCGAGGCGCAATCACCGGCAGGTCCGCCGGCCGGCAGAATGTACTGGTCACCAGCAACGTGGCCAGCAGAATTCCCGTGCCACGTCGCAAGCGCAAGAAAATGTTGTTCATCGGGCGTCTCCGTTCCAGTGCAGTTCATTCCCACTGACGATGCCGGAAGCGGCACTGATGACGGCCGCGGGAGCCGCGGGCAGTTCGGCGCGTGCGATGCCCCGCTTGACTACCGCGTCCACCGTGCTTTTGCCGTGTGCATCGATATCTGTAAAAGTCACAATCGTACCGTCGGGGATGGCATTGCCGGCGCAATCGCGCAAGAGATCGGTTTCCACTACGATGCCCGCCGGCGCCGGGTGGGCATGGAAATTCACGTTGCAAGGTTCGGCGGCGACTTGCTGGATGATGCGCTTAACGCTGCTATCGTCCACCGAAGCCGTGAACTGGGCGTTGCCGGCGTGATGGCCAGAGTCCATGCGGGCCCAAGCCACGCCTTCGCGGGCGTTTACTGTCCGCTCCGAAGCGGCGTCCTGCAGCGCCAGTTCAAACTTCACTGGCACGGCCGACAATACCAGGTTGTGATAGCGGTCCATCACAAATACGGTTCCGCTGATGGCGTCCGGGGTGCTGGCGGCGACGCGGGAGGGTTGTGCCAGGAAATTGATCGCCTGGGGAGCGGCTGGCGCAACCCAGAAGGACTTGGCGGCGCCTCCCCCACCGCGCAGAATTACCGTGTAAAGACCGGCAGCCTGAATTTCCTCAGGCTTGAGTTGTACGCTGTCGCCCAGGCGAACGTTGCGTTTGATGCGGGCGGTGGGACCAATTAAGTAGAGTTCGCCACTGCCCTCGCCGGCCGTACCAATCGTGATGGCGCTATTGGCCGTTGCCTGGCGGGGAACCGTTAAGTCCGCCGCCAACAGAGGCAGTGAGGCAAATAGCGCCCCGCAGGCCACACGAACGCCGGTGCGGCGGATGGTTTGCCAATAAGTCCCAATTTTTGAGTTCATCAGGCCCACCGCTTTTTGCAATTTCAAATTTGCAATTTCAAATTTGAAATTTGAGATTGGCCCGCTGGCCGACGACCGAGGGCCGAGAGCCGACGGCTTCCGCTATGGTTGTTGGTTCCACAGAAACGTGTTTACCGTGACGCGAAAGGTCTGTACTTGGAGCGCCACGTCGCGAGCGATCGCAACGGAAAAGGGCTGCGGCGTTTCCGGCAGCAACACGTGCTCCACATACGCGTCGCTGACCCAGACGATCTTGCCCGAGTTGTCATAGAAAGTGGCGAGCACATGTGGAATATTCACCGTCTGTCCGCCCTGATTGACCAGCTCACCGGTTAATGCGCGGTGATCGGCGGTCAACTGCTGATGCATCACCCCAATCACGGGATCGGCGGCCGCCGGTACCAGCAGCGAGTTGGGAGTCATGCGCACATTCTTGACTTGCGCCAGGCGGACGCCGGGGAAATCGATGCGAAAGGGCGAAACCTCTTTGGGCAGCAGGGTATGCGAGACCTTGTCGAAAGCCGTCTCCTCGCCCAATACCTCGTCGTCCTTGCCCATGAGCGCGGCGTTGACGGAGATAAAGCCGGGTACCGTATCGTCATTGACGATCTCGCCCAGAATCACGACGCCGTTGTCATGATCGAGGGCGTCCATGGAGATAATGCGCACTTTAGGAGGCGCCGCGTCCTGCGCTCCCCAATCGTCTTGAGCGCCGCGGTAGACTACGTCCCACCGGAGGTAGTTCACCGGAATGACCTGGGGCGGAACCTTTACCTCCTTCGTTACGGGCCAAACCACCTTCCAGCCATCGGCTTGGCGCACGACTTTGAGATCGCGGGTATCTTCCAGGGCGCCCACGGCGCTGGCGTAACGCAAAGCTACGCGTACCAGGGCTTCGTCTCCGTTGTCGTGCAGTACTGATGCATCCACTCGATCCAGTGACGAGTAGGCGCGCAGGCTGCCATCGCGGCCCGCCAGACTGGCGATCAGATCGGATTTCGTCAGGTTGGCGTCACTGGCCACATAGTGAAAGGCGCTTTCCCAATTGCGCGCTTTGGCGGCCTCGAGCATGGCCACCACGGTTTCTTTCGGGGTCGCCGGCTGAGGACGGTTGAGGTGCACGTTGCCGGCGGCCACAAATACCACAGTCAGCACGATAGCTGCGATCGAGAGCGAGCGTTTCATCAATTGGCCTCCCGCAGATAGATTGGCGTCTCGGCTTCCGCCGCGGGGAAATCGAGGGGTACCGCCAGTCGCTTCCGCTCCGGCAAGAGCAAGACCACCAACATGGCCAGAATGCTGCTGCCGATAGGGAAGATTCCCCACATGATTCCTTGCCAGGCGGGCGGCACAAATCCAAACTGCATGGGTTTCGCGGGGGGGACGTCTTCCTTGGTCCACAGCGAGACGGCGCCGTCGTCATAGACTTCGGTTTTGCGCCAGCCGGCGAAGGCCAGCAGCGGTTCGTAGTACAGGTCGCGCACGAAAATATACTTCAACCCGTAACGGTTGGCATGTTCCAGTACGGCGCGCAACGATTCCATGCCGTTGGCTCCGTAATATTTGGAATTGGTCAACTGCGCCGAGCCATATTTCGTCATCTCCGGCAGCATACGGGCGGAGTTGTATTCCCCGTCCACACTGCTGGCATTGGTGTAAATGCTCGTTTTCGACAGCAGCGAGCCGAAGCCCAGCGTGATATAGCGGAAACGATCGTGGTTATCCCGGTTCATAAAATCGACCACCGGTTGAATGTCGAACACTTGTCCATTGAGACGGCTCCAGTTCATCCATTCCAAGGATGCCCCCACCGAGGCGATGCCCAGAATCAATACCACCACGGCGCCTTTGACTTGGAAGCGGTCGATGATTTTTTCCACCAGCAGCGCCACGATAGGCAAGGCCAGCAAGGTAGCCCAAAACGAAAAGCGCTCGAAGGTCAGCACATAGAAGGCGCGGCCCAACAGCCAGCGCGGCAGTGGGGTTGTGCCTCCCAAGCCAAACAAAAAGGCCACCCAGAATCCGCAGAATAAGGGGCGCAGACGCCGGTCCGCCGGTCCGCGCCAAAATACGTATGGCAGCGCCAATACCAGCGCGCCAAAGGGAATCAGCCAGAAATTCACCCCCCAAATCGGTTCCTGCAAAAAGTTGTCGCGACTGGCATGCGGAATCGGCATCTGGGTGATCGGATTATGGATCAAGGCGATGAAGTAGGGCAGCAACACGATGGCGATGCCCAAAACGGCGATGGCCGCGAAAGCAACCGCGCGGGAAATCACCGCGGCAACGCCGGCGTCTTCTTCTTTATGCCGTTGCAATGCGAGCCAGAACACCGGGGCCGCGAACAGCACTACGCCAAACAGCAGCGTGACGTGATGAGCCGCGGCCGCGGCCCAACAGAGCGCCGCTCCCTTAAGTAAGTCACGCCCTTTGCCTCGCACCATCCATAAATAAAGATAGGGCAGAGCATTCAGGTACAAGGGAGCTGCCAGGGTAGTGGACAGTTGACCGGATTGATAGACCAGAAAAGCCAGCGAACCTAATAACACGCTTCCCAGTGCCGCGTAACTGGCCGCGCGTTCATCCACCCATAGCCGCGCAAAGCGGTACATGCCTACCGGCAAAAGCAAAATGGCGACGAACTGCACCAGCATGTAAGCCATATCCAGGCCAATCGCGTGAGAGAACAAAGCCATCCACTGATGTTCCAGCGGTGGATAGGTGGTTTGCGAAAAGCCGGCAAACCACTTTTCATTCCACGGATTGAACCAATGTTGCGCGTAATGCGCGGCAAAAAACTTATGGAAGTTGGCATCGTAGGAGCGGTTGGGCAGTTGCATCATCAGCAACGGGCCGTGAATGGCGACTACCGCGAGAAGAATGAAGAGCAGCGGAATCGGCCGCGCCAGCGCAGGCCGAACTTGCTGAGAAGTCGGAGTCGGGGAACTGGCGGTCAATGTTTTTCCTCCCACGTTGTTCCGGCGCCAGCCAACGCCGGGTCAGCGAGAAAACTTGCTTAGCAGCAGTTTCGATTCCGCGGCCCGAGCTGGAGTTTTCCCGCTGCTCGCATTGTTTTTAGAACGTGTTTGAAAACCGCACGCGCCGAAAAGGGCATGGATGAGATACCGGATACTCACTGAGAGCATCGCGATACCGCGCGAGTGTCGGAGGAGCGGGAAAGAAATGTCAATTACCGGCATGTTTCGTGATTTTTGCATCTGAGCAGCATGGAATGCCGCTTGCGAGGGCAATCTAAGATCGCGAAGGTTGGCGCAGGTTTCGTGAAAATATTTTTGATCCTGGTGACATTCTGTTCCCTGTGGGCGCCGGCGTTGCCCGCCCGCGCGCAGACATTTGAAATCCCGGGCCAGTCGGGTGCGGCGTCGGCCCCAAAGACGGGACAGCAAGCGGAAAGCAAGAAGCAAGCCAGTACGGAAGGGGTCGGTTGGGGCAGCAGTATTGAAGTGGCGCGCCTGTCGCGTGCCGCCGAACAGGCTCTGGCCAAGGGGAACGCCACGCAGGCCGCCGATTACGCCGCCCGTGCCGTCCAGGCGGCGCCACAGAATAATCGCTTGTGGTTCCTGCTCGGTTATACGGCCCGCCTGGCGGGCCGGTATCCACAATCGGTAGAGGCTTATCAGCGTGGCCTGCATAGTGATCCCGGATCGATCGAAGGCTTGTCGGGTTTGGCCCAGACCTACATGCGGCAAGGCAAGAGCGGAGAGGCGGAACGGCTATTGCTGCAAGTGATCGCCGCCAATCCCCGCCGTCCGGTCGACTTGGCCATGGCCGGCGAACTTTTTTTGCGCGCGGGAGATACCCAACGCGGCGCGGACTTGCTGCAGCGTTCCGAAACCATGGCGCCTGGCGCTCACACCGAAGTTATGCTGGCCACCGCTTACATGAAGCTGGGGCAAACGCAGCGCGCCAAACAATTGCTGGATACGGCGCGCGTTCGGGGGGGCAAGAATGTGGATGTATTTCGCGCCGTGGCCAACTATTACCGGGAGATGGGCGACTACAAATCGGCGGTGCAAACCCTGCGGCAACTCCAGACCAAAGATCCAGAAGTGTTGGCCGAGTTGGGCTCCCTCTATGCCTTGAATGGGGATAAGAAGGAAGCGGCGGAAACCTACGCCAAGGCGGCTGCCGGCGCGCCGCGAGATATCAAGATTCTGCTCTCGGCCGCTGAAGCGCAAGTTCGCCTGGGCGATTATGACGGTGCCCGCAGATTTCTGGCTCGCAGCGAGGCCCTCAACCCCAACTATTATCGCCTGCATGCCATTCGTGCCGAGATCGCGCGTACGGATCGCCGGACGCCGGACGCCATCAAGGAGTACCAGTTGGCACTGGAGGAGCTCCCTGCGGCGGGCGTGCCGGAAGGGGTGTTGTATCCCATCCAATTGCGGCTGGAATTGGCGGAACAGGACCGGGCGATGGGCGACGAAGCGGGTGGCCAAGCCCTGGTTCAGCGGGCGCAGAGCGAAATCAGTCAGCTCGATATACGCGGCATGGCGCGGCCCGAGTTTTTACGGTTACGGGCGTCCGTGAAGGCCGCGAGCGACGACTTTGCGGGCGCCGAAGCCGATCTGCGGGAGGCGCTGAAACTCGAGCCCGCCAGCCTGGTCACCATGGTGCAGTACGCGGCCCTCTTGTGGCGGAACAAGCGGCCGGAGGAGGCCCGCAAGCTGTATGAGGCGGTACTAGCCCGGGAACCTGACAACCGCTATGCGTTGGAATCCATGGGGTATTTGGCCCGTGAGCAGGGCGACAACCAGACGGCGGAGCAGTTGTTTCAGAAATTACTCGCCGCCTATCCCGACGATTTTGTGCCCTACTCCGCCTTAGGCGACCTGTACACGGCGGAGCGGCGCTTCCCGCTGGCGCAGGAAAATTTTGAGGCCGCATACAAACTGGCGCCGTCGAATCCACAAATTGTGGCCGGTGGCGCTCATGCCGCGATTGAAGCGCACCAGTTCGACCTGACCGCCAAGTGGTTAGCCCACGCGCAGGGCGCCATGAAAGACGACGTGCGCATTATGCGCCAACAAGAGCGGTATTTTTTCCATGAAGGGAAGTTTCTGGAATCGGCGCAATTGGGGCGCAAAGTTCTGGAGAAGGCGCCCAACGACCGGGAAGGCTCGGTCTATCTGGCCTATGACCTATATAACCTGGGGCGCTATGACGAGGCGTTAGAGGTGTCGCGCAAGTACCAGCAGGCGCTGCCGCGGGAGGCGAACTTCCCGCTCCTGGCGGGACATGCGGAAAAGCAGTCGCAGTTACTGGCCCAGGCGGTGGAAGACTATACGCGAGCGATCGCGGTGGATCCCGGGCTCGATCAAGCCTATCTCAATCGCGGTTACGTGCTGAACGATCTGCAGAATGCGCAGGCGGCGGCCATGGACTTTCAGCGTGTCTTGAACATGCAGCCGCAAAACGGAGTGGCTCATTTGGGTCTGTCGTTCTCCTATCTGCAATTGCATCAGGGGAAGCTGGCTCTGGCCGAGGCCGACCAGGCCCTGAGTCTGTTGGGCGAATCCGGCTCGACGCATCTGGCGCGGGCTGGCGCCTTGCGGCAAATGCGCCAACTGCCCGCCGCCGAAAAGGAATACCGGGCGGCGTTGAAGTTTATGCCCGGCGATTTGACCCTGCAACTGGCCTTAGCCGACACGCTTTATCATCTGCGGCGCTACGGGGAATCGATCGGAGCCCTGAAGGATGCGTTGGCGCTTTCGCCCGACGATGCCGGCATCTACGGCAAGATGGCGCATGCGTATGCGCGCCTGCATGACCGCGACCTGACGTTGCGTTATGTGCAAGCCGCGGAGCAACAGCAGGGCGACTCTTCCGCCGTCCTGCTGGATACGGGAGACGCCCTGCTGACGCTCGGCGATTCGCGGGCCGCGATGGAGCGCTTTACGCGCGCCCTGGATGCCCCCGACGCCAATCGCGTGGACGCACGTCTGTTGATTGCCAAGCTCATGGCGGATCGCGGTCGCTGGGAGGATGCGCGCCAGCAGGTGAGCCTGGCCTTTGCCGAGGCCCGCATCGGGGAGTCTTCCCCGGTTAGTATCGACAACCTGGTCGAAGCCGCGAACTTGTTCCTGGCCATGCATGATTTCGATCTGGCCCAGACCTACTTTTTAAAGGCCAAGGAGGCGGGGGCGGGCGATCAGGTGGTGGCCATTGGCCTGGCGAATACCTATCTCGCCATGGGCGATGCGCCCCAAGCCCAGGAGCAACTGGCCGCCGTGGCCAGTACGGCGGATCTTTCCAGCGATTTTGACTACACCATGGCCCTGGCCAATGTTTACCGCGAGCGTTGGGATACGCTGCAGGCCATGGGCATGTTTGCCCGTGCCAATGCCCTGTCCGGCCAGGACGATGCCGCCGAACGCGGTCTGCGCGAAATGGCCGGCGACGAAGGTTTACGCGTTACCCAGAAGCTTTCCCTGACCAGCGATCTGGCGGTGACCCCCATCTTTGACGATTCCACCATCTATACCTCGCTTTCGCGCCTGAATAATGGCGAGGGCCTGATCACGCCACATTCCCTCCTGGAAACGCGGTGGACGGATGGCTTTCGCCTTCACGAAGGGGATTGGCCGCTCATTAGCGGGTTTTTCGAACTGCGGAATGCCCGGGGCACTTCCGCGGTGCCCAGCCTGCTGAAATTTCTGCCGCAAGATACCTCGGACTACATCTTCAATGGCGGCATCGCCCCGATTTGGCGCCGGGGACGAAACTATGTGGCTTTTCATCCCTCGCTCTCCTTTACGCTCCGTCGCGATAGCGAATCGCCCGTGCCGTTGAATCAGAATTTGTTCCGCGAAAGTCTCTATTTGCAAACCAGCCCTTTCTGGAATTGGCTGGCCGTGCGCGGCTCGGCGATGCACGAATCCGGGCCCTTCACCGAGCAGAACCTGTCTTCGCGCGACTTGGTGGGGAATGTGGAATTTCAAGTGGGCCGGCCCTGGGGTAGCACGGCGCTGCTTACCGGCTATCGGGTGCGCGATTTGCGGTTTAACCCGCGGCCGCAGGAATGGTTTCAGACCGCGAGCTACGCCGGATTGCAGCGGAAGTTTGGCAATAAATTGACCTTGTCGGCGCTGGGCGAATACGTGCGCGCGTGGTCGGTGCTCTACAGCAATTTCGGCGCGGCCCAAATGATGCGCCCCGCGTTCCAGGCGGACTATCGTCCCAACCCGCGCTGGGAAGTCAATGGCAATTGGGCCTGGTCTCGCGGGCAAGGGGATCATGTCTATGACAACGTGCAGAGCGGTTTCTTCATCTCTTACGTGAGACCCTGGCGCCGGAAGATGACCGATGGTGCCGGAGAAGTCGCGGTTGAATACCCACTGCAGCTTTCACTCGGTCTTCAACAGCAGGAGTTTTATCAATTCTCCGGAAACGGGCAGCAGTTCCGGCCGGTGTTTCGTTTGACGGTGTTTTAGGGCCCCATGAAAATTTGCCTGGTAACAGCTTTTCCCCCAAGCCGGCGGTTGCTGAACGAATACGGGTTCCATCTGGCGCGGGAGTTACGCCGCCACCCCCTGGTCAGCCTGACCATTTTGGCCGACGAACTGGAGACTCCGGAGCCGGAACTGGATGGCTTCGACGTAGTGCGCTGCTGGCAACTGAATCGGCTCTTCAATCAGAAAAAAATACTGAGCGCCTTACGCGAGACGCGTCCCGACATCGTGTGGTTCAATTTGTTGTTTTCCACCTTCGGCAATGGCCACAATCCGTTGGCGGCGTTTTCGGGAATGACGCTGCCTGCCCTCACCCGCGCGGCGGGATTCTGTACGCATGTGACGCTGCACCACCTGATGGACCATGTGGATTTAGCCGATGCCGGCATTCGGCATGAACGGTTGTATCGGCTGGCGGGAGCGCTGGCCACCCATATGGTTCTGCGGGCCAACTCGGTATCGGTGTTGTTGCCCGCGTTTCGCCATACCCTGATGACGAAATACGGCGGGGAGAATGTGCACTTCCGGGCGCACGGCATTCTCTCCGGGCGCCCGGAACCACCGGATTTCTCGCACCGGGGCAATCCGGAGCAGCGCATTCTGGTCTTCGGCAAGTGGGGAACCTACAAGCGGCTGGAATTGATGCTGGAGGCGTTTGCGGAAATCGTTACCCGGGCGCCCAATAGCCGGCTGATCGTAGCCGGCGGGGATCATCCCATGGCGCCGGGATATATCGATTCGCTGCGCGCCGTCTGTCGCGATCCGCGGATTCAGTTCACCGGGTATGTGGCGGAAACCGCGGTGCCCGAGTTATTTCGCTCCGCTAGCGTTTTGGTGATGCCCTATTCCTCGGCCACCGGCGCCAGCGGAGTGGCGCACCTGGCCTGCGAATATGGCTTGCCCATTGTCTGCTCCGATTTGGCGGACTTCCGCAGCATGGCCGAAGAAGAGGATATTGCCATCGATTTCTGCCGCCTCGCGGATGCCAAGGATCTGGCCGGCCAGGTCGCCCGCCTTCTGCTGGATCAGGAGCGGCAGCGGACCATGGCCGAACAAAACTTTACGGCCGCGCTGCGCATCACCATGCCGCGGGTGATTTTGCAATACTTGCGCGGCTTCGATCTGGATCAACGCCGGCGAGCGCTGGAGCCGATTATGCGATTTCGCCGCATGCCGGAGTGGGTACCCTCCAACTCCGTCTTTTTGCGGGCAGCGCAGGCTGCCTCCCGGTGGTCGCCATGGATGTAAGAGCGATTGTGCTGGTGGCGCCACGGCCGGACGGAGCGGAGAGACTGGGCGACATGCCCATCGCGCTATTGGATGTTCTCGGACGCTCGGTTTTGCAGCGCGTCGTGGATCGTATGCGCGGCTTCGCGATCTCGGCCATCACGGTGTTGGGAGACGTCGAGGCCACGGCGTTGCGTGTTCTGCCTCAGGCGCTGGAAGACGATCTGCGGTGGGTTCGCGTGCCGGGAGCGGATTTGTGGTGGGCGGCACAACAGGTGTTTGCCAATTATGCGCAGAGCGGCGCCGAATTTGTGGTGGTGACGCGCGTGGGTCCTTACAGCGAGATCGATTATGACGCGCTGCTGCAAAGCCATCTGGAAGGGAACAGCCGAATTACCGCGGTAAGCGATGCCGGCGGTCAATCCCTGGATACCTTTGTGGTCAGCGCCGCGCGGCGCGACGATGCCGATTTTCTGCTGCAACATCAATTGCGCCAGTCCCGCGTGCCCTGCCTGCCCTATCGCTTTACCGGCTACGGCAACCGGTTGGCCACAGCGGCCGATTTGCGGCAGTTGGCGGTGGACAGCTTTGACGGATGCGCGCGGATCGTCCCGGCCGGCGAGCAAATCCGCCCCGGAATATGGGCGGGCGCGGGCGCCCGCATCCAGCGCGGCGCCCGTATTCTGGCTCCCGCCTTTATCGGCGCGCGCGTGCAGATTGGCGCCGCGGCGGTGATTACCCGTGGCAGCGTGCTCGAACATCATGTTCGGGTGAATTGCGGCACGGTGGTGGAGGATTCCACTTTGTTGCCCTATACCAGTGTGGGGGCCGGTCTGGATGTAGCCCATGCCGTGGTGGGCTTTCGCAGATTTACGAGCTTGCCGCGGCGGACGGAAATCGAAATCTTCGATTCCAAACTGGTCGGCTACGTTTTGCCGGCGCGGCTGCGCGCCCTGGGCTGCGCGGTGTCGTTGTTTGCGCGCTTGCCGTCGAAGCTTACCCGCGGCTGGGGCCGCAACGGCGCCGCGCCGGAGTTGTCCCCCGTCCCGCCGGCGTCTTCGGAAGCTTTGAGCAAGAGCGGGTCGCTGCCGGTGGCGACCGGTCGAGATTAAGACTTTAGGGTCATATTGGGAGGCGAGTATGCAAAGCAATCGGCCAATGGTAATCAAGCGCTTGCCGGAGCAGCTGAACCAGCGATCGGCGCGAAGTTTCTGGCAGGAAATGAGGCCCATTCTCCAGTCGGACCGGCCGCAAATCGTTTTTGATTTATCCGAAGTCAAGCGTCTGGACGCGGCCGGAGTGGAAATGCTGCTGCAATGCGTGGTGGAGGTGGTGAAGCAAGACGGCGATCTGAAACTGGCGGCGGTATCTCCAGCGGCGGCGGTGATTCTGGAGATGACCCGCAGCGATCGTTTGTTCGAAATTTATGAAAGCGTCAGCGACGCCCGGCGCAGCTTTAGCCATTATGTGCCGGCGTCGGCGCGTAGCCTGCCCGTGAGTGCGCCTGTGGTTGCGGCGGAGAGCGAGGATAAACCGGAGCAGGCCGCATGAGTTCTCTGAATTATTTGCGCCCTTCGGGAAATCGGGAGGGGTGGCGCGGCGCGTTGCATCTGCTGCGCACCGAACCTTCGCAATCTCGAATTCTGGGCGGCAGCCTGGTGATGCTGGTGGGCTCCGGATTGGTCAGCCTGGTCAACTTCGGCTACAACGTAGCGGTGGCTCGTCTGCTGGGACCGGGCGCCTTTGGCCATGCCGCCGCCGCCGTCACTCTGCTGATGCTGGTGTCGGCCATCACCCTCGCCTTTCAACTGGTGTGCGCCAAGCTGGTGGCCCGCTGTGCCACGCCGGGCGCGCGTAGCGCCATCTTTTCGTTACTCCTGCGCCGGGCTTGGATGACGGGGTTGCTGCTGGGCTCCGGGCTTGCCCTGCTGAGCGGAGTGGTGGCTTCTTATTTAAATCTTCCGTCGCCCTCGCTGGTGATTGTGTTGGCGGCCGGAGTGGCCTTCTATGTCCCTCTGGGGGTGAGGCGCGGGGGATTTCAGGGCGTGTGCGCGTTCTCCCGGCTGACCGTGAACTTTGTGGTCGAGGTGCTGCTCAAGTTTTTCGGCGCGATTGTGCTGATCGAACTGGGCTACGGTGTTCAGGGCGCGGTCGCCGCCATTGCCGCCTCCGTGGTGTTGGCCTACTTCCTGCCGTTTACTCCGGCGGAATTGAAGGCCTCGCCGGAACCCGGGCAAACCGCCTCCTTCCGGGAAGGCATGCAGGCCATTGTCTTTTTTGTCGGTCAAGTTGTCATCAACAATGTCGACATCCTGCTGGTGAAGCATTTCTTCCAAGCGGAAACGGCCGGCTTGTACGCGGCCATCGCCCTGGTGGGCCGGGTGGTGTACATGCTGTCGTGGTCGGTGGCGAGCGCGATGTTTCCGATTTCCGCCGGCGCCAAACTGGAGGATCGTAATCCGTCGGTGTTGATGGTGCCTCTGACCATGGTGCTCGGCATCGCCCTGGCGTTCAGTTCGGGGTTGGCCTTGTTTCCCCATCTGGCCCTTCGCCTGGTGTTCGGCGGCAACTTCAATGCTGCGGCGCATGGCTTGGAACCCTTGTTAAGTTTGTATGCCGCGGCCACCGGCCTGTACTCGCTCAGCGTGGTGCTGATGACCTATGAGATGTCGCGGAAGCTGGTGAACAGCGGGTATGTGCAGCTATTCTTCAGCGGGGCCATCGTCCTTGGCATTTGCTCGTTTCACTCCAGCCTGCGCCAGGTGGTCGTGGTGCAACTGGTGCTGATGGTGTTGCTGTTAATTGCCTGTGCGCTTCCGTTCTACGTTTCCCGCCCCCAGCGCGGAGGCGAGCGACAGCCCATGGCGATGCCGGCGAGCCCGGAACTGCCCGCCGGCGCCAGCTTGGAACGGCTTCGGCGCGTAGCCGAGGCGGAGGTGATCGCGCACTTCTTGCGCAATGAGTTTCACCATGCCGAGTTCGACGCCGACCGGGAGCGATTCTGGCCGCTGGTTATGGATGCCGACATTGGCAATGAAACGGAGAACGCCTTACGCCGCGCTTTATTGTTCCGCCGCCGTGGCACCATGTGGCGGGAATTGCCGGCGGATACGCAATGGTGGGAGGTCGCACTCTCCGCGTGCGCGGTGGAGAATCTCCGGGTGTTTCCGCGGGCTCAATGGCGCAAACTGGCGTCGGGGAGCTATTTATTGCGCGACATCGTCGCGCGAATTCGCAGCAACCATTTTCGCGGTCGCACCAGCGTATTTTTGCAGCATATCCGCCAATTCAGCGAATACTTACGCACCCATGCCAGTCATAGCTCCATCCTGCTGATTGGCATCGACGAAAAGCAGCCGCTTACGATCCTGGAAGGGAATCACCGGGTTACCGCCGCCATGCTGGCCTCGCCCCAGGTGGTGCTCCAGCGCTTTCGCTTCTATTGTGGCTTCTCGCCGCGCATGACGGAGTGTTGCTGGTATCTCACCAGTCTGGCCACCCTGTATCGTTATGCGCGCAATCGACTGAAGATCCTGATGTACGACCGGGAGGCTGATATTGCGCGACTCTTGACCACGCATCACCAGCGCGCCGCGGCGGCGGCAAGTCCCGAGGACCCTTTGACTCCGGCGACGGACGCCGAATCGACGGCCAGGCAGGCTCTATGAACCCAGTCATGGTTTCAGGATTAAGGAGAGGGCAATCATGAAAGGTAAGGGACGGTCCAGGTTCCTCACATCTTTTTTCACGCAACGGAGCCAGGTTCGTATTGGGGAGCGGCTTCAGGTTTGGTTTACGAAAACGCTGGCGGTCCTGCTGGCCCTGATCCTCTCCGGCGCGCTGCATTTGGCGCACGCACAGTCGAGCGGTGCCGCGGGCCAACCCGCGGCGGGAACCCAGGCGAGCCCAGCCAGTCCGGGCGTAGTCAATCCGGCGCAAGGACCGCTGGAGCCGGTGCCGCCGGCGGCCGAGTCCTCCGGGCAAAGCCCGAACCCGGCTCCGCCCGCGGCGCCAACGCCGCAAGCCAACACGAAACCGCCGGTGGGCGCCGCGGTCGGCCAAACGGGACGAACTCTAGGCGGCCCCGCCTCCAAGCCGGCCGGCTATGCCATCGCGCCGGCGAAACAGAATCAAAGCCGGGTCTTCTGGATCAAGGTGGGAGTGGTGGCGGCGGCGGGGGTGGCTCTGGGAACGGTCATCGCGCTTTCGCGCGGCACCGGCAGCAAGCCGCCAGGGGCGAAATAGGAGAGTCATGCGCGTACCTTTCTTGCTCCGCGGCTCACAGCCCGTGCCCTTTTCCCGTCCCCTGCTGATCTCTTTTTCCGGCTTGGATGGCGCCGGCAAGAGCACCCAGATCGAGGCCACTGTGTCCCTGCTCGAACGCTTGGGATTAAAAGTGCGCCGGTTGGCTTTTTGGGACGATGTGGTTGTGCTTACGCGTTACCGGGAGGGAGCCGTTCATAGGCTTTATAAAAGTGAACGTGGCGTGGGCGCTCCCGGTAAGCCCGTCGCGCGCCGGGACAAGAACATGCGCGCCTGGTACCTGACCCTGGTGCGGCACGTACTGTATTGGCTGGACGCGTGGAATTTGCGCCGCGTGATTGCCCGTCAGAAGCGTATGGGCGTGGAAGTGGTGGTGATGGATCGTTATCTATACGACGAACTGGCCAATCTGCCGCTCGACAACGCGCTCAGCCGGGCCTTCTTCTGGCTCATGATCGGGCTGGCGCCCACGCCGGATTTGGCCCTCTTGCTCGATGCCGATCCGGAAGTGGCCCGTGCCCGCAAGCCGGAATATCCCGTCGAGTTTATGCGCGAATGCCGTCGATGGTATTACCGCATCGCGGGGTTGCTGGGCGCGATGGTGGTGATTCCACCCTTGCCCTTGGCGGAGACTACGCAGCAGATAGCCGCTGCTCTACGCCGCACCCTCATCGCGGCGACCGAAGGCGAGGCGCAACGCCTGCCCAAGTCCGCGTGAAGTCGAGGCAATCTCGATTTGAAAATTCGGCATCTACGAACAAGAGCATCAATCCAGTGGGTGAGAATCGATGATGAAACTGGCGGTGATCGGATCGGGTTACGTGGGCTTGGTGGCGGGGGCGTGCTTTGCGGAATTGGGCCACGAGGTGATTTTGGTCGACAACGATGCGGTGAAGGTAAATGCCTTGCAGCGCGGCGACGTGCCCATCCACGAGCAGTTCCTGCCGGAATTGCTGGAGCGTCATCGCAACCGGCGACTCTCTTTCACCGGCGATCTGGCGGCGGCCGTCAAGGCCAGTGACGCCATTTTTATCGCCGTGGGCACGCCTCCCACCGAGGACGGGGAAGCGGATCTCTCGTACGTGGAATCGGTGGCGCGGGGCATTGCCGGTTCCATTGATCGCTATAAAGTGGTGGTGGAGAAGAGCACGGTGCCCGTCTATACCAGCACCTGGATTCGCAAAATCATGTTACTGAACGGCGCGCCGCCGGAGCTGTTCGACGTGGCCTCGAATCCTGAGTTTCTGCGGGAAGGCACCGCGGTCACAGACTTCTTATTTCCCGATCGTATCGTGATTGGAGCCGATACCCTGCGCTGCGCCGAAGTGCTGCGCGAGTGCTACCAGCCTCTGGTCGGCGGAGCCTACTATTTGTGTCCGGAAGCGATTCCCGGGCCGGAAGACGCCTCTGTGCCGCCGCCGCTGATCTGCACCAGCGCCAAGAGTGCGGAGTTGATTAAGCACGCCTGCAACGCGTTTCTCGCCATGAAGATTTCCTTCGTGAATGCGGTGGCCTCCATTTGCGAGTCGGTAGGAGCCAACGTCAAACAGGTGGTGCACGGCATCGGCTCCGATTCGCGTATCGGCCCGCGTTTTCTCCGCCCGGGCATTGGTTATGGTGGCTCCTGCTTCCCCAAGGACTTACTGGCCTTTCGCTCGGTGGCGCGGGAATGCGGCTATGATTTTCGTTTGCTCGATGAAGTGATTCGCATCAATGAGGAGCAGCGTCATCGTTTTCTGCGCAAGGTGCGCAAGGCGCTATGGACGCTGAAAGGCAAGCGGCTGGCGGTTTTAGGGCTGGCCTTTAAGGGCGGAACCGACGACTTGCGCGAATCGCCGGCCATAGCCATCGTGAAATGCTTATTGCAAGCGGGGTGCGAAATTGCAGCCTACGACCCGGCCGCCGCCGGACATGCCGCCGAGTCGTTTGCGCATCGGGGTATGTCGTTTGCCGATACCGCCTACGACGCGCTGCAGGGCGCCGATGCCTTATTGATTCTGACTGATTGGGAGGAATTTGCCGCGCTCGATTTAGACCGCGCTTACGATGCGTTGCGGTATCCGATTGTGATCGATGGGCGTAACCTGTACGAACCGGAATTAATGGCCGAACACGGGCTGGTCTATTACAGCATGGGCCAGCCCGACGCAGTCCCAGAGAAGCGCGCCACCCGAACGTTGAAGTTGGCGTAAACCTTAAACCAGATCGGCCCCGGCCCAATGACGGCTGCCGGGGAACTGGCAACGGTTCCCTGGTTCGAACCCGATGCGTTCGAACCCGTTGCGGAGATGAGACCGTCTTTGGGTAGTGAAACATGGGCCCCAGTGTGCGTCGTAAAGTAGTGCTTTCGGTTGTAATTCCTATCTACAACGAAGAAGAAGTCCTCGATCTACTGCACCCCGCCTTGTGCGAGGTCCTCGAACAGAGCGGAGAGTCGTGGGAAATCGTCTATGTGAATGACGGCTCCAGCGATTCCTCTCTGGATAAGCTGCTGCAATTTCAGGTGGAAGACCCGCGCGTGGTGGTAGTGGAATTTTCCCGCAACTGGGGCCATCAACCGGCGCTGACCGCCGGCCTGAAGACGGCGCGCGGCGAGGCCGTGATCCTGATGGATGGCGATTTCCAGGATCCCCCCGAGGTCTTGTTGCAATTCGTGGAGACGTGGCGCGCCGGCGCGCAGGTGGTAGTTGCCCAACGCACCTCCCGCCAGGAGCATGGCTTCCGCACCTGGGCCTATCCTGTGTTTTATAAGCTTCTGGGCCTGCTCTCCGACTATCCCGTGCCGCTGAACGCCGGTATCTTCGGCTTACTGGACCGTCAGGTGGTGGATACCATTAACTCCCTGGAAGAGAACAATCGCTACTTGCCGGGATTGCGCGCCTGGGTCGGCTTTCGTACGCGCGTGGTGTACTATGACCGCGCCGAGCGCGCGGCCGGCGAGCCCAAACAGACTTTTTGGCGGCTGGCCAAGTATGCCATGGACGCCATCTTCAGCTTTAGCTATAAGCCGCTGCGCTTGAGCCTGGTGACCGGCTTGGCGATCGCCTTCTTTGCCCTGGTCTACAGCACCTTTCTGGTGGTCTCCCGCCTTTTCGGATGGCGCTTGGTGGGACCGCTGATCTGGGGGTACACCAGCACTATGGTCAGCGTGCTTTTTCTAGGGAGTATTCAGTTGATCTGCCTGGGATTGCTCGGCGAATACGTGGGGCGGATCTATGACGAGGTGAAACGCCGGCCCTTGTTCCTGGTGCGCCAAGTACACCGCGCCGAGATCAACCATGCCGTGATGCCGGAAGCCATACCTATCCGCGCTCTGGTGGACCCGGACGAAACGATTGCCGCAGCGTAAAAGAAAGAGCAGGTTTAGGAGGTTTTAGAGATTTAGCAGGTTTCTCCCGTTTACAGCGCATCGGCGGCATATTACGATTGCCCCATAGAGCCAGATAGGACTGAACCCTTGCTCGTCGATGCTGTTGATTTTCTTCGCCTAGACGCGAATCGCAACTTAGACCCTCAGCGCCGCGCGGAATTGGGGCAGTTCATGACGCCACCGGCCACGGCACGGCTGATGGCCTCAATGTTCCAAACCGAAGCTGATGAGCTCACATTGCTTGATGCGGGCGCGGGGGTTGGTTCGTTGACCGCGGCGTTTGTTGCCGAGGTTTGCGGTCGTGCTCACAAGCCCCGGAGTATTGATGCGACCGCTTACGAGGTTGACCTGCCGCTGATTGGATACCTCGGCAGTACTCTAGAGCAATGCCGGAAAGCCTGTGGTACTAATGGTATCGCTTTTAAGTCCCGCGTGATTGATCGCGATTTTATCGCCGATGGGGCGCGTAAACTGCGGGGAGAGATGTTCGCCTCCGTTGAACGCTTTACTTGCGCCATCCTGAACCCGCCGTACAAGAAAATCAATAGTGACTCCGAAGCCCGGTTGACCCTCAGAGAAATTGGGGTTGAAACGTCTAACCTGTATACCGGCTTTCTAGCCGTGGTCCTGATGCTCCTTGCGGACGGCGGCGAACTGGTTGCTATCACTCCGCGTAGCTTCTGTAACGGACCGTATTTCAAGCCGTTCCGCAAGCTGTTGTTGGACACTCTTTCCGTGCGCCGCATACACGTGTTCGAGTCGCGACAGGTTGCCTTCCAGGAGGATGACGTTTTGCAAGAGAACGTCATTTTGTACGGCGTCAAGGGCGGTACCAAAGGCAGTGTCACCATATCCTCGTCCGCCGGTCCCGAGGATGACTTTGCGTCCGTGCGGGAAATTGCATACGAGCATCTCGTACGGCCTGGTGACCCCGAAGCTTTTATTCACATTGTTCCCGATGAACTCGGCGGGTCCATTGCCGAGCAAATCGGGCGGTTGTATTGGACCCTAAAAGAACACGACCTTGAGGTTTCGACTGGACGCGTAGTCGATTTCCGCGCGACGCCGCTATTGCGGGCACTTCCCGAAGCTAATGCTGTGCCCCTCATCTATCCCCTGAATTTTGAGAACGGGTTTGTCGAATGGCCGAAGCCGAGCGGCAAAAAAGCCCAGGCCATGGCGCTTTTGCCCGGCGCTGAGGAATTGCTAGTTGCCAAAGGCACGTATGTGCTGGTGAAGCGTTTTTCCGCTAAGGAAGAAAGCCGGCGCGTTGTTGCCGCCGTGTATGATCCCAGTCGCATTCCGGCTGAACAGGTGGGATTTGAGAATCACCTGAACTACTTTCATCGCAAGGGCGCTGGCTTGCCGGTCATGCTGGCCAGAGGTATTGCCGCGTTTCTTAATTCCACGCTGGTGGATTTGTATTTTCGCCAATTCAGTGGGCACACACAGGTCAATGCAACGGACCTGAGAAGCTTGAAATATCCCACACGCTCACAACTCGAGGTGCTGGGCACAAGAATTGGGGACGAGTTTCCCGGGCAGGAAATCATTGATTTATATGTTGAGGAGGCGCTCAAATTGGCGGATGCGACAGGTGTGGCGTACCCGGTAAAGGCTAAGAAGAAGATTGATGAGGCACTCGGCATTCTCGCGGATTTCGGCGTCCCGCGTGAGCAGCAAAATGAACGTCCGGCACTGACGTTACTTTCGTTGCTTAATCTCAAGCCGAAGACGCGGTGGTCGGCCGCGGGAGAGCCCCTTATGGGCATCACGCCCATGATGGAGTTTTTTCAAGCTCACTACGGTAAGAAATATGCCCCGAATACGCGCGAGACCGTTCGCCGCCAGACGATTCATCAATTCCTTGACGCCGGTATCGTGAATATTAATCCCGACCAGCCTGATCGCCCGACTAATAGCCCGTACGCCGTCTATCAAATTGAGCCCGGTTTGCTGAGATTGCTCAGAACCTACGGCACGGCTGAATGGCAGAAGGGCTTGAAGACCTATCTTGCCTCCATCGAAACCCTCAAGACGAAATATGCGCAAGCGCGACAGATGAAGCGTATTCCCGTCCAGATTGCCAAGGGCAAGACGATCACGCTCTCGCCCGGTGGTCAGAACATTCTTGTGGAGAGGATTATCAAGGAGTTCTGCGCGCTATTCACCAGCGGCGGCAAGCTGGTTTACGTCGGTGATACCAGCGAAAAATGGGCATACTTCGACTCGCGGCTGTTGAAGTCGCTATGCGTCACAGTTGAAGCCCACGGGAAAATGCCGGATGTGATTGTGTATATTAAACGCAAGAATTGGCTTGTGCTGATTGAAGCGGTAACCAGCCATGGTCCGGTGAATCCCAAACGGCGCGGCGAATTGAAGGCCCTGTTTAAGGGGTGCAAGGCGGGCTTGGTGTTTGTGACCGCGTTCCTTGACCGTCAGGCGATGATGAAATATCTCAGCGATATTTCCTGGGAAACTGAGGTCTGGGTGGCCGATGCGCCGACGCATCTGATTCACTTCAACGGCCAGCGATTCCTTGGGCCCTACGAGGACGATGACAAGCCGAAGCGCCGAAAGCAAGCTCTCGCCAACTAGGGACTAGCTACTGCCATCCTCGCTTGCTCGATGAGTCGGTCCGTCATCAGTGCGGTTTCGCCGGTGGATAGGAGCGCCTCTTCGTTGGCCACGGCTTTCACGAAGTTGGCGATGGCCGGGTAGTGAACGTTGGGGTGGCAGGGCAGAAGCTCGTGGCCGCCGGGAAAGGTCAGGTCGGGGCCGTTCAACGGACTGAGTTCGATTTCCCCCTCGGTGCCAACGATACGAAACTCGTCGCGAGGCACGCGGGAATGGCGGCGCACATCGACGATGCCGCGTACGCCGGCCGCATATTCGATCAGTACCGTGGCATTGTCCTCCACTCGTCCCGGATGGACGCTATTACTCAATTGCGCGGTAACGGCCAACGGCCGGCCGAAGAGGAAGTTCAACAGGTCGATGCGGTGGGACGCGGTGTCATAGAGTGGGCCACCTCCGGCCATCGCCGGATCGAGCAACCAGGCGCGTTCCCCGCTCTCGGCGGCAAACCAGTCGTGGCAGTTGATCTCAGCCAGCACCGGCTGGCCAATTGTGCCTTGGGCCAGCAACTGCCGGGCTCGATGTACCTTGGGATAGAAGCGCCGGTAATACGCCACCCCGAAAAGCTTTTCCGATTCCCGCCCGGCCCGCACCATGGCTTCGCCTTCCGCGTAGTTTATGGCCATTGGCTTTTCGCACAGCACATGGCGCCCGGCGGACAATGCGGCGATGGTATTGGGAGCATGCAGTGCCACCGGGGTGGCCACGTATACGGCGTCAATCGCGGAATCGTGCAACGCTTCTGCCAGGGTGCTCCAGACCCGGATGCCCTCATAGCGTTCGGCTTTGCCCGGATTCCGAGTGACCACGCCGTAGAAATGGCTGTCCGGGTTTGCCTGGATCGCGGGAATTACCCGCTTGGTGGTAATGTCTCCAATGCCTATGACTAACCAATTCAGCATGGTGCCATTGTAAATAGGTTCCAACGAACGGAACGAGGCCGGTCAATGGGAAGGGGCGCCGACCTGGAGTCGACTGGCTTACGCCGTGGGGCCAAGCGGGCGCATGTCGCCGACGTGATGCGAATAGCCATTCTTTTTGAACTCAGGTGCGGGGCGAATGAAAGCGCCGACGTTGGGCGTGAAGCTATGTGCGGGAATGGCGTAGCTTTGCGCCACAAAGGTCGCGAAATCCACATCCGCGTCGTTACACTCGGGAAGAAGATACAAAGCTGTGATTTCTGAGCTGGTAAGCAGGGCCGGCAGGTCCGTGAGCTTTATCACCGGTGTGCCCGGTAATGATGCTTCGATCTTCCGGAGTGGCTCCAGGGCTAACCCCTGGGGAACGGCAAGCGCAACAATGTCCTGAGGTTCCCCCTGCCACTCCAGATACTGCTGAAATAAGCGAGCGCTGGAACCGCCCACCAACAGACATCCACGCCGGGGATGTCGAGGTAGCAATTCGCTGAATAGGTTGTGGGCACTTCTGGCTGCGGCACACAGCGCGAATGTCAGCACGAAATCGATCACGATCACGGCCCGGGAGAACGATCCAAGGCCCTGTAAGCAGAACAGGACGACCACAAGCCCCGCGGAACCGGCGACCGCGCTCTTGAATAAGGGATACAGTTCGTGAAAGGATGCGGCTCGCCACGAGCGCCGATAGACGGAGAATATCGCCATGATCGGGACCTTCGCCGCCGGCGCCAGTGCAAGCGTCAGCAAAAAAGATGGCAGGACGATCGAATTGATACTCCCAAATCGCAAAACGGTGGCCAAATAAATCGAGGCGCCCACCAGTACTATGTCCACCAGCACCGCCGCTCCGCGAGTCGCCAGCGAATGCAGAAATTCCGGGATTGCGATGGTGACGACGTTAGTCCGCGATAGCCACTCTTCCGGCAGTTGTACCTGGGCCAGATACAGCCAGAACAGGTTCCCGGCGACCAGGAAGATAGCCAGGGCCCCGGGACCGAGTTCGGGCCAGAAGCGGCGCCACAGAAAAGCTACCGATCCGCTGAGCGCGGAGATGGCGTAGAGCATCAGTACGGCGTTCCGATCGCTCAGGCCTAGCATCACCAGGCGGTGGGAGCTATGATCCTTGGCGCCGGAAGAGATGGCGCGGCCATTCAGCCGGCGCGTGATACTGACCAGCAGAGTGTCAAAGATAGGCAAGAACAGAACCAGGATGGGAGTGAACAACAAAGAGACCACGGTCGTCACGTGCTGCTCGGTGCGGATAAACGCACACGCCAGAAAGAAACCGATAGCCAGGCTGCCCGTATCGCCCATGAAAATCTTAGCCGGATGGAAGTTGAAGAATAGATATCCCACCAGCGCCCCCGCCATGGCTATGACCAGATAAGAGTGCATACTGGCGCCCCGCAGCAGGATCATAAATACAGCGATATTGATCCCGATTCCGGCCGCCAAGCCATCCATGTTATCCAGCAGATTAAAGGCGTTTGTGATTCCGAGGATGAACAACATCGTGAAGGCCACGTTGATCCACCGATGTGCGGTCAGCGGATAGATTACCCCGGTGGATATCGCCAGAGTGGCTAATACCGCTTGCGCGCCCAGTTTGAGCCGGGGCGACAAACCGCGCACATCGTCCCAGAGCCCCACCGCCCCCATGCAAGCGGTCAGAATGCACAAGCACATCCCGAGTCTGGTCAGGGGGCAGAAAAAACTGCCGGCCAGGAAGCTCAAGAGAATGGCTACTCCTCCAAACTGCGCTACCGGTTTCTTGCTCCAGCGATCCGACCGGGGATAAACGAGCCAGCCCCGGTAGCGGGCCAGCCAAATGGTGGCGGCGGTAAACATTGCCGAAAGGCCGACACACAGCAGCGCAAGTCTTAGGGTACTCATGGTTTCCGAATTCCTTTTACCAACGTTTCGAGTTTCGAGTTGTAAGTTGCAAGTGGACGGGAGTGCCCGGGGAGGGCGGTGTGGCAAGAGCGCTGGCGATGGCCGGTATCGGTCAGTCGCCGGCCGTCGCGAACTCCCAGTGCGGCACCATATCGCCTTGCTGATAGGCGATCACGCTTTCCAGAATAGCATCCAGATCCCGGGTCGGAGTGTAGCCAATCAGATCGTGTACTTTGGAGAGATCCGGTACGCGGCGCATCATGTCTTCAAAGCCCTCTTCGTAGGCCCGATCATAGGGGACAAAAGCAATTTGCGAATTGGAGCCGGTCTTCTGCTTTACCAGCTGAGCCAGTTCCAGAATGGTCACTTCCTGGGTGTTCCCGATGTTGTAGATCTGGCCAATGGCCCGAGGATGTTGAACAATCTGGATCAATGCCCGGACCACGTCATCCACATGCGTGAAGCAGCGCGACTGGTGGCCATCGCCATAAACTGAAATATCGCGACCCTCCAGGGCTTGCTTGACGAAGGTAGGTACCACCATGCCGTAGCGTCCCGTTTGCCGCGGACCGACCGTATTGAACAGGCGAACCACCACGGTGGGCACACGTTTTTCCTTCCAGTAAGCCAGCGCCATGAATTCGTCGATGGCCTTGGAACAGGCATAACTCCAGCGGGCCTTGTCGGTGGCGCCCATGACCAGATCATCGCTCTCCCGGAAGGGGACCTGTTCGCGCTTGCCATACACTTCCGAGGTCGAGGCAATCAGTACCCTCTTTTTCTTCTTGGCGGCGAGTTCCAGGACCATTTCCGTGCCGCGAATGTTGGTGGAGATGGTGCGTACCGGGTCCTCGACGATCAAACGGACGCCGACCGCCGCGGCCATGTGATAAATGACATCGCAGCCGTCCACCAGTTCCGCCAGCAACTCCCGATGCATGATGGTATCGATGTGGCATTGCAGGCGCGAATGTCCGCGAAGATGCTGAAGGTTGTTGATCGAGCCCGTGGACAAGTCGTCGATGATGCTGACGTAATCTCCACAATTTAAGTGACGTTCGGCGAGGTGCGAGCCGATAAAGCCGGCGCCTCCGGTTATAAGTACTCTCATTTTGTCCTCCGATTGGTGCGTGTGATTCAGATTTGTGCCGCGGCCAGAGGCGGCAAGATCCGGGTATGCCATGCTTCCTGGTACACTCCGGCCGTGTCGCGTAGCAGTCGTTCTCGAGAGAAATTGGCGTTGATATAGGCGCATCCGCGCGCCCCCATTTGCCGGGAAAGTTCGGGGCGGTCCACCAGGTATCGCAAGGCCCGGGCGAGTCCCTGGGAATCGCCCTTCCTAACGGTGATGCCGTTCTCCCAAACCGTGAAGCCATCCTGGTGGTCCTCGCGGGCGCCCATCAGGTCAACCACGCCGCCCACTTCGGTGCTGACCACGGCGCGACCGCAGGCCATCGCCTCAATCAGGGTGACGGGAGTGCCTTCGTTGAGCGAGGTCAGGGCCACCACATCGAAGCTGGAATAAAGTCGCATGGTGTCGTGGCGAAACCCGGTGAACACCACTTGCCCCGCGATGTGCAATTGCCCCGCTTGCCGTTCCAGATCGCTGCGTAAGTGACCATCTCCGACAATGACAAAGCGGCAGCGGCGGCTCGTGGAATTCCCGCGCAGGAATTCGGCGGCGCTAGCCAGGAACATGGCATGGTTTTTTACTTCGGAAAGCCGCCCGACGATCCCGACCAGCAACTCGTCTTCGCTCGCTCGCAACTCTTCACGGAACGCTTGATCCGTTGCGATTTCACTCAGCTCGATTCCCAGCGGTACCATCCGGTGCTGCTCCGGCCGGCCCACCTGGAACTCTTCGCAGATTTCCTGTCTTTGCTGGCGGCTAATCGTAATAATCCGGTCGGTGCAGAGCCGGGCCAGCAGGCGCTCGATGGCGATGAAGAGCCGCGTTTTCATCGGGCCGTAGTAGCTGTGGAAGATGTGTCCGTGAAAGGTGTGGATGACCCGGCAGCGCCGAGGCCGCAGCCATAAGGCGGAGGGCGTCAGCCACTTGTAGATACAGGCGGCTACTCGCCCCACCGCCCCCGCCTTGGATTTGTGCGTATGAATCACGTCCGGCTGCCAGCGCCACATTTCCCGCAGCAGCCGCCATAGAACCACGAGGTCCTGGAGGCCGAGTTCGCGGCTCATCTGCGGAATCACCAGCAAGTCGATTCCACTTTGGCGGGCCAGATAGGTCATGTCGCCTTCGCCTTCCGCGCATGAGCCTGTGATTAACCGGCTGCGGTGCTGGCCGTTGTTGAGCCCCTGGGTCAGCCATACCATGTGCTTGGCCGGTCCGCCAATGTTGAGGCGATCGATAATCTGAAGAATTCGGATAGGGGTAGCCGAAGCGATGGGCTCGCGCTGGGGATCAGAGTTGTTTGACATCATAATTAGAACTGGCCGACTGGTTAATTCACTTGCTCGGGAGCCTCATACTGGAGTTCCGGTGGTAACGAGGAGGCGCACTGATTCACTACCGCCCGCAGTTTTCCGCGCGGGGTGCGGGGGAGCGAGGAAACAACCTCTACGGCAATGGTTACCTGTCCCAGACGCTTTTGCATTTCGCTTACTACCCGTAAGGCGTGCTCCATGCGATAGCTTCGGCCTTCGGGAACCACGCGCAAGGCAAAAACCGTGGCGGAGTGCTGGACAATCTGCGCTTCCAGAATGCTATTGGGCAGGCCTTTGAAGACCGTGTCCATGCGGCCGACGTATCCCCGCTCCGGCGTAAACAGCAGGTCGTCCACGCGGCCCAGAATGCTTTCCACCATCGGAAAAGGCAGGCCGCAAGGACATTGTGTCTCCGCCGAGGGAACCGCCGTATCGCCCGTGCGGAACCGGAACATGGGCGTCACATGCGTGGTGAAGCTGGTAACCACCAGCTCGCCGACTTCCCCTGGCAGTGCGGGAGTGTCGTCCGCCCGCAGGATCTCGACTACTCCAGAGTCGATTCGAATATGCAACCGTCCCCGCGAGCATTCGCTGATAAAGGGGGCGCCGTCCGAGGAGGCGTATTGATTGAAAACCTGGCAGTGAAAGGCCGCCTCGATGGCGCGGCGCTGATGGGGCAAAACCGTCTCAGCGGTCAGCAATACCGCCCGGGGCCTTCCCTGGAATCGCTCCTGGTGACGAAGAATATGCTCGGCGAGCACATGGATCGCCGAAGGGTAGCCATCGATCATTTGCGGTTGGAAGCTCTCCAGCGCGGTCACATACCGATCCAGGTTCTCCGGCGCAAGATGGTAGGAAGAAAACAGAAGTTGATTGCCGTAGCGGTTAAAGCGCCAATACGGCCCTCCCTGTTGATGCGGCGGCACGACGTTCTTTCCCGAAAACGTGGCTCGCGGTTCTCCGATCGCCACGCCTGCCCAGGCCCGGCAGCGCTCCAGCAAGGCGTAGCGGGTAGTGATATCGGCGGGACTGAAATACACGGTGAGCGGCGAACCGGTGGTTCCGCTGGTGTGGACCGCGGTCATGCGAGGCGATCGCCCTTCGGTGAAAAAGCGGTCAACGTGGCGGCGCATGGTTTCTTTGGCGGTAATCGGAAACCGCGACAGGCAATCCAAACTGCGAATGTCATCGGGGGTAATGCCGGCTTGATCAAACGCTTGCCGATAGTAGGGGGAACGGTGGTAGCAGTGACGCGCGAACTCCCGCAACCGTAATAGCTGCAAGCAGCGGAGCTGATCGATGGGCGCGGATTCATTGGCCGTCAACTCCTCCAGCGCACACGTAAAGGCGCGTGCCCCATATCGCTGCTGGTGCAGGCGCCGGCCTTGGAGAGATACCAGCCAGTTCTGCGCGAACAGAGGCAGGGATGTGTAAATCCGCTCCGCTAACATGGCGCCTCCACATACTCCTGGGCTGGAGGGAACGCCGTGCCGCCACTCTGCAACCGTGGAACGCGGAGGCAGGTGAGGCTCCAAACCTCGGCGAAGCGCGCAGCCAGAGCGGGCGTCAGAGCGGGCGCGCGATAAGGCACCAGAGCATAGCCCAAGTGGGTAGTGACTGCCGCCGTATCCAGGAACGCCTTGCCCAACTCCGCGCCTATCGTCAGCGCGGCATAGCCATAACGGCGTTGTTGCAGAGCGTAGCGCAGTTGCACCTTGATTCCATGGCGCCGGCCGGTCAGGGATTTCTTCAACGATAAATGCTCTTCGCGGTATCCCATCAATACCTCCGGTAGCGCGGCAAAGCGGCTGCGGGCGGCGCTGCGAAACAGGAGTTCCCGGTCTTCCATGCGCGCCGCTCGCGTGCAATAGCGGTATTGCCGGAACCAGGAGGTGCGGCCTAGCCAGGTTGGATGGGCCAGCCGCATCGGCGCCCAGGCTTTTCCGCAGATCGCTTCATGCCGGCTCGGTCCCCGCCAGAATCCAAACGCCTCGCCCTGCCCGCGAAACATGACCATCCGAGCGCCCAGCAGGTCCACCTCGGGATGGGCCAGCAGATATTCCAATTGCCGCCGCAATCGTTCGGGATAGGCGATGTCGTCTCCATCCATGCGCGCAAAGTATGCGCCGCGTGCCAGATCGATAGCATGATTGAGCCGCGCCGGCAGTCCGCGATGCTGGCCGTCCACGATTACCCGGATGCGCGGATCGCCGATGCTTTGCAGGATTTCAACGGTACGGTCGCTGGAGCCATCGTCCATAGCCAGCAGCTCCCAATTCTCGTGGTGCTGGTTGAGCACGGACGCCACCGCTAAGCCCACTGTTCGCTCACAGTTCAGCACCGGCATCGCGATGCTGATCAAAGGCTCACCGCGATTCAGCATGGGTTCCTTTCAGTGTCCGCAAGATTCCGCCGCCGGCGGCATAGACATAGATCGGCCAGAAGAAGTACGCGAAAATCTGACTGACAACCGAGATGCTGCCTATGGCCAGGAACAAAAGCCAACTGGCGGTGTACTGGGCAATAAACATACGAAGAGCCGAAGGGGCGGTCAGGAAGGCGGCTTGCAACCGGCCGATGAGCCATCCTAAAAGGGCAAAACCGAGGATCACGCCGGGAACGTGAAAGTCGAAGAAGAGTTCGCTTTCAAAGGGCGCCACCTGGTCGCTGCGATTCAACAGGGCGTTGTACAAAGCGGTTCCGCTCGTCTGGCGGAAGCTCTTACCCGCGATCGGCAGAGGCTGCAGGATTGAGGAAAGAATGGTTCGGCCGCCATAGATCTGATCGCCCCAGTGCGTCTGTTCCAAGGCGAATCCCAAAAATTGCGGCGCACCACCATAAACCTGGTAGATATACCGAAAGGTAAGCACCCGGCTGGCGTCCTGCAAATCGGCAATGCCCGTTTCCGCGACGGTATTGCGCGAGACGCGGACCAGCGTGATACAAGCAAACAGGATGGCCAGAATTAACCCGACGGAGACCAAGTATCGCCATGCCTCCTTGCGTTGCTTCCCCAGAATCACCGCGCAGAGGGAAAGCAAGGGGATGATAAAAGCCGCCCGATTGTAGTTGTAGGTGGCGAATCCCATAGCCACCAGCAACAACAGCAGAACCGAGAGTGCCCAGTTTTTTAGACGAGAGCGTTGTCTGCCGCTATCCAGGAGCCGGCAGAAGGCAAAGACGAATGCAAACCCGAGAAAGCTCTTCAAAAACAAACCGGCAACGCTGCTGAGTTTCCCCATAGCCGGATCCTGGCCTAACTGCGACAGTAGGTACGAGGCCGGATCGGTAAAGTACGCCAGCAAGGCATGCAGGCTACCAAACGAAAGCAGCAACCCGGCGCATCCCACCAGGATGTACACGGCGATCACTCTGCGGGACGGAGGCGCCAAGACTTCTGGAGGCGAGCCCGCTCGCGCCATTCGGCGAAAGCCTGCGTAAGTCCAATACGACTGATAGCCGATGGCGAACGCGAGGAACCCCAACGTCTGAAGTGCCAGTGCCCAATTGGTGGCCGCATCCGACGGCAAATGGGGTAGTTCTCCTAGCTCCAGGCCGGCGAGGTTGATATAGAGCGGCATGAGGAGCAACTTCGAGGCGAAAACCGCCAAAGCCCAGTTCCAGGGACACAGCAAGGCGCCCGTTACCGGCCGGCAAGCCGGCAGAAACATGACGACCATGAGAAACGCGCCGATACTAAAGCCGGCGGCGGGCAGTTGGCATTTGCCTGGCCAGAAGATCGTCAGGATTGCGAACACGCCCGCCACGCAGCTTGTGGCGTACGCGGCAAGTCCCACTCCCGGGCGTGGCCTATCCCCAGGCCAATTCTGGAATTGGTAATCGTGAATGGCGCCAGTACTCAAGGTCGGCCCCCGGCATCGCGTACGAACAAAGCAAGCGCCGTGCTGGTGGCGGTAAAGGCCAAAGCGTAAGCGCTCGCCAGTCCCAAACCGCCCCAGCGCGGAATTAGTAACCGTGCGCAGAGCAACAGGGTTATCACCAGAAGCGCATCGAAGGCGAAGCGACGCCACATGGCGGTAGCGATGAGTGGCTGGCCCAAGATGGTGTTAAGTGCCTCGGGAATCGCGGAGAAGGCCAGGACTACAAGAATCGGCCAACCCTCGCGATATTCGGCGCCGAACAGGAGCAGGAGCGGACGGGCCAAAACAGCAATCATGACGGCCGGGACCGAGACAAGGGCCACGTTCAGTAACAGGTTCATCCGCATGAGCGACCGGAAACCTACGAAGTCGCTATCGCCCCGCAGCCGGGAAAGCAACGGCACCACGGTGCTGAAGATGGATGCGGGCACAAACAGGACAGCCAATCGGAAGCGATCAGCCGCACCATATAGGCCCAACGCGGCATAACCGCCAGGACCGTGGACCAGCCAGCGATTGCAGAGCCACATGGCGGGCGAAACCAATACGGAAGTGAGCAGAGCCGGCAAGCTGAATTGCCACACGATGGGAAGTTCGCCGGCGCAGCCCGCGATCGAAAACCGCACTCCGGCCGCCGCACACTCCTGACGCAGAGCGCGGTGGTTCAACCACCAGTTGAATGCCGTGGCTATGGCCAGTCCAAGCACCGCGCCATTCAAGCCGCCTAGCCGAACGCCAACCGCCATGATGGGAAACGATGCCAGCCCCGCCCAAAAGCCAACCCGTGCTATGGCGCGAAAGGCCTCAAAGCCGGCCAGGGCGCCGGTTTGATACCCGGTAACCGCATTGAGAAAGACGAGCAGCGAACTTAGCGCCAGCGGCAGAGCCAGAGAAGTGTCGAGTAACGCGGTTCGAGCCAACTGGGGAGCGAACAGAAGTATTAAGCCGGACATGAGCGCGCTGCAGGAAAACGTAGTGATGCAACACAGGCCGAGTACCCGTCCGGCACGGGCGGCATGGTTCTGGCGCAGCTCGGCAACGTATCTCGTGGCGGTAAGGCCCAGCCCCATTCCCGCAAAAACGCCCAGCATGCCGACTGTGCTTTGAATCATGCTCAGCGCCCCAAAACTGGTTTTGCCCAGCCAGCGCGCGCAGATGATCCAGGCGGCGAAATTAAAGGAACGCGAAACGACGGCCCCGAATATCGACCACCCGGCGGCGCGCGCAAAGCGGTCGCGCAGCGGATTGGCGGCGGGCACCGGTATCAGTGCCGGTGCGGTCGGGATCGCGATTGCGGCTGTTTCTGGCATGAAGCGATCAGTGGCCGGCGTAAATGGGTTCCAGGTCGGCGGCGAGCACGTTCCAATCAAAGCGCTGCGCATTCTCGCGGGCCGCGGCCGACATTTGCTGGCGCAATTCCACGTTACTAAGCAGGGCAACCAGTTCTTCCGCAAGCGCGGCGGAATCCCCGATGGGAAAGAAATGCCCGCTTTTGTCGCATACCACCTCGACCAGTCCACCATGCCGGCTGCAGACCGCCGGTTTGCCACAGGCCTGCGCTTCGACGGCGGCCATGCCGAACATTTCCTCCGTGCGGGTGGGCATTACGAACACGTCGCAAAGGTTGTAGGCGCGCGCCAGTTCGTCCTCCTCTACCGCGCCCAGATAGATGCCCCCCAGTTCGGCAATTCGCGCCGTTAAATCGCTTCCCGTGGCGTGGCCGAATCTTTCGGCCGGCCCGGCGATCACCAAACGAACATTCGGCATCTTTTCCTTGACGCGGACATAAGCATCGAGCAGAACGTCGGTGCCTTTCTGGCGACAGACCCGGCCTACATACATCACGACCGGATCGTCGTTCAATCCCAAGTCCTGCTTCCATTGCCGGGCGCCGGCGCTATCGGGGTGAAACTGGTTCAGATTGACACCGTTGAACAGAACGCGGACTCGCGCGCCCTCCAGTCCCCAATAGGAAACCGAGTTCGTGAGGCAATACTCCGAGACGGGTAGCAGGTAATCAAAGCGACGCAATCCCTGGCGGAACCACCAATACAGGGGAGTACGCTTGCCGCGAAAGAAAAGGTAGTGATCGTAGGACAGCACCGTTCTGGCATCGATCCGATGGGCAAAGAACGAGGCCTCCGGCACGCTGTGGAAATGCAACACCTCGGGCCGCAGCCGCCGTACGTCGCGCAGGCACTTAATCAGGAATTCAAAGCGCCGGGCCGTGCCCGACCAGCGGCAGCGCAGGCTTCGAAGCTCAAACCCATCCCGTTGGGCCGAACCGGTTTGGTCTTCCGCCGAATACACGGTGACTTGGCTGCCACGCGCCGCCTGGGCCTTGGCCAGTTCCAGCATGCGCCGTTCAATGGCGCCTCCATACCGGTGCCCCACCGGTAGCGCGCAAGGTCCTATGTGGATGATGTTCATTTCTTAGTAGTTAGTAGCTGGTAGCTAGGAGCTAGGAGCCGCTGCCTTTCGTGGGTGGAGCTGTATACTTGGGTACTCTTGATTCCTTAGCCCGGAGTGTTCGCGAAACCTGAGGGCATCGGTTGTCTCAGGGTGGAAGCACCGGGCTAAAGCCCGGTGCTTCCACCTTGAAACCGGACATTACTTTCGCATCAGTCAATAAAGCCCAGCGCTTCCAACTTGGCATTTCCTTCTAGCATGCGACATAGCCGGAATCCAGAAGCTAGGAGCCGAGCTACTAACTACCAACTACTAACTACCAACTACCAACTACTAACTACTAGCTGCTAACTACTAGCTACTCTTCCATCTACTCTTTGATCGCCAGAATGGCGGCGGCGCAGGCGTCGGTTCCATAGTTGATCGTTCGCTTCCGCTCCAGCCAGCCGGTGACGGTCGTCTGAATGGCTCGTTTGGCGGATCGGGAAAGCAAGGTTCGTCCCAGAATGCGGGCGGCCGAGGACAAGTTGTATCGTCCCGAGCCGATGCAGGCAAACGCATCCAGGGAATCCCAGAAGCGGCAGGCGGGGCCGTAAAGATACGGTCTGAACTGCACACCGGTGAAGCCCAGGCCGGTCAGCTTATCCCGCCACTCCGGAATCGAGAGCAGATTCAGGTGCTGCAACTGTCCGCGGCGCAAGCGGGCGTACCAGTTCCACGGGAGCAGCAGATGCTCATTCATCTCCATCAGCGGAACGGTAATGGCCAACATTCCACCATGTCGCAGAGACTGGAAACAGGCCCGCAAAACACTATCGACCTCGGGGATATGCTCCATGACGCAGTTTGCATACACGGTCCCATAGCCCTCGTGGTCTGGGTGCAATTGCCGGGCATCCTGACAGCGAACGGAGCGATAGATGCATGGTTGCGCCCGTTTGGCCTTCTCCACTGAGCGCGGATTGATGTCGATGGCCTCGTCGATTTCCTCGAGGAGCCGGGAGGTGAATTCGCCATCTCCGCAGCCGATCTCCAGGATGGGGCGCTCGAACGGAACGCCGCGCAACGCTTGCAGTTCGAAGTATCGCCAAAAGGCTTGCGACGGCCAGCTATAGGATTGCACCATGCACATCATTTCGCCTTGCATAACACCTCCAGGCCGAGTGAGCCGAAACGGCGGATCAGTTCGGGAATGCGACGGCGGCGAACTCCCTGCGCCACTCGCAAACGACGGTACAGAGCAAGGTGGTTGTCGATCATGCTTTGTACGGAAAAGTGGCGGATGGCATACTTCCTCATCGCCTGGGCTCGCGCCGTAAAATCGTCGTAATTCGACAACACCCGCGCGATCCCTTTTACGAGTTGTTCGCTGCTGCCGGCAGGCACCACCACGCCGAATCCTCCCAGTTGCTCCGCGATTCCCCCCACATCGGTGGCTACCACCGGTGTGCCACATAGCATGGCTTCGCTCACGACGCTTGGCAGCGCTTCGCCGGAACTGGGTAGCACGAATATGTCCGCCTGCTGGTAAAGTGTGGCCAATTCCCGCCGGGACTTGCCTCCGAGGAATCGGACTCGCGAATCCAGTCCCAAAGCCGCAACTTGCTCTCTCAATTTCGCTTCCAACGCCGACGTGTGATAAACGAGTTGGAGCGTGACGTTGCCGGGAAGCTCGGGCAATGCCGCAATCAACAGATCGACGCGTTTGATCGCGTTCAATTGTCCGGCGTATAACAGGGTCCATGTCCGGGAGGGGACACCCGGTAATTTCGGACAGAAACTAAACGTATCGGCATCGATCCCGTTCGCGATTACGGTGGAGCTTTCGACTCCATACGACTTGCGGAAGAAGTCGCTCTCGGCTCGGCTGAGGGCAATGAAGGCGTCGGCCGCCGATAAGACATATCTCAAGGCGGTTCGTCGCGCCCAGGGCAGAGTGCCAGACATGGCGCGCGGATCATGGCTGGTAAAGACAAAGGGAGTATTCCCTCGCATAAGTGCCATCCGCGGAGCACCCCAGCTCAAATGATGGACATGAATGATGTCATAGGCCGCGGCGTCGATCTTGTCGTAATGGCTGTGCGTGCTGACGCAATGGCCGAGCGCGCGCAGGCCGCATTCCAGAGTGGTCTCCGGGGTGGTCGCAAGCGAAGCCCCGAAAGTGTGCTCTTTTCCGTAAATGCCTCCCACCAGACATACCCGCAGGGGCGCGGAGTCTCGCGCCACCTTGTCCAAGAGTGATTCCGCGCTGGGTTCGCTCATCGTCAGGGACGGTCGGTGTAATGGCTGAGACCGGATGGGCACGGTGGGCGCTACCATTGCGTGATGGAGCCGCGTAGCGAAATCATTTGCTGGGCGCGGACCGGGTCTCGCCGTGCTTGCCGCAGCGCATGCTGGAGCAGTACCCAGGTACAGGCGCTGAGCAGACCCATGACTGCGCTTAACAAGACAATCATCGTGCGTTGCGGCCCCGACTTCCTGTCCGGTTCGGTGGCGGCGTCAACCACTTGAATGACGGCCGCGCTTTTGGCCTCATCGAGTTTGGCGGCTTCGTATTGTTTAGTCAGTAATTCGTAAATGGCTTCGCAAAATTTCAAGTCGCGCAATTTACGGATATATTCCAGCACCGCTTCCGGCGCCTTGGAGGTAGCCACCTGGAGGTCGTCGCCGCTGCTTTGCTGTTCGATTGCGCCCAACTGGCGGTGCAATTCCGCAAGTTGCTGTTGCAGGACGATCACTTCCGGATTCTGTTCGGTCGCAAAGGCGCGTACGCTCTGTAACTGCACTTCTTTGGCCGCGATTTGCGCGCGCATCTCGGCGACCGACTCGATCAGTACTTTGGCTTGGCCTTGCAATTGAATGACGCCCGTTTGATGCTGCGTTTGTTCGAGCGATTCCTCGGCGTTGGCTAAATTCTTCTTGGCTTCCTGTAATTGCTCTTCGAAGAACAAGCGGCGCTGTGCCGCCTCGGTGACCGCGAGCCGTTGCGTCAATCGGGTGAGTTCATCGATATAGGCGTTCGCCAGGGCGGCGGCGCGATGACGCTCCCGGTCTTCCACCGATATGGTGATCAGGCTATCTTTGCTCGCGCTGATATCGCTATTTTGCTCGAGTTCCCGGCGGGCGTCGGATAACTCTTTCTGGCGGTAGATGTGTTGTAGGTCGAATTTCTGGATCATGGCCTCAGCCACGCCCCGGCTCTTGAGCATACTTACGTAAATGTCCGCCGGATTTTTGAGTCCAAGATCCTTCTGAGCCATGCCGCCCAGGGCGCTGATTCCGGCGAGCTGGTTCATCAAAGCTCCCGCGAGCGATTGTGTCTGCTGGGGCGGCATAATGATGGCCGTGGCCGTGTAGCGATTGGGTAGCCATAGCGAAAAGGCCGCCGCCGTCAGCGCGATGGTAAGGGTTACCCCGAGGATCAGTCGCTTGGCTCCGGCCAGCACCACCAGCAGATCCCAGGGATCCATGGGGGATGGACGGGCAGCGGACAGGGGGCGGACTTGCGGATCCTGCGCGATAGGACCACCGCTCGTCATTTCCGGCAGCGCCGCAATTAGTTTTTGTTGGTTCGTTGGCATCATTTTTCTTTACTTAAGTACGTTAATGGCCGCCGCACCCAGTCCGGCCTGCGACAATATCTGCGTCCAATCCTTCAAATTTTTCATGATGCTGCCCTTGCTGAGCTGCTGCGGTACGAAGATCGTATCTCCGGGGAAAATCTGCCGGGCGTCGAAGCCGCCGTTCCAGAGGCTGCCATTTTCTTGCCGGCTTACCACCTGCCCGTTGGCCCGCATGACGAACATTCCGCCACGGTCGCCGTCCCGGGTCGGCCCGCCCGCTAACTTCAGGTAGTCGCCGAGACGCTTACGCGGTTCGAAGAGAAAGGCCGTGGCATTGTTCACTTCGCCCACGACGTTCACCAAGTCTGGTTGATAGGGCACATAGAAACGATCGCCATCTTCCAGCGGCAGGTCGGGAAGATTGGTTACTGTGGAATTGGGCGCCAGGGCCAGTACCACTCGTCCAGTGGGCTGCGTCGATTTAAGCCGTTCCACCATGCGCCGCTGGCTTTCCAGTTGCGGGGCCAGAGCTTGTGCTTCGTCGGGGGTGGATACTCGCGCGCTGGAGGCGGCGGCGCTGGCGTCAAGCTGCTTTTCCATCTCTTGCGAAAGTTTGGCTAGCCGCGCCTGCTGTTCTTGCCGCACCGACTCGCGAGTTAGCACCGCCCCATACAGATAGGCTTGGGGAGTCAGACCGCCAACGCGCATCACCAGATGGCGCAGGTTCTCGCCCGGTTCGGCCCGATACACCCCGGCGGTTTCAAACTCTCCTTCCAGCCGCACAAACTTATTCTGGTCCTTCAACGGCACCGCCAGATCGTTCTGGGAGAATATGGTGATGACGTCACCGGATTCCAGCATTTGATTGTCTGTCGAAGCTGCATCGGCAAGGGCCTTGCCCAAATTGAAAGGAAGCAGCCGGGTGCTCAGATCGTTGTGATTGATGCGTTGGATGAGCGCATAGTCCCAGTTAATCTCGGCCTGCCGTTTGATTTCCCGCTGGTTGGCCGAATCGTTTTGGCTGCGCCAGTACGCGCGTGTGAGCAGAAAATCACGGTTAGGAATCAAATCGCGAACTCGCATGTTCGGCTGCCATGGGTGGCGTCCCGGTTGGGCGATATTGCCGCGCAGGGTTACGGCGTTTTCGAATCGCGGCGAGAGGGAAGCCACGCGTACCAGGTCGCCGTTCTGCAACGGCTTCCGCAGGCCGGTTTCGTCGAGCAGTATCTCCTCCACCCGGCGCACGCTGTGGCCGTCGATGCGTTCGACCGTAACCTTTTTACCGTCGGCCACCGTGGAGAGTCCTCCGGCATCCTGAATGGCCTGTTCCAGAGTCGTGGCCGATGCCAATTCGTAGATTGCGGGCACGTTGACGCTGCCGCTGATCGCCACCAGCGGGCCGATCGGAGGAACAAAGATTACATCTCCAGGCAGCAAGGGCTTGTCCCCGGACTTGTCGCCGCGCAGCAGCAAGTCATAAAAATCGAAGTCCGCTACCGTCTGTCCGTCGCGCTTCAGTTGGATGTGGCGCAGGGATCCTTTCGGCGAGGGGCCGCCAGAAGCAAATAGCGCATTCGCCAGCGTGCTCAGGGAACTGATGGTATAACTTCCCGGATGTCGCGCTTGCCCCATCACAAATACCTGAATCGAACGGAGATGGCCCATGCTGACGCTCAAATCAAAGTTATGAAACACTCGTCCGACTGCGCTTCTCAAAGAGCCTGGTAGCTGCTCATACTTAAGTCCCGCAACATTAATGGTGCCCACCTTGGGCACGTAAATATTTCCCTCGCGGTCCACCACCAGTTGGGCATTGAGGTCCATGAATCCCCAGGCGCGCACGATAAGTTCGTCGCCGGGTCCCACTACATAGTTGGCGGGCACGGCAATACGATCCAGCGGCGCAAAAGTACTGGGAACACCTGAGAACAATTCGTACCCGAACATCGGTAACGGCTGATGGGTTGAGGCGGACACAAACTGCTGAAATTCATTGGGAGGTTCGACCGGCCCCGGCTGTGGCCCCGAATCGCCTGGAAGTCCACGTTCCGGTTGCAGGCCGCGAGACTCTTGTTCCTGTCGCAGTCGTTCCCGGGTCCAGTCGCAGCGCCGGCCCGTCGGGCAAGGTCCGGCGGTCTCGGCCTCTGGATTCCGGCTGCCGAATTCCGCAGGCGGGTTCCCCGATTCCAGCTGCGAAGCTTGCCGATTGGACGGAGAGAGCGCGCGGTTCGAGTCGGAATCCGCCGTGCTGTTCTGGGTATCACCGGTGTCCGCGGCGTCCACGGAATCGTCTTGTTGTGGATTGTCGGCCGACGTTTGCGCGAGAGCCAAGGCCGGCGACAAGAGGGCGAATAACAGGAGGGCCGCTCGGATCACCAGAGCCCCGCTCCTTTTTTGTGAACGAGCCGGGCATCCGGGATTCGGCAAAGAGCCGTCAGTCGCGGGGCATACGTTGAAGAATAAATTCATGATATCCGTTCCAGCAAAGACCGTAGCCAGTGGACGTTGAAAAAAGACAAAGCTTCGCTATCGTCACTCACAGGGCGACTTTTCCACAGGCTGAAATTACGGGAGCACTGAGACGATCAACGATCCTGGGATCGATGAATCCAGAAGATATTCCTGACATTCCGAAGACAAATCGAATAGGCCCTTACACACCGCGAGCATCCCGTCGTACTTCTCCCGAGTAGCCAAAGTAACCTCCACACTCCCCTTTGGGCATCGGGTGAAAACCCGAAGACGATTTCTTGAACTTACTTATATAGCTCCGTATTGGTTGCAGCTTTCTACCTATACGCATTTAGCCTGGGGTAATCATGAAGATTGTTGGGTTGTCAGGGCAGAGTGACGCACCCGCCTGGCGGCGGGTCCATCAGAACCAGAAACTCCTCACGAGGTAGCGCCGGCGTCTCGCCGGCTGTCCTGTGGGCGTCTCGCCCACAGGGTTTTGCTGCATGTACTGGCACGGCCGGGACGGCCGCACCGACAGCCGGCGAGGCGAGACGCCGGCGCTACCCGACGTCATACATGGGCTATCTTCGCTGTCTCTCCCTCAGGGAGGGAAAACGAGAAACGAGAAACGTGGAACGTTTATTCGCTTTGCCGCGTCTTGATCCAGATCGGCGCGCCGATGAAACCAAAGCGGTGGCGAATCTGGTTTTCGATGAAGCGCTGATAAGCGAAGTGCAATTTGACCTTGCGGTCGGTGAAGAGAATGAAGGTAGGCGGGGAAGTTACGGCCTGAGTCATGTAATAGATCTTCACCCGGCGTGACGAGGGTACGCTGGCCCGGTCAAAATCAACTGTCTTCAAGAAGCGATTCATTTCCCCCGTGGTGATGCGCTTGCGCCGCTCGCGCGCTACCAACTCCACCTGCGGAAAAATCTTATCGGTGTTTTTGCCGGAGGCGGCCGAAACAAAAATCATGGGCGCGTATTCCAGGAACTTCAGGGATTCGCGCACCTGCTGTTCGTAGGACTCGCGATCGGCGGGCTGCGCCGAATTGCGCGACGAGGTGCCGCGGAAGGCATCATGACCCGCGTTGAGCGCCGCTTTGGTCCTTTGCCGTACCGAAGACTTCGAAGCCCCCCCCTCCCCTTGCATTTCCTGGCTGCGGCGCAGCACCAGATCCCACTTGTTGATTACGATAATCAGGGATCGTCCAGTTTCGTGGGCATAGCCCGCGATGGTGGCGTCTAGCGCGCTGATGCCTTCCGAAGCGTCAATGACGAGCAGCGCTATGTCGGCGGATTCCAGATGCTTACGCGCCATCACCACCGAAAGCTTTTCCGCCATCAGGTTGGTTTTGCCCTTGCGGCGAATGCCGGCCGTATCGATAAAGCGGAAGCGCAGGCCATCCCGTTCTACCAGTTCGTCAACCGCGTCCCGTGTGGTGCCGGGAATGGGCGAAACAATGGCGCGGCCTTCGCCGGCCAACGCATTCAATAAGGTGGATTTGCCCACATTCGGACGGCCAATGATGGCGACCTTGATTTCTCCGGGAATCGTCTCGACGGATGGTCCCGCCTCCGCGTCCTCCTCATCTAGCTGCGGGTCGGCTTGAGACTCGGTGGTTGCGGTTTCGGCGGCAGCCTTGGGTACGGTCGCCACTTCCTCCACAGCGGGAAGCACTTTGACCACGGCCTCCAGTAACTCCGCTACCCCGGTGCCGTTTTCCGCGGAAATCGGATAAAGCTCCCGAATGCCCAGGCGATGAAACTCCTCGGCGTACATCTCCATCTTGGGAGTGTCGACTTTATTGACGGCCAGAAACAGGGGTTTGCCGCTGCGGTGGAGCAGGCGGGTCAACTCCAAGTCGGGAGCGGCCAATTCGGAACGTGCGTCCACCACCAGGATGACCGCTTCGGCTTCTTCCATGGCGATCTTAGCCTGCTCATAAATCGCCGCCGGGATCAGTTCCTTGTCTTCGGGAATGATGCCGCCGGTATCGACGATGCGGAGCCGTCGTCCGCACCATTCCGCGTCGCCATAGAGGCGATCGCGGGTAATTCCGGGTTCGTCGCCCACAATGGCGCGGCGGCGCCCGATCAGGCGGTTAAACAGTGTGGACTTGCCAACGTTCGGGCGGCCAACAATCACGATGACGGGTGCCGGCAGTGCGGCGAATGCTGCTTGGTCTGCTTTCACTTGCTCTCTATTTTTTCTACCCATAATTCAGCACTGCCTGCCTTCCAATGAACCAACTACAAATCTGTCGCGCATGGTGCGACCGTGAGCTACAAGCTTTAAGCGGAAAACTGCCACCAGATTGGCTGTGTCAAAAGCCGCGCTACAGCTATTATAGGGATTACGTGTCTTCTACACCCCAACCTGTGCTTCCCGAGGCTCTGCAACACTCCTTGCATAGCTTTTTTGGCCCCGGCGGGCTGCTGTCCCGCGCGCATCCGGCCTACGAATTCCGGCGCGGACAGTTGCAGATGGCCCAGGCCGTGGAACAGGCCTTCCAGGAGAAACGCCACCTGATCGTGGAAGCCGGTACGGGAACCGGCAAGACGCTGGCCTACCTGGTTCCGGTCTTGCGCTCCGGCAAGCGGGTGATTATTTCCACCGCCACCAAAGCATTGCAGGAACAGCTTTTCTCCAAAGACGTTCCTTTTCTGGAAGCGGCGATCTTTCCCCAGGGCGATCAGCGCTTGCGCGTCTGCTACATGAAGGGCCGCAATAATTATCTTTGCCGTAAGAAGCTCTATGATCTTGCCAGCCAGCCGATCCTCACCGGGCTGGAGGAAATCGAGCAGTACAGCGTCATCCAGGATTGGGAAAAGGTGACGAAGACCGGCGATCGCGCCGAACTGGCCAGCTTGCCGGAAACCAGCCGCCTCTGGGAAAAGCTCGATGCCCGCACCGAAGCCTGCGTGGGCTCGAAGTGCAGCGAGTTCAGCCGTTGCTTTGTGACCGAGATGCGCCGCCGGGCCGCCGAAAGCGACATTATTATCGTCAATCATCATCTGTTCTTCGCCGACCTGGCCATTAAACGCGCGGTCGATGCCGCGGCCGATGCCGGAGTATTGCCCGACTGCGGCGCCGTTATCTTTGATGAAGCACACGAACTGGAAGACGTCGCGACCAGCTATTTCGGCATTACCATCAGTAACCTGCGCTTTGAAGACCTGATTCGCGACGTGGAAACGATGTTGCGCCAAGCCAAGCTCGATGGCCGCAAAATCGTGATGGCCGCTAATCGGTTGCGCGAGCGGGCGGGAACCTTCTTTTCGTTGCTGCCGGCGGGCAACGGCCGTTATGAATTCAGCCACCGCGCCGCATTTCTGGAAGAGAATGGCGAGGCGTATCTGCTTTTGCGGCGCGCGCTGGAACACCTGAAAGTCGAAATCCAGGCCCTGCCGCACAAGCCGGAGGAAGCGCATAGCTTTGTCCGCCGCGTTGATGAATTGTCCGTCCAACTCTCTTTTGTGCTGGAGCAGGAAGACCGCAATACCGTCTTCTGGATCGAGCGCCGCGGCGACTCGTTCCGGCGCCGGAAGAAATCCGGGGATGACGCATTCGCTTCCTCCAGTCGCATGGTGTTCTTGCAGGCCACCCCCATCGACGTCTCGCAGATCTTGCGGCAAGTTCTATTCCAGCAATTGGAGACCGTGGTGCTGACTTCCGCCACGCTGGCCGTGAATAATGGTTATGAGTACATCAAGGGCCGACTTGGCGTGGAACAAGCGCGCGAGTTGGTGGTGCCCTCGCATTTCGATTATGCCAGTCAGGCGCTGCTGTGGATTCCTTCGGATATGCCCGATCCTCCGGCCCCTGATTTTGCCTCGCAGGTTGCGGAGAAGATCGGGACCGTGCTGGAAATCACGCGCGGCCGGGCCTTTTGTCTGTTCACCAGCTACGCGCAGATGCACCAGGTGTACGAGCGCCTGCTGGGGCAGCTGGATTTTCCCGCGCTATTACAAGGCCAGGCCCCCAAAAACGCGCTCTTGGAGGAGTTTCGTTCCACTCCGAATTGCGTGCTGTTCGCCACTTCGTCGTTCTGGCAGGGCGTGGACGTGCAGGGCGAGCAGCTCAGTTGTGTGATCATCGACCGCTTGCCGTTTGCCGTGCCCAACGACCCGGTGGTGGCGGCTCGCGTGCGCGCCATTAACGCCGAAGGGGGAAATGCCTTTTTCGATTATCAGGTGCCTTCGGCCGTGATCGCCCTCAAACAGGGCTTTGGCCGCCTGATCCGCTCGCTTCAGGATCGCGGCCTGCTGGTCTTGCTGGATAATCGGGTAATCAAGAAACAATATGGCAAAGTGTTTCTCAACAGCCTGCCCCCCTATCGCCGCGCTAAGGGACTCGCCGAAGTCATTCAGTTCTTTGAATGAGTGGTTAGTGGCTGGTAGCTAGTAGTTAGGGGCCGATGCCAATCCTGCGGCGTAACGGACGATGGCGGTCGGGCACGCGGCTCATTCCGTGAAGAACTGTCCCAGTGTCCATTGCGCTTAGAGATTATTCGACCTCCCCAAAGGAGGGCTCCTAACTTCTAACTACTAACCCCTAGCTACTGCTGGCGGACCACGACCGTAAACCGGTTAGCATGCGGCCGACTTCCGCCAGTCCGGCGAGCAGCTCGCCAGCTCTTTCTGCGCTCAAGTATCCTAAATTTCTCGCAATTTCGACCTGGGTTTCTAGCTCCGCTACCGAGCCTCTTGCCTGACCGATAAAGTGGTGAAATTCATTTCGTGAATTGCGGCTGTAACCTTCCGCGAGATTGCTCGGCACCGAAACCGCGGCACGCCTGAGTTGGCTGACGAGGCCAAACAGCTCTTCCTTCGGGAACTCCCGTGTCGCACGATAAACATCCGTTACAAGGGACATTGATTTCCGCCATGCGGCCAAGTCCCTGTATCCATTACGTTCAGACATTAATGATTCCCCCAAGGGGGCCGTTATCTACTAGTTAGCACCCCTTGCTACTGCCCTGTAAGATTGTTTGTTCTCCCCGAAGGCCCCTAACTACTAGCCACTAGCTACTAACCACTGCTCCCCAGAAAGCGCTCCGTCCAGGCCTTGAGCAACTGGCGGCCGGTAGCGTGTTCGTCAAAACGCACACCGATGCGGCCGTTCCGCACCCAACGTACGGAAGCGGGAATGCGCACCGGACAAACGTTGGGCAAAGAAAGCTCCACCTCCACCATCAAGCCGACGGGCAGCTTGGGGGCGATATCGATGGACATGCCGCCACTGCTGATTTCTTCCCCCTTGGCGATGTGTTTTCGCCCTTCGGCATAAACCGTCACGATGGTAATTAAGGGGACGCGTACGTAACGTCGGACTTCGCGGGAGACAAAAAGGTATGTAGCGCGGAGAACGCGCATGGTGTGTTCTTCGTCTAGAGGTTCATCCAGGATGGCGTTGATGCCATAGCGGGAAAATCGCAGGGCCTGGGTCATACTGGCGGCTAGACCGTAAATGACCATCTGAAAATTGGCTGGACCGCTCCGTGCGATTTCCAGCACGCGCGCGGCACCGTCGTTCAAGCACAGGACGCAGCCGGCGTACGGGTCCAGATGCATGCGCTCGACCTCGTCGCAGCGCATGGGCCGGGAGTCCAGTCCGAACTCCCGAAAGCAACGGGAGAGGATTTCGCGGGTGGGCACATCCAGTCCGACCAGTGCCACGCAGGCATTTTTTCGCTCGAGGGTTGGACTGATACTCATGTTTTGCGGGACCTTTCTAGGGCAGCATCATTCTGCGGTTAGTAACTTGGCTTGGCAAGCGTTTTCGCTAGGGCGGAAAAGCGTCTCCGGTCACCCGTCCCCCGCCAGCGTCGCTATCAATTACCCACAACTGATCGAAACGTATTGCCCCTTCACATCAGCCCAACGCTCACCCTTGATCCTGGCGGAGGAACGATGCCCGGCGGGGGACTGGGGACGGGGGACGGGCGACGCGGGGCGCAGACGGGTAATTCCTGTAAAATAGTAAGTTATGTTTGAAGTCAGCGTAGAAGAGACATTCGCCGCCGGCCATGCGCTACGCGGTTATCGGGGCAAGTGCGAGAATCCGCACGGGCATAATTACAAGGTGCGCGTCACCCTGGCCGGGGAAGAGTTGGATTCCTTGGGTCTGCTTTACGATTTCAAGGACCTGAAAGCGGTCATGAACGAAGTACTCGATCGTTTTGATCATCAGTTTCTGAACGATATCGAGCCTTTCCGGCAACAGAACCCTTCGGCCGAGAACATGGTCAAGCACTTCTACCAGGAAATTGGTCAGCGATTGCTTGCGTTGACCGGAGGCCGGGTCGTGGTCAAGCGGGTGAAGGTGTGGGAGACCGATACGACCACTGCCACCTATTTTGAGTAAAGCCGGGAATGCGGGCTGCCAGGGCCTGTCCATGCAAATCAGCGAAATCTATCGTTCGCTTCAGGGAGAGTCTTCCTATGCCGGGCTGCCCTGCATTTTTGTCCGGCTGACGGGCTGTAATCTGCGTTGCCGCTGGTGCGATAGCGAATTCAGCTTTACCGGCGGACAGCGTATGACTCTGGACGAAGTGATGGCCCAGGTCCGGGCGCTTACCGTGGCGAGCGGCGACATTGCCGGCGCGGGAAGCCCCACAAAGCTGGTGGAAATCACCGGGGGCGAACCGATGTTGCAGGAGCGCGAGGTGCTTCCTTTGATGGAATGCCTGCTCGCGGAGAACTACCGGGTGTTGCTGGAAACCAGCGGGGAGCGCCCGCTGGCCGCGGTTCCTCCCGCCGTGGTCAAGATTGTGGACGTGAAATGTCCGGACTCAGCCGAGGGCGGTAGCTTTCAGATGGAGAATTTGCGCGCACTTCAGCCCCACGACGAGGTGAAGTTCGTGCTGGCGGGGCGCGCGGACTACGAGTTTGCCCGCCAGTTCGCGCGCGATCACCAATTAGGCGCCGGCTTGGCTGCCGTTATTTTTTCGCCGGCCTTCGCCAAGACCGCGCACGGCACTCGCGATACCTCGCACTGCCTGCTGGATCCGCGGGAGCTCGCCGAATGGATACTGGCCGATGGCCTTCCCGTGCGCCTGGGGCTGCAAATCCATAAGTTCATTTGGGATCCCGCGCAAAAAGGAGTTTAGGCGGATTTGTAGTTTGTAATTTGTAATTGAACCCAACCAGTGCGCCGGCCCGTGTTCAATTTGAAATTTCAAATTACTAAATTACAAATTGGAAATCTCTGCCGCGTCAGCAGCGCTCCTCTTTTGCCTTGGAGTCGCGCTAGAATGAGGACAGAAACGATGGCACCGACCAATCCAATGCGAAAGAGACCTCGCGCCGTAGTGCTGCTTAGCGGAGGCATGGATTCCTGTGTCTGCGCGGCATTGGCGGCGCGCGACTACGATGTGGCGGCAATCCATGTTGCCTACGGCCAGCGAACCGAAGCCCGCGAGCAGCAAGCATTCGAGAGCATTTGCGATCGCTTGGGGATTCGCGATCGCCTGATCGTGCACAATCCCGTGTTTCGGGCCATCGGGGGTTCGGCGCTTACCGACGAGAACATAGCCGTCCCCGAGGCGGGAGCGGAGATTGGCGGACAAATTCCAGTAACCTACGTGCCCTTCCGCAATGCGCATTTCCTGGCCGCCGCGGTCAGTTGGGCCGAGGTGCTGGGCGCCGGCTCGGTCTATATCGGGGCCGTGGAGCAGGACAGCTCCGGCTATCCCGATTGCCGGCCCGCTTTCTACCGTGCCTACAATGAGGCCATCCGTACCGGTACCAGCGAAGGCGCGATTGAGGTGGTGACGCCATTGATTGCCATGCGCAAAGCCGAAATTGTGCGGCTTGGCCTTGAACTGGGAGCTCCCTTCGATTTAACGTGGTCCTGTTACAGCCGTGAAGACAGCGCCTGCGGGGTATGTGAGAGTTGCGTGTTGCGCCGGCGTGCCTTTCAGGCCGCGGGCGTGAGCGATCCTCTCCCTTATGCGGAGAAGCCGGACTTGCGGCCGTTGAGTTCGTAAGCATACTACTTATTTGATTTGGGAGAGACAGGCAATGAAAACCAAAATGCTCATCGCCGCGTTGGTCGTCATGGCTGCGTGGTGCGCGACTCCGGCTTGGGCGCAGTTTGCCACCGTCAAAGGCCGAGTCATCGATAAGGATGGCAGCCCGGTGGCGGGAGCGGCCGTCGAGTTGATCAACATGGATAATGGGCGCAAATATCCCGCCAAAACCGATAATCGAGGCGACTATTACTCGATCACCATTCCCATCGGCAACTATGACATCACCGTCAAGAAAGACGACAAGCTGCTGTCGGAACTGAAGAACGCCCCGGTCACGACCGCGCACATCAATGTCTATGATTTTAATCTCGGCGCCCCCTCCGAGGGCGGCACTGCTCCACCTAGCAAGGAGGCGGAGAAGCAAGCCGCGGAGATTAAGGCTCAGAATGCCAAGGAAGAACAGAACGTTAAGGGTCTGAACGATACCATCAAAGCGGCTCGCGACGCGGAGGATAAGGGCAACTTTGACGATGCCATCCAGATGCTTACCAAAGCCACGCAAGTCGATTCTACCCGCGACGTAGTGTGGGGGCAGCTCGGACTGGCTTGTCTTGGCGGAGGTAAAAAGGCCAAGGCGGCGGGGGACAAATCCACCTCAATTGTCGATTTCAGCCAGGGGGTGAACGCGCTCAAGCGGGCCATCGAACTCAAGTCAACTAACGCCGCTTATCACTCCCTGCTGGCCCAGACCTATTCCCAAATGGGCAAATTGCCGGAAACCAAGTCGGAATATGAAATTGCCGCGCAGCAGGACCCTCCCGGGGCGAAATACTATTTCGGCATCGGTGCGGCCATGACCAATGCCGGACATACCGATGAGGCCAACGCGGCCTTCGACAAGACCATCGCCGCCGATCCGAAATTTTCCGAGGCCTACTATCAGAAGGCCGTCAATCTTATGGCGAATGCGAAATTGGACGAAAAGACCGGGGCGACGATCGCTCCGCCTGAGGTCGCGGTCAATCTCCAGAAGTATTTGGATCTTACGCCCACCGGACCCAATGCCGATGCCGCTAAAGCGATCCTGACCAGCTTGGGAGAAAAAGTTCAAACCAGCTTTTCCACCAAGCCGGCCAAAGGCGCCAAAAAGAAGTCCCAGTAGCCAGCAGTTAGTAGCTAGTAGGTAGTAGCTGGTAGCTAGGGAGCGACTACGAAGTTGCATAACGGGTTTGAGTCTTGACCGAGGCTCAAGCCCGTTTTGCGTTCCAAGATCCTTCAAGAATAATCCGGGTCCAAGTCCTCCCAGGCCTTTTTATCCCCCCATTGACTCCGTGTTTTCATGGAGTTGCTCTACGGGAAACACTGCAAACCAGGCAGTCTGCCGGACACGGCATTTTTTGCCCATTACCTGCTAGCACCGACCTCCGTAACCGCGCCAAAGCCAAATCTCCTTGAATGAAATGCCGATGGACCGTACAAGGGAGCTAATTGTCTGGGCCGCATTTACAAAGGAGTCGCAGCATGAAGGTCAAATTGTGTATCGCTTGGGTGGCATTTGCCGTACTGGCGTCGATGTATTCTTGGGCGGGAAACGGGCCCACAGCCACTGGGGGGACCAAGCTTGCGATAAGCCCCCTTATGCCCTTGAGCTTCGAGCCGACGGGCACGCCGGGACGATTCCTGGCGCGTAGCAATGGATACATGATGACCATCGGCGCGACCGACTCGTCTGTAGCGGTCACGGGCGCCGATGCTGCTTCCACGCCCACTCTGCATTTCTCTTTCGAGCATGCCAATGCGGCGGCGACAATCGACGCGATTGATCCTTTGCCGGGTGTTACCAACTATTACGTCGGCAAAGATCCGAAAGACTGGCGCCTTGGCGTTAAGAATTATGCCAAGTTGCGCGCCAAGCAGATCTATCCCGGCGTGGATGTGGTCTATTACGGCGACCAGTGCCGTTTGGAATTCGACTTCGTGGTGGCGCCCAAGGCGAATCCCGATCGCATCGCGCTGACCTTCTCCGGGATGGACAAACTCTACGTTGATAGCGATGGAGACCTGGTAGCGGAAATGAATGGCCGCCCTGTCCATTTGGCCAAGCCATTCGCCTATCAGAAGATCGCCGGCGAAAAGAAGCCGGTGAGCCTGGCTTACACTTTGGTCAACAAAAACCAGGCTCGGCTGCAGATCGGGGATTACGACAAAAACCTGGAATTGGTGATCGATCCGACGCTGTCCTACTCTACCTATTTAGGTGGTTCCCAGGGGGACACCGCGAACGGGATCGCGCTGGACGCATCCGCGAACGCCTACATCACGGGAATGACATGTTCGATTGGCAAGGATACGAATCCGGTATTGTTTCCCGCTCCGAACCCTAATCCCAGCGGGACCACGGTAAAGGGAGTTTATGGGGCGTGTAATGCCTACGTCACCAAGCTGAACTCGACCGGAACCGCCATCGTCTTCACCACTTTCATCTCCGGCTCAGCTCCGTACCCCGCCAATTCCTATGCTACGGGCAATGGAATCGCCCTGGATGACATTTCGCTCAACCCGCATCCCGTGCCCAATGGATACCCGAACGTATATGTGGTCGGCACCACAAGCTTCCAGGATATGCCACTGGTGGGGCTTAATCCGGTGGGCACCGATCGTTCTTCTACCTACAACGGCGGGGATAGCGATGCCTTCATTGCGATTCTTGACTCGACCAGCGGCGCCTTGATCCGCAGCAGTTGTCTTGGCGGAAGTCTTGCCGATGCCGGTTCCGCGATCGCCGTGGATCCGCAACAGAACATAACCGTTGCCGGTCAGACGAACTCCTTCAACTTTCCCGGGTACAACGGATTCGAGCCTATAACCGAAGCGTACGTGGCGTTCGTGACCAAGCTGGATTTCGGGCTACACATTGCTGCACCGATTTTTTCCGGGGCGTCGCCGTCTCCGCAGCTCCCCGGGGCGTCGCCGATGACCCCCAGAGCGGCATCTCTCACCGATCTCTGCGCGAGCGCTTCCCCTTGCCCGACCGTGGTGGACCCGACTAAGGCTTATTACTTCTTCTCCGCCGTATATGGGGGGCAGTTAGTGGCGCCGCCGGAGACATGGAGTTATCAATCAGCCTCTGGGGTTCCGACGGGGGTAATTACCACCATCACGCCGGTTTGCCCATCCATTTCACCACCCGTGAATTATCCTTCACTGCGAGTTGTCTCCGTCTGGCCTGGAGACGCGGTAGGGATAAACTGGGGGACTTGCTCAAGTTATCAAGTGGGCAGTGTTATACCGGATTTGGGCGGGGTCCAATGGGAGGTGATTGGTATATTTCCTTTGCCGGGACCAATTTATGCCACGACGGAAGCCTACGGGGTGGCGTTGGACCCCGGCGGCGACGTATTCCTGGTAGGCGGATCGAGCACGGCTGAGCTTCATCCTTCGCTGCCTGGCCCCGCGCCGGCTCCCGGCAGCTTCGACTGGCTGCCGCAGGCCGATACCCACTATACGGGCACCGGCGCGTGGATCATCAAGATTCTCGGTCATGACACATCCATGGGCCGCGGAGACGCCGGCACGCCGGTTTACTTGACGCCGTTGGGAACAGAAGCGACCGACATTACCCAAGCCGTTAATGCGGCTAGAGCAATTACGGTGGATAGCCAAGGCCGTGCCTATGTAGTGGGAACCGCGACGGGCGGTATCTATACGACTACGGGGTCCCTGAACCCGAATCCCCTCGGCGGTACGGACGCTTTCATCCTGCGGATGAACACCGCCGGCTCCGGAGTTGACTACAGCACCTACCTGGGTGGCAGTGGAAACGATCAAGGACTGGCCGTGGCGGTCAATGCCGGAGGGTGGGCCTATGTCGCCGGCAGTACTCAGTCGATGGATATTCCCGCGCTCAATCAAATCGTTGATGCCAGCAACAATACGCTCACTCAGCTGAGTGGCACGCAAGACGCTTACTTGGTCATGATGAGTCCGGAGGGAACGGATTTGAATATGTCCGCCTACCTCGGCGGTTCCAGTCTCGATCAGGCAAATGCCGTGGCACTCAGTAAGAGTGGCAACGGAGATATCTACGTGGCAGGCACCACGACTTCGGCGGACTTTCCGTTGAGCCCCCTGCCTCCGCCTCCTCCCGCGGTGCCTGGCATAAGCGCGTATGCGGGCAATGGCGATGCTTTTGTAACCAAGATCCTGGGGGCAAGCTTCCCGTCGGTTTCTGTTACCCCAAAGAGTCTCGATTTCCCCGACCAGGTGGTTGGGTTCTCTTCTTCGACGACGCTTTTGGTGACAGTGCAAAGCACCGGGCAAGCTATCCTCCACTTCACCAATCCCATAACCGCTACGGGAGATTTTTCCCAGACCAACAATTGCGGAACGCAGCTAACGCCACAAGGAGGCGCCCAGGATCACTGCACCATCACGGTGACCTTCACTCCCACCGACGTGGGCACGCGCTCAGGGGTGTTGACCGTTGTTGACGACGCCACGGATAGTCCCCAGACCATTGGCCTGCAGGGCAACGGGGTTAAGGTGCAGGAGTCGGTTTCACCGGGCACGCTGACCTTTGCCAGCCAAGTGCTGGCAACCACCAGCGCTGCGCAAACGGTCACGCTGACCAACACGGACTCTGCCCAGACTCTGATCGTGAGCAGCGTAGTTATCTGCAACACGAATAACGTCTGTACCGCCACCACCGATTACAACGTGAGTTCGAATGGCTGCAATCAACTGCTGACGCCCGGAAAGTCCTGTACGGTTGGCGTTACCTTCACCCCAACGGCTCCCGGTTCGCGTCTGGCTACGCTGGTGATCAATGGCAACGGCGCTAATTTCCCTGCCAGTGTGCAATTGACGGGTACGGGCAACGGTAGCGGCGCACCGGTGGGGAGTTCCGGGACAGGTTCGGGCAGTGTTAGCGCTACGGGTCCCGGCAGTGTGAGCGTGGCGCAAGGACAGGCGGCGGCCTTCCAGGTTAGCCTGGTGGCTTCTACGACCGGCTTTGCTCCCACTGTGACCTTGGCTTGCGTGGCGCCTTCTCCGGCAACTTGCTCGTTCTCGCCATCTTCTGTGACCTTGAACGGAAGCACCGCCGTGACCGCCAACGGGACAGTGAGTGTTCCGGCAGGCCAGGTGCAATCGGATCCCTTGCCCAAGGGTGCCAACCATCCGCCGGCATGGCCATGGGGAGCGCTGCCGTTCGTGGCCGGCGTGGCCTTGATTGGCCGTCGCCGCCGCATCTGGCTGCCACTGCTTCTGCTGCTGCTGAGCCTGGCACTGCTTTCGGTCAGCTGCGGGGGGAAAGTCTCCAACGACTCCACAACTACCTTAACGCCGGGCTCCTATAATTTGACGGTTACGGCAACGTATACGACGTCAAGTGGCGCCAGCGTGCCCATGACTCCCGTCACGGTTCCGATACAAGTGACCGCGAACTAACAGCTGTTACGGGTGTATGCCAAAGGGGCGGCGAAAGCCGCCCTTTTGGCTGCTTGCCGCCCCTCCTGGGCGTCTAATGTCACCTAGTTTTGAGGTGTGTGAGCATTGCGAACACCCAATTCAGTTGTCACCCAGAGCGAGCGGCTTTACCGCGAGTCGAAGGGCCTATGTACTTTTCGTGTACCCACCATATCGTGTGCGCGCCCAGGAGTGCATAGGTGCTTCGACTCCGCGCTGGCGCGTAGCGGGACGCGCTCAGCTCCGCATGACAATTCTTTGGGAAACGGTTGACCGGACGGGCGCCCTCGTAACTCCGTGGCCCGTTTATCTTTCCGACTCCGCCAACAACGGTTTTGCTTTGGGCTGTTGAACGGGACCCGCCAGCACCGGCTCGTAGATCGCGGCAATGGAATGGGCGATGGCGTCGGCGTGATAGTTGCCTTTCCCGGGTTGGAGGTTGGTCAACACGATGACGGTGTACCCCGCGTCCGGATAGCGATGGTAGGCGGTGCTGTACCCCCAACCGCTGCCGCCGTGCGAAATAAACCGTCCCAAAGGACAGTCGTCAATTAACCAGCCAAAGCCATAATCGTATTCGTCCCCGTTCTTCAGCACCAGGGGACTCCACATTTGTTTCTTGCTCTCGGTGGTGAGAATCGTTTCTCCGTGCAGGGTCATCTCCCATTTCGCCAAGTCCAGCACCGTGGATCGAATCCCGGCGGCAGCCATCGGGGGATTTCCCGGAGCCCGGCTTTGCCAATGCTGCGACGAAGCCTGCCAAATGTAGCCGGCGGCAAAGTTGGGATCGTTGTTGTTTTCATCGTCCAGCCGGGTATCGCTCATACCAGCGGGAGAAAAGATATTCTGCTCCAGGAATGCGGCGTACCCTTGACCGCTGACCGCCTCAACAATCGCCCCCAGGATGGCATAGCCGGCGTTGCTATACTTCCAGCGTGTTCCCGGGGACGTAAGCGGCTGCATTTTGTAGAGCAGGGCCAGGAGATTCTCGGAAGCGAGAGACTGGTCGGCAAGATTGCTGTAGCCGGCGGGCGAATCGCGGGGGAAACCGGCGGTATGGGTGAGCAGATCGCGAATCGTAATCTTGTCCCAACTGGGCGGGGCCTTGGGAAGGTATTTGCGCACCGGATCTTCCACCCGCAAGCGTCCCTGTTGTTGCAAGATCAAAATAGCGGCCGCGGTAAATTGCTTGGTAAGAGAATCCAGCCGGTATCGGGTGGACGCCGCCGCGGCGATCGGCGGTTCGATCCGCGCCCATCCGTAGGCTGCCTGGCGCACGATCACATTGCCCTTCATGACCACCAGGGCCAGGGAGGGAAGCTTCCGCTCCGTCATCTCCCGGCGCACCAGATCGTCGAGCTTATCGGAGAGGGGATTGGCGGGCGTCGTCCCTTCGCCGGCATGCGCGGCCAAGCCGGCCACGAACAACATGGCAAGCAAGGGCCATCGAACTCGCTGGCTGCTCATACCAGGCTCCGGTACTACCTCCCGGTTTGCCGCCGGGGGCTTCTTCTTCAGGTCGTTCAGAGAAGTTTATCCAGAGTTCCTGGTTTTTGGATACCGAAAATCGCGGCGCCGCAAACTCAAGGCTCAGACGCCATGGGACCAAGGTAACAATGGAGGTAAAATCAGAAGCAACGATGCGAGCATTCTTTCGATATGTGCTGCTGGCCCTGGTGCTGGTGACCGTGTTCCTGGTATCGGCACTGACCGCGATGCGGTTGGCCATACACGGGCGGGAGGCCGCGGTGCCCAAAGTTACGGGCCTGTCTCCTGCCGAGGGACAGCGCATAGCGGTGGCGGCGGGTCTGTTGTTCGAAGTCGAAGATCATTTCTACAGCCCCGAGGTTCCCGAAGGACGTATTTTGTCGCAATTACCGCCGCCGGGTACCGATGTGCGGCGAGGCTGGAAGCTCCGGGTAGCGGAAAGCCTGGGACCGCAGCGGGTGGAGATTCCCGATCTGATCGGGCAAAGCACGCGCGCGGCGGAGATCAACTTGGCCCAGCGCGGTCTGCAAATGGGGGCGGAAGCCGTAATTCACTTGCCGGATGTGCCCCCCGACCAGGTCCTGGCGCAATCTCCGGCGCCTCGCGCGGAAGGCGTTGCTTCTCCCAAGGTTAATTTGCTATTGACCGCCCCACTGGAGAACGAGCCCCTCGCGCTCGTGATGCCCGACTTCGTCGGACGGCATTACGAAGCCGCCACGTCGGCCATCGTCGAGGGTGGCTTCAAATTGGGAGCGGTCAGCGTTACACTGCGCCCCGGTTCTCCCCTGACCAGCGACAAACCGAATAAGCTCAAGCCGATTGCCACCGACATCATCATCGCCCAGACTCCCGCTGCCGGTCAGAAGGTCCTCGCCGGAGCCAAACTCGGTTTTCGACTGATGCGGTAGTCGGAGGGGCGTTTCACGTTCCTCGTTCCTCGTTCCGAACCCCCAACGTGAAACGTGGAACGAGAAACGTGAAACGGTTTTCGGCCCCGGCCGAGGGCCAAAGGCCAAAGGCCGACGGCTGCCTCCGGCCTTTTGATAGAATCGAAACAGCCCTCCGCTCACAGCTCTGGCTGGATTTGCAGGGTGAGGAGTAATTGCCAGCGCTTATGAATCGCCCCCCATTGAAAATAGTCCTGCTCATGGCCGTAATTACCGTTGTGGCTGCCTGTGCCTTTGGCGCCGACACGGTGATCGAGGAAATCGTTGCCCGCGTCAATAACCAGATCATCACGCGCTCGGAGTTGAACCGTAGCCGCGAGCAGATGCAGAACGAGGAGCGCCAGCAGGGCGGGGCCGAAAGCCTGCCCCACGGGGCAGAGGCGGAAAAAAATCTGCTGCGCGACTTGATTGACCAACAATTACTCGTGCAAAAAGGCCAGGACCTGGGCATTACCGCCGATACCGAACTGGTGAAAAAACTGGACGAGTTACGCAAACAGCTGAACTTGGACAGCATGGAAGCGCTGGAAAAGGAAGCCCAGAAGCAAGGCGTCAGTTTCGAGGAATTCAAGCAGAACATCCGCAACGGCATCATCACCCAAGAGGTGATTCAGCGCGAGGTGGGGGCGCATATTAATACCTCCCCCGCCGAAGTGAATCAATTCTACGAAGACCATAAAGCGGAAATGGAACAGCCGGAAGCGGTGCGTCTGAGTGAAATCCTGATCACCCCGGCCAGCCGGCCGGGCGAAGATCCGACTCCGGAAGCCGTAACCGCTGCCCAGGATAAGGCCAAGGAAGCCTTGGCTGAGTTGAAAAAGGGCAAGAGCTTCGGCGATGTAGCGCAGAAATATTCCGATGGCCCCAGCGCCAGCCAGGGCGGGGACTTGGGCTATTTCAAGCGCGGTACCCTGGCCAAGGAATTGGAAGACCGGACCTTCACCATGAAGAAGGATGAAGTAACCGACGTCATCCAAACCAAGCAGGGATACGTGGTACTCAAGGTGAACGATCACCGGCAAGCCGGCATTCCCCCGCGGAGCGCGGTGGAAGCGCAAATTACCGAGCAGCTCTATTATAAAAAGCTCCAACCGGCATTGCGGTCCTACCTGACCAAACTTCGCGAAGACGCCTTTATCGATATCAAACCCGGCTATGTGGATTCGGGCGCCAGTCCCAACCAGACCAAGCCGACGGTGACCAACTCCGCCGCCCCCGCGGAAAAGGAAAAGGCCAAGAAAAAGAAAAAGAAGTTTTGGGTGCTGTGAGGCTTTGACCATGAAGAATTCCGCGGTTCCAGCACTCGCGATTCCGGATGTTGAGCGGCTTAGTTGCCGGATGAATCCAGGGGCGAATCAATGAAAAGTTTCTTTATTGCCGATGCCGCCACGCGCGCCGACGATCCTACACAACGCGAATTCCAATCGGCCTTTCTGGTGGTTTCCAAGCAGCTCAAGCCCAAAAAAAATGGCAGCGATTATCTGGCCGTGGTGTTGTGCGATCGCACCGGTCAGATCGAGGCCAAGATGTGGGATAACGTGGGCCAGTATGCCGGCGCCTTTGAAGCCAATGACATCGTGAACGTCAAAGGCTACGTGAATCGTTACAACGGACGCCCGCAATTGATTTTACAAACCGTGGCGCGCATGGATCCCGAGACGGTGGATTTTGGCGACTTCCTGCCCAAGACCGAAAAAGACGTCGATCAGCTTTGGGCGCAACTCTGTGCCTTTACCGACGGGGTTACGGATCCTCATTTACATGCTTTGTTACAAGCCTTTGTGGCGGACGAGGCCTTTGCCGCCGCCTTCCGTACCGCGCCCGCGGCTAAGATGATGCATCACGCCTTCATCGGGGGCCTGCTGGAGCACGTGGTGTCGTTGATGACCCTGTGCGATCTGACCTGCCGCAATTATCCCCAGGTCAACCGCGATTTGGTGCTCACCGGCGCATTTCTGCACGATATCGGAAAAATCCACGAACTCTGTTATGCGCGCGCGTTCGGCTATACGACCCGCGGGCAACTGCTGGGCCACATGATCATCGAGTTGGAGATGCTGCAGCGGAAGATCGCCGGCGTGCCCGGATTTCCCGAGGAGCTCAAATCTTTGCTGGAGCACCTGATCATCAGTCATCACGGGCAATACGAATATGGCTCTCCTAAATTGCCCATGTTTCCCGAGGCCTTGATGCTGCATTATCTGGATGACCTCGACTCCAAAATGGAGAGCATGCGCGCCCAGTTTGTGCGCGAAGCCGGGGTGGCCGGCGCCTGGACCAGTTACAATCCCTCGCTCGGGCGGCCTCTGTTGAATTCGGCCAAGTTTCTGGAGACGGTGTCCGAGGACGCCGAGGAAGAGCCGCAAGCCAAGGCTTCCAGCGCGGAATAATCCGGGATCATCCTTGCGCAGGGAGCTCTTCCTGGGGTGAAATCTTGATGAAGAGCATTTATGTGGCTCATACCGGTGGGACCATCGGGATGAAGCAAGACGCGCAGGGCTGGTCGCCCGCGCCCGGATATCTGCAAGAGCAGATGAATGCCCTGGCGGCCATGCGCAGCCCACAAATGCCGCACTATACCGTCGACGAGTTCGACCCCTTGCTGGATTCCTCCAACATGACTCCCCGCGAGTGGGTCCGAATCGCTCAGGCCATTGCCCGGAACTACGATCAGTACGATGGCTTCGTTGTCTTGCACGGCACCGATACCATGAGTTATACCGCCTCGGCCTTGGCGTTCATGCTGGAAAATCTAGGGAAGCCCGTAATCCTGACCGGCTCCCAGGTGCCGTTGTGCCGCCCGCGCAATGACGCTTACGAGAATTTGATTACCTCGCTGTTGCTGGCGGCGAACTTCGATGTGCCGGAAGTCACCCTGTTCTTCAATAACGCGCTGTTCCGCGGATGCCGCTCGGTTAAGGCGAATTCCAGCGCCTTTACCGCCTTCGCTTCCCCCAACTGTGCTCCCCTGGCCACCGCGGGAGTCGAGATTCACCTCAACTCGCACCTGATCCGTTTTCCCGAAGAACGGTCGTCGGCGCTTTGCGTGCAGGAGACTATGGACCCCCATATGGGGGTGCTTTGGCTGTTTCCCGGAATGACCAGCGAGTTTGTCGCCAATTGCTTGCGTCCCCCGCTCAAAGGCGTTGTGCTGAAAGCCTTTGGGACGGGCAATGGCCCCGCCAAGGACGAGGCTTTCCTGGCCGTGCTGCGCGACGCCGCGGCGAGCGGTGTGGTGATGGTGGCCTGTACGCAGAGCTTGGCGGGAAACGTCGATCTCCACCGCTATGCCACCGGGGAAGCCCTGGCGGCGGCCGGCGTGATCGGAGGCGGAGACATGACGACCGAAGCCGCTTTAACCAAACTCTCCTATCTTTTTGGCCAGGGTCTTTCTCCCGCCTCGGTGAAGGCTCGGATGACGGAAAATCTGCGGGGAGAATTGACGGTTTAGCCTCGGGCTATAGCAGCTGCGGGCAGTAACCGGGTGTGGGTGGGAGGGGTTGCCTGCCCGCATCGCGCTGCGTCCTGTTGCGATGCACTCGGACGACGCTGTGGAATCGCCGATGCCCGCAACAACTCGGGGGAACTCAATCCACCATTGCGCACGTAGAAAGGATTGGTAGCGGAGTTCCCTTGTCCCAGAACCACATTCTCGCCAAAGAAACCAGGGAACGAACATTTTGCGATGAAATGTTACGTTTTCGGAACAGGGGACAGAGCGGGAACAAGAGTACAAGAGTAATAAGTAACAAGTAATAAGTAATAAGCCAAGCCCGCCAAGCCCGCCTTTGGCGTGGCGCGGTCTTGGCCGCTGGCCTATTACTTATTACTTGTTACTCGGGTAAATTTTAAAATGCGTCGGCTAGTGCCTGAGTTTGCTGCGGTGCGGCGATTTGACAAATCCGGTGCATCGCTTCAGCCATTTGGGCATACTGCTGGCTGGCGCGCGTGGTGTAGGCAATCCATTTTTCCGGGTTGGGCCACAGCGCTTGCAAAAGCAGGACCTTCGAGATGGTGCCATTGATGTGCAGACACTCGCGCCGCACTTCCAGAATGGCTTGGTGGAGTTCCGGGTCTGCCGGAGCCGGCTGCGCGGCGGCATAGGCGATGAAACGCAGGACGACCGAAATATTCCGCTTCATGCGCTTCAATTCGGCGCGCACGTTGGGCCGCAGGTCCGACGCCAGTTCGCTGACGTCAATGGGCTCCAAGAGCATGATCAGATCCGGAATTGTCAGGGCATTACTCTCGGCCATGGGCTGTCTCCTTCCCGAGCACACCAATCGACTGCCGGCCGGATATCTCCGGTATCAATTCATTGCCCTCCCCAAGGTTTGTCTGAGCGGGGACGCTCGTCAATCCGCGCCTCTTTCATAGCTATAGCATGACTGCCCACAATCGTCTGAAGTTTTTCCAGTTGTTCCAGATTCGGAAGTAACCGGGGTTCCTCGGGCTTGGCGAAGTAATAGGCCCAGATCAGGCAAGCCAGAAGATAGGCAAACATCGAGAGCATCCCTACACGGCTGTAAGGCGGGATGTGAAATTGCACGATGGCGGTGGTGACGGCCACGTCGACTCCCAGATATAGCAAATACCCGGCGGCTATGCCGAAAACGCGGTGCCGCCAGGGGATACCAAAATATCTCGCGAAGATGGCAATAAACCCAAATACGCCGCAAAGCACCCAGGTAACCACCTGATCCGTGGCCCGGGCAAAAGTCATCCACAGGGTGGGCTGGGCGCCGGGAAATCGTATCGCAAATAGAATGGAAACCAGGCAGATGGCGAATACAGCCTGGATGAAATGGGAGATCGTTTGCTTAGGAAGCGAGCTGAAAGGATGAAACAGGATATAAAACACTTCCCACACCAGGACTACCACGGTAACCACTCCCAGGGGATACGTAGTCCATTGCACCTTCTGATACAGCGAACTATGGTAGCTCGCGAAATAGAGAAACATCAGGTTCTCGGCCAACCCCACAGCCCGGCAGGTGCTAAAGGCCGGGTACTCACGATAGGCTTTTTTCTCAATCAGGATTGCCAGCACGTATCCTTGCAGCACCATGCTGGCAATCCACAGAGCCAAAAGTAGTGGTCGGCCATAAAGGTTCAAAGGCTGCCTCCCAGGGCCGGCAGGCGGCCTGAAACAGCTACTTGTGCTGCGGAGTCGGAAGCGGAATCGGCCCCGGTGTGTTTGGATTGCCAATGCAGCATGCCGCTCCCAGTGAGGCGGTAGCTGGTGCCCTTTCGACGCAATAGACGGACGTGCCGATCCCTAGGACGAGCAATAGTGCCAGTGTCACGCGAATCTTCATGGGAACTCCTCAATGGCGGATGGCCATATGCGGAGCGTAGCCTTAGTCTGCTCATGCTTGCCAGGAAAACGATTCTGTTACACATCCGGAACAATTAAATCCCTCCCACTCATTGTCAATAGGCGGGCATGCGCCGGTCGTGGAGTCGCATGGCCACACCCACCACCTGGCCGATGACTTCCGCCTCCTGCGGATGTTGGAGGACCTCCGCCGGTTGCGGCGAAAGCGGGTGTGGTTGCAGGGTGATCTGGCCGCTCTTCAACGAGCACCAACAACACTTATATCCCTTGCGAGTCTCCACAAAGTAAATCGGCCGTTCATACTCGGAACGCCAGGTCCCATCCAGAATCTTGTTCTTGGATTCATCCACCTGCACGAACGACCCCGGCGGCAGGATGGGGTACATCATAAAGTCCTCCGTGCCCACATAGCCGTAGGTGTACTTGGGATTGGCGAACTGGCTTAATGAGGCCAGCGGTACTATGCCCCATTCCTTGATCAAGCCGCCCAGACTGGAGGTCCGTAGCGGTTCAAAATCCGGATTTACGCGCACCGGAATCTTGGCCACCTCCGCGTAATCCGTTACTTCGGAAAGATGGGAATTCGGTATCTCCGACAAGCTGGACTCGGCCGCCATTTGGCTTACATCCATCCCATAAAAGGCGAGTAGCTCTCGCAGGTCGCGATGGTAAATCACGGATAAAGAATAAAAACGGTAGATACTGGGGACTACTCCCTTACTCTCGATCTCCGAAAGCCGGCTCAGCGGCAAGGCGAAACCACTGTTCTTGTGCTTGGCCGCGAGTTTGCCGCTCAAGGCCTCAACTTGGCGGAGCGTCAATCCCAGTTGGTCCCGCAATGCCCGTAATTTTCGACCTGCATCCACGCGATTGCCTCTTTTTCGGCAACAACAGTCACGCCGATCCCATGCGGTTGCAACTCCAGGGTTCTCCCTGCCCGCAGCCGGCACTGCTTTGCCCGCTGCCCACAGCCATATGCTGAAAAGTTACTTACGCAATGATAAATATTTGCAAGTATATGCCCCGCTGTTCCGATGGCGGAACAAAAACAACCTCGTGGCCCGAGACTCGGTTCGCCTTGATATATCTATGGGGAGTAAGGAGCCCTGGGATGGAGTTTGTGAAGTCGGAAACGTTTACCGGATTTGTTTGCAGGGCCTGTGGGGAGACCTTCCCGACACCGGAGCATCACTGTTCCGCCGACAGCTCGGTTCTTTTGGAAATCATTGCCGCCGTCAAAGCCCACGACTGCCATAAACTTCCGCTTTGACCGCAATCGAACCATCCCAACTAGAGGGAGGGTTCGATGGGCAGAGCCAAGGGTGGCTCCAGCATGAAATCCAGTTTCGACATCTCCGCCACCGCCCGACGCACCGCTTCTTCCGCACTGGGTTCCAGCGTAATAACAAACGGCAGGTCGCTTTTGTTCTCGTGAGGGAGCTGTAACACCGCGTCGATACTGATGTGTTTATCCGCCAGAATCCCCGATAACGCCGAAATAATTCCCGGCTGATCGGCTACCCGGAAACGCAAATAATAAGCTCGCTTTTGCCGGGTCACCGGAATGGGCTGGTAAACGCCCAACCGCTGATGCGCGAAGGGAGATACCCGTTCCGGGCTGCCGTCCCTTATTTCGCGAGCTACCCGCATCAAGTCGCTTACCACGGCGACACCGGTGGGCCGGGGGCCGGCGCCGCGCCCATAGTAAAACGTATCCTCCCCATAATGGCCTTTGACCCAGACAGCGTTATAGGAAGCTTGTACGCCGGCCAGAATGGTTTCTTGGGAAATCAGCGATGGCCGAACCGAAAGCACCAGTCCCTCATCGGTCTGCCGGGCGGCACACAGCAGGCGGATGGTTTGGCCCAGCAGATGGGCATAGGCGAAATCCAGCGGCGTAAGCCGCCGGATACCCTCGGTGTAGATGTCGGAGGGCGTGATGCGTTCCCCAAAGGCTAAGGCCGAAAGCAGGGCCAGCTTCGAGCGCGCATCGAAGCCGTCGATGTCGTTGGTCGGATTGGCTTCCGCATAGCCTAACTTTTGCGCTTCGGCCAGCACCGTCTCCAGCGGAGTCCCGTGCTTCTCCATGGCGGTGAGGATATAGTTGCTGGTGCCGTTGAGGATGCCATAAAGGGCAACAATGCGGTCCCCGGAAATCCCCTCGCGCAGGACCGTGTGGATGGGAATGCCTCCGGCAACGCTGGCCTCCATGGCAATATTGGTTCCGGCGGCAATCGCCTCTTCCCATATATCGGCGCCGCATAGGGCCATCAATTCCTTGTTGGCTGTCACCACGGACTTTTTGGCGGCAATGGCCGCATGGATCACATCGGCGGCCACCTTGGTGCCGCCCACCAGCTCCACGACAATTTGCAGATCCGGCTGGGCGATCAACTGGCGCCAGTCGTTGGTCTTAAACACCGGTCCCAACGCCTCGGGAATCGTCTTCTGCTCAATCAGCAAATCGCAGACGGCCGTCACTCGCAGCCGGCAACCCAGCTTGAGCTCGATCTGCTCCGCGTTCTCGGCCAAAATCGTCATCGTGCCCGTGCCTATGTTGCCCAGGCCAACAATCCCAATGTTTACTTGATCCATGATGCGGCCATCATACCATTCGGCTTCGCCTTGCTCGAAATCGTTTTTTTATGCAGTCGTCGGCCAGAGAACCAAAAATCGCAATTGGCAATTGGCTCTTGGCGATTAGCCAACGCGGCGGTCCGGCCGATGGCTGAAAGCCGAAGGCGCTCGATTCTGCTATCGTCTGGGAGATATGAGCGTGCTCACCTTTACCGAAGCGCGGCGCATTGTCGAGCAGCATGCGCGCCGGCAACAACCCATCGCCACCGAAACCGTTCCATTGCTGGAATCGCATCGGCGCGTGCTGGCCGCCGAAATCGCTGCCGACCGGGACTTCCCGCCTTTTCAGCGCGCGACTCGCGACGGCTATGCCGTAAGGGCGGCCGATCTCAATAGCGGGCCGGTGCGATTGGAAGTGATCGGCGAAATCCGGGCGGGAGCATCTTTGGCTGCGCTGGCCTGCAATTTGCACCCGGGCGAGGCCATTGAAATTATGACCGGAGCGCCGATGCCTTCCGGCGCCGACGCGGTGCTGATGGTGGAGCATGCCGCGCGCGAAGGTCGATTCATGATTCCGGGGCGCGCCGTGGTTTCCGGGGAAAACGTTGTGCCGCAAGGCGCCGAGGCCCATGCTGGAGAACGCTTACTTACCTCGGGCACGCGTTTGGACCCGGCCGCCATCGCCGTAGCCGCTAGTTGCGGCCATGCGGAGATTCCGGTTTATGTCCGGCCGCAGGTTGCAATTCTGGCGACCGGCGATGAACTGGTCGAAATCGACGCCCAGCCCGGAGCCGGTCAGATTCGCAATTCGAACAGCTACTCACTCGCGGCACAGGTGGCGGAAGCGGGCGCCAATCCGCTCATCCTGCCGCCCGCACCCGATGAAGCCAGCGCTTTGCGCGAAGCCATCATTGAGGCACTTGCGGCCGACCTGCTGCTGTTGACCGGTGGCGTTTCCATGGGTAAATACGATCTGGTCGAGCAGGTGTTGGCGCAATTCCAGGCGGAGTTTTATTTCACCGGAGCGCTGATCCAGCCGGGAAAGCCGGTTGTGTTCGGGCGCTTGCCGCGCCAAGAAGGTGTGGCCGGCCCGGCGAAGCTCTTCTTTGGATTGCCTGGAAATCCCCTAGCCACCATGGTGACCTTTGAGTTATTTGTTCGCCCAGTGATCGATGCCTTGGCTGGCGCAGCGGTGAGGCCGTTGCGGTTTCTCCAGGCCCTACTCAAATCCGAGCTACGGAGCAAGACCGGACTGACCCGCTTCTTGCCGGCCATGCTGAGCGGGGAATTCGAGCGGGCCGAGGTGGAAGCGGTGCGCTGGCAAGGATCCGGTGACGTGGTGGCACAATCCCGCGCCGACTGCTACCTGGTGGTGCCGCCCGATCGGGAGTGTATTTCGGCGGGAGAGATGGTCAGCGTGTTGCTCCATTGACGCAAAGCGGCTGGCCGCGCTGACAAAATTTGTCAACCTTGGTGTCCCCCACTCTCCCCCAGCGGAACTTCACCGAGCACAAGGCCTTACGCTACAACCACTTCCCGCATCCATCATGGTTCGGCAGACCGATTGCGTATGAAGTAGTAACTGCCATGAATAAACACGAACAACTCGAAAACCTGAAGCGACTGACGAACGAGGACGGCTGCACGCCCGACCAGTTGGTTACGGAACTGGCCAAGGTGTTTTCCGTGCGGCGATATGAAATTGCCTGGCTGCGTATGGAAACCGGCCAGCTCAAATTTGTATTCCCGGAAGAGTTGCGTCAGGCCGGGGTGATTCCCCTGTCGAGTTACTCGGTAGCCGCGCGGACGGCGCGTGGTCGCCGGGCGGAGTTGTTTAACCGTTTTGTACAGGTCAAGCACAGCCGGGTCTTCGAGGATGTGGCGCTGGGCAAGTCGGAAGCGGCTTTGCTGGAACCTAAGTCCATTCAGAAGCTGATGACGGCTCCGCTGAGCAGTAGCTCCGAGAATGTTTTGGGCGTGTTGCAGATTTCCCGCAAAGGTTTTGACCAAGCCACTGCCGGACCCGACTTTACCAACGAAGATTTGGATCTCTTGCGGGCGGTAGCGGAGATCGTCGCCAACGCCATGCCGCAACTATTGGATCAACTACTGCCGAAATCCCTGCCGGAACAGACCGAGGCCGCGGTATTGCGGACCCATTGCGCGCAGGCGTAAGCCGGAACATCCACCACGGAGACACGGAGGACACTGAGAATTTCAGGCTTTAAATACCTGAACTCTGTGTCCTCGGTGTCTCCGTGCCTCCGTGGTGGGTTTTATTTTCTTACTCCGCCGGCGTGCCGATCGCGGCATAATATTCATTCCGTCATACCTCAAATAGTCTGACCTCAAAGGCCTGATGACCACGGAACAGGAACTCCGCGAAAAGCTGCGTAAGATCTCCGCCCTCTTCGAGGGCGCCACCACCACAGGCGAACGCGACGCCGCGGCGGCGGCCATTCTGCGGGTGAAACAAGCGCTTGCCGTCGCACAACAGACCGAGCGTCCGGTGGAAACCCAGTTCACGCTGCCCGATCGTTGGCAACGGCGCCTATTCATGGCGCTTTGCCGCCGCTACGATCTGCAGCCCTATCGCTATAAAAGGCAGCGCTACACCACGGTAATGGTTCGGGCGCCGCGCTCCTTTGTCGACCGAACGCTGTGGCCGGAGTTTATCGAGATTCGGCAGGCACTGGATGAATACCTCAACGAAGCCACCGAGCGGATTATTCGGGAAGAAGTGTTTCGCGACGCCGGAGAAGCGGCCGAACGGGCGGAATAGGGCAAGTTTCACGAAGACAAATTTCAAAGGTTTCAAAGGTTTCGGAGGTCGTTTCTTGGAACGTCCGAAACCCGACAAATCTCCGTGTCCTCCGTGACTCTGTGTCTCCGTGGTGGATGTTCCGCAGCCGGGAGGTCGATTTCTGGCGCCTGTTTTTTGAAGGTCAGGACGATCAGCCCGGACAGCAGCAGCGAAAGCGCCAGGTATACCCAGGCGCCGACGAACGATCCGGTCTTCTGCTTGATCCAGCCGGTGACATAGGGTCCCACAAAGCCGCCGAGGTTGCCGCAGGAATTGATCAGGCCGATGGCGCCGGCGGCGGCCGCGCCGGAAAGAAACGTTGTGGGATACGACCACCACACCCCAAAGGGCGCGTAAACCCCGATCGCCGCCAGAATCACAAATAAGAAAGCAAGCGACGGGTTGTGCAGAAACACGCCCACGCCCAAACCGATGGCTCCCACAAACAAGCCAATGGCGCCATGCCAGCGGCGTTCGTTGCGCCGGGAAGAGGAGTGCCCGATATAAAGCATGGCGGCCAGCGAAAATGCCATAGGGATGACAACCAGTTCGCCGACCGCTAAATTGGACCAGCCGGAGACTGCCTTCAGTACCGTAGGCAACCAGTAGGTGAAACCCCAAAAGCCGGTGAGCCACAGGAAATAAGCCGCGCACAGCTTGAGAACCTCGGGATCGCGGAAGGCTTGTCCCACGGTATAGCGTTTGGCTTTCGTTTTGGCGGCCGTTTCCTGCTGGAATTGTTCCGTCAGGAATTGCTTTTCTTCCGCCGTCAACCATTTGGCCTGCCGGGGCCAGTCCGCCATCCAAAAGAAAATCACGAAGCCAAACACGATTGCCGGAATGGCTTCCAGCAGGAACAGCGCCTGCCAGCCTTTCAGGCCAAAGACGGAAACGCCCACCAGCCAGCCGGCCAGAGGCGCGCCGATGATTCCCGCCATCTGCAGCGAGGTCAAAAGCAAGGCAATGGCGCGAGCCCGATCGCGGGGAGCAAACCAGCGCGGAATACAGGAGGCGTAAATCACCGGGTACAGGCTGGCCTCCGCCGCTCCCAAGGCGAAGCGCAGTACATAGAACTGCCAGCGAGTGTGCATGAAGGCCATCAGGCCGGAGACCAGGCCCCAACTGATCATGATCCGCGCCAGCCACAGGCGCGGGCTGTACTTCTCGGCGATGAGCGCACCCGGGATCTCGAACAGCACATAGCCCGCGAAAAAAATGCCCGCGGCCAAGCCGAACATCTGAGCGGTAAAGCCCAGGTCCCGGTTCATGGTCAAAGCCGCATAGCCGATGTTGACCCGGTCCAGATAGGCGATGACGGAGATCAGAAACAGCGGTAGTACGATATTGAGGTAAGCCTTGCGTTTGGCGCTGGCGGCTACGTCCATTCCCCAACTCCTCACTTCGATCTAACGCCCTTGCTCGCGCAACGCGCGTTGGCAATCGGAGGCCAGCGGGTCGATGGCGCCGCGGGTGGAGACAACGTATAACCATTGCCGGCTGATGTCATCGCGGTTGGCGCTGAGGCTGGCCAACGCGAACTGCCGTAGCGCCCGGTCCAGACTTTCATCGGCGAGCATCCGGCCGAGCGCATTCCACGCTTGCTCTTCGCCAATTGCCGATAAAACCAGCATGGCCTTGCGGGCGGTTTCTTTACTGCAGCCGGGGGCGGAAACCAACGCTTGCAGCGCGGAGATGGTGGCCGGATCCTTCAAGTAGATCAACTCATCCAGCACTTGCTCCAAAGCGGTGGGGCGTAAGGACAATAAGCTGTCAGCCAGGATCTGCGCGCGTCCATCCGCCCGGCTCTTGACGATGGCGGTAACCGCTGCCTGCTGTACCCGTTCGTCTTCATGCCGCAGAAGCGGCGCCAAGTGGGAGGGCAGATCCGGGTCGTTGAGTTCCGCCAGGATCAAGCAGGCGTTGCGGACCACATACCAGCGCGGGTCAAACAATTTCTGGCGGACAATTTCAATGCCGGCCGGGCCAATCACTCCCAATAACCGAACCAGGGAGATGCGGTTCTTGGCGTTGGCCTCATTCTCCAGCCGGGCAAAAATCTGTCCCACCCCGTTGGCTCCGCACCAACGCAATAGGCTGGTGGTGGTGCGGGTCCAGGAGGAATCGTCCCGCCGGGTGAGGAAGAGTTCAATGACGGGTTCCACCTGTATCGGAGGCAATAGTTGGCGCAAGGCCCGCTGGCAGCATTTGGCGTGCTGGGTGCGATCAGTGTTCCACACCCGTTCCAAAACGCTGCCGATGGCATAGGTTTGCGCAAAATCCTCGTGTTCGGCCAGCAGGCGCGCCATGGCTACCAGGGCATTAATCAGCTGAAAATGAATAAACTCAGACAGATCCTCGCGCTGAAAGGCCTGCAACAACACCGCGGTGGCGGGCGGCGCAAAGTTTCCCCAATCCACCGACATGGCCGTGACCAACTCGGGGAGGCGACTGACTTCTTCCAGCGGAATTTCCTCCGCCGGCAGCTCCAGCACCTTGAGATAGTGCAGGGCCAGTTGATTAGCCGGCGCCGGCTGCTGCGCCCGGAGCAACTCCCGGACCTGATCGATCAGCCGGCGAAATTGCACGGTATCGAAGCGTTTCAGAGCCAGCAATCGGGTTTGTCGATCGGATGCCGACAGGGCGACCCAATGCAGCTCGTTCCGCACGCGGTCCTGAATATGACTTGGCAGCATGCGCTCCTGAATCAGCTTCATCAGTTTGACGGCGAGGCGATCGGCGGTTTGGGTGGCTTTGACGGTGCGCATCAGCACCCGCACGACGTCTTCTTCCACTTCGTACTTGTTCTCGCCGGGAGGCGCGGAAGAGACGCGTTTCTTGGCCCAGTCCAGCGCCGTATCTTCCAGGAATTCCCCAGCCATCTGCTCGCCGGAAGGCGGTTGCGAAGGGTCTCCCGGGGTTCCCTGGCCGGGAGAAAAGCGTGCCAACACGTTGCCTACGTTGGCCTGTTGCAGCAGGCGTGCCAAGGCCACATACGACTTGTTCGGGTCGCCGGCAGGGTCCGTCAGAGACTTGGCGGCCGCCTGCTCGAAGACCTCCATCAGGCTATATCCTCCAGGATCTCCGCCCGATAAATGGTGGTTCCCCGATCCGCCCGGCTGGCTCTCCCCCGCGGCCTCTCCGCCTTCCTGGAACGCATTGCTGAAACTGGAGACCATGGCGCTGATCTCGGTTCTTTCCATTCCCGCCGATTCCAGTAACGATTCCAGCGAACTGCCAGGGCTCTGCGCCCGATTAGCTTGCCGGGACAGTAGATAAGCCGTCGAATCGCCTTCCACGATCAGATCCCCATCTTTGGTGCGTTGTTGATTCTGCGGCGCGGGGACAACGCGCACGTTTTCGATGGCATTCTGGTTCACAAAGTTTTGAATACCGGCAGCTTCGATGGTTTTTACCGGCGTGGCCAGCAGGGTCACCAATTGGCGATACTGTGCCAGGGTGATTTCCGGCTGAACGGTCAGGGCGCAAATTCCGCGCCGGGAAAATTCCTTTTCCAAAGGCGTCAGGCCAGGGTCGGTAGTTACCAATTGGTTCAGCATGACCTGGCGATCGAGGAACCCAATGGTGAAAGGTCCGAACTGCTGGAGCAGTCCTTGCAGTGCGGCCAGGCTTTGCGCCAAAGGAGCGATCGCCGAATGATGGTCGGTAGGAAAGAGAATGGCCGTTCTAACCGCGCCTTGCAGGCTACGCGCGTAACGCAAGCCCGCAATTTTCAGCTCTTTGGCTTCCACCATCGGTCGTTATTCTCACCATCGCCTGTAGCGGTTGAGCTCCAATGTTACCAAATGCTCAGGGTCGATTGGTCGATCCACTCTTGATACTCGGCGCCGGTGGCATTTACATCCAGCTGATATTGCACTCCCAGCACATCGTTCCACCCCACATTCTTAGCCGAGTAGGTTTGGCCCAGCGCGTAGGAGTTGCCATCCACCACCAGCGTGATGAATTGATACTGCGGGCTCCCGGAAAGCCGTTGTGTATACAACTGAATGTGGTGCCAGGAACCGGGTGCAAATTTTGGGCAGGGAATAGTGGTAGCGTGCCAAGCGCTGTTGGATTCGTCCCAGAGGTCCCAGAAGCCGTTTCCGTAATCGCATTGCGTGCCCATCATATAGTTGTAGCCGTCCACCGCCTGAAAGCTATCAAACTCCAGCGCCTGCGCGGCCGTGACGGAAGCGGTATCGACCTGAAATTCGAAATCCCATAAAAAATTGGTGGCTTGGTCCTGGCTGCCCAGCTTAAGCCAATAGAGCGCATTGGCCCAAATACCGGAGTTGTCGATGATCATGCTGCTGCCATCCAGGGACGGCGAAGATTGATTTTGGGCCATCCAGGAAGTGCCGGTGCCACTGCCCCCTGCGCAGTCGGCGGAATTACAGAATCCCCATCCCGGCATATCTTCCAACGTACTGAAAATTGTGCCGGCGGGCGGAGGGGTCGGAGAGGGATTTCCTGGCGCGGGCGGCGTAGGCGTGGGCGCCGGCGGAGTTGCGGGCGATGTGGGGTTCACGGCGGCGGCCGGTGTCTGGGCGGCGGATATGTGGGGCGAGGCATTACCACATCCGGCTAGCCAGAGGATGGCGGCTGCCATGCCGAGGATTACGGTCGCACGCGCCAACCTTGCTTGGCCTGGCTTCGCCTTGCATTCGGCGCTGGTCATGCGATGAATATCGGCCGGCCCACGATGCAGCTACATAGGCCAGAGTACCTAGTTCCCCGGGTTACGGGCTTCCAATCGTCGCAGTACCTCCGTGATCTCACCCGGTTTCGCGTTTTGGGTTAATCTGCTGTTGCCTTCCCCCGGTCTGCGCCTAGCCGCAGTGCGTACGGTTCGTCCAGGTGGCGTGAGCATGTCGCTGACAACGAAACTTCGGTTCGAGATCCTTCGCGAAATTGGCAGAGGCAGTTTGGGCGTGGTCTACAAGGCCGTCGATCCCAATCAACAGAAAATTCTCGCCCTGCGGGAAATTCCCCGGGAAGCTTGTTCGGCTACCGCCTGGGAGCGGTTGCGGAAGAAGGCTCAGGCCGCGATCGCCTTGGACAGTCCCAACATTGTGCGGACTCTGGAGGTCGGGGAAGCGGGGGCATGCTTCTACATTGTCACCGAATATACCGAGGGTGTAACGCTCCGCGCGCTGTTAGAGCAGAAGACGGCCTTTTCTGCGAATGATCTAGTCGATTTTACCCGGCAGATCGGTTCCGCTATCGACCATGCTCATGGCCGCGGTTTGGTTCACAGCAATCTGCATCCCGGCAATTGCATGCAGGAGTGGGATGGCAACATCAAATTGATGGACTATGATCTGGCGCTGGATGTGCTGGAACAGCCCATCCCCGCCAGTGTCCCGCAGGGCTTGCACTACCTTTCGCCCGAGCAGGCGGAAGGCAAGTCGCTGGATCTGCGCTCGAACTTGTTCAGCTGGACCGCCATACTGTACGAGATGGCGACCGGACACCGGGCGTTTGACGGGGATAGTGTCCCCGCAGTGCTGAAGCGTATTCTCGATCCCGCTTGTCCGGAACTGAGTGGCGATTTTCCAGCGCTTCCGGTGGCGGCTCTCAAAAAGGCTCTGGCGAAGTTGCCGGAACTACGGTACCCGTGCGGCGACGATCTCGTTCGCGACCTGGAAAAGTGGCAAAAGCCAAATCACGGCGCGGTCACGGTGTTGGCGCCGGCGAATCAACCGCGAGCAGCGGCCGTGAGCGAAGGTCGAGCGGTCAGGCCCGCCGGGACCGCAACTCCTGCGCCGGTTGTGGCGCCTATCCCGATTCAGCCCGTCCAGGAAGCGGAAATACAGCTGCCCACGAACGGAAATGCGGCGGCAAATGCGGCGGACTCTTCCCGTCGCCAGCCTGCGGAAGCGGGCAGACCTCCTTTGCCGGAGAGCCGGAGTAAAGGCCCGTCCCTGGAAAGCGCGCTGGTAGTAACTCCTGCCCAGTCAGCGGTGACGCTTCCACCCACTCCTTACGTGGCTCCAACGAAAGTGGAAGCCCGGTCAACCGAGCCGGCCGGATTCCTTTTTGTTCCCTCGCGCTCGCCCTCGGCGCCGGTTCCTCCCTGGGAGCGCAAGGCTGAGCCGCCGAAGCCCGCCCTCTCCACATCCATGCCTCTGCCTCGGTCGGTTGTCCACAGCGGCGCCATTGGGAGTATCGATCGACGAGTGCTGATATACGGTATTGGAGCCGCGCTGCTGCTCCTGCTGGGCGTGCTGGGCGGTTGGGGGCTGCGTGCGCAGAACCGGTTGCTTTCCAGTCGAACCGAGGCTGCCGTCTCCCCCACCGCTGTTACCGTGCCCGCGGTTGCCAGCGAGATCCCCGCAAACACGGAACTGGAGCAATCGGAATCGGCGGAGCCGGCGATGGATACGGGCTTGAAAAAGCACAAGAAGCTCAAGCCGGTGGGTAAGACAACGACTCAAGTGATGACCGCCGAACTGGCGATTGACTCCCTTCCCGCGGGCGCACAGATTGAACTCGACGGCCGCAGTCTGGGGTACCTGACTCCCTATACCATCGCCGCCCTGTCCTCTGGCGAACACACGGTGACACTAACGAAAGCGGGATATGCGGTGGAACGCCGCAGCTTTCAGCTTCACGCCGCGGAGCGATCCCAGCTTTCGGTGACTCTGGTCGAACTTGGCGCCACCATTGTTGTGGCCAGTGACCCGCAAGGCGGAGCCATCTTCCTCAACGGCAAAGAAACCGGTAAATTGACGCCGGCGGCTATTACCGTGCGCGCGGGAAGCTGTAAAGTGAGCGTGGCTAAAGATGGATTTCTGGCCGCCGATAAGACCTTGGAGCTTGCTCCGGGACAGCGGTATGAGTTTTCCGTCCGGCTTACGCCCATGGGCAATGCGGGGGAAATCAAGGCCGCTGGTAAGCTGAAGCGGCTGTTCGGAGGGGCCTCGGCGGCTGGGGAAATGGTGCAGATCCGGACGCGGCCGAAGGGCGCGCAGATCGCCGTAAATCAGCGTACCTTGGACAAGGTCACGCCGGCTGAATTTACCTTCCCCGATGGGTTTTACGATATTACGCTTACATTGAACGGGTACCAAACGGTGCATAAAACCATACAGGTCGGCGGGAACGGTAAAGTCGTAGTCGATGTGGAGATGCAGAGGCAGTAATAAGCAACAAGCAACAAGCAATAAGCCAGACGGTGGATTTACGGTTCGAACCCATACTTTGCGCCGCCCCAAGTATTGGTGGGTTTGGCTTATTGCTTGTCGCTTATTGCTTATCGCTCGCAAGGGAGAATAATCGTGACGCAGTCCACAGGTTCGGGGCCGGACAACAACGGTCCCCGTGATTTCTGGCCGGCTGAGCGCGAAGGGTATTCCGATACGCCTCGGGCCGCCTATGTCGCGGTGGCTCCGAGCACGCCGGCAACGCCAGAGCGCCGGGGCTTATCGATCAGGGCTGAATCCCGGATCGGCATTCTGATTATGCTTCCGGGAATCATCTGGTTTATCTATAACACGCTGACCCAGCCGGGCTACCTGATGATCGCCAGCGTCATCCTGCCGCCAACCGGTCCCGTCGGAGTCACCGGCATTGGCATTCTCGTTTGGCTGCATGCGAAATGGCGGCACTCGATCCGAGTGCGATAAGCGGAAGCCGTTCCGGATTCCTTGCTCCGGGAACTGGCCTGATTGTCTCCTGGCCGTTGCGTCAGAATACTTCCGCGCCCTTGGTCTGTGCGGGCGTTAGCGGGACGGGAGTAGCCACTTCAGCGAATCCTCTAAACGTGGTATCGTTGTGTACGCAGTGAGGCACAAGTTATGGAGAGTTTGCGAGTTGGTATTCGGGAATTTCGGGAGAAACTGTCAAGTTATCTGGAGTCTTCCACTCCCGTAGCGATCACACGGCATGGGGAAACGGTGGGATTTTATATCCCGGCCCGGCGAAAGCGCAAAGAAGCCGACTTGGAAGCCCTGCGCAGTGCGGGGGAGCAACTGGATGCCTTGATTCGGGCCGTGGGCGTCAGCGAAGATGAGTTGGTCGCTGATTTCAAGGATTTGCGCCGACAGACCCGGCGGACGAGGCGCTGAGATGCTGGTGCTCGACACCAACATACTAATTCGCGCGGTCCTGGGCCAGCGGGTTCGAAGCCTGCTTGCTACCTATGGCGGGGCGGTTGAAATTCTTTGCTCCGGACGTTGCCTTCGAGGAAGCACGCGAGCACTTGCCTGTGATTCTTTCCAAACGTGGCCTTCTGCCCGCCGCGGGTCTGGAGGTCTTGGACGCTGTGAGCGAACTAGTACAGACTGTCGATGTGGAATCCTACTCAAGCTTCGAGGAGGTGGCGCGGCGGCGCCTTCTGGGACGTGACTTGGACGACTGGCCGGTGTTGGCTACAGCGCTGGTTCTTCGTTGCCCGATCTGGACTGAAGATACAGATTTTTTTGGTTCCGGGGTTGCAACCTGGACCACGGATCGTGTCGAGCTATTTCTCCAGGGTACAAACGACCGATAGGCCAGCTCTGGGTGCCCCGCCACGCAGGTTTGTGCCCACTGTGGCACGCAAGAGTCGTTTCCCCTTTGAGCCCCCGCGTTCTTTCTTGCAAAAGTCGACGCAGGTGTTCGAAACCTCCGAAACCTCCGAAACCTTGAAACCCTTGCAGGCTACAGCAGATCCAGATGCCGAAATTGGTCGGTGGCCAAATACATAACCGCAAACAGGGTCAGGTTGTAGCCCATGTGAATCAGGAATCCAGGGGCAACCGAACCGGTCCAGGCTCGGGCAATGGTTAAGGTGAGGCCGACGAGGAACATCAGCAAAACCGCGCTCCAAGCCCATCCATACTGACCGCCATGGACCACGGCAAAGGCGGCGGCGGTACCCAGGATGGCCACCGGCTTTCCCCAACGCTCCAGCACCGGGAAGAGAAATCCCCGAAAGAACAGCTCTTCCATAAAGGGCGCTACCAAGATACCGAAAACGGCCATCAGATGGATGGCGGCGACGGTAGTAAAAAGGCGGTCAAACGGCACATGTTGCGGCATGGGCAGCAGGCGTTGCAGTAAGCCCAATCCCAGCGCCAACGCCGCGCCGATGAAAGGGAACAAGAGCGTGTAGATGGCGGGCGGCCAAATCCACTTGATCCCGCGCCAAAACGGCAGATGATACAGGCGCGTGACCAGCAGATACATAAGCAGGAAGGTGATGGCATAACCGACGATTTGTGCCGGTACCAGCACCCACACATTGGAGGCCAGCGCCTTCAGATCCCGGCCACTTCCCCGCGCACGGATGAAGTAAAAGGCGGACATGGCCAGGAAGCTGGAAAAAGCGGCCGTGACCGCAATCAGCACAATGTCCGACCAATTCCAGGGTGGCAGCGCAGACTCGCGCAAATCGAGCGAGGTGACAGTGTCGCGCGCCCCGCCCGTGTTCTCGGGGTGGCCTTCTTGGGCGCTCGCGGGCGGCGTCTCCGCCGGGGACGGATACTCGGCTTCGGGATCCATAGGTTATTTCCGATTGTATCAACCCCGCTGCCGCATCAACCTAAAGGGGCGGAATTGCATCACCATAGGAGGCGCTAATTTGCCCGCAGCACCGGAGCTAGAATGAATACCCCTAAACGCAGTGCGGTTTCCGCGGATGAGACTTGGCCCGCCCTCCCGCTGGAGGACTGGCTGGACACCTACACCACTCTGCACATGTGGACGCAGATTGTGGGGAAGATTCGCCTGGAACTGAGCCCGCGCTTGAATCAGTGGTGGCATGTTCCGTTCTACGTTGACCCCTGGGGGCTTACCACCTCGCTGATCCCGCTCGGGAGCGCGGGCTTTTCCGTGCGTTTCGACTTTCTTGACCATCTTTTGGTCTTGGAAACCAGTGGGGGAACCATCCGTACCCTGTTCCTGAGGCCGCAATCGGTGGCCGAGTTCTATCGCGATTTCATGAAGATGCTGGATGACGCCGGCATCCGGGTGAAAATTCGCACCTTGCCCTGCGAGGTACCGGACCCCATTCCATTTGATCAGGACACGGTTCATGCCGCTTACGACCGCGAGTATGTGCAGCGGCTATGGCGGATTCTGCTGGCGGGCTCCAATGTGTTGCAAGAGTTTCGCGCGCGCTTCATCGGGAAGTGCAGTCCCGTGCACTTCTTCTGGGGGAGCTTCGATTTGGCGGTGACTCGGTTTTCCGGACGGCGCGCGCCGGAAAATCCCAAGGCCGATCCGATCACCCGCGAAGCTTATTCCCATGAAGTGAGCAGTGCGGGCTGGTGGCCCGGGGGGATGACTTTGGCCGGGGCCAAAGTTCCTGGGGCGGCGTTCTATTCCTATATGGTGCCGCAGCCGCCGGGGTTTGCCGAACAGGCTCGTCCCAAAGCCGGCCATTACGACAGCGCGCAGGGCGAATACCTGTTGATGTACGACGAACTGCGCCGCCAGGAGTCCCCGCGCGCCGTACTGCTCGATTTTCTCCAAACCACCTATGTTGCCGGCGCCGAAATGGCAAAATGGGACCGGGTGGCTTTGGAACAACCAGGAGTTTCCGCTTCCGGCGTGGAAGAATCGCCCGCTCCCGGAATTCCGCAGCCTCGCCAAGGAGAGGATTATGCCGCTTGAGTGCACACATCTGGACCAGATCCAGGTAACGGAAACGGACACCCACGTATGCCCCGAGTGTGTGGCGGCGGGCGACACCTGGGTTCACCTGCGCATGTGTCTGTCCTGCGGCCATGTGGGCTGCTGTGATTCTTCCAAGAACAAGCATGCCACCCAGCACTTTCACAAGTTCCAACACGCCCTCATGCGCTCGATTGAAGCCGGCGAAAACTGGGTCTGGTGCTACGTGGACAAAATGTCACCCGGAGAGTTGAGAGAACCGGCAGCATGAGGCAGCGATAAGCAACAAGCAACAAGCCAAACCGATCCGCCCCGATTTTGTGCTTGGATTGGGCATTGCGTACTGCCTAGCCGTGGGCAGCTTGGCAATTTCGCCTCTGGCTTATTGCTTATTACTTGTTGCTTATTGCTGCCCTCAGCGCCTGTCCGGTATACGACTTTTTGCAGCGAGCCACTTGCTCGGGCGTTCCTTGGCAGATCAGACGTCCGCCGTCTTCGCCGCCCTCGGGACCGAGATCGATAATCCAATCGGCATTGCGGATCACGTCCAGGTTGTGCTCGATGATGATGATGGTGTTTCCCAGGTCACTGAGTCGGTGCAGCACATCGAGCAGTTGCTTGACGTCATCGAAATGCAAGCCGGTCGTGGGTTCGTCCAGCAGGTAAAGCGTGCGTCCGGTCTGGCGCTTGCTGAGTTCGCGCGCCAGCTTCATCCGTTGCGCTTCGCCGCCCGAGAGAGTGGTGGCCGATTGGCCCAGATGAATATAGCCTAGCCCCACATCCACCAGGGTTTGCAGCTTCTGCTTGGCGGCTGGGATATTCTCCAGCGGAGCCAAGGCATCGGCGATGGGCGTTTCCAGTAAATCGGCGATCGAGTAGCCCTTATATTTGACGGCCAGCGTCTCGCGGTTATAGCGTTTACCGCCGCAAACCTCGCATTCCACATAAACATCGGGGAGGAAGTTCATTTCAATGCGGCGCTGTCCCTCGCCTTGGCAGGCTTCGCAACGCCCACCGGCCACATTGAAGGAAAAGCGTCCCGCCTTGTAGCCGCGCTCCCGCGATTCCGGCAGCATGGCATACAGATCGCGGATTACCGTGAACACCCCGCTATAAGTGGCGGGATTGGAGCGGGGCGTGCGTCCGATGGGCGCTTGATCGATCTGGATAACCTTGTCGATGTTTTCCGCTCCGGAAAGGGCGCGGTGCGCCCCCGGCGCCTCCCGCGAGCGATAGAGCTTTTGCGCCAATGCGCGATACAAAATGTCATTGACCAGCGTGGATTTGCCCGAGCCCGAGACGCCCGTTACCACCGTGATTACGCCCAGCGGAAACAGCACGTCGAGATTCTTCAGGTTATTCTCGTGCGCGCCCAGCACCGTGATGTTGCTGCCGTTGACCGGGCGGGGTTGCGGCCGGGCGGCGATCCGCATTTCACCCGAGATATATTTGCCGGTCAGCGACTCGGGAGTGTGGGCAATCTCTTCGGGCGTGCCTTGGGCTACAACGTAGCCGCCGTGGCGTCCGGCGCCGGGACCAAGGTCGATCACATAGTCGGCGCGGCGAATGGTTTCTTCATCGTGTTCCACCACCAGCACGGTGTTGCCCAGGTCACGCAACGCGGCCAGGGCGCGCAGCAGGCGGTCGTTATCGCGATGGTGCAGGCCGATGGAGGGTTCATCGAGCACGTAGAGTACGCCGCGCAATTTCGAGCCAATCTGGGTGGCCAGGCGGATGCGCTGTCCTTCGCCGCCGCTGAGCGTGGCTCCCGAGCGATTCAGGGAGATGTAACCCAGGCCAACGTCATTCAGAAAGCGCAAACGCTCGGCGATCTCCTTCACGATGCGTCCGGCGATCTTTTCCTCGCGTTCGCCCAGGCGGATGCGCCCCACGGCTTCCACCGCCCGCGCTACCGGCAGCGCGGTGAAATCGGCAATGCTCATGCCGTTGACCTTCACCGCCAGGCTTTCCGCACGCAGGCGCCGGCCCTGGCAGCGGGGACACTGGGTGGCCGACATGTAGTTCAGCAGCCACTCGCGGTAAGTATCCGACGTGGCCTCTTCCAAAGTTTGTTTGTGAAAGGCCAGGATGCCATGGAAGCCGGTCTTGGGCGCTTCTTTGGCTGCCGGCCCATACAGCAGCAGGTCCTGCCATTTCTGTGGCAATTGCTCGAACGGGGTGTTCAGATCGAAGCCGTAGTAGTCGGCCGCCAGCTTGGCCATGTGCCGCAAGTAGGTGGACCCCGAGCCCGGACCGAGACCGCCCTCAAACAAGGGTTTGGACCAGTCCACGACGATCTTCGCCGGATCGAAATCGTACTTGCTGCCCAGTCCATTGCAGTCGGGACAAGCGCCATACACGCTGTTGAAGGAGAACGAGCGCGGCTCCAGCAGCGGCACGTCAATCCCACAGTCGGGGCAGGCCAGTTTGGAGGAGTAGAGATGTTCCTCGCCGCCGACGATGGCCACCGTGACCAGACCGTTCGCCAGCTTCATGGCCAGCGTCACCGATTGTTCCAGGCGCTTCTCGATGCCTTTCTTCACTAATAGCCGGTCTACCACCACTTCAATGCTGTGGTTGCGCCGCTTATCGAGCCGGATCTCCTCATCCAGGCTGCGCAGTTCTCCGTCAATCCGCGCCCGGGTGAAGCCCTGTTGCGATAGCTTTTCCAGATCTTTTTTGAATTCGCCTTTGCGTCCGCGCACCATGGGCGCCAACACCATGACGCGCTCGTCAGGACGCAATTCCATTACCCGTTGGGCGATCTGGGCCGCCGATTGGCGGGCAATCTCGTGGCCGCACTGGGGACAGTGTGGCAAGCCAATCGAGGAGTACAGCAGCCGCAAGTAATCGTAGATCTCCGTGATGGTGCCCACCGTGGACCGCGGGCTGCGGCTGGTGGTCTTTTGCTCGATGGAAATGGCGGGAGAAAGGCCATCGATCGCGTCTACATCGGGGCGCTCCAGTTGATCCAGAAACTGGCGAGCGTATGCGGAAAGCGTCTCCACGTAACGCCGTTGCCCCTCGGCATAGATGGTGTCGAAGGCGAGCGAGGATTTGCCGGAGCCGCTCAGTCCGGTCACCACGGTTAAAGTGTTGCGCGGGATCTCGACGTCGATGTTCTTCAGGTTGTGCTGGCGCGCGCCGCGCACCGTAATCCGAGTGATGGCCATGGCCTGGTACAAGGCCTTTCGTGCCGTCGACAGGAGTACAGATCTGTTCGAGGATGGAAAAGCACAAGTTTACTCCTGTATCTTAGGAGTCAACAGCAGGGCGAGTCAAACGCGGTATAGAATAGGGCCATAATCATCCGATGCGGAATGGGCTTTTCCGCATCAAACAGTAAACGGTGGGACATCTGTCACCGAGTCGGAGCGAACCTTGAGCGGCTTGTTAATGGGGTTAGTGGTATTTTTCACGGTGTTGTTGGCGTTGGCTTTTGGGGTTGGGTTGTCTTATTCGGCGGCGAATGCCATCTTTCGGGCGATGAGCCAGAAATCAGAGCGACAGGCAGCGGCGCCACTCACAACCGCGGCTGAGGCCGGCAGTAGTCATTAGAAAAAATCTTTCGTACAAACAAACGCGCGGCCATGGGGCCGCGCGTTTGTGTTTTTGCGGGTTTGGCCTCACCTGCCGGTGCCCCACTGCTAGCCCTGAGCCTGCCGAAGATTCGCTCAGGAGACGCGGAAAAGGCCTCTCACAGCACGGCGCAGACACACGGCGCAGCCAGCCTTGACGGGAACGATTCAGCAGGTCACACTGCTTGATCATCAAGAATTCTTTGGAGGAGCAATGGGCCTACGTTCTCGCTGGGGCAAAGGGTGCTTGCGGTGGTTATGCTTCTTGTCGCTGCTGCTTGCCTCGGGCACACCTGTTTTTGCCGCGGAATCCGTCAATTGGTCCTTGTACAACGAATTCAAGGCCTTTCAACTCACCGGTCAGAGCTTTGCGGTCAAGGAGCTTACCGTAAAACGGGAAGCCGTGGAGATGGTGTTCACCGGTGAGTTCTATCCAGCGAAGTTCATCACCGGCCAAGTTTATGGGGCGATTTTTATTGGCGAAGGCCGGTTGCACGCCGTGCCCTGGAACGAATTCGAAAAAGATAGTGTGCACCGGTTTCTGAAAAGCGACAACGTGGATGCCACTTTTACCCGGGCGGTCTTATGCTTTGCGGACGGGACGGACACGGTATTCGGCAACGTCCCGGGAAGGGCCGTCGACTTGCATAAAGCGCAGGAATTGGCTGCCGAATGGCCGTCGAAGTTATTGCGTCAGACGGGACTCAATGCTGGTGCCCGCATGTTGCAGGCGATGGCCAACGGCGACAAACCGGGTTTCTTCTTTGCTTCGTTCAGCGGCGGTAATCACAAGGAATTCGGGCTGGTCATCGACCATCAGAGCCGCAGTCTGAACACTATTTTCTCGCTGGATGCAGGGGAGAAGGGGGCACTGTATCAGTACAAAGGAGTTTTGGACGGCAGCGATATATGGCTGGCGTTTTACGACGATATGGACGTGAAACGGCGGGCCGCTCCATACGCGGATGCGTTCGATCTTGTGCGGGTACAGAAGTATAGGCTCGATGTGGACTTACGTGACGCCCCGCATCGCCTCGGGGTTAGCGCCGAAATGGACGTGATTGCGGTGCGGAATGGCGTGCGCGTGCTGAATTTCGTCTTGAACGAAGGTTTGGACGAGTATGACGATGCACGAGCGAAAAAAGGAGCGCGCTTGGTGAGCGCCAGCCTGGGGGATGGCAGCCCGCTTCGTTATATCCAGGATGAGTGGGACAAATCCGTTTGGCTGGAGATGCCTAGTTCGTTGAACGCCGGCGACCGTATGACGCTCAAGTTGAAATTGGAATCTCAGAAGTGCTTTTTTACCGGGCGGGGCACCTTTTACTATCCGCTGATCAGCACCTCGTGGTATCCCCGCCACCGCGACGGTCAGTTGTCCCAGTTTGACCTGACCTTCCACCACCAGCGGGACACCACGGTCGTCTCCAATGGTCAAGTCGTCGAAGCCGGGGACAAGGAGGCCAACGGCTTGATTACGCGCTGGAGCGTCGAGCAACCTGTGGATTTTGTCACTTTTGCCGTGGGGCCGTTCAAGCTGCTCAGTAGCTTTACAAAGATAGGCACTCGCAAGATACCGGTTGACTACTATTCCGACCCGGACTCCTATGTCCCGATCAAGGGAACTTTTATCCAGGCGGAATTGGAAAACACACTCCAGTTCTTTTCGGCCATGTTTGGCGAATATCCGTACGAACGCTTGGCGGCGGCGTATTGTCCTCGCGATTATGGACAGGGGTTGGCTGCGCTATTAATGCTGCCTTCGACGGGACGGGACAGTCGCGGGGACTTCGCGTTCATTGCTCACGAGACCTCGCATCAGTGGTGGGGCCACAAAGTGCGCTGGCGGTCGTATCGCGACGAATGGTTAAGCGAAGGCTTCGCCGAATACTCCGGTGTGCTCTACACGGGAACACGCATGAAACCGAAAGACGAGTTGGAACTGCTTAAGCAAATGCGCGCCGACCTTCTGCTGGCTCCGGGTACAGATACGGGTCTGGGCGCCGGCAAGCTGTATCAGATCGGTCCTTTGGTTTACGGCTACCGTCTTGAATCACGCCTCTCCCAGGGGGCCTACACCACGCTGATCTATGACAAGGGAGCGCTGGTCCTGCGTATGCTCCATTTTCTGATGACGGATCCAAAAACCGGAAATGGCAACGATTTCTTCGACCTGATGAAGGAGTTCACTACCAAGTATCAGGGGAGATCGGCCAGCACTTCGGATTTTATGCAGCTGGCGGAGGCTCATTTCATCAATTCGGCCATAGGGAAGGGCTTTCAGATGAAAGACCTGAACTGGTTCATGCATCAATGGGTGTACGGAACCGAGTTGCCCAACTATCGGCTGGAGTACCGGATGGAGACGCAGCCGGACGGAGGGAAGTTACTCACCGGAACGCTTTTCCAGGATAATGTGCCAAAAGAATGGTTCATGCCCTTGCCCCTGGAAGTCCAAATGAGCAACGGGCAACATGGCATGGCGATCATTTACGCGAACGGCCCCAGTACGCCGGTCAAAATGCAACTGCCACCGGGCGTGAAAAAGGTGGCACTAGATCCCGAGCTGTTCGTCCTGTCGGGCAAGACCACCGCGGAGGAGAAAAAATAGAGCTAACTTTCCAGGACTGGCTGCTGTTACTGCTGCGGTTGCGGCTGATTCGGGGGTTGCTGGGGGAGCGGATGCCGCATACCCTGGTTAAACTGATCGATATTCATCGGCTGATTCGGATTGTTGATCGGCGCGCCGTTTCCCTGCGCGCTCTGCGGTTGCGGAGGCGGCTGACTGGGGGGAGGCTGATCGTCGGGTGGCCGGGGTTGATCTTGGTCGTTTCGATCGGCATTCTCGTCCGGCGGCGGTTGGTCTCCCGGGTCGTTCTGCTCTTCCTCAGCGGCGTCGATTCCCGACTCGCCTGGGATGGCCGAGTCTTTGTTGGCTCCAAGGTTGCCGCCACGGGATAAGCTGGTGGCCACTCCGCCCCCCGCCGAGGTCACAATAAGCTTCTGGAGGTGATCTGAGTCGCCGGGTGAGCCCACAATGATGTAGTCCCAACTGGTACCCTCAAGCAGAGCGGAAATTACCTCTCCGGGTACCCCCGTCAAATGCGCAGCCACTCGATCCGTGCCCATGGTGGCCGGTAAATCCATCTGCACGTTGGTTTGCTTACGGATGGCGCCCAGAATGTCTTTCATCGTGGAATTCTCGGAATCCACAGTCAGCCGGCCGCTCTGATAGCTGACGACTGGCGCCTGTGCCGGCAATTGTTCCGGGCTCATGGCCGGTATCTCGACCGGTTCAGGCCGCGGCTTGCTCTTTTCTTCCGCTACTTGGGTCTTGGCCTTCGCTTTCGGCCGCTTCTTTATTGCCGCTCTGTGGTGAACGGTTTTGGGCGGATCGGGAGTCTGGGGGGTATCGGCCAGTGCTCCCAAAGGAAGAACCCCGAGCGCGAGCAAAATTACGAATTTGGCCGACAGACGCAACATGGTACCTCTAAGAATTGTAGCACCGTTGTCCACCCATTAGACGTTTTGGCAGGGCCGAAGGTAAGCAGCTTTCCCCTATGGCGGGAAAACATCTGCGCTGGGCCCTTCCGCATCTATCAGCAGAGTGTCCGGTTCGGGGCATCTCAGGATTAACGCGATGAAACGAATGAACCAAGTTTTGACCCTAGTAGCGCTGGTCGCGGTCATCCGGCTGGCGTCGATTCCGGCGGCGGCGCAAACCTGTTTCGCCAGCGCGGACATGGAACCGGCGCTGCTTTCGGCCTTACGCAGCACGGCGCAAGACTATTACAAGAGCGCGCAGGCGGGGGACGCGGCGGCATTGCAACCGCTGGCGGAATTCAACATGCAAGATGTGCTGGAGGAAAAGAAGGATTTTCTCGCCGCACCGGCGGTCATTCGTTCCGTGTACTTGCTGGACAATAGCCAAGCTGGAGGCCGTCGGGCGGAGTTTTTCTGCGGGGTATATAACTCCTCGAACCTCGTGGGTTTCGCCTTCGGTGCCCTGGCGCCCGGGCGTTACGGAGTGGTCATTCAAGATCTGACCGGCGGTAAGATCCCGGCCACGGTTTCCTGGATACTGCACCAGAATGGCGGCCAATGGAAGATTGGCGGCCTGTATATCAAAGCCACCCAAATCGCGGGCCATGATGGCGATTGGTACCTGAGTCAGGCACGTTCCTACAAGGCCAAGGGACAGGGCCATAATGCCTGGTTCTATTACAAGATTGCCGATGATTTGGAGCGCCCTTTTCCGGCCATGAGCACGCCCCAACTCGACAAGCTCTATGACGAAATGCAGCCGGTGAGGCCCAGCGATCTTCCCGCCAGCGGCCAACCTGTCGAACTCTCGTCCGCCGGCCGGGTATTCCAGCTATTGCAGGTGTTTCCGGCTACGGTCGACGACCATCTGGATTTGGTCGTGAGGTATCAGGCCCCCGATATTTCCGATACCGGAAAGACCTTCCAGGACAATATGGCGCTCATCAATGCCCTGGTCGGTCGCTACCCCGAATTACATGGGGCATTTACCGGGGTCGTAGCCCGCGCCGTCGCCCCCAATGGGCAAGACTACGGATCCTTGCTGGCCATGAAGGACGTGAAAGCAACGAGTAACCAGCAACAAGCGATAAGCAATAAGCGATAGGCCGGGCCTGGTTACACCACGCACTCGGGTCGACCATGGGAGAGTCCCTACACTGCTGGAAGCACCGATCTAGCCGTGCTGGTGGTCAGTAAAGCTTAAAGCGGATTTCCACCTTGATTTCCACTGCAACCGGCTGGCCGTTCTTTCTGGATGGTTCGAAGCGCCAGCTCCTCACCGCCTCCATTGCTTTTTCGTCGAAGTTCCCATTCAGGGAGCGATCTACTCTCGCGTCATGTACTTGCCCGTCACTGCCGACGATTACCTGCAGGACGACCACACCCTGATGCTTGGTTCCGCGCTCTTCCTCGGGAAACTTGGGATCCGGCCCGTATATGATTTTGGGGGCGCTGACCTCACTGCTCACGTGATAAACGGGTTCCGTCCCGGCCGCTAACCTATTGCCGCTACCCCGTGGCTGCGGCGCTGGCGCAGCGGCCTCGCCCGTCACCAGCCGCACCACCTCCGTATGTCCCGCCGCAGACGCCGCCATTGCGGCGGTGATCTTGCCCTCCAACTGTGCGTTTACATCGGCCTTGGCGTCCAGTAAAGCCTGTACCACACCCACGTAGCCCTTATAGGACGCCGCAATCAAGGCCGTTCCTCCATGGTTCGACGTTGCGTTCACATCGGCCTTAGCCGTAAGCAAGGCTCGCACCACCTCCAGGTCGCCTTTTCCCGAAGCGGCCATTAACGCGGTGCCGCCATCGTTCAGTCTTGCATTCACATCGGCTCCGGCCGCAACTAAGGCCTGCACCACCTCTAAATGACCAATCTGCGACGCCATGATTAGCGCGGTCTCGCCGTGCTGCGTGCACGCGTTCACATAGGCATGAGCCGCGAGCAGTGCCTGGACCACCTTTAGATTGCCTTTGAGCGATGCCCCCATTAACGCCGTGACGCCATCGTCGGCTTTTGCATTGACATTTGCCGTGGCCGCCAGCAGCACCTGCACTACTTCCAGATCGCCTTTGGCCGCCCCCGCCATCAACGCCGTAATGCCATGCTCCGACTTGCCATTTGCATCCACTTTGGCCGCCAATAGCGCTTTGACGGTGGTCACATCGCCCGCGCCCGCCGCCTTGATGAGTTCATCCGATTGTGCGGCGGCCGGTAATGCCAAAACAGAGGCCAGCACTATTGCCACAAAGCTGGAAACCAGCAAGTACGTTCTTGAATGGCGCAGGTAGTACATGTGGCTCTCCAGTGGCAATCAGAAGCTCTGTCGAGCCATATTCTCACGATCTTGAACGTTGGGCCAGGGTCAGTCTAGTTGCACGAAGGAAGGAGGCGCGTGTTCCGGCTCGTTGCTTATTGCTTATCGCCTATTGCTTGTTGCTTGTCACTGTTCCCCAAACACTTCCGCGACAAAGGCCTCGATAGTTGCGCCCTGCGCCCAGGCGCCGGGAGGGAGTCCGGCCTTGTAGCAGGTTTGTTCGAGAAACGTCAGCCGGTCCCAGCCATGTTCGACCGGTACTTGCGGGAGGAGCAGGCCGCGGCGGCCGTCCTTGCTGATCACCAGCCCATGTTTTCCAATCTCGACGGCTTCCGGGCTGAGTGGAAATAGCGGAGAGAGCACGCTGATCTCGATGACCAGGCGCGGCGCTTCCTCGCTGCTTACGGGAGAGAAACGCGAGTCGCGGAAGGCGGCGGCCTGAGCGGTTTCCGCCACCGTGCGGTAGAGCGGGTGCATTTGTGCGATGTAGCCCACGCAGCCGCGCAGATTTCCGTCCAGATGCAAGGTGGTAAAGGCGCCACGCAGTTGCCCTAAATGTTCGCTGGGTGGGATAATATCCAGCTTTTCTCCGTTTAGCGCGCTCTCAATGGACCGGTGGGCGAGGGCCAACAGTAAGGAACGCTCCTGCGGCGAATACTCGGGGGCGTTGGCGGACGGCTTGGACTCTGCCGTACTCATGCCTGTTACTTTTCTTCCTTCGGCTGCATGGGCACTGGCGCCACCCCAAACTTCTTAGGCCGGCTGAGAATGAAGGAGCGCTTCTTGCGGCGCGAGGTGGCGGTGCGGTCGATTTTCGACCAGAAGGCGGCGAAATAATCGATGGCCGAAACCAACGAAATGGCCACCATGAACCAAATCGCCATGTGCGCTGTCAGGTGAATGTCGAGGACGAACCGTCCTATGTACCATTGCCGCCATTGGTGGTCGAGGATGGCGGCTACGACCGAGACGATCTGGACTACCATCTTTAATTTGCCCAAATCACTGGCGTCAATGGTGAAACCTTCGGTGGCCGCGATCGTTCGCAGGCCGCTGACCAGAAACTCGCGTGCAATCACCAGGACCGCGATCCAGGCCGGTACAATCGCCGGATTGAACTGCACCAGGGTGATATAGGCCGCGGTAACCATTAATTTATCGGCCAGCGGGTCGAGCAGCATGCCCAAAGTGGTGATCTGGCCGCGCTTGCGCGCCAGGTAGCCATCGATGGCATCGGTGATCGCGGCGGCGATGACCAGCCCGCAGGCCAGCAACTCGCGTTCCCCGTGCCGGCCGGCAAAGAGGTGGCTGGACAGAATCCAGATCAGCACCGGAACGCTGAAGATACGCGTTAACGTAATGTAGTTGGGTAAATTCACGCGAACACACGTACAGCTTGACGCACGGAGCAACTCATTATCCCGCACGGGGGCGGCGATACGCAACGGTCTAGCGCCTAATTCGCGGATTTCTCAATTCCAGGCAGCTCAGGTTTAGAGTTTCAAGTTTCCAGAGAACGCGCCTCATCCCGTGTCCCTGGAAACTTGAAACCTGAAACTCGAAACTGACTACGCGTAGATACCCCGAATGCTAATGGCCGCCGCCACGCGGTCGATGGCCAGCATATAGGCGGCGATGCGGTTGTTGACTTTATGCGCATCCGCATAGGCCACGACGTCGCCAAACGAACTGCGCATGATGTGCTCTAGATGCTCGTTGACCACAGATTCCCGCCAAAAATAGCCCTGGCGATCCTGGACCCACTCGAAATAGCTGGTGGTCACGCCCCCGGCATTGGCCAAAATGTCGGGAATCACGAATACCCCCTTGTCCATCAAGATGTCGTCGGCCGCGGACGTAGTGGGTCCATTGGCGCCTTCGGCAATGATCTTGGCCTTAATGCGGGCGGCGTTCTTGCTGGTGATTACGGTTTCGGTAGCCGCCGGCACCAGAATTTCGCATTCGCTGGTAAATAGCTCGTCGCTGTTGGCCCGCTCCGCTCCGGGGAAGCCGTGGATGGTTTTATTCTTGCTTCGGAATTCGGTCAGCGCGTCGATGTCGATCCCGTGATCGTTGTAAAGACCGCCGTCATACTCGGCGATGCCGATAATTCTGTATCCCGCCTGGTGCATCAGCCGGGCCGTGTTGGAGCCCACATTGCCGAAGCCTTGCACGATTACCCGGGTATCCTCGCGGGTCATGTTGAGCTTCTTCAGGGCTTCATCGCAAACGATCATGACCCCCCTGCCGGTAGCGGCCAAGCGTCCCGCTGAGCCGCCCAAGGCTACCGGCTTTCCGGTCACCACCGAAGTGACGGTCTGGCGCATGTGCATCGAATACGTATCCATGATCCAGGCCATGGTTTGTTCGTTGGTGTTCATGTCCGGGGCAGGCACGTCTTTTTCCGGACCGATGAATTCGATCAACTCGGAGGTGTAGCGGCGCGTCATCCGCTCCAACTCTCCCTGGGACATGGCCTTGGGATCGCAGATCACTCCGCCCTTGGCGCCGCCAAACGGAATGTTGACCACCGCGCATTTCCAGGTCATCCAACTGGCCAGGGCGCGCACTTCGTCCAGGGTGACGTCGGGGCCGTAGCGAATTCCCCCTTTAGCGGGGCCGCGGGCGATATTGTGCTGCACGCGAAAGCCGGTAAATACCTCCAACCGGCCGTCATCCATGTGCACCGGAATGTGCACGATGATTTCGCGATTTGGGTACCGTAGCAGCTTCCACAGACCATCATCCAAGTTCAGCTTTTTGGCCGCCAAGTCGAAACGCGCAGCCTGTGACTCCCAGGGATTAGCCTCTTGCTCCAGCGAAAGTGTCTTGGTTGCCATACCGTACCCCCACCCGGAATTCACTACCCATTGGATGCTCCCGGTTCGTCGTGCCAGCGAATCCAGTGCCGCTGCTCGCCGTGAGCCCTCCGACACAGGAAGTATAGAGCTTGCCACGTCAGCCCAGAGAACGATTCACGGCTCCAAGGTACCGAAAGTTTAGGGAGGGCTTGCCTCTAGAACCGCCCCGCGCGTGCGCTAACCTCCGAAACTTCTCTCTTGGCCTCATTCGACAGTCAGCAAGACCGTCGTCGCATAGTTCGTGCCGTTTGCGGTTGCATTCACCCCAATACTGTAGGTCCCGGCTGGCGTGCCGCCCGAATTCAGCGGAGTTGTTGACTTGTTTCCGCCGCCACCGCAACTCGCAACGGTCAGGACCAACAAGGTCAGGGCTATGCACAAAATCCCCGTCCTCCGTTTTCGTCCCATCGGAGCGGCCACTATACCTAGCCAGCCAAAGCCCAGAAGGCTCGCCCACATCGCGCCAAACCGTCTATTCTCTGACGGCCATATCAGGCTCAGGTTCCGCGCTGTGGTGCTGATGGATAGAGCCACGAAGACCGGGTTGTTGCCCGGCGTGACCGAGGCCGTCGCAAAGGTACAGGCGGCGCCAACAGGCAGACTGGAGCAACTGAACCCGGTCACCGGATAGTTAAAAGGAAATGGACTGGGTGCCAGTGTAATGGTGTAACCTGCCGAACCGCCCGCAGTAACGGTCTTTGCCGTGCTGCCAGAGATGGTAACCGCGGCAGGAATCACGGTTTGAACCATCGCGCCGACTGTTGTGCTTGTCCCAAAAGTGCCGTCGCCTTCGTAGCTCGCAGTGATACTGTGGTCGCCCGCGCTGAGGCTGGATAGTGGCAGGGAAGTCTGGCCGCTGCCGTCCAGCGTCCCGGAGCCAATATTGTTGGTTCCGTCAAAAAACGTTACGTGTCCGGTCGGTGTGCCGTTTCCGGAGGCTGCTGCGGCGACTGTAGCTCCAATGACGATCGTCTGGCCGGTGACGGACGGATTCACGCTGGAGGAGAGAGTGAGGATGGCGCCGGGCTTGTTCACCGCTTGGATGAGTGCCGGAGCTGTACTGGTTACAAAGTCGTTGTCGCCTCCATACGTGGCGGTGATGCTGTGAACGCCCGCGCTCAGGCTCGCTAACACCAGCGCAGCCTGGCCGCCGCCGTTCAGCGAGCCCGAGCCAATATTGTTGGTCCCATCAAAAAACGTTACGGCTCCGGTCGGCGTACCGCTTCCGGGGGCCACCGCGGCGACTGTGGCCGCCAAGGTCAGGGGTTGGCTGGCACTAGACGGATTTGCGCTGGAAGTGAGGGTTGTCGTCGTGCTGTCCTTGTTCACCACCTGGGTGAGTGCCGGAGCGGTACTGGTCACAAAGGTCTTGTCGCCTTCGTAGGCGGCGGTGATGCTGTGGCTGCCCGTGCCGAGACTGGACACAGCCAGGGTGGCCTGGGCGCCGGCGTTCAGCGAGCCCGAGCCGAGGTTGTTGGTTCCATCAAAAAACGTCACGTTTCCGGTCGGCGGGCCGTTTCCTGGTGCTACCGCGGCTACGGTGGCCGTCAGGGTCAGCGTCTGGCTGGCGACCGAGGGATTCACGCTGGAAACGAGTCCGGTGGTGGTAGAGGCGCCGTTTCCGGCAAATTGATTGAGCACCGCCGACAGACCGGTTGCAAAATGACTGTCCCCGACGTAACCCGCAATCAGGCTGTGGACGCCACTGGTGAGCACCGGTTGAATGGTGCAAGCGCCCGATGACAATCGGCAGGAACCAATGTTCTGGGAGCCATCCAGCAGGTTCGCGACACCGGTTGGAGTGCCCACGCCGGGAGCAGCGGGTGCCACGGTAATCGTAACGATTATCGCCTGGCCGGGTGTCGATGGATTCGCGGAAGAACGGATGGTCACAATGGAACTGCCGGTACTACGCCGCACCGCCGTGTTCCGCGGGTTCTGATGCAGCAGAGGCCAGTCATTGGCGGTGGCGTTATACGGTGCTCCCGTGTTCAGAACGGCGACTACGCTGTCCGTGATTTCCTGCCATCCCCCCCCCGTATGCTGCAGCGGATAGCTGACGGCGATTTCCGTGCGGCCGTTTCCACTGAAGTCGCCGACCGCCGGATAGACTGGAAACAGTGGCTGTTCGCCGTTTGCCCCAAGCAGGTTCCAGGATCTTAGCGTCGTCCCGTTGCGATCCAGAATCGTGAGTTGCGCCGTAAGATAGTAAGAAACCCCCAGGCTAGCTTCTATCATCTCGTTCGAGGTGGTGACGATCTCTGGATAGCCGTCCCCATTGACGTCGGCCAGGACCGTTGGACCATGGCTTGTCGACGTTGGCCAGGCACTTGAGAACGAGGTGCCATCGCTGTGGAACACGTATAAGTAGAACGATGACAGCACAATCTCTTCATGGCCGTCCTGGTTCAAGTCTCCCACGGATATGGTCGGCGCTCCGCCGGCCGCCACCGTCTGCGGCCAGCCGGCCCGCTCCGAGCCATCCGGCTGCAGCACGTGCAAGTGACAACTGGGAGGGGAGTCCAAATCCTCAGTCACGAGGATGGTTTCGAGTTGGCCATTGTGGTCGAGATCCGCAAGTGCTATCTGTACGGTGAACCCATTGAAACTCGGAGCCGCCCAGGTTCGGGGGGATCCATCCGCCGCGAAAAGGAGGGGTGTGACGGTCGAGCCCGTTGTCCCCTCCATCACGACGAACTCCTTGGCGCCATCGCCGTTTATGTCCCCCACCAGCACTCTGGGACCATTCCCAAAGGACTCGTAAATATTCTGGTCGGCCACCGCAATCGGAAAGTTTCCCGTGAGAAGCTGGCCGTTGTTGCGCCAGGCAAACACGTAGGCGGTACCCGATGAGAGCCCATCCTGGCCAAGGCCGATTCCCAGATCGACCGTTTCCAGCAGGGAGTCGCCATCCACATCGTCGAGCAGAACCTGTTGGGTACCCAGGGAGACATCGATGTCCGGCGCCTGGGGTACGGGTGTATAGAGAGTGCCGTCAGGGCGGAAGACATCTACAGCGCCGCCATCCGGAAGTACTACTTCGTCTCCCCCGGCCAAGTCGAGATCCCCGGCGGCCGGCTGATAGTCGCTGAAGTCGGAAAGATCAACGGAGGTATGCCAAGAGCCGTCCGCGGAGAAACTCATCAGCTCAGAGTTAGAGGGGCCATCGCCCGAGGTCGGGAGCAGGAGCCGCACATTGCCGGCGGCGTCTGTCGCCGGCACGAAGCTGGAGTTGGAAGGTCCCGGTGTTTTGTTTAGCCACATGGGCCAGTTGGCGGAGAGCAGGTCCGGTTCCAGATATACGAGCGCGGTGGCCGTGCTGGTAATTCCCGCGTCAGTCACCGAGATCTGGACGGTATAGAAATTCGCCAAGGTGGCTCCCGAGGGCGTCCAGGTTCCTATCTGCTCATTTACGATGGGCGCAGTGATGCTGCCGCTGATGCTGACGCCTGACGTGCTCCACCCGGAAGTCGCATTTATGCCCGGAGCCCATGCCATGCTGAGGTTCTGATACGTTCCATAGATCGTGGCATCGATGGGTATGGGGAGCCCGGGTTTGAAAACCTGTGCCAGCACCGGTATCTCCGGCAAGGCCAGATTCGTAAGAGACACCTTGTTTGCGATGATGGTGGCCGGCGATGACATTGCCGAACCGTTGTAGTTCCCATCGCCCCCATACTGTGCCGTGACGCTATTGGCCCCATAATTCAGCATGCCCCCGGTTACGGTGAAATTGGTGGTTTCTTCGGAAATCGAGGTTGAAGTGGCGCCGGCCGTTCCGGCTGCCGATCCTTCCTTGTATCCGTTCACGAAGAAGGTGATGGTGCCGCTGGGAGCGGTGGCGTAGCTATCCCCGTTTACCGTTGCCGTCACTGGGACGTTGCCGCCGACCGCAGCGCCGGCTACTACGGAAACGGTCGGAGTTGCTTTGACCACCGTGAAGGTGGCGGGACTGGTGCTTACGCTTGGATTGAAACTTCCATCCCCCGCGTAATTGCCGGAAAAAGAGTAAGAGCCTGGACTGAAGCTCACGAATCCGTAACCGGCGCGGCCGTTGTTCAACGGAAGGGTGCCATAACCAGTGCCGCCCACCGAAAAGCTGAATGAGCCGGTTGGCGTACCTTGCCCCGAAGCACCGGCAACCGAGCCGTACAAAATTGTGTTGCTGCCGTAGGGGATGGCGCTGGTGGCGAGCGGAGTTCCGGTCTGCGCATCGCGCGCGGCTACAGACAGGGTAATGGCGCTGTCTTCCTTGCCCACTGAAACGGTCACGCCCGGCGAGGTGCTCGTGGCGAAGGTCGCGTCCCCCGAATAACGGGCTGTCACCGCGTATTGGCCGCCAGGCAAGTTGGTAATCACACCGGAGTAAGCCCCACTGGTCAACGCCAGTGTTCCGATGGCATTGCCATTGGCGACCACCGTGACGGTTCCGGCCGGAACTCCGCTGCCACTTCGCGGCGCGACGGAGACATGGATGGAGACCGCCGAACCGTGAACGATGCCCGTGGTGGGGTTCAACTGGAGAAGCGTGGTGGTCGGCGTCGTCCCCCGGGGCGTAATGGCATCCCAGGCCTGCAGCAGGTTTGCGATATTGATGGACCCCAGACCGGAGGCCAGGTCGTATCCCGGGGCCGCACTGTAACCGGACAGCATTCCGTAAGTACCAGGCGTGGTGGCCGAACAATTTGGGCTGTTCGCGGCGCAAGGTACCGCGTTGCTGCCCGTGGTGACATCGTAGAACGTGCAGGTGTTTCCGGGACCGGGCTGCGAACCTGCGTTGCAGGCGGCGAGATTGCTGGAGTTCGCACTGCTGTTGCCGCCGTACTCATTACCGGCGAGCTCATAGAGTACGTAGTTCGCCTGTCCTTGCCGCCCGCCCGTCTTCTGGTCGACCAGTGCCATTACGCCGGCAAAGGAGGGCGTGGAGCATGAGGTTCCTCCTACGGAGGTCATCTCGCCTTGAAAGTTGATCATGTAGCCGTCGTGGCCGGCGGCCGTGAAAGATACATCCGGCAAATCGCGAGCGCCGTCGTTGGGAATGCCGAAAACGCTATTCTGCCATTCCGGTTTCGCCCATCCTTCGGAACATCCGGTGACGTCCCCGGACAACGTCGTTGCGGCACAGTTACTGACGCCCCCCGAGCCGGCCCAAAGGCTGGCCGATGCCCCGCAGGTGTCCGGGTCGCAACTTTCGTTCCATATCTGTTCTGGGATGTACCCCAGCGCGGAGGTGTCGAACAGCGGATTGGAACTCATCGTCGAGCTCCAACTGGAAGCTTCGTTGTAGTACTGGGTTCCGCCTATCGCCACGTTATAGGCGGAGGATGCCACCCCATTCACTTGCAGTCCGTATTGGGCCACCTGGGGGTTGTCCGGGTCCGAGGTGGCGTCGGGGGTATCGCACCCCGCCGCCCCGTTGTCGCCCGTCGAAACTACCACCGTCGTGCCCTGCGCTGTCGCTTGGGCCCACAAATCCGAAAAGAACGCGTTGTCTGTGCTGCCCAAGTAAGACTCACACTGGCCGTAACTGACGCTGATGATATCCGCCAGATTGCTGTCCACCAGGTATTGCGCGGAAAGGTCCACTCCATCGGCGGCTCCACTTTGCGAGACAACCAGAGTGACGGTGGCATCGGGCGCCAGGGCGCTTGCCCACTCGACGTCCAGCGTGTTCTCCAGGTCGTCGCCGCCGACGTCTCCAGGGTCCGGCCCGTTGACGATCTGTTGAAATGTTCCCGTGTACGCGGAACCGCCAATGTAGGTGCTGCGAAAGGTGCTGACGTCGCTGGCGATAATATCGCTGCGGCCCACGATTCCGATGGTGATGCCCTTGCCGGTGGCGCCGGCGGTGATTGCCGGCGTCGCGTTATAAATCGTCCAGAAATCGCCCGGCGCCACATAGTTGAAGGGCCAAGAGTTGTAATCGGGCGCGAAGCCGGACGCAGGCAATTTGTGGGTCAGGTGCGCAACCGGTTTCTTGCGGAAATCATTCAAGGAATCCACGCCGCCAATGACCGGCGCCAGCGCGGCGGGAATCTGTGGGGCGCTGGCATTGGCCAGATGCGCCTCTCCGTTGATCCGATACCGGTGCAATTCGGTATGAAACGTCCGTTGCACCTGCAAGTTTGTGCCCGAAAATTCGATGGCGTTTCGTCCCTTCGGTATGCCGGCCACGACAAAACCATGCGACTGCAGCCACCGGACGATCCTGTCGATGTCTTCCTGCGCCACCCCGAACTGCGCGCCGAACTCTTCCGGCGTCAACCACTGGTGATACCGCGGCGAGCCCGGTTCATGCTGCGCGTTGATCAACTCTTGCAACACCGACTCCTGGGCCGGGCTGCGTTTGAGCACCAGCAGCATGCGCGCCATGGGCAGACTGCCCGGCGCGACGCCCTCATCGAACTCCGGTCGGGCCAGGGGAAACGTATTTCCCGTCAATGTCACCAGCCTGGTGTCATCGATAGTGCCGGATATTCGCGGCACCGGCAGAGCGGTCGCAACTTGCCCCAGGGTCTGCGCGTGGCCTGAGAGGTTCGTGCAGCAGATGAGAGCCAGAAGAAGTGTAGTTCCCCTTCGCAACCAAGAAACTCCAGGCATGGGCAAGAATCCTTTACTCATTGCTTAAACGCATATGAGGCGAGTCAAAAATCTATGTAGTTGTGTGTACCGCAACGGTACCAAAGCCCTGCCCCTGCTACAAGGATTTATACCGCGGGGTTTCGCCTCTCCCCTGCCGGGGCCGAGGGGCAGGGTTTAGGCCGTTTCACTGGGGATCGTTACATTGTTACGTTCGCCTGGAACGAAGACGGCGGCGACCGGTGACATTTTGTTGCTAGAATCCGAGCAGTGGCTGAATCTGTCAAAATTGCGAATCCCACGTTGATCTCGCGCGTAGTGCGCGTATTGCGGCCCTCGCACGAGCATTCGGCGCGCTCGGCCACCGTGTTGCTGGTAGGCGCCATCGCGCTGTCGCGGGTGATCGGATTCTTGCGCGAGGCTTATATTGCCTGGGCGTTCGGCGCCGGCCCACGCACCGACGCCTATGTGGCCGCATTCACCTTGCCCGACTACGTCAATTACTTGCTGGCGGGTGGAACCGCGTCGATCACCTTCATTGCCATTTTTACCCGCTATACCTCCGAGGGGCGACAGGAGGAGGCGCGCCGCACTTTTTCCATTGTCATCACGGTGATGTCGGCGGTGTTACTGGTCTTTGTCGTGCTGGGCGAGGTGTTCACGCCGGAGTTTACCCGGCTCCTGTTTAAGGGTTTCAGTCCCGAGCAGGTTCGGTTGTGCGCCTATATGACGCGCATCCTGCTGCCCGGGCAGATCTTTTTCGTCATCGGCGGAGTGGTTTCCGCGGTGTTGCTCTCCCGCCGGATGTTCCTGGTGCCGGCGCTGGCTCCCCTGATCTACAACGTGGGAATCATTCTGGGAGGCGTGCTGCTGGGGCGCCGTTTTGGCATCGATTCGCTGGTGTATGGAGCCTTGGCGGGAGCCTTTGTGGGGCCATTTCTCATTAATGCTCTGGGCGCCCGCCGTACTGGTATCGGATACCGGCCGTCGTTCCAGTTTTCCCACCCGGGTTTCAGGGAATGGCTGTGGCTGTCGATACCGTTGATGTTGGGCGTTTCCCTGGTCGCCGCCGATGACTGGATCATGCGTTATTTCGCCTCCACCGGCGCCGGTGACATTACGCGGCTGAATTATGCCAAGCGCCTGCTGGCCGTGCCCATCGCGGTGTTGGGACAGGCAACCGGTCAGGCCTCGTTGCCGTTTTTTGCCAGGCTGTTTGGCGAGAAGCGCATGGAAGAATTCAGTGCCACCGTTACGCAAGCGATCTATCGCGTCTCCGCCGTGTCGTTTCTGGTGGCCGCCTGGATGATGGCCGCCTCGTTGCCGATCATCGATTTGGCCTTTAAGCGCGGGCACTTCAGCTTCGCTGACGCCAAGGAGACGGCGCCGTTTCTATTCTGGTTTTCGATTTCGCTGGTGTTCTGGGTGGCCCAGGGCCTTTACGCGCGCGCTTTCTATGCCGCCAGTGACACCTGGACGCCCATGGTCGCCGGTACCCTGATCACGATCGCGTCCTTACCCATCTATCGGCTGTTGTTTCACCGCTACCACGTCGTGGGTTTGGCGATTGCCTCCGATATCGGGATTGCGGCGCATACCATCGTGCTGGCCGCGCTCTTGCACCGCAATCGCCTGGCCCCGGCGGGAGCGATGCCCTGGAATAAATTATTTAAGACTCTGGGGATTGCGATTGTCGCCGGCGTGCTGGGCTATCTGGCGGCCAGCGTTGTGCCGCTGACCGGCAGTCGCCTGTCCGATCTGGCTTCCCTGGGCATGGTTTCCGTTACCTGGGCCGCGGCGGTCGCTCTGGGATTGTGGATTACAAAATCCGATCTGGCGGAAGAGTTTTTGCGGTGAGCCTGAACTGCGCGAATGCGTATGCGCGGGGGCGTGTACCATGAAATTATGGCTACCGATGCCGGAATTTCATGGTAACAGCGCAGTGCCGCGCCGATGGCCCGCCCCCCTCGGTGATGGTTGATCGGACCGGGCCATTCCCCGAGTTTCTGGCCTCCGAATTGCCGACTCTCCGCACATAACCGAAGCGGAACGCTGCTCCGGCAAACGTAGCGCAGGCGCCCCCGCCTGCGGGCCCTGTGTGGTGGTAGATCAACGTTGTTATTGAGTCAGGTTTGGACGCACGCTATGTTGTGCGCTATGATTCCCCCGCTCGTACGATGAGCCTTTCCATGGCGCTTTGAATCCTACGATCACTTGATTCGCGATGAGGCGGAGTTCACTCACGCAGTCGAGTACATTCTGGACAATGCACGGCACGCCGGTTTACGCGGATGGCCCTGGGTGTATGTGAAAGGGCGATAG
>Ga0181520_10000346_pt1 | contig 102962 bp, 92 predicted proteins | sample PEATcosm2014_Bin_29_FD_132451 | JGI IMG/M metagenome (GOLD analysis project Ga0181520, IMG submission 132451) | Peatland microbial communities from MTU Mesocosm Facility, Houghton, MI, USA - PEATcosm2014_Bin02_30_metaG | ecosystem: Environmental > Terrestrial > Soil > Wetlands > Peat | place...
CGCAGTTGGGTTTGTTCGTCAGCGCTCAAGACAATGGCGGTTATGGGGCGACCGGTTGGCATGCACCGTAGCTTACCCCAGAACCATTACTTAGCATAGTTATTTATGGGACACTACACTAGGAGCCGAATAACAAATGAGCGCGACTGTACAACCCGAGCCGATGATGACGCACAATATACTACGGCTCCCGGCCGTCAAAGCCAGTACGGGCTTGTCCCGATCCACCATCTACCAGCGCATTTCTCAAGGCCTATTTCCCAAGCCGGTTAGCCTGGGTGCTCGGGCCGTTGGCTGGCCTGCCAGTGAGATAGCGGCTTTGAACGCCGCGCGGATCGCAGGAAAATCTAACTCGGAGATTCGCGACCTGGTGGGGAAGCTCGAGGCATCTCGCAACATAGGCAGATGAGCGGCGGCGGATAGTGGTGGAGTGAATCATGCTACGACTCATGCCTGAGGTGCAGGAGCTACTGGAAAGATCTGTTCTGCGGATGTCACTTTCTGCACGGGCGGAAGGAAATTTACCTAAGGAGGACGAAATGAGATCGACGAGAGACCTCATCAAAGAGCTAGAACAAGAAGCAAGAGAACACAGCAGTGCCAAACTCGTCGCACTGGTAGTAGGCTTCGAGCACACCAGCAGTTTTGTGCTCGCGACCGACGTCAATAAACTGGAGATGCTCAACGAGTTTATCAAGCAGGGCGGCGAACCGTTCGGGTTTATTCGCATCACTCCGGAAGGAAATGGCACAGGCAAGGCGCACGTTCGCACCGCGGCAGAATACAACAAAGACGAGGCAATACACCGGTAACTCACGACGCTGGCCATGGCCTTCGGCGCTCAGATTGAGGCGACGGGGACAGGCAAGATTGTAGGGAAAAAGAACTAAATCGCCTGTCCCTGCGCGCGTTACGCCCAACGAATATGCCATCGTCGGGCGCAGCCGTACGGTGACGACTTACAGCACGTGGTGGAGAGAGGCGCGCATGGAGCCGGAGACGGCTCTTCGATGTGAAATATCGGGTCTGGAGCGGCACCACTGGATGCTGCGCGATCTTCACGATAAGCCTTCGCCAGAGGCTCGCCTACCGTATTTCACGCGCACAGCGAGAGAAATACACATGTGCAACTCGGCCTGGGTGCCTGTCGGGAATTAGCTACATTTAGCCCGCATGGTTTTCACACCCCAGCCGGCGAAATCTGGCGCGTTCGCAAGGCGTTCGCCAGTAACGCGATTATCTCCGCCTTTCCGGGCACGGCCGTGGACATTCGATTGTCCGGCCTGGGATGTGTACACAACAGCTAGGCCCTTTCGCGTATCGAAATGACTTCCGCCTCGGACTTCAGCTTGTCCAGATAATCCGCCCACTGCTGCATCATCTTCCTGCGTTCGGGCAGGTGCGCAGTCCTGTCGTAAGCACGCCCGTTTGGGTCTCGCACTGCGTGGGCGAGTTGGTGTTCGATGTAGTCAGGCCGCACGCCGAGCACTTCGTCTAAAATTGTCCGGGCCACCGCCCGGAAACCATGCCCGCTCATTTCATCCTTATCGATTCCCATGCGTCGCATGGCTGCAAGAATTGCATTGTCGCTCATGGGCCGAGTGTTGCTGCGAGCCCCAGGAAAGGCAAATCGTCCATGTCCAGTCAGCGGATGTAGTTCGCGCAGGATTTCGACGGCTTGCCGGGAGAGGGGCACGATATGCGGGGTGTCGGTCTTGGTGACGGTGTAACGCCATTCAGCCGCTTCCAGATCAAACTGTGACCATGCTGCGCTGCGAAGCTCACCCGGACGCACGAACAGCATGGGGGCAAGGCGCAGGGCACAGCGCACCGTTAGCGTGCCTTCATAACCATCCATCGCCCGTAAAATCTCTGCGAGGCGTTTTGGGTCCGTGGTTGCCGCGAAGTGAGATTTCTCCGCCGGAGAAAGCGCGCCGCGAAGATTGCCAGACGGATTGCGCAGGGCGCGTCCAGTAGCGACAGCGTAGCGGAACACCTGCCCGCAGTTACCCATTGCGCGATGTGCTGTTTCAAGCGCGCCCCGCGGTTCGATTCGGCGCAGTACTGTCAGTATCTCGGGCGCAGTGACATCGGCAACCGGCCTCGCGCCAATCCAGGGGAAGATGTCACGCTCAAAGAGCCTGACTACGCGCTCGCGATGGCTTGCAGCCCAGGTATTGGCGTACTTGGCAAACCACTCCCGCGCCACCACCTCAAAACTGTTTGCCGCCCGGTCAGTATGTGCCGATTTCTGTATCTTGCGGTTCTCGCCGGGGTCGATGCCGTTAGCCAGTAACTTGCGCGCTTCGTCCCGGCGGTCACGGGCATCTTTCAGTCTTACGTCGGGATAAACGCCCAGGGACAGTCGTTTTTCCTTGTTATTAAAGCGGTATTTCAGCCGCCACCATTTCCCACCTCTTGGAGAGAGTTCCAGATACAGGCCGCGCTCACCGAACACTTGACGGCCTTCCCATCCGATTTCGCATTCTTGAAAGCAGTGTCGGTCAGAGCCATGTTGGGGGCAACTGCTTGTGACGAAAGTGCAGTTGCCCCAAATGTTGCCCCCGATTGCCCCCGGATGTCAAGAGATAGCCCCAGCCCCTATCAGACGATAAACATAGAAATAGCCAGCATTTACGCTGGCTATAGGATGCTCTCGGAACTCTCTGGAAGATGTTTTGGTGGAGCTAGTCGGGATCGAACCGACGACCTCATCATTGCGAACGATGCGCTCTCCCAGCTGAGCTATAGCCCCACAATCCTGGGTGGTATACGTTTCCCTACTTGGCAATCATAACAGCGACTTGCGGATTCGCCAAGAGCGCTTCTCGACTTGCTGCGCAAAAGTGAATTTCAATTGGAGGATCATTAGTTGAAGTGCACCTCCTCGCCCGTCATCACGGAATGTTTGCGGAAATTCGCATCGTCTCTGGCCGGATAGTCGCTACGATAATGGCCGCCACGGCTTTCCAGTCGCGCCAGCGCCGAGCACGCGATTGCCAGACCACTCTCTGCAATGTTGCGTGCCTCGACCCGCGGCCGATTGTTCGGCGCCGGTAGCGCTGCTAGGATGTTACGCAATCTCCTTACGGCCTCACTCAGGCGTTCGGCGTCGCGCACAATTCCTACGTTGCTCCACATTAGCTGCTGCGTTTCAATGCGCAGCGCTTCGACATCACCTTCGCCGGATGCGTAGTTGCTGGCGTTCGCTCTCGCTCCGTCTAGCTTTCCTGGCGCACTTTCTTGGGCCATGGCGCGGCCTGCGCGGGCTCCAAAAACCAAACCCTCGAGCAGGGAATTGCTCGCCAGGCGATTGCCTCCGTGCACTCCTGTGCAGGCAGCCTCGCCCGCGGCGTAGAGGCCGGGTAGCGAAGCTCGCGCATTCAGGTCGGTTCGCACGCCGCCCATCGCATAATGGGCTGCCGGACGAGTTGGAATCAGATCGTGCGTCATGTCCAGCCCGTATTCCCGGCAGGTCTGGTAAATCCGGGGGAAGCGCAGTTTTAGCTTCTCTCCGTCGAAGTGGGTAACGTCAAGATAGACCATCGGGTCAGCGCATTTAGACGTCTCCAACTCGTGATGGATAGCTCTGGCCACCACGTCTCTGGGTGCCAACTCGGCCAGCTCGTGGTAGCGCGGCATAAACCGCTCACCGGCTTGGTTGCGCAAATAAGCACCCTCGCCGCGCAATGCCTCCGAGAGCAGGAACCGTGGCGCACCGGTGATGTAGAGAGCCGTGGGATGAAACTGCAAGAACTCCATGTCGCTCAGTTCCGCCCCTGCGCGCAAGGCCATCGCTGCACCGTCCCCGGTGGCCACGTTGGGATTCGTCGTATTGGCGAAGATCATCCCCGCGCCGCCGGTTGCCAGCAGCACTGCACGCGCTGTCACCGCTTCGCTGAGTCCGTCCTCGCTAAGAATCTCGACGCCCACCACGCGGCCATCGTGCAGCAAGAGGTCGCGGGCGAAGCCAAACTCGCCAAAATGAAGATTGCGAAGTGTTCTGGCGTGTTGATACAGGGTACGTCCGATCTCGCGTCCGGTCGAATCGCCATCGGCATGGAGCACGCGGTTACGCGAGTGCGCGCCCTCTCGCGTGAAAGCCAGCTCTCCCGCGCCGTTGCGATCGAAGCGTACACCCCAATCGAGCAATTCCAGAACCCGCGTAGGGCCTTCTGTCACCAGAGTGCGCGCGGCGGTTTCGTCCACCAGACCCGCGCCCGCGGCCAGCGTATCGCGCAGGTGGATCTCGGGTGAGTCATCTGATCCCAGCGCAACCGCGATGCCGCCCTGGGCATATTGTGTATTGGATTCGGTAAGTTCACGTTTGGCCAGACAGAGTACTGTTCCGTACTGATTTAGCTCGATCGCGGCCCGTAATCCGGCAATGCCGGCTCCTACAACAATGAAATCAAAAGAAGAGTTCATGACGTATATTCATGCTACACCTGAGAACACGACACTCGGAAACTTTCACGGTTCGATGGGTCCAGTGCTTCGCAACTGTTAAGATAAGAATGACTTGATTCGCATTCAGATACAGACCCGGACGAAGTCCTACGACGTGCTCATCGAGCAGGCGTTGTTGCGCTCTGCCGCCAACTATATCCGTGACACTCTGCCCGATGCCCAGCACTTCGTCGTGGTCACCTCGGCGCCCATTCGCAAACACTGGGGCAAACTCCTGCTGGATTCCTTCGCCGCCGATGGCGCGAGGTTAGACATCATTGAAATGCTCGATGGTGAGCGCCGCAAAACTCTCTCGACGATCGAGAGTCTTTCCAGCCATCTCGTCAAACTCAAGGCCGATCGCAATACCGTGCTGATCGCGCTCGGCGGTGGTGTGGTGGGAGACGTGACCGGATTTCTCGCCAGCGTCTACATGCGCGGCATCCGTTTTGTGCAGATTCCTACCACGTTCCTCTCGCAGGTGGACTCCTCGGTTGGCGGCAAGACCGGGGTCAACCTGGCGACTGGAAAGAATCTTGTCGGCACATTTTATCAGCCCGAACTCGTCCTGGTGGACCCGCAAGTGCTCTCAACCCTTCCTGAGCGCGAATATCGCTCCGGACTCTACGAGTCACTGAAGGCTGGCATCATCCTCAGCCCGCGCATCTTCGAGTTCATGGAACTGAATCGCGAACAGGTTCTGGCCAAGCATCCAGGATCGCTGGAGTGGTTGATCGCCGAATCGGTGCGCATCAAGGCCGAAGTAATCGGGCAGGACGAACAAGAGCATGGCCTGCGCAAAATTCTCAATTTGGGGCACACCATCGGCCACGCTCTCGAAGCCGAAACCAGCTACAAAGTATTTCTCCATGGAGAGGCCGTAGCTTGGGGAATGGTGGCTGCAGCAATGCTCTCCGTCGGAATGCAAAAGGCCTCGCCTGCGACCGCGCAACGCATCATAAGCCTGGTGCTGGCCTACGCTGCACTGCCGAAGGTCGATGCGCGCCCCAAGTCTATCTTCCGCCGTCTCGCCAATGACAAGAAAACTTTAGATGGTCAGGTACACTTCATTCTTCCGCGTGATATCGGCCAAGTGGATATCGTGACCGATGTTCCCGAACGCGCCGTGCTTCAGGTGGTAGAGGAACTGCGCAATCTATCTCAGGCTTGACCGCGTGCAATTTTCAGAACGGAATGAACAAGATGGATGAAGTAAATCAGGTGCCGGTAAGCGCAGCCACTCCAGCCACCCCCGGTGCCCGTGTCGAGCCCGCTCAGGATCAGCAAGCCGCGGCCAACGCCGTGCGTCAGATGTTTTCCAGCATCGCGCCGCGTTATGATCTGCTCAATCACGTGCTTTCGCTCAATGTCGACCGGTATTGGTGGTGGCGTACCGCCCGCCGGTTCCGCCACATCCTGCGCCGTGGCGATGCCTCTGTATTAGACCTTTGCTGCGGAACCGGTGACATGACCTTTGCGCTCTATCGTCAGGCGGGCGCCGGCGGAGCCTCCATCGTAGGCGCTGATTTTGCCCACCCCATGCTCTGCCGTGCTACCCAGAAGGCTGCTGGTCTCCCTCTGCAATGGGTCGAGGCCGACGCTCTGCAAATGCCCTTTGCCGATGCCCGTTTCAACCTCGTCACGTCGGCCTTTGGCTTTCGGAATCTCGCCAACTACGATGCCGGCCTGCGTGAAATTCATCGCGTCCTCAACCGCGATGGCGAAGTGGCGATTCTCGATTTTGGCGAGCCCAGAGGCCTTCTCGGCAGGCTTTATCGTTTCTATTTCCGCCACGTTCTACCCGCTGTCGGTACAGTACTCTCGGGAACCAAGGGCCCTTACGCCTATCTGCCCGCCAGCGTTGCCCGTTTTCCGCAGCCGCAGGAGATGCTCTCCCGCATAAAAGCCGCGGGCTTCCGCGAGGTCAATTACACGCCGTACACTTTCGGCGTCGCTGGCGTGTATTGGGGTAAGAAGTAAGCTGGATGATCTGGGTCGCCTGCACTATTTGTGGGTGCCTTCTGTTTCAGACAAACTGATCTCGTCCGAAGTTTCTTGCGCACTCTGCAGTCCCCCAAAGCTCTCCCGCAGTGCCGCTTCGGTCGAGTATTGGATGACCTTCGGGTAATCGCCTCCCAGCAAGTCTCGGAGGCGCTTTGTGCTCATCGTGTATGACCCAGCCACATAGGGAAAGGTATCCGGAGGCACCGTTGAGATGCCGCGATTCCACAGCAGCCCAAGGACCTTGGAGCACAGCCATCCCGACGGTAGCCGCAGCACGCGCGTCTTGGCAATTTCCGCGCACTTGGTTATGTCTATGGGCGAGCCCGATCCCGCAACATTCAACGTCAACACTTCACGCTCATCGGGCGCGGGCTTGCGCAGTAACCAAGCAATCAGCCGTGCAACATCGTCCACATGCACTAACTGGAATAGCTTCTGGCGATAGCGGCTTCCCATCGGCAGCAGTAGAGGCAAGCGCATCTGCTTGCGCCGTAATCGGTTCGCCAAACTGCTGTTTCCGCAGACCTGCCCGCGAAGCGCGTTCACCAGGTAGTTCTCCGCCGATGCCCCGGCAAAGATCTGTGGCCGCAATAAATAGGTGCTGCACTGGCCCATGCTGCCGGTTCGAAAACGCACCACACTGTCGGCCTCGGCCGCAAAATTTAACGTGTGTGCAGCCAACGGAGCCTCTTCATCCACCATCGGCGCAGTCTCCGGTCCGTACACTGCAACGCTGCTCGGATAAATGAACTTGCGGATGTTTCCGCCGTGGCGGTTGACCTCGGAGATTGCCTCCATCACCCGGGCCGTGCCTGCCACGTTGATCTGCCACATGTACTCCTGATCCGTCACCCCACTGCGTAGCGGGTCCAATACAAACGCCAGGTGCACTATGGCCTCAGCTCTGCTCTCGCGCAGCAACCGTACGAGTTGGATGCATGAATGTTCCCGTCCCAGGTCCATCGGACACACCACGATGTTGGGGTGTCCCGCAGCTGCCGGCCTGTCAACCCCGGCGACCTGAAAATCAGGCAACAATGGCAGCAGACGACTCGCCAGATGTCCGGCAACTCCGGTCATAAGAATGGTGGGGCGTGGGTGGTTCAATGCAGAGCCTCGTCTGAGCTGGTTGCCGGGTGCGCGCAAGAGGTAGGGCCGATCTACGCGCCTTCCTGCTAGGGCAGAGGTATTTTGCTGATCGTAGCACAACTGCCATCGTCAGAACGAAAAGCGGCTCTCGCCCTTGGCATCGTTGTTGGCAAACTATAAGCTCATTACATGGCTAGTATCACGATCAATCCTGCACTGATGCGCGCGGAAAAGCAGCGGGTCGCGCGCAACAGTGTTTTGGCTGCCGTCGTCATCACTGTTTTGAAGTTCATCGTCGGTCTTCTAAGCGGTAGCCTGGGCATCATTTCGGAGGCATTGCACTCCTCGTTCGATCTCGTGGCTGCGGTGGTGACACTGTTTTCCGTGCGCGTCAGTGACAAGCCTGCCGATGCCGATCATCAGTTTGGACACGGCAAGATTGAAAATGTCTCTGCCTTCATTGAGACCGGTCTCCTTCTCATTACCTGCGGCTGGATCGTATGGGAGGCCATTCACCGCCTCTTTTTTCGCAGCGTGGAGATCGAGCCGAACTTCTGGGCCGTGTTTGTCATGAGCCTTTCTATTATCCTCGATTACTGGCGCTCAGGTTCGCTGAAGCGTGTCGCCGATAAGTATGACAGCCAGGCATTGCAAGCGGATGCGCTGCACTTCCGCACTGATATCTGGTCCAGCGCGGTGGTAATCATCGGTTTGGGGTTCGTCTGGGCTGGCCGCTTCTACCGTGTGCCGTGGCTTGCCAAGGCCGATCCCATTTCTGCTCTCTGCGTCGCCGGCGTTGTTGTTTGGGTCAGTTGGCGACTCGCGCGTGAAACCATCGATTCGTTGCTCGATGCCGCGCCGGCGGGGATACGCAATAAAATTATTGCCCAGGTGGGCAGTGTTCCCCGCGTGCTCGGCGTCGAGCGGGTCCGCATTCGCAAGGCTGGCAGCCGCTACTTTGTTGATGTCGCCGTGGGCCTGGGCCGCAACGTAACGTTTCAGACCTCCAACGTCGTGGTTTCCAAGGTCCGCCAACGCATCAACAACCTGCTCGGCGACGCTGACGTGCTGGTCAGCGCCGTTCCGCGCGAGTTGAAAACCGAGAGCATCTTCGACCGTATCCGCGCCGCCGCTTTGCGCAATAACCTCGCAGTGCATGACATCAGCGTGCAGGATCTCGAGGGCGATATTCACGTCGAGTTGGACATTGAACTTCCTGAGAACATGACGCTGTTCGCCGCCCATGACCGGGTCACCACCCTCGAAGCCGATATCCGCGCGCACGTCCCTGAGATCGACTCCATCCTGACCCAGATTGAGTGTGAGCTTGCCACCATCGAAACCAGTGACGCAATTGTTGAGGACCCCGCACTGGAGGCGAAGCTCAAGGCCATCGGGGAAACCTTTCCCGATGTGGTGGACGTTCACGAGATCATCTGCAAGCGCATGGGGGACCATGTTTTTCTCTCCTGCCACGTCACCATGCAAGACAATCTCCCGCTCTCGCAAGTGCACGACGTCACCACTGCGCTTGAGGTTCAGTTCAAGCTGGAGGCGCCGCAACTGTTTCGCGTTATGATTCATCCTGAGCCGCAAACTGACAACCAGCGCTAGCTCCAAGGGTTGAGCACGTCAATTGAGTAACAGCACCGGCATCTTTAGGCCTTCGCCCGTCATCGGTTACCTCTGCATCGGCGGAGCCGCGCTCTTCTGGGCGATCTCCGCCACGCTGGGTCGGGCGGTCTTTCTCGGGCGTCTCCATCTGCTCGGAATTGCGATCGCTCCGGTACAGCCTCTCATGCTGGCGCAGAGCCGCACCACGCTCGCGGCCTGCATCTTATTTCCCGCGCTATGGGCTGTCCGAGGTTCCGCCGCCGTCCGCATGAAGCCACGTGAAATTCGCGATTGCGTAGTCGTGGGCACGCTCGGAATCGCCGCCTCGAACTACTTTTACTATCTTGCCATCCAGCGCACCACGGTCGCCACTGCAATCATCCTGCAGTACCTTGCGCCGGTCTTCGTCCTGCTCTGGATGCTTTTCCGCAAGCTTCAGCTTCCAACCTTCCCCCGCATCACTGGAGTTCTGGTCGCGGTGCTGGGCTCCGTGCTCGCCATTGGCATCGTAAGCCGCGCGCAGGTTTTTCCTTGGCTCGCCATTGTCCCCGGCCAATTCCGTTTCGACCTCGTCGGCGTGAGCGCCGCGTTGGTCGCCGCCGTAGCCTTTGCCTTCTACAACATCTTTGGCCGTCACCTTGTCGAGTCCAATGACCGCTGGACCGTGCTTGCCTGGGCGCTTGCCGGTGCCGCGCTCGGCTGGGCCTTGGTCAATCCGCCATGGCGAGTTCTTGCCGCCCACTATTCCCGTCCGCAGTGGGCGTTTATGGCCCTCTTTTCAGTTACTTCAATCCTCGTGCCGTTCTCGCTGTACTTCTCCGGATTGCATCATCTCGATGCCAGCCGCGCCATCGTCACCAGTTGCCTGGAGCCGGTTTTTTCCATTCTGATCGCAGCGCTTGCCTTGGGAGAATTGCTCGGAGGAATTCAGATCGCAGGAATTCTATTAGTGCTGGCCTCAACCGTTCTGGTGCAGTTTGAAACCGGATCAGACGGTAATGCGCCGACCTGTGAACCCATGGAATAGTCTGTGTTCGCGTTTACACTTTCTGCGTTCGTCGCATCCCGTCGCGCAGCCGGAAATATCTTTGTGCACGCACCACGTCCCTGCCAATCTGCTCTTTGAGTGCCTCCGGGCTAGGAAACTTCTTCTCCGCGCGCAGCCGATGCAGAAAGCTCAGCCGGATCGGCGTATCGCTGGACAAATCGATGGGATGAAAATTCAGAATGTAGCTTTCAATGGCAAATGATTCAGCTCCGAACGTGGGACGGTTGCCTACGTTCGTGACCGACTGAAAGAGTTCGCCATTAATCTGCAGCTCGGTCACGTATACGCCAATGGAGGGGGTCAGTTCATCGTAGCGCGCCAGGTTCACCGTCGGAACCGTGTACTTCGTTCCATACCCCCGGCCGCGTCCCGGCGTGGAATCGATGCTGAACGCTCGTCCCAGCAAATGCCGCGCCAGCGCGACCTTGCCTCCCAGGACCACCGCTCGCACGTTGCTGCTTGAGATCACCAACTCGCCGCTCAGGATCGGCGTATGCGTTACCACGGTAAAGCCAAGCCGGTGTCCGAACTCGCACAGCCTCTCCATGTTGCCTTCCGCCTTATGCCCAAAGCGGAAGTTAAATCCCTCGTGTACTTCAATCGCGTGCAGCCGGTTGTATAGCACCTCTTCTGCGAATTCGAAGGGCGGCATCAGCGAGAGGTCGCGGGTGAAGGGAATTACAACTACTGCGTCCAATCCCGTTTCGCTCAGCAACTCCATCTTGCGACCCATGGGAGTAATCAGCGGAGGCCCACCGTGCGGCCGCAAAACCCGCGACGGATGCGGATCGAAGGTCGCCACCACAGAGCGCGCATTCAACTCCTTCGCGCTCGCGCATACCGACTGAATCAGCCTCTGGTGCGCGCAGTGAATGCCATCGTAGTTGCCCACGCTGACCACGGTTGGCCCAAAGTCCCGGGGTATGTCTTCCAACGAATCGAATACCTGCAAGCTCAGCTCTCCAGGTCGATCTCGACGCGCAAGCCGTCGTAGGCCATCCGCACTCCCGGCGGAAGCGTCTGGTTCGTCGCCTCATGCGCCAGTTCGTGGCAGATATGGGTGAAGTATGTCTGTGCAGCTCCAATGCGGGCCGCCAGTTTCAGCGAATTCGCCACCGTCGAGTGCGTCGGATGCGGATCATGGCGCAGCGCATCCAGGAACACCAAATCGATGCCCCCGAGCATTTCGATCGAGCTCTCTGGCAGCGCACTGAAGTCCGTCAGATACGCGAACCGTCCAATCCGGTAGCCAATAATCTGGTTATCATCGCCGTGCATCACCGGCACCGGAATCACCTTTAAACCCAGCAGCTCAAACGGTCCGTTGATTTCGCGCAGTTCCACCTTTGCCATGTTTCCGTACTTGTAATTGTCGTCAAAAACATACTTGAATACCGTCTGCAGCGTGCGCGCGGTTTCAGGCGTCGCGTAAAGCGGAACCTTACTTCCACCGGTAATTCGCGGAAAGCTCAGCGGGCGCAAATCGTCAAGACCGAGAATGTGATCGGCGTGTCCGTGCGTGTACAGCACCGCGTCCAGCCGATTGATTCCTTCCCTCACCGCCTGCGTGCGGAAATCCGGCCCGGTGTCGATGACAATGCGGTGTCCCTCCCACTCGATCATCGCCGAGGGCCGGGTGCGCTGATCTCGCGGGTCGTTCGAGCGGCAGACTTGGCAATCACATCCAAGCGTGGGCACGCCCATCGAAGTAGCGCTGCCCAGCACTGTCACTGTCCCTTTCTTCACTTGCGCGGTGCTCCTGGTGCGCCGGGGGCTTTCTGCATCGCCTCGCGATCGATCATGTTCACGATTTCCATATACGTCATCCGAAGCTGAAACATCGTGTTCGTCAGGATCGCCTGTTCCTGCTCTGTCAGGTTGCCCTTGGTCTTTGTTTCCAGCACGGCAATCAAGTCGATCATCTGACGCAGTCCCACAATATCGACCCGTCGTTCCGTCCCGGTCTCCATCGCTCCGGCGTACATCATCGCGGTTTGCACCAGCATGTCCAACAGATGGACGAACTCCATCTTCTGTCCGCCGAATGATGTGCGTTCCTTCTCGCCGTTGTACCCGGTCTCGGTGACCGGTTCCGGAACGTACCTCTCAGTGCTGTCTTTGACTGCTGGTTCCGTCTTCGGAGTCACCGGCGTTGCCGGAGGAGTCGCGCTCTTGTTGGCGGTGGGGTTTCCTACAGGTGCCGCTGCTGGTGTGTGGCTGTCTACCGGCGCATCGGGCCTTGGTTCTCCATCCACGTTGAACTTCCGGCGATCGGTCACTACGAAATCTGGCTTCTTTTCTTTTTCCATTTTTCTCTTCTCACCGCAGCAGGAATAAACTTCTGAATAAATCTCTCAAGCTGAATCTTCCTAAAACTGAATCGGGAGTGCCGCAATTGTGGCTACGCTTCCACCCACATACAGCTTTTCGCTCTCCTGATTGTCGCCTTGGCTTGCGTTTTTCGCCACGGCCTTACGCCGGATATACGCCAGCGCCACGGTTCGTGCCACTCCATCCACCACCATCTCCGCGCTGCTGGTGATCTCGCCGATTTCGACGTTCCCAGCCAGCACCTTGCTTCCCCGCGCCGGAGCACCGCCTTCGACGATTAGTCCCGTCAAGCGCCTGGGTACCTGTACTCCCCGCGCATGGATGCGCTCCACAATTTCCTGCCCGATATAGCAGCCCTTGGTGTGATGCAGCGCATACTCCTGTCCCGTCTCCTGCGGCAGTTCACGGGCGCCGGTATCCGCTCCCATACGTGGCAATCCCAGCAGAATTCGCTGCCACTCCAGTGCTTCCGCGCCAACAGGATTTGCACCCGCGGCCACCAGCGCGCTCCAGAACGCCTCGACGTTCTCCGCCGCCAGCCACAGTTCGTACCAGTCCCTCACCTCAATGGGATCGCGCACCACCGAAAAGCTGATGCCTTTCCAGCTTCCGTCCAGCACTTGTACCGGCTTGGCTTCTCCGGGCAGCAGTCCTGCTCGGCTGAGCACTTCCACGGCCCCTGGTCCGGCTAAGCCTAGCGACGTAAGTCCCGAACTGATGTCGCCAATCTCCACGTCATCCATGATGATGAATCGCTCGAAGAACTCGCGGATCGTCGCAATCTGCCCAACCTCGGTCTCCAGTACGAAGAACTCTCCGCGCTGGAAGGCCAGCAGATCGCCCTGAATATGCCCCTGCGCGTTCAACACAAAGCTGTAGTTGCCAAAATCCTGCCGCAGATCGCGGGTGTTGTTGGTGACCATTCCATTGAGCCACCGCACCCGGTCCTCACCGCTCACCACCAGCTTCCCGCGCCAGCCCAGGTCGAAGACTCCGCACCCATGCCGCAGCGCGTTTAGTTCCTCTGCCGCTGATTGAAAGTGCAACACTGTCTCAGCCCCGGCATATTCCCCGGAAACCGCCTGCAATCCGAACTTCTGTACAAGAGGAGTAGTAGCCATAGTAGGATCGCTCATCGAACACCCGATTATATCGGACCCAACCCACTTTGCGCTTCCCGTGCTGAATCCGGGTAGCTGATTAGGGGACTTGGGCGGAATAAGCTTTCGGCGAAACTTCAACTCTGATCTGATCCTTAGCTTTTGAAGGTGTTATCTTTTCACCATAGCTTCCGCCGCAAAGGACGTGGATGAGACACTTCCGCAAACTGCTCTGGCTGGTTCCGCTCACACTCTCGCTCGTCATCCTGACTCCCGCACAAGAAGCGCCCGCCCCGGAGCACCACGTCTCCAAGGCTGAGGCCAAGGAGCTTTTCCGCTCCGTCGATGACATTCTGCAGTTTGCCAGCGATCGCACTGGCCTTCCCATCCTTCATTCAGTAAAGAAGAAACTCGCCACTCGCGAGGAGGTCGCCAAATATATCGAGGCGCGCTTAAAGGAACAGGGCAACGGCGAGCGCTTCGAGCGCTCCGCCCTCTCGCTCAAAAAACTCGGATTGCTTCCTCGCGACTTCAATCTCCGCGAGTACATGCTCGGTCTCTACAAAGAGCAGGTCGAGGGATGGTATGACGCGCACAAAAAAACCGTCTATCTGCTCGACTGGGTTGACCCCGACGTTCAGAAGCCGGTTATGGCGCACGAACTCGTTCACGCCTTGCAGGACCAGAGCTACGATCTTGATAAGTGGCTCAATGTCCACAAGGATTCCAAGGACGATACCGCGCAGATGCTTCTCGATGAGCAGCGCACCGCCCGGCAGTCCATCGTCGAAGGGCAAGCCATGATCGTGCTGTTTGACTACCAGCTTGCACCCGCCACCCAGAGCGTAGAGAGCGCCCCTGCCCTCGTCGAATCCATGAAATCCTCCATGCTTGACGAGCCAGCCACGCCCATGTATAGCAAAGCGCCTATCTATCTTCGCGAGGCCATGCTTTTCCCTTACACCTACGGCATGGAGTTCGTCCGCGACATTCTGGTCAAGCGCGGCAAGCAGGCCGCCTTTGCCGGAGTCCTCGACAACCCTCCGCTCGATACTCACCAGATCATGCAGCCAGCCGCCTATCTAGCCGCGCAACCGGAGACCCAGATCAAAGTTGTGCCTCTCGAAAAAGTTCTTGGTTCCGATTGGCAACGCGAGGATTTCTCGGGCCTTGGCGAAATCGACCTTCGCGTCATCCTCCGCCAGTGGGGTGGAGAAGAGATTGCCGGGAAGCTCGCACCAGCTTGGGCGGGCGGCTACTATATGACTCTCACCAACAAAAAGTCGCTCACGGACGCGCCACTCCCGCTGGCACTGGTCCTCAACTTTACTACCTCCACGGCGGCCGATCAGTTTGCTGCCGTGTACCAGAGTGGGCTCGCCCAGCGTTATAAGTTAGTCCAGCCCGCGCCAGCCCCGCATCAGTGGACGACCGAAGAAGGCGAAGTGCGCCTCTACGTCGATGGCTCAACCATCATCGCGCTCGAATCCTTCACCTCGGGCGATGCGGCCAGAATCCACGACGCTCTCGTCCCGGCAGTAAAGAAACCTTTCGAGATTTCACCCGCGACATCAGCTCCAGCACCTCCGGTATAATCAGCTTTTCCGCTCACTTCTTATTCGCACCCGCAGGAGATTGCATTGGCACAGGCAGAGATCGGCATTATCGGTGGCAGCGGCCTTTATTCCATGAAGGGCCTCACTGACGTTCACGAAGTTCAACTCGAAACTCCGTTCGGAGCGCCCTCCGGCCCTTACGTCCTTGGCACCCTCGCCGGACGCAAAGTGGCTTTCCTCGCCCGGCATGGACGCGGCCATCGCATCCTGCCCACCGAGTTGAATTTCCGCGCCAACATTCACGGCTTTAAGCAGCTTGGCGTCGAGCGCATTCTCTCCGTCTCTGCCGTCGGCTCGCTGAAGGTAGAGCACAAGCCCACCGATTTCGTCATCCCCGATCAGTTTTATGATCGCACCAAGCAGCGTGTCTCTACCTTCTTCGGCGAGGGCATTGTCGCCCACATCGCCTTTGCCGACCCTATCTGCCCGGAACTGGCCGCCATTGCCGCCAAGGCCGGAGCATCCGCCGGTGTCGTCACCAAGAGCGGCGGCACCTATGTCTGCATGGAAGGCCCACAGTTCTCCACCAAGGCTGAGAGCAACGCTTATCGCGGCATGGGCTTTGATCTTGTCGGCATGACCAATCTTCAGGAAGCCAAGCTCGCGCGCGAGGCTGAGATATGCTACGTCACCATCGCCATGGTGACCGATTACGATTGCTGGCATCCCAATCACGACAGCGTGACCGTCGATCAGATTGTCGACGTGCTCACCCGCAACGCGGAGAACGCCGCCAACGTGGTTCGTGAGGCGATCGCCGCGCTTCCTGCCCAGCGTGGCTGCAAGTGTGGACAGGCGCTCGCCATGGCCATCATGACCGCCCCCGAGGCGATTCCTCCCGCCACCCGCGCAAAGTTGGAACTGCTCGTCGGCAAATACCTCAACGCAAAGGCAGGTGCATAACGTGTCCATCCTCGTAGTTGGCTCCGTTGCCTTCGATACTCTGAAAACCCCTTTCGGCGAGCGCGAAAAGATTCTCGGCGGCGCCGCGACTTACTTCTCGCTCTCCGCCAGCTTCTTCACCCAGGTCCGGGTGGTCGGCATCGTCGGTGACGATTTCACCCCCGAGCATGAGACCGTCCTCACCCAGCGCGGCATTGACACGCGTGGCATTGAGCACGCCTCAGGCAAGACCTTTCATTGGGGCGGCGAATACGGTGAAAACGTCAACGAGGCAAAGACGAACTTCACTGACCTCAACGTCTTTGAAAACTTTGCGCCGAAGATTCCCGCTGCCTACGATGACTCGGAGATTCTCTTCCTGGCCAATATCCAACCGGAACTGCAACTCGACGTGCGTCGCAAGATGCCGCGCGTAGCGCTGGTCGGCGGCGACACCATGAATCTCTGGATCAACATCAAGCGCGCCGAACTCCTCGAAACCTTGAAAGAGGTGGATATTCTTCTCATCAACGACGGAGAAGCCAAACTCCTCAGCGGCGAGAACAGCCTAGTTCTCGCCTCCCAAAAGATCCTTAGCCTCGGCCCCAGGTCATTGGTTATCAAGCACGGCGAGTACGGTGCGACCATCTTTTTCGCCAACGGCTCACACCCGTTCCGTGCCCCGGCTCTTCCCATCGCGGAGGTTCTGGACCCCACTGGTGCGGGCGACACGTTTGCCGGAGGCTTCATGGGCTACATCGCATCGCAGCCCAAACTTACTCCGACCGTCCTCAAGCATGCCATGTTCTACGGCGGTGTGATGGGATCGTTTACCGTCGAACGTTTCGGCCCCGAGCGACTTCTCTCGCTGACGCGCAACGAAATTGAAGAACGCTTCCAGCTCTTCCGCAGCCTCACCCATCTTGACTAACGGGCGGCAGTGAAGATGGTTCGTGATGACAAGAGCGGCGAACAGCTTGGAGACCATGGCGAAATCGTCTTGGTCTCCGCGCTCGCGCTACTGCTCTCGGTAGTGGCCTTCGCCTGGTTCTACTATCACGGAGACATCCTCCTCTATGGGGATGCCGTTGCTCACCTCAACATTGCCCGCCGCCTTACGGACGCGCGCAACCCGGGGTGGGATCAGATCGGAACCGTATGGCTCCCGCTGCCGCATCTGCTGGTGGCGCCTTTTGTTGCCAATGACTGGCTCTGGCGTAGCGGCGTCGGCGGCTCCATTCCATCCATGATCGCCTACGTTCTCGGGGTGGCTGGAATTTACCGCCTGGTCCGGGCCCGCACTTCACTGGCTGCTGCCTCGCTGGCCGCCGCCATTTACGCCTTCAATCCGTCGATGCTCTATATGCAGTCGACGGCGATGACCGAGTCCATCTTCCTCGCTGCCGTAATCTGGGCGCTGGTCTACTTCGGCGATTTCCTGCGCGGGCTTTCCCCGGCCGGCTCGGGTGAAGGCTCGACAGTACCAGTGTGGACGTCTATCGAGCGATGCGGCATCTGCCTGGCAGCAGCAATCTTCACCCGCTACGACGGCTGGATCATCGCCTTCATCCTTGGGAGCTGCGCGGTGGTTGTGGGGTTGCGCTGGTTCGTCCGCAAACCACCGGCGGTACTGGCGAGGCGAGTTGCGCGCTCTATGATCTGCTTCCTCCTGCTGCTGGCGTTGTGCCCCACGCTGTGGCTTGCGCACAACTACAAAATCACCGGTCATCCGCTCGATTGGCTGAATGGTCCCTACTCCGCCAAAGCCATCGAGAAGCGGTCGAGTCGTGCCACAGATCCTCCTTATCCCGGCAAGGACCACATGATCGTTGCCGCGCAATACTTCCTGAAGGCCGCACGCATGAACACCGGCGAAGGCTCGCGCCAGAACTGGCTCATCCTGCTGGCCGTTGCCGGAGTGCTGATCTCAGCTTTCCATCTGCGGCGGTTTGCCGCATTGTTCCTGCTCTGGATACCGCTTCCGTTCTACGCCTATTCCATCGCCTACGGCAGTGTTCCGATCTTCGTTCCCGAGTGGTGGCCGTTCTCCTATTACAACGTGCGCTACGGACTCGAATTGCTGCCCGCCATCGCGGTGTTCGCCGGACTGATTCCGTGGGCGATTGCGCGTCTGCATCGCCGCTGGCTGACCATCGCCGCGACCAGCGCTCTCTGGGTCGTCACGTTGCTTGCCTATAGCTCGTCCGCCTGGTGCTTGTCACCGCATTCGCCGGGCGAGTGGGGACGCAAGTGGATGATTCCCATCTGCTATCGCGAAGCCTGGGTCAACAGCCGAGGGCGCCTGCTGCTTGAGTCGCAGGTCGCCGAAGCCCTCTCGTCCTTTCCAGACAACTCAACCGTGATGATGTACACGAGCGACTACGTGGGAGCGATTCAGAAGGCTGGGATTCACTTCGATCACATCATCTCCGAATCGACGTTCATTGCCTGGGATTCGGCCCGCAGCGCGCCTTTCTCCGGAGCCGATTACATCGTCGCCATTGACTCCGATCCGGTGGCCGAAGCGGTTCGCGCGAATCCACGAGGTCTCACCAAGATTGAAATTATCCGCACGCTCGGCAAGCCCGATGTCACGATTTATCGCGGCTCGCGTCCGTAATTCGCATCCGTAATTCGCATCCCAGATTCCAAGCTGAAACTTGCGCCGCTGCCGCTCGCACTCGCCGAATCCCATTGGAGTTGGTAAGCATCTACACAGGTGAACCCAACTTTTAGAACGTGAGGACGATGATGGAAGCAAAAGAAGCGGTGGTGCGGACAAACAGGATCTCTGAACAAACACTCGATCAGCTATTCCGCGGGGCGCGAACGCATACGGCTTGGCTTCCGCGCGCGGTGCCGCTTGCACTCCTGAAGGAAATCTACGATCTGGCGAGAATGGGGCCGACCAGCGCGAATTGCTCGCCAGCACGATTCGTCTTTCTGACCACCGTTGAAGGAAAGAACCGTTTGCTGCCAGCACTGGCTCCGCTAAACGTGGAGAAGACGCGATCGGCTCCGGTTACCGCAATTGTCGCTTGGGACACGGAATTTTACGAGAACTTGCCGAGGCTGTTTCCGCAGAATAATATGCGCTCCTACTTTGCGGGAAATCCAGCGCTCATTGAGGAGACTGGCGTCCGCAACGGTTCGCTCGAAGGAGGCTATTTTATTCTGGCGGCGCGAGGCTTGGGGCTCGATTGCGGTCCGATGTCGGGCTTCGATGCAGCGAAGGTGAATGCGGAATTCTTCCCGGACGGGAAATGGAAGGTGAATTTTCTCTGCAATCTCGGCTACGGAGACGATAGCAAGTTGTATCCGCGCAATCCGCGTCTGGATTTTGATGAGGCGTGCGTGGTGCTCTGAAGGAAGCGTGGAAGGCAGGAAAAAACGCATCCGGCCTACCCCCCTATATTTCCCGCTATAAATTTGAAAACAGGAGACATACGTACCAATCATCCGGCGATTCCAAAGCCGAATGATTGGTCTCCTTTGTTCAGAATAGCAACTTTGGAGGGTGATTCCATCACTTTGGCGGAATCTCTATGTGGCCTGGAATCAGATAGTTGGAAGGAATATTCAGGAAAGGTTGCTTGACAAGTTGCAGAATGGGGCGCTTTCGCTGCGCGAAGGTGCGGTTTGGAAGCTGAAACGTCGCGTTTTGAGCGCGTTTGGGGAGAGGCGAATTGGGCGCGATTGGCGTGTTTGCACTGATTACGGTGCGGCAGGATTAACTCGTTGAATAGTGGTTGGAGTGCCCGAATTACTTTTTGGGTAATGGTGCGGGGATGTCCGCTGTCATTTCTGCAATCCCACATTCGCCAACTGAGGGCGGATGTGGGGTACCTGTCCTAGACTCCTACACGGCGTGGCAGGATTTCGCCGATCCGTTTCATTTGCGCGCCGACGCCGCGCAGTTTCTCCTCGATACGCTCGTAGCCTCGGTCGATGTGATAGACGCGGTCGATGATGGTCTCGTCTTGCGCCACCAGGGCCGCCAGCACAAGAGAGGCCGATGCGCGCAGGTCGCTGGCCAGCACCGCGGCACCGCTCAGGGTACTCTTGCCGCGGACAATCGCGCGGCGGCCTTCGATCTTGATGTTCGCACCCATGCGGCAAAGTTCCTGGGCGTGCATGAAGCGGTTCTCGAAGATGTTTTCGGTGATGATGGAGGTGCCTGCCGCCTGGGTGACCAGCGCCATGTACTGCGCCTGCACGTCGGTGGGAAAGCCTGGATACTCCTCGGTAGTGATGTCAGCGGCGGTTAGAGGGGCGGCGTCGCCCATGACCCGCACGCACTCTTCGCCGATTTTCACCTTCACGCCAACTTCTTCCAACTTATTGAGCAGGGAGGTGAGATGGGTGGGATCGCAGTCGGTCAGCATGAGGTCGCCGCCGGTCAAGGCTCCGGCGAGGATGTAGGTTGCCGCCTCGATGCGGTCGGGTATGATGCGGTGGCGAGCGCCATGGAGTTGCTCGACGCCCTTGATGCGGATGGTGGAGGTGCCCGCGCCCTCAATTTGCGCGCCCATCTTCGTCAGCAGGGCTGCCAGATCGACCACCTCGGGCTCGCGGGCGCAATTTTCCAGCAGGGTCTCGCCCTCGGCCAGCACGGCCGCCATCAGAATGTCTTCGGTACCGGTGACCGTAATTTTGTCGAACGAGTAGCGCGCGCCTTTCAGCTTCTTGGCGCGGGCCTCGATGTAGCCGTGTTCGGTGACGATCTTGGCACCGAGTTTTTCCAAGCCCTTGATATGCAGGTCGATGGGGCGGGCTCCGATGGCACAGCCGCCGGGAATCGAAACGCGGGCGAATCCCACGCGCGCCACCAGCGGCCCCAGCACCAGCGATGAGGCGCGCATGGTCTTTACCAGCTCGTAGCTGGCCTCGGGATTGGTGCTGAGATGGGCCGCGCAGATGGTGGTGCGGTGCTGGGCGCGTCCATAGCCTAGCTCAACCTCGGCGCCCATCGCGGCCAAGAGCCGCCGCTCGGTTTCAATATCACGCACCTGCGGAATGTTTTCGAGAATCACCGGCTCATCGGTGAGTAATGCCGCCGCCATGGCGGGGAGCGCGGCATTCTTAGCCCCGCTAATTCGAACCGTACCGAGCAGCGGGGTACCGCCGCGAATTACAAATTTGTCCATGAGATAAGTCCCGGAAGAAAGCTATGTAGTATGAACGTGACCGTATGAAAACGGTTCCTACTAAGATTTTACACACTCGATGGGATTCGCAGGTGCGCGCCGGTCATTCAGTCAGTCAGGGCATTCACAATCGCGTCATGGAGCAGGGGACGCAGCTCTTTGATCGCCTGATTGCGGGCGTCCGGCCACGTCCGGTTGGTCAGCAAGGTTATGGAAAGGCCGCGCTCGGGATCGCACCAGAGCGAAGTTCCGGTGTAGCCCAGGTGTCCGAATGATCGGGCCGAAAACCTGGTTCCCGATTGCGACGGAGCCGAGGGTGTGTCCCATCCCAAGGCTCGCGAAGTCCCCGGAGGCTCACTCTGGCGGCTGGTGAACAGCTCTACGGTCTCTGGCTTGAAAAGGGGCAGGCCGCGGCGTAACAGGCACTGCGCAAAGCGCGCTACCGAAAGCGCATCGCCAAAGAGCCCGGCGTGACCGGCGATGCCGCCCATGGCGCTGGCATTCTCATCGTTTACCTCGCCCTGGATCACTCGGCGGCGGTACGCGGCGTCATACATAGTAGGAGGAACGTCAAACAGTAGAGGTGGTTGCGGAGTAAAGCTAAAGAGACACTTTAGAGGAGTGAAGATTTCGCGCTGACAAAAGATGTCGAGCGGCTCGGCGGCAATCCGTTGCAGTATTTCGCCGAGCAGGATGAAACCGATATCGCTGTACTCGGCATGCTGCATGGGAGCGGTCTCCAGGGGGACACGCATGGCCAATGCGGTCACAGCTTCCCGTCCGAAAGCCTCCAGATAGAGCTTGCGATGGGCGGGCAGGCCAGAGGAATGGGCCAGCAACATGCGGACGGTCACAGCCTCGCGCCACTCACGCTGCGCTTCGTCGGCGAACTGGGGCAGGGCGAACTCCGGAAGCAACTCGGCAACCTTGGCGTCGAGGGGAAGGCGACCGCGCTCGTGGAGCAGCATGGCCATTGAGGTGGTCGCGATGGGCTTGGTAAGCGACGCGAGATCCCAGATGGTCTCCCGCGTGACTTCGGGATTAAGGGCGGGATTGGAGGGCGAGTCCGATTCGTAGGTGAAGCGTCCGCAGGCGCGCCACGCCAGCAGCTCGCCGCGCAGGGCGACGGCCAGCGCGGCTCCGGGAAACACCTGGCGCTGAATCGCGTTGTCGAGCAACCGGAAGGGCTGGGCAAAGCGTTGCTCCTGGGCGGCGGTTGCGTCCACCAGCCCTGCTTCTCCGCTCATTTTCTCTCCGCTCACTTGATGTATGGCAGGATCTCCTTAAACTGCGCGGTTCCGCTGCGGCGCAGCAGCTCATACATCATCATCTCGGTGGAGGAGATGACGCAGCCGGCGGACTCCATGCGCTCCAAGCCGAGCCGCCAGTTGAGATCGGAGCGCGAACTGACCGCGTCGGAGGCGACGTGCACCATGTAGCCGTTCTCCAAGGCTCCCAGGGCGGTCTGCATGACGCAAACGTGGCTCTCCATGCCGCAGAGCAACACCGTGGTTCTTGGACCGGGCAACTCGCGCAGGGCGTTACGAAACTCCTCGCGGCCAAAGCAGCCGAACTCCAACTTGTCGATGGGCCGCACGGTGGGCAGCAGCTCCGCAATCTCGGGAACCGTGGCTCCGAGGCCGCGGGCGTACTGGGTGGTCAGGAGGATTGGAATTTCAAGGATGGTGGCCAGCCGGATCAACAGGCGCGAATTTCGCACCAGGAGTTCGGGGTTCAGCACCGCTGGCAGCAGTTTCTCCTGAATATCGATGACCACCAGGGTACAAAGGGCGACATCCAGACTGCGCCGCGCGGCGGGTTCGCCGGCGAGCCCAGCCAGTCCGGGAAGGGAAGATGGATTCATGGCAAACTCCTTGGCGTTGGCGGTATGAATTCCTGTGCTAACTTCCTGCGCGTAATTCCCTGAAGCAGCCTACAGCCTACGCCACAGCTCGCCCGTCTTCCAGCTCCGATCGATGTTTTTCCCGGGGCGGCGGTTCTCATCGGGGCTGCATCCCATACGATGTGAGTCTGTCTGGTTTCGCCTCCCGAGTTCGTCGATTCCTGGGTCGTAGGTTCGTAGGTCGTGGGTTCATGCATCGAACTGCTCTGCTGTTGGCTGCGCCGCTGCTGATGGCCGCCGCCACGGCCCCGGTGCTGAAGCAGATCGCGGTTCTCGACCTCCCGGGACGCCCGGGGTTCGACGAAATTGCGTTTGCGCACGGCATGATCCTGGTTTCCCATCCGGGCGCTGGTTCGGTCGACCTGTTCGATCCGCAGAAGCGGCGGATTGTGGGGCATATTCTCGACATGTCCTCGCCGCGCGGGGTCGCCGTCGATGAGGCGGCGCATCTGGTGTACATTGCCAACTCCGGAGCGCGCAACATTATTGTGGTCTCCACGACGGACTGGCAGGTGCAGCGCACGATTCCGGTGGATGGTGCTCCGGACGCGCTCTACCTGCTGCCCACGGAACACCTTCTCTGCGTGACGTTTCCGCACTCTCAATCGGTCGCCACGCTCGATCTCTCCGCCGATGGTCAACCGGTTTCCCGACTGAGCCTGGACGGACACCCATACGCTTTTGCCTACGACCCCTCAAGGCGGCAGCTCTACCTCACATTGCAGGACCGGCGCAGCGTGCTGGTTCTGAGTCCAGCGCTAAAAATCCTGGCAAGCTTCCAACTCAACGCTTCCGAACCAACCGGCATTGCCTTTAGTCCACGTCATGACCGGCTATACGTCGCGGTTCGCTATGCGGTGCTGGCAGTGGACCCGGCGAGCGGTCAGGAGCTTTCGCGCTCGGCGGTCGCCGGAGGCATCGACCAACTGGATCTTGATGAGCCTACCAGTTCACTTCTTGGAGTCTCCAGCGGCTCGGTCTTCGTGCTCTCGGCCAATGCCAGCCTGGGGCTGGCCAGCGAGTTGCCAGTCGAGGTGAAAGGGCACACCTTCGCCTACGACTCCGCCACCGGATATCTGTATCTTCCGGGAGGACACGAAGGACGCTCGAAGCTTCTCATTCTGAAACGCCTGCTGCCAAAATAGCGCGACGAAAACCGGGCGGGTCTAAGGCCCGGGCATGATACAACTGTCATCATGTCTGGAAACTCATTTAAGCAGGTCAGCGGCGTGGTGGCATGTGCGGCCTGCCGGGTGGACCTGGCGGGCGGCACGATGGACATGTGGCCGCTGTATCTGTTCCATCCCGGGGCGGTCGTAGTCAATATTGCGGTCCGCGTAATGACCACTTGCCGGATCATCCCTGCCGCCGGCGGTGGCGTCGAACTGGTCTCGCTCGACACTGGGTTGGCCGACAATTTCCCGAGCATGCAGGCGCTGCGGGAGTCGGCAAAGTACCGGCACAAGCTCGCGGTTCATCTGCTGAAATTCTTCTATGCCGACGGCGAGCCCGGGTGCGGATTCCGTATGGAGACGCATTCCGAATCGCCCGCAGGGGCGGGAATCTCGGGCTCCTCGGCGCTGATGATCGCCTCGGCCTCGGCGTTGGCCCAGTTTACCAAGCGTAAGCTTTCGCCGGAGCAGATTCGCGAAATTGCGCAGAACGTGGAAGCCCAACTGATCGGCGTGCCCACCGGATGCCAGGACTATTATCCTGCGCTCTACGGCGGCGTCAGCGCGGTGCATCTGGATGCCGATGGGATTCATCGCGAGGCGATTGCTTGCGATGCCGATGAACTCGACCGGCGCTTTGTGCTCGCCTACACGGGGGCACCACGAAAGAGCGGGATCAATAACTGGGAGGTCTTCAAGCGTCATATCGACGGCGACCGCAAGGTCTTCCGCAACTTTGAGCACATCGGCGAAATTGCCCGCGCGATGCGCACGGCAATCGCCGAGGCCGACTGGGCGGAAAGCGCACGGTTGCTGCGCGCGGAGTGGAAGCTTCGGCGGAGCAATGCACCCGCCATCGCTACGCCTCTGATCGATCACCTCATCACCATCTCGCGCAAGAACGGAGCCATGGGAGCCAAGGTTTGCGGGGCTGGAGGGGGAGGCTGCGTGTTGTTCATGATCGAAGCGGATGCGCGGCAGCGCGTGGAACAAAAGTTGGCCGCCGCCGGAGCACAGATTCTGCCCTTCGCGGTCGCCCGACAAGGCGTTTCGGTGGGCGCGATCAGGTCTGGTGCGGCGGGGAAAAGCGGCGCGCAGGCCAGCACGACAACTTTGAGCGTATGAGCGCAGGCCACAAGTTCATGAGCGAAGTTTGATGAGCGAAGTCCATCCAATTGAGCCCTTCCGGGCGGGGAAGCCGTACGAGATGCCCACGCTGCTGCCGCCGTTCGTGCGCTTCCTGATCGCCGCCATCTGGACGGCTGGGGTTTTCTGGGGCAGCGGCTTCGTTTACGCAATTTTTCCGGATCGAAATCTGGTCCCGGGGCTGCTCTTCCGGTTGATCGCCTGCGTCCTCACCGCGGCGGGCTTCGCGTTTTTCCTGCGCGTCCTCGACTACAATCATTGGCCGCTGCCGGCGGCTCTCGGCTTGCCATTCGACTCCGTTGCAAGCCGCCAGTTCAGCGTCGGCCTGGCGCTCGGCGGTCTGCTCATCGCCGCCGATGTGGCATTCATCGCCGGGTTCGGGTCGCTGCGCTTCCATCTCCACCTCGGCCGTCATATGCTGCTACGCGCCGCAGCCGTAGGTGTGCTCCTGTTTTTCGGAGCCTTGCTCGAAGAGCTATCCTTCCGCGGTTATCCGTTCCAGAAACTCACGGAAGCCTTCGGAGCGTTTTGGGCCGTAGTTTTTCTCTCCGCTCTCTTCGGAGCGGTCCACCTGGGGAATCCCGATGCGCAGGGCTTCCTGAGCTGGGGATTCTTCAATACTCTGGGGGTTGGGCTGCTGTTCGCGCTGGCCCGCATTCGCACCGGGTCGCTATGGTTTTCGGTGGGGCTTCATTTCGGGTGGAACCTGTTTCAGGGCGCGGTGTTTGGCCTACCAGTCAGCGGGCTGCGCGACTTCTCGACCGTGGTCACGGCGACCGTTCATGGCTCCGAGGCGCTTACCGGCGGGGCCTACGGACCAGAGGCCAGCGCTACCTGCGCCATCGTCCTGGTGATTGCGCTGCCGCTGCTCGTGATGCTCACTTCGTCGCCAAATATACAGCACCGTCCACTTGGTCTTTCGGCGACATCCGGCATCTAAGTTTGCGGACGGAGGGTGACCGGAATCGGCGCTATACCGCCGGGTAGATCGCTCCGACGCGCGGCGGACTTCATGAGTTATCAGGCGGCAAATCTCTCTCAATCGATCCGACCAGCTAACTGTCACCTCGGCTGGGCTCTGCGGATACTTCTTGTGCTGCTGGCTATTTCCGGACTCGCCACCGCCGAAGACAAGCTCTCCGGGGCGCAGCGGCAGGAGATCATTCGGGCATTTCTGGCGGAACATCCCTTTGTGCACCGCGCCTTGCCGCGTGGCAAAGCAGGAGTACGCATCGAGGAGGATGGCAAGATCTCTCCGTCGGATGCCGAGCTGAACCAACTGATCGCCCAGCTTGGCCCTGCGGCCAAGGTCGGCGAGCGTGCCCTGATCACCAGCGTCCACTTCGTGCATCGTGGGATTGTGTTCGATATCAACGGCGGGCCGGTGAAGCGCAAGAAGTGGTCGGATCGGGTCAACGTAGGAGTCAGCGGTATTGATCCTCGCGGCGGACAGCCGCAGGCGACCGATGATAACGTTTACAACAATTCCAGCGGCTCGTTCATCTTCCTTGCGCTGAAGGAGGATGTGGGCTCGCTGACGGCGGAGCAGATCAAGGACCGGCTCTCACCCATACTCGACTTCAAATCCATGAATGTGGCTGAGGCACAGCAGAAGAACCTGCCGCCGGTGCTGGCGGCCGCGATCAAGAATCACCACGCGCTCGTCGGTATGGACAAGGATATGGTGACTTACGCGATGGGGCGGCCGCCGCGCCGGTTGCGCGAAAGTCAGGAGGGGCAGGATTACGAGGAGTGGATCTACGGTGCTCCGCCGCAGGATGTCGAGTTCATCCGCTTCGTCGGCGATAAGGTCATCCGCATTGAAGAGATGAAGGTGACCGGAGAAAAAGTGGTGCGCACCCAGAATGAAGTGGGTGACCTGAACGGCACTCTCGAAGCGTCCTCAGGTGACGCCTCAGGGCAGAAACACACGCGGCCGGATTCGATTGCCGCGCCGGGGGACGAACGCCGTAGCGCTCCTACTTTGCTTCGGCCGGGAGAAAAATCAAGCAGCACGGGCGATGGCACGCGCGACCCGAATCCGAATCCTGCACCCGACACCTCGACTCCGGCGACGAGCGGTCCGAACTAAAATGCGAGCGGGGATTGGTCTCCACTGCGGATCATTCTGACCACTTCGCGATCCGCCTCCAGAAAGCTCTCCGCGTCCAGGGCCTCGCGCTCTTCCCATCGCACCTCGCGGAAAATCTTGTTCTCGATGTTTCCGGTAAAATTCCGCACGAGGAAGAAGTGCAACTCCACGGCCAGCCCTTCGGCATAGCGATGGCCGACGGTGGCGATTTCTTGCTCTATGGCTGGAGTAATCCCCAGCTCTTCGCGCAGCTCGCGCACCAGGGCGGCGGGCAACTCTTCTCCGGCCTCCACCTTGCCTCCCGGAAACTCCCATTGCAGGGCGAAGGCTTGTTCGGCTGTACGTTGGCAGATCAGCACCCGTTGCTCTTGCACGATCACGGCCGCGACGACTTGCTTCGGGTGCGAGTCAGGCAATGCTTCCCCTCGATGCTCCGCGTCGTCAAGGCCGCGAACTCCCTTGGGCTGCCAGAACAGAGTGGGATGCAATGCCCAGCGGATCGCCCGCAGTCCGCCCGCCAGGGTATGCGCGGGAGTGTTGAATAGTTCGTCGGCCACACAGTAGACACGGCGTTCGCGCACGGCTGAGGTCGCGGCCCATCCCACGCGCAGGATGAGCTTATGGAGAGGCACGCGATCTCCCGCGCCACACCATGCCGCGAGGATCACTTCGGGGTTCAGGGCTGCGACCTCGGCGGCGGTGGTTTGCTGGCCCGGTATGCCCACGGTAACTCCGCCGGCGGCTTCCACCAGCTCAGCCACCCACGGTTGCGAGGCGATCACCGGCTTGCCCCACGCTTCGCAGAAGACCCGCTGTACCGGACGGCCCTGGGTCGCTTCGCGCGTCTGGGCGATTTCATCCTGCAGCTCGCGCACCAGTTTTTCTCCGGCCGCGTAATGATCGACCAGCGCCGCCAGGGTGCGAATGTCGCCATAAATGTCGGCTAGGGATTTGGGAGCCAAGGCCAGCACTCGGATGCCAGCGCGCAGAATTGCTGCCAGCGACTCCATCCGGTAAGGGACGGAGGCGATCACCAGGTCCGGACGCGCCGCTAGAATCTGGTCGCTATCAGCCGACCAGGAATCCTCGATGATGAGCTGCGGTCCGGAGGAGAGCTCCGGACAAAGGTCCTTGCAGTAACGGGTGCAGGCCACTACCCGGTCCAGGGCTCCGAGGGCCGCCAGAGTTACGGTGATGCTTGGTTGCAATGAAACAATGCGCATAGGGAAAGGCCGCCCCCAAAGCGGCCCTGAAACATTGTCTGAATTTCCTGCCACTAGAGAAGAGTATCTGCGAATGCGGCTGCTATCTTCCTTCCGGCCAATACACCTTCCATCCCAGGGACTTCGCCCTGGCTTCCAGCTCCGGATTGGGATTGACTGCATAGGCGACAGCGGCCTTCTCCAGCATGGCAAAGTCGTGCAATGAGTTTCCGAAGACGGCATCCGCCGGGCGTTGTATCACCTCTTCGATGGCCGATTGTTTCAACTCATCGGTAGGCACGCGCAACAGGCGGTCGGTGACCAGGCCATCTTCCACCGCCAGCGTGGCGGCGAGCACGCGCTCGCTAGGAATTCCGAAGACGGCGGCGCCTTCCTCGACTACCCAGTTGTTGGTGCTGGAAACCGCCCATAGCTCGCAGCCTTGCGCCGCGAGTTGATGCGTGAGCTCCTGCAACTCCGGAAAAATCCGGGGCGTCACCACCTCGCGAAAAAATTCGCGAGCGCCGGTGCGGAGCCGCTCCAGCGGCACACCTTTGTTGATCTGAATCATCTCGCCGCAGATTGCCAGTTCGTCCACCCGCCCCGCTAGGTACTCGTTGTAGCGCTGGGTGATGGCAGGGACAATCTCCGGGGCGATAAATCCATTGGCAATTTCCCAGTAGAAGAAATCGGCGCCCGCATCGCCCGACCACAATGTGCCATCGCAATCAAAGACGGCAATCGCCGGACGAGTGGCTAGAACCTGTTGCACAAACTGAACCGCGGCAAGGCTGGGAGAGGAATAGCTCAAAACAATTGCTCCTGTATGGGAATATTAGGATCACCGCATCACGGCGGCAAATTCAACCGCAGCCTCAGCTAGTCCCAGGGCGCTTTCCAGGCCGGGCCGGAGGTGGCTTGGCTGGCGGCGGAATCGGCGGCTTTCACGGTGCGCACGTGTTCCAGGTTGCCGGAGACGATCTCATCGGCCGAACTCCACTTCTGTCCGCGAAGAAATAACTCGATCATGCGGCGACCCATCAGTACGGGATGGCCCAGAAGCGTCTCGGTCTCCGGAACTACGGCCCAAATCTCGTCGCCTGCCGCACAGAAGGCGGCTACCATGCGGTGCACGGTCTCTGCCGTCAGCGACAGGACTTCCAACGAGGTTACCAATGCTGCATCGCGCCCGCGATTCAACACCTCTTGCAGCATCACGCGCAAGGCTTCCGCATCGCTTGCACCGGCAGGGAGTTGCACGATATAGGCGCCCTTCGCCCAGACCACGGGGGTCAGCGCTTCGGCATCGGCGCCGACGCCGACCAGCACCATGTCGGTATCGGTATTCAGGGCGTCGACCAAGCGGCTGACGGTTTCGATATTGGACTTCAGTTGCGCTTCGTTATCTGCAACCCCATCTGCAACCCCATCGGCAACCCGGTCTCCAACCCGGTCTCCAGGCTGGGCTCCGATCGCCAAGATTACTCCGCAAACGCCGGGACTGTGCATACGCTAAAGGTAGCAGGAGCCGCGCTTCCTAGCCAGAGAGTTCCTTGCGATCGGGAGTGGAAACCTAGACCACGCGGCGGTACAATAGTCGGTTACCGGGGAGACTATGGAAAAAGACTTGACTGGAACCGAGCGATTCGAGGCCCTTGCCGGCGATCCGCAAAGCCCGGCCCGCATTGCCCAGGTTACCTACGGCGGCAGCCATGAGCGGGAAGGCGTGCTCCTGACCTCGCTGGACTCCGCCGTAAACTGGGTGCGCAAGAATTCCATTTGGCCCATGACCTTTGGGCTGGCATGCTGCGCCATTGAGATGATGGCGATGGGAGCATCGCGCTTTGACATTGCGCGCTTCGGCGCAGAGGTATTCCGCCCCTCGCCTCGGCAGTCCGACCTGATGATCATTGCGGGGCGCGTGTCGCAGAAAATGGCCCCGGTAATTCGTCAGCTCTATATGCAAATGCCCGAGCCCAAGTGGGTGATCTCCATGGGCGCCTGCGCCACCTCCGGCGGAGTCTTCAACAACTATGCCATCGTGCAGGGGGTCAATCAGTGGATACCGGTCGATGTCTATGTGCCGGGATGCCCACCTCGACCTGAGCAACTCATCTACGCCATCACTCTGCTGCAGGAGAAGATCAAGAACGAACGGGGATCATTCAAACGGGCGTTGAATATCGGGGATTAAGTTGGCTTGCGGGTGAGTCTGTTTGGTCAGGACGGAAGTGTGGGATGGATTTGGCTGCCCCCCAGGGATTCGAACCCCGATACCCTGCTCCAGAGGCAGGTGTCCTACCGTTGAACGAGGGGGCAGTGCAGCGCTGCTAGTATGCTAAGTGCAACGGTTTGATCATAAGTGCTTGATGTAGTTTCGTCAACTTGGGTTATCCACAGTTGGGCGCCCATCTCCGGCTGGGAGCAGGGGAGATTGTCGGCAGGCTGCCGAGCCGTTGGAATCTGCGATAATGACGGAAAGAGCGAGCGCGGGCTCCGGATTTCTCTCCGGCGAGCCTGCGGCTCGGGCGGGTTGACGAAGCCGGCCTGCAAGGATTTTGGGGAGTGAGTTCCGAGCAGCAAAAAACATTCTTTATCGAGACCTTTGGTTGCCAGATGAACTTCCACGACTCGGAGAAAGTCGCTGGTTCACTGATCGCGCAGGGCTATCGGCAGGTGGAGTCGGAAGAGGAAGCTGACCTGATTTTCTACAATACCTGCTCGATCCGGGACAAGGCCGAGCAGAAGGTTTTCCATCGTCTGGCGGAGTTCAAGCGACTGCAGAAGCAGGGAAAGAAGTTCGCGGTCATCGGCTGCGTGGCGCAGCAGGAGGGGGAACGGATCTTCGAGCGCGCGCCCCACGTTTCGCTGGTGGCCGGTTCGGCGAGCTATCGGAATCTGCCGGAGATGCTGGTGCAGATCGAGCGCGGAGAGCGCGCCACCGGGCTGGACGACCGCAACACGGAAGAGACTTTCGAGACCGAGTTCACGGCGCGCACCAACCCCCATCGCGGATATATCACGATCATCGAAGGCTGCGATAAATTCTGCGCCTACTGCGTTGTGCCCTACACGCGGGGACGCGAGCGCAGCCGTACTTCGGAGTCAGTGCTGGAAGAGGCGCGCCGCATTGTGGATGGCGGTCTGACGGAAATTCAACTGCTTGGGCAGAATGTGAATTCCTATTGCGACCCGCTCGGGAGGCGGACGTTTGCTGAGTTGCTGGCCGAGGTTGGGCAGGTTCCGGGAGTTCGGCGGGTACGATTCATGACCTCGCATCCGCGGCACTTTACGCGGGAAATCGTTCAGGCGATCGATTCGGTGCCAACTCTTTGCGACCACGTGCATCTTCCCGTGCAGAGCGGTTCGTCGCGCGTGCTCTCGGCGATGGCTCGCGAATACACGCGCGAGCAGTACCTGGAACGGGTAGGATGGATTCGCTCGGCAAAGAATCGATCGATCTCGATGACCACCGATGTTATTGTGGGATTTCCGGGCGAAAGCAGTACGGAGTTTGACGAGACTATGACGCTGCTGGAGGAAGTGCAGTTCGACAGCGTGTTCAGCTTTAAGTACTCGCCGCGCCCCAACACACCGGCCATTGCCATGGAGAATGCGATCTCCGAAGAAGAGAAGACAGATCGTCTGGCGATGCTGAACGGGCGGCAGCGCGAGATTCAACGGGTTAACTACGCGCGGCACGTGGGGCAGGTGCTGGAAGTGATGGTCGAAGGCTATCAACCGGCTCGCGACCAGGTGACCGGGCGTACATCTCAGAACAAGACGTTGAACTTTACGGTTCCCGCGGGCATGACGGCGCCGAAGGTTGGAGGCTACGCGCAGGTTCGGGTGGTATTGGCGCATCCAAACAGCCTGGTGGGAGAAATGGTGTCGGTCAGCGAAGTGGTGGGGAAGCCAGCAGTCTTCTGTATTCTGTGACTGCCGGTAGAGGGAGGATAGCGTGGAAGTCGAAATGCGAATTCGCGGACTGATGTTAGACCCGACTACCAACATGCCGATCATCGTTCTGAAGGAAGTCGACAGCGATTCGGTACTGCCGATCTGGGTTGGTGTCTTCGAGGCCAACGCGATTGCGCTGGAGATCGAAAAAGTCTCGCCGCCACGCCCCATGACGCATGACCTGCTGAAGAATGCAATCGTTGGACTGGGCGCCACGGTGGAGCGCGTGGTGGTCACCGAGTTGCGCAATGACACGTTCTACGCGGCGATCTGGGCGACGCGCAATGGTGAGCCCATCGTGATTGACTCACGTCCCTCGGATGCAATTGCATTGGCGATGCGCACGGACTGCCCGATCTTTGTGGATGAGGACGTGCTGAAAAGCTCACGCATTGCAACCGGCACCACGGGACGGATAACGGGAGACGATCTGCGGCGTTGGCTGGAAGGACTGAGCGACGACGATCTGGGACGGTACCGGACTTAGCCTCCCACATTCGCCAACTGCGGGCGGATATGGGCCACCCGCTTATAGAGTTTTCAAAAACAGCCTTGCCTCTTCGATTTGAGGGAAGGCATTTTCGTCTTCGTGGAATTCCTTGCCGTGGACACAGCGGCGACTGCCACGCATTTTTACCGGGTGCTTCAGGTGGAGCATCTCGTGATAGACGATGTACTCCATGGCGAGGCGGGGCACACGTGCCTGGTCAAACACCTTGCTGATGATGATGGCGTTGTGCGCGGGATCGTAGTGGCCCAGCAGATGGCGGGCACGCTCGGCGCTCCAACTCATCTGCGGACGCCCAAGGAGTCCGTAAAAGAAGCGGACATTCAGGGTGTCAAACACTTCGTCGAGGTCGTAGTAGATGCCCTGCGCGGATTCCAGGCGCTTGCGTCCGCGAATCTGGCGGACTTGCTGCGCCTTTTCCATCATGTCGCGGGAGGCAACATAGCGGCGGTAACGCGAGGTGTGACGGGCATCGATGGGCTTGCGGTAAATCTTGGCCAGCAGAATGTGCACGATGGCCTTCAAGACCGGTTCGGGCGCGCCCTCCAGAAGGTCTGAGAGGCGCACTTTCATCCGGCCTTCGTTGAGGCGAATGGTGTTATTGATGTTGGCGAAAGGATAGAACTGCAAATCGAACTCGGGAATCGGCGCGCGTGGCCGAAGTTCCCGGTACATTTCCTGCAGCATTAGCAGCAACGAATCCTTCAAAGTAATTCCAGATTATCAGAAGCATGGGCCGGTGGGACGAGTTTGGCGCTGGGTTCGGAACTCAGGGTTGGGCCGGAGTCCGTTGCGTACCGGTCTCGCCCGGGGGTGGGTTAGGAGTACGCAGGGGCGGGACGCGCATGGGCTCGGCGTCCTCGCGGGCTTGTTTTCCCTTGCTCTTCTCCTCGCCTTTCTTTTCAATCTGATCGGCAAGCATGGCGCGCGCGGTTTCGGTGCTGCTTCGCAGGGAATCCGAGGCATCCTCCAGGGCTGCGGAAAAACGCCGCTTCTGGAGCGGGGTTGCCGCATCGTTGAGCGCGTCGATTTTCTTCTGGAACTCCTCCTCAGCGTCCAGCACATGATGCAGGGGACGGCGCAGGTCCTCGCTATGTCCGTTATACATTGCGAGGTTATCGTCGAGTTCGTCAATCAGGACCGCCAAATCGCTAAGTAAATCGGCGATTTTGTCGGCGTCGCTGAGAGCGGGGTTGGTGGCGCTATGCAGGCGTTCGATGGCCAGCACACGCTCGCGGGCAAAGGCGATGATTAGATCGATGCGCTTTTTGGGGTCCTGGGCGTTGTCGCGCATTTGCTCGATTTCGCGTTCGTTGAGCGGGTCGTGATGGGTTTGGGCCTGGGATGCGGTACAAAAGACGGCGAGAAGGATGGTTACAAAAGTCTTCATGGCTTCTTCTCCGGAGAGTCGCCGACGGCGGGGCCGAAAATTCCGCGCAGGATCCGGTCGCGCTGCTTTTCCAACTCGGTCACAGACTGCTTCAGATGCGCGCGATCTTCTGAATCAAGCGTTTGCATGACATCCCTCATCCGGCGGATGAGGGTACGAAGATTGATCTCGGTGGGTTTTTCGCCTTTGTGAAACTGCAACGAGCAATCCACCGAACGCCGGGCATAGTGCAGAGAGAGGTCGACTGCTGCATGGGCTGCCTTCACGTCGCCGGTTCCGAAGTAGTGGTCTGCATCCTCGAGATCCTGCCGCGCCGCCTGCATACTGAGGCGGACACAATCCATTCCGCTCGCCGTATCGGCCCGCTGTTGCAAGGCCGCCGCAGGACTCTGCTGGGCTACGGCAAAGGAAGTTGCCAGCAACCAACCGGTCAGCAAACCGTGGAGCACTTTCATTTCTTTCTATTGGCCTCGGGTTCGATGGCAATCAAGCGGTGTCGCGCCTTCCACTCGTCGTCGGGAAACTGTCCGTTGGACGCCGCCAGAAAAGCCTTGTAGTTCTCTACGGCTGGAGCGAACTGGCGGAGGTGATCGTAGCAAGTGGCACGTAGAAAGTAGCTGCTCGGGAGTTCGGGCAAAAACTTTTTTCGCGCATCCAAAGCACTGATGGCAAGCTGGTAATCTTTGTTGCCCGAGGCAGCCAGCGCCAACTGACCGTAGGCTTCTCCCCAATCCGGCTTGAGACGAAGGCAGATGGTGAACTCATTCTGGGCTTCCGGGTACTTGAACTGCGCGAGCAGCACCGACGCAAGTCCGTTGTGCAACTCCGCATCGGCGGGGAAGTGGGTCAGCAGATTGCGATAGCTACTCTCGGCGGCAGCATACTGTTTGTCGCGCTCCTGGAGGAATGCAAGCTCCCGCAAGGCATCCCAGTCGTCGGGTCTCAAGGCCAGAGCCTGCCGCAACTCCGCCGAAGCTTCGGGGTCTTTCTTCTCCACGCTCAACACGCGCCCAAGCTGCAGATGGGCGCTCTCATCCTGCGGGGCTTCGGAGACCAGTCGCCGCAAAGTCTCTTCGGCTTCAGGCAGGCGCTGGGTGCGCATGAAAAGGTTGGACAGGGCGGCCAGCGCATCCGGCGAGTGGGGAAGAAGTTCGTTTGCCTTGCGAAATTCTCTCTCCGCTGCGGTCATATCGCCCGCTTGCTCCAGTGCGGTGCCGAAGGCGAGCCGGTCCTCGGCGTTGCCGGGCGCAAGTTCGACCGCGTGCGACCAGGACTCGAGCGCGTGCTGTGGAGCGCGGGACTGCTGCACGCGGGCCAGCGCGGTCCAAGCGCGAGCCAGTGATTCCGGCGGATGGTCGCCGGTCGGCTTCAGGTGGGTAGCCATCTCCAGGAACTTAGATGCGTCCGGTTGATTTTCGTGCGCGAGCATCAGGCCAAGATTCAAATTACATTCAAAACTGTCGGGCTGGGCTGCGACCGCTCCGCGATAGGCGAGAATTGCCTCGGGATAATTTTGTTCGGCGTGCATCACGTAACCGAGGTCGAACCAGGCGCGCGCATCTTTTGGGCTGGCGACGACCAGTTTACGGAGAATTGGCTCCGCCTCGGACCAGTGCTGTTGATCCATGGCACTCTCGGCGCGAAGGATGGCTGCCGGTTCCTTGGCGGGCGTGCTGGGGGCGGGACTTCTCTGCGCGAAGGGAGTGGCAGGGAGCAAAAGAGCAAGGCCGCAAGCTGCGGTGAGCCTCACCAGGGCCAACCTCATAGACCCTGGCCTCACAAGACCACCGCTTGCAGCGGCAGCACTTTGCGCAGCCATTGCCCGGTGTAAGAGCCCTCATGGGCTGCGATTTCTTCCGGCGTGCCGGTGGCAACAACTTCTCCGCCGCGTTCGCCGCCTTCGGGGCCAAGGTCGATGACCCAGTCCGCAACCTTGATCACGTCAAGATTGTGCTCGATGACCACGACGGAGCCGCCTGCGTCGATCAGTTTCTTGAAGGCCGCCAGGAGTTTGCTCACATCATCAAAGTGGAGACCCGTGGTGGGCTCGTCGAAGATATAGAGCATGTGGGACTTGCGCTTGACGGACGTGCCATCGGGATTCTTGCGCAGGCTGTCGCGTCCAGGCGGTTGCAGGTGGGCGGCTAACTTCATTCGCTGCGCTTCGCCGCCGCTGAGGGTGGTGGCAGACTGACCGAGCCGCAGATATCCGAGGCCGACCTCCTCCAGAACCCGTAGCTTGTCGATGAGCTTGGGAACGCCGGTGAAGAATCCGAGCGCTTCTTTCACCGTCATGTTCAGGACATCATGGATGTTCTTGCCGTGATAGCGCACGGCGAGAATCTCCGGCTTGTAACGCGTGCCTTTGCAATCCTCGCAGATCAGTTCGACATCGGCGAGAAACTGCATTTCGACGGTGACCGTGCCATCGCCAGAACAGGTATCGCAACGTCCGCCGGGGATATTGAAGGAAAAATGTCCGGCGGTGTAACCGTGCTTTTTGGACTCGGGAAGGGAAGCGAAGAGCTCGCGAATCGGATCGAATGCCTTGATGTAGGTCACCGGATTGGAGCGCGGGGTGCGACCGATGGGCGACTGGTCCACCAGTTGCACCTCATCGAGCCATTGCTCGCCTTCGAGTTCGCAGAGATCGCCATCGCTGATGGTTGCGGTGGGTTGGCGCTTGATGGCCGCGAGGCGCTGGTAGAGAACGTCATGCACCAGGGTGCTTTTGCCCGAACCGGAGACGCCGGTGACGGCAACCAGCATACCGAGAGGGATGGTGACATCGACGTTCTTTAGATTGTGACCGCGAGCCTCACGCAGCCTGAGGAATTGCTTCCCCCAGGCGCGCCGCTGCGAAGGAATCTGGATCTGGAGATCACCGTTCAGGTAGCGACCAGTTAGGGACTTGGGATTGGCGCGGATCTCCTCGTAGGTGCCGCTGGCCACCAGTTTGCCACCGTGCTCGCCGGCACCGGGGCCAAGGTCGAGGATTTCATCGGCGGTGGCCATCACCTCGGGATCGTGCTCGACCACCAGAATGGTATTGCCGAGATCGCGCAGGCTCTTGAGGATGTTAATGAGGCGGGCGGTATCGCGGCTGTGCAGTCCGATCGACGGTTCGTCGAGCACATACAAGGTGCCGACCAGACGGGAACCGAGCGAGGTCGCCAGTTGAATGCGCTGCGCCTCGCCGCCGCTCAAGGTTGAGGAGAGCCGGTCGAGGGTCAGGTATTCCAATCCAACTTCGTTGAGAAAGCGCAGGCGGTCGCGAATCTCCTCCAGCAACTTGCCGCCAATGCCCGCCTCTTCGCCGGTGAGCCTGAGCTCTTGAAAGAAGCGCACGGCCTGCTCGACGGTTTTGCTGCAGACCTGGCAGATATCCAGGCCCGCGACCTTGACCTGGCGGGCCTCGTTGCGCAGCCTGGCTCCGCCACAGGCTCCGCAGAGCGAATAACCACGGTAGCGGCTGAGGAAAACTCGCACGTGCAGCTTATACTTCTTGCGCTCCAGATGCTCAAAGAAGCCGCGCACACCAAACCATTTCCCGTCGCCTTCAAGAATGAGCTTCTGCTGCTCCTTCTTGAGGTTAGCCCAAGGCACATCCAAGGGAATTCCGGCGAGGCGCGCCACGCGGCGCATCTCCGTGCCCAGCGGCCTGTACTTGGGTTTCGTCCAAGGCTCCACTGCGCCTTCGGCCAGACTCTTCAACTTGTCCGGAATCACCAGGTCCATGTCGAAGTCGATGGTGTTACCGAAGCCCTGGCAGCGGGGGCAGGCGCCATAAGGATTATTGAAAGAGAAGAGCCTTGGCTCGGGCTGCTCAAATTTCAGATTGCACCGCTTGCACTCAAAGCGCTGGGAAAAGCGCAGACGTACCGGTTCGCCTTCCCGCGGCGCGGTCTCAAAGACCACCTCACCAGCCTCGCGATAGCCGCTCTCAATGGCATCGACGATGCGCGAGCGCGACTCAGGGTCCACCACGATGCGATCGAGCAGGATGAAGACGGGTTTGGCGAAGTCGATTCCCAACAAGGACTCCGGGGTGGAGAATTCGAACAGTTCGCCATCCTGGAACAAACGGTTGAATCCCCGCTTGCGCAGCTCGAAGAGGCGTTCTTTCAGGACCGCGCCGGGATCGACTTCGGGCTGCTTCTTCTTGCGTCCGCGAGGCTTCTTTTCGACCTCGCTGGAGGGGATAGCTTCGGCATGCAGCAAGGGAAACAGGGCCTGCACCCGCGTGCCGTCTTCCAAGGCGAGGATGCGCCCGGCAACCTCGTCCACGGTGTCGTTCTTCACCTGCTCACCGCACTGCGGGCAATAGGTACGTCCGATGCGCGCGTAGAGCAGACGAAGGTAGTCGTAGACCTCGGTAGCCGTGGCCACGGTGGAACGGGGATTGCGGGTCTGATTCTTCTGGCGGATGGCGACGGCGGGAGCAATACCGTCGATTAGGTCAACATCGGGCTTTTCGATGCGCTCCAGAAATTGGCGCGCATAGGCTGAGAGCGACTCGACGTAGCGGCGCTGACCCTCGGCATAGATGGTGTCAAAGGCCAGCGAAGACTTTCCGCTACCGGATACTCCGGTGACTACCGTGAGACGGTTGTGCGGAATTTCGAAATCGATGTTCTTCAAATTATGAACGCGCGCGCCGCGAACTACGATTGCTTCCTTGGACATAGTTAGACCGGTCAGCCAACCCGATTGCGGCGCTCGACCCTACGGCCGGAATCCGGCGGTTACCGAACCTACTATTATAGTTCGTTCCTGAAGAAGAATCGATCAGACGGGTGGGAAAGCTTGGGGCTGCACCGAAGAACTGGGCCGGGTAGGGGTCCTTCGCTGCGCTCAGGATGGCACTTTCAAGCAACAGCAAGAACAACTACAAGCCACTACACTGGCAGCAACGGCACTACAGCAAGGGCTGCAATAGAGAGTAGTGGAATCAATCCATCAGCTTCAACACCAGCATGACATACACCCACATCACGCCCATGAAGTGCCAATACCAAGCGGTAATTTCAAGAGTAATGCAACGCCGGTCAATGGAGAGCCTGGGCCCCGCCGCCAGGCAGGCATAGAGCAATACCATCAGACCGGCGGTCAGATGCAGGGCGTGAGTCCCGGTGAGCAGAAAGAAGAATGTACTGGCCGGACTGCTGTTCAGGAACGCACCTTGGAGATGTAACTGCTGCCATAGGTGGTACTGTCCGAAGAGGAATCCGAATCCTGAAAGAGCAGTCGCCCACATCCACAGCATCGAGGTCTGGCGAATGGCGCGCACGCCTGGAATTCTGCTCATCGGAACCAGGATGGCTTCGAGTCTCGCGGCACGCCTTGCAATCTCGATCAGGATGCAGCTTACGAGCAGCACCGCGGTGTTGATGAGGAGGATCTTCATTGGCAGCGACACCGGAGTCCAGTCGCTCTGGAAGGCGCCGGTCAGGGGATCGAACTTGCCGGCTCCACGGCGCGCCACGAACAGGGTGGTGAACGAGATGAACAGCATTACGATGGAGGCGATGGTGAACAGCAGGCCCAACCGGTAGCGCTGTAGCTGCTGCCGGAAACCATGCACGCCGTCGCCGTCGCCGCGGCCTCCGCCCCCACCGCCACCACCGAATGCTTCGGGTGGGGCAGGACCTCGGTTGCCGCCGCCAGGAACGGGTCGATTAGAGGAGTGGGAAAGCATGCCTGCCATCTCCTCCTAGATGCTGAAAGCAATCCTTCCGGCACTGGAATTAATCTCAGATGGAAAATGAATCGCAATCTGATTTTGCGGGCTGAATCGAAAGCGTTCTATGCTGAATCGAAGAATGCATGGAAGCCACCGATGCAATTGGAACGGCGGAACCGCAATTGATGAACCAGAAGCACACGCATGATCACGATGTACCGTCGCAGAGCTGGCAGCGGGATGCCTGTTTTGGTTGTGGTCCGGCAAATCCCAGCGGACTGCACCTGAACTTTGCGCTCAGTCCCGACGGCAAGAGCTACATCTGCGAATTTGAGCTTGGCATACACTTCTCCGGACCGCCGGGCCATGCTCACGGAGGCATCATCGCCACGATCCTTGACGAGGCAATGGGCAAGGCCAACAAACTGAAGAGTAAAGTTGCCCTCACGCGGCGCATGGAGGTGGAGTATCTGCGGCCCGTGCCTCTGGGGCGACCGCTGGTGGTGGAGGGCCGGGTGAGCAGAGTGCGGGGCCGGGCGCTCTACAACAGCGCTGAGCTACGCGGGGCCAAGGGCGAGGTCCTCGCCCGCAGCCGGGGAAAGTTCCTGGCAATTGACGCGAAAAAGATGTTTGCCCGCGAGTTTGAAGTGGAGAGGCGCACGCTCGGTGTTGACTAGACCCGTTGCTGGGATTGTAGGTCACGGCCCGGCTGCCGCGCCCACTCCAGGAACTTTCGCAAAGCCTCGCCGCGATGGCTCACGTGGGCCTTTTCCTCCGGCGTGAGTTCGGCGAAGGTCTTGGCAAGGGGAGGGAAGTAGAACAGCGGGTCGTAGCCGAAACCTATCGCTCCGCGAGCCTCGCTGAGGATGAACCCTTCGGCCTCGCCGCGAAAGTTTGCCACCTCGTGCCCGTTCCGGGCGGCGGAAATTACGCAGATGAAGCGCGCCCTGCGCTGAGCCCCCGCGAATGGTTCCAACTCGCTCAGCAGCTTGGAGTTGTTGGCTGCATCGCTACTGTTGCCGCGCGCCCCATCGAGCACCGCGTAACGTGCGGAGTGCACCCCGGGCGCGTTGCGGAGGACGTCGACGGAAAGGCCGGAATCGTCGGCCAGCACAATTTCACCGGGAGCAAAACGACTGTAGTGCTCCGCCTTCTTCCGGGCATTGTCCTCGAAGGTTGCACCGTCTTCGACTGGCTCCGGCAGGCTGATGAAATCCAGCAGCCCCTCTACAAGGACTCCATGCCCTGCGGCGCCAGCGAAGTCGCGCAGCTTCCCTTTGTTTGAGGTCGCAATCAATACGCGCAAATACCACTCCATAGAGGGCCAGTCTAAGCGGAATTTTCCACCCTGAAACCGTGAGTCACTGTTTTATGCGTGACGCTCGCAACCGTAAGGCAGCAACTCTGCATCAGAGTTATTGGTTCGTCCCGTTCTCTGGCGGCCCGCCGTCCAGGGCAAGAATTGTGATGTTCCCGACCGCTATGATCGATACCGGCCAAGGTGATAGTCGATCATAAACTGCGGAGGTCGTTTTGTTGTTTACACACAACTATTTGAGGAGAGCTCCGAATGAAAGCTAATATTCTGCGTACCCTTCGCAATCTGCACAACGATGAGTCTGGTCAGGATTTAATTGAATATGCTCTGGCAGCGGCTTTGATCGCGCTCGCCGCGACCGCGACGATGGGAACCTTGGGCAATGCTGTCAATTCTGCGTTCACCGCGATTGGCACGGTGCTTAATAGCGCTGTCTAGGAAAACCCGAGTTCTCTGCTTCGGCAGGTCCTTGGGTATAGGGTCGAGAGACTCTGAAGAACGCAACGGCGGAGACGGGCGTGACGACAGAGTGCCTGCGTCGACGAACGGGGAGATATGTGCGCCACCAGCAATTGCTGTTTGGCGGGGAAGAGTTCGAAGAGCTCTGAGCAAGACCAAGACATGGTGCTCTGCTGTGATTCTGGGAGCTGATGAGGCTCCCTTTTTCGGTTGCGCTCACGTATCATTTAACTTCTTACAATGACTTGCCCTGGATTATTCAACTGGCGCAACCTGCGCAGGGCGCTGGTGCTGCTGGCGATCGCTTATGCATTGCTGGGCGGCTTACATACCATTGGGGATTTCGATAGTGGGTGGCTGATGGCTACCGGGAGGTGGGTGCTCGCGCATGGAGCCATCCCCAGCACCGACGTTCTCTCCTACACATCTCCGGAAGCACCTTGGCACTATCCTCCGCTTGCGGGAGTTCTGCTATACACGATCTTCTCTGCTTGGGGCTATGCCGGGCTGAGCTGGTTCTGCGCACTGGCTTGCGCGGCGGTGGTGGCGTATCTTGCTCTGCGGGCTCCATCGAAGGGAGTCGCTGCGCCGCTGTTGGCAATCTTGGCTGTCCCGTCGCTGGTTTATCGAACGACTCCGCGAGCCGACTTGTTCACCACATTATTGTTCGCCGCGCTGCTAACGGAGCTTTGGCGTTTCCATTGCTCGGGGACACAGGAGGCGAAGATTCAGCACGGGCTGTCGAGGCAGCTATGGGCGCTGCCTGTGATCATGTTGCTTTGGGTGAATCTGCATCCTGGAGTTATCGCCGGGATTGGCCTGTTGGTGGGGTACGCGGCCCTTGAATTGAGCGAGATGCTATTTGCCGAGAGGCGGGCGGCGGCGATTGTGCGGTTGCGTCGCGCGGGGCCATGGCTTGTGGCTGCGGTGCTGACGGTACTGGTGAATCCATGGGGCTTGGGGTTACTTCGAACTTCGCTGGCGCTTTCTCAGGGCATGAGGCGCGGTTCGGCTGTCGGGGCTCTGCAAGGAGAGTGGTCAGGAGTCCGGCTCACCTGGCGCTCGATGATGCAGGCGTTTGCGGTGCACAGTCCAGACAGCAGTTACTGGTGGCTACTGGTGGTAGCCGGCGCGGTTGTGTTGCTGGCGGGGTGGAGGCGTCAATTCGGCGTTGCGCTTTTCATTGCAGCGGCGATGGCGGCTTCGGTTCAGGGAATACGCTTCCAAGGACTGTTTGCGATCATCGTGGTAGTGCTGGGCAGCACGATTCTGGAAGAGAACTGGAGCCGTATCGGTGGTGGCGAGCGGGTGCTGCGGTGGAAGAGATATTTGCCCGCGATCGCCGCAGGCGCAATTTGTGTGTTGGCAGTGGTTAGGATTGGCGATCTAGTTTCAGATCGGTCCTACATTGCGGCGAACGATGTAGTGGATTTTGGCGCGGGTGAGTCGTGGTGGTTCCCAGAGCGAGCGGCCGCTTTCATCGAGCGGGAGCAGCTACCAGGGAACATTTTTCAGCCGTACAATCTTGGTGGTTTCACCGCCTTGCGCCTGGGGCCGAAATACCCGGATTACACCGATGGCCGGTCGGTGAGTGCGGAGATATTTTCCGAAGAGCAGAAACTGCTTGGGACGCAGATCGATTCGCCATTCTGGCGCGAGATTGCCGACCGACGGAAGATCAATCTGCTGATGTTCTCGCTGGCTCGCGTGGGTGGGCTGGAGAATGCGGATCTTGGGGGCATTTGCAATAGCTCGGAGTGGCATCCGGTGTACATGGATGAAGTGTCGGTGGTGCTGCTTCGCCAACGCCCCGAGAATCAGGGATGGATCGACCGCTTCCAGATCGATTGCAAAAGTGTGGAGTTCCAGCCGCCGTTGTCATCGAGCCGGAAAAAACTCTTCCAGTACTATTCGAACACGGGCGCGGTGATGTATGCGCTGTCGCGCGATAGCGAAGCGGAACAGAGCTGGAGTAGGGCGGTCTCGATGGAGCCAAAGGATCCCAACATTCATCTCTTCCTGGCACAGCTTTACCAACAGCAAAAACGGATGCCAGAAGCCGAGCGGGAGTATAAGGCAGCCCTCGCACTGAAGGAGAGTGCAGTTGCCTGGTACGCGTTGGGAAGAATGTACGCCGCCGAGCATCGCTATTCAGAGGCTGAGCCCGCGATTGCGAACTCGGCCGAGTTCTCCGCGTCACCGGCGAACAATTACAAGGCTCTTGCGCAGGTGAGACTGAAACTGAAGCAACCGGAACTTGCGCTGAAGAGCGTCCAAAAAGCAGAGGATGCCAGCCCATTCCGCGGCGGCTCAGAAAAGCTGAATCCGGAATTCTTCTCGCAATTGGACGAAGCACGGGCAGATGCCTGCCGTCAATTGGGACGCAGTCAGGAGGCGCTGAACTGGCAGCAGCAGGCGGTTCAGCTTACTCCCGGAGTTGCAATCCGCTGGAGCCGATTATCTGAACTCGCCCAAGCCGACGGACAGACGCAGCTTGCCGAAGAGGCGCAGCGGAGGGTTCGCGAGCTACAGCAGAGTCAGTCCGGAGCAGCAAATTATTAGGTATGGGCCAGCCGCTATAGGTGAGCTAAAGCGGCTCCGCAGTAGGGTAACCAAAGAAGAGAGCTGGGCAGTAATGGGAGCCTTCGCGCGGCTCCAGGTGGCCCATTCAAAATACAGGGGAGAAGAGATGGTGCGCCCTGAGAGATTCGAACTCCCGGCCTTCTGATTCGTAGTCAGACGCTCTATCCAGCTGAGCTAAGGGCGCACTTCGAAGCGTTGCGCTTCAAGTTGTGGCGGCCGCCAGTAACCAACGACCAAACCCAATATAACACATACCTTTATGTGCTCTGCAACCCTCAGAGCTGTGGATGTTTTGCAGGCGGGACGGTCCCCGGTAAGTTGGCGGCTATGTCGTTCTTACGCAGCCGAGCAAAGTTTTCCTGCGGTGGTCCGGAACGATTTCTGCTAACTCATTGACTCTCCAGGGCGAGGGTTTGGCATGGCACCTGCGTATAGAAAGGGCAAGACGAAGTGGCGCATGAAAGGGCTCCAGCCTATGAAACTATTGGCGGAGCCCTTTCTAATTGCGGTTCATTATGAGAAAGAGACAGCGGCGCTCGGCGGCGCGTTCCGCGTCAGTATATTGGCTTTGCCTGAAAATCCATTGGCTTTGCCTGGAGATCCAATCCGGCTCGGCGCAACAGGCTCTCAATGGTTGCCGGATTCAGTCGCGTGGCATCGTACTCGACGGCAAGGCTGCGCAACGATTCATTGAACTTCAGGCGGCGAATTCCATACACATCACGAATGTTGTCGATACCCCGCATCACGGCTTCGTCCGGCGACGTGCCATAGTTGTAGCTGATTTCGACAGTGGTCATGGAAGTACCTCGGCCATGCTTGCTGAAAATGCAAGTGCATTCGGCGTACTTGGGTTTTACTATATCAGTCACTGATATGCATCGTGTTCTGATTCAATGACGGATTTCACACGCGTGCTGAAAGGGAATTCATCCTTGCCGGAAACGAAAGCAAAGGACCCCGTCTGCGGAATGACGGTCGATCCGGCCACCGCCCGCGGTGGTAGTTACGAATACAAGGGCGTCGGATATTTTTTCTGCAATCCAAAGTGCAATGAGCGTTTTCGCTCTGATCCTGAAAAATATCTTTCGCCGGCTTACAAACCGGGCGGAATGATGCCCGGGTCGTCGCCCATCATTCAACTTGCGAGCCTTGGCTCGGGGACTCCGGGGATGGCTGCGAACTCGGCGGCGCGAAGTAAGGTCAGCAGCATGACGGGCAGCCCAGCATCGCCAACAAGCTCGGCCTACGTTTGCCCGATGTGCCCGGAGGTTCGCTCGGCAAAGCCTGGCGCGTGTCCCTCGTGCGGCATGGCGTTGGAGGCAGAGATCCCGCAGCTCGCTTCGCGCACGGAATACGTCTGCCCCATGCATCCGGAGATCTCACAGGAGCACCCCGGTGCCTGCCCGAAGTGCGGCATGAATCTTGAACCGCGCACAGTATCCTCCGCTGAAGCGGTCAATCCCGAGCTGCTTGACATGAAGCGCAGGCTACGGGTGAGCGTTGCCTTTGGCGTGCCGCTGCTGGTGCTCGGGATGCTGCACATGGCCACGCCGCTGCTGCATACCAGCATGAACGACGCGTGGGTCCAGCTTCTACTGGCCTCACCGGTTGTGCTCTGGGGAGGCTACCCGTTCTTCGAGCGTGCGGTTGCCTCCATCAAGTTCCGCAGCCCTAATATGTTCACGCTCATTGGGATGGGGGTTGGCGTCAGCTACCTGTACAGTGCGCTTGCAACCTTCTTTCCATCGCTTTTTCCGGAATCTGCCGGTATGCACGGGCAGCCTGCTTTGTATTTTGAATCCGCCGCGGTGATCGTCATTCTGGTGCTGGCCGGTCAGGTGATGGAGCTTCGCGCCCGTGGGCAGACCTCTAGCGCGATTCGCGCGCTGCTGGATCTGTCGCCAAAGATGGCGCGATTGGTGGAAGCCGATGGTCGCGAGCGCGATATTCCGCTCGATCAAGTTAGTGTGGGAGAGTCGCTGCGCGTCCGGCCCGGGGAGAAGGTTCCGGTGGACGGGTTGGTACTCGAAGGGCGCACCGTGGTGGATGAATCGCTGATTACCGGCGAATCCATACCGATCGAAAAGAAACCGGGCGATCGTGTGATTGGCGCGAGCGTCAACGGCAACGGCTCGCTATTGATGCGCGCCGACCGGGTCGGCAGCGAGACGGTGCTTGCCCAGATCGTCAAACTGGTGGGCGAAGCACAGCGCAGCCGGGCTCCGATTCAACGCCTTGCCGATAAGGTTTCCGCAATCTTTGTTCCCGCTGTCGTGGGGGCTTCGTTGGTAACCTTCCTCGCCTGGCTTGCCTTCGGACCTGCGCCAGCGCTGCCGCACGCGCTAGTGAATGCCGTGGCTGTGCTGATTATCGCTTGCCCTTGCGCGCTGGGACTGGCCACGCCGATGGCAATTATGGTGGGCACCGGACGCGGCGCTCGCGCCGGGGTGCTGATCAAGAATGCCGAGGCCCTGGAAGCGATGGAGCGGGTTGACACCGTGGTGATCGACAAGACGGGGACGCTCACGGAAGGCCGCCCCACGCTGGAGTCCGTCGATTCGCTGGCGAACCACAGCGAGGAGGATCTGGTGCAGTGGGCCTCCAGCATCGAGGGTTTGAGCGAGCATCCGCTGGGTGCGGCAATCGTGCGTGCCGCCGAGTCGGCACAACTTCGTCCGCATCGCGTCGAGCGCTTTGAGTCGCGTCCGGGACGCGGCGTTCTGGGCGATGTCGATGCGCGCTACATCGCGGTTGGCAACACGGCACTGATGGAGGAACTGGGGGTTGTCGTCTCGGCCGATGCTTCATCGCGCGCGGAAGCCTTGCGGCGGGAGGGACAGACCGTTCTCTATCTTGCCGCGGACCGGGTGCTGATTGGACTGTTTGGGGTGGCCGATCCGGTGAAGCCCACCTCGGCCATGGCTCTCGAAGACCTTAGCCGCGAGGGACTTCACGTCATCATGCTGACGGGCGACAGTAGGACCACCGCCGAGGCGATTGCGCGCAAGCTCGGCATTCGCGACTTTGAGGCGGAGGTACTTCCAGAACGCAAGTCCGAGGTGATTAAGCGCCTTCAGCAGCAGGGAAGAGTCGTCGCCATGGCCGGAGATGGGGTCAATGATGCACCCGCGCTGGCGCAGGCGCAGGTCGGAATTGCCATGAGTACGGGAACCGACATCGCGATGCACAGCTCGGGAATCACCCTGTTGCGCGGGGATCTTCGCGGCATACTGCGCGCTCGCCGCCTCAGTCAGGCGACGATGCGCAACATCCGGCAGAATCTCTTCTTTGCATTTATTTACAATGCGCTCGGGGTTCCACTCGCCGCCGGAATCCTCTATCCCTTCACGGGGTGGACGCTGCATCCGGTTTTTGCCGCCGCCGCCATGAGCCTCAGCTCGGTCTCGGTGATCAGCAACGCGCTGCGGCTGAGGAATGTAAAGCTATAGGCGGAAAGATCACAAACACCACGAGGCACGGATCATCTCCATGCCTCGCTTGGTAAGAACGCAACTCTCTACAGTTTGTTGAAATATTCGATCATCTCCGGCGAGGTCCACTCGACGGCGCCGATAAATTTGCGCTGAATCTTGCCATCGCGGCCGATCAGGAAGGTCTCGGGATAGGCAAAGGTGCCGTACAGAGAGCTTGATTTGTGATCGGGATCGCGAACCGTGAGCACGCCGCGCATTCTCTTCGAGGTGAAGGCATTGTAGGCGTCCGCGTCCACGTCCATGCTGACCGCGAGAACGGTTACTTTGTCGCCCATCTGCTGCTGCAATGCTACCAGCGCAGGCACTTCCTGCACGCAAGGCGGGCACCAGGTCGCCCAGAAGTTGAGCAGCACCGGCTTGCCGCGGAGCTGGCTCAGTTGCACGGTTTTCTGGCCATCGCTCACCGTAAAGTCAGGAGCGACCTTGCCGATCTCCGCCGGTTCCGAGTTACGGCAGGAACCGAGCGCAAGCACCAGGGCTGCCAATGCCAGAAGGATCACGAATCGTTTACGGATGTTCACGTCCCTTATAATACCGGAAGCAATCAATTATGGATTCCACTATTACGTCTAGTTCCGTTCCCAAGGTATCTGTCATTATCCCGGCCCGCAATGAAGAGGCGAACCTGGAGCGCTGTCTGCGCTCTCTGGTGGTGCAAAAGGGAGTTACTTTTGAGATTTTGGTGGTCGACGACGGCTCCGCCGACCGCACACGCGACATTGCGGAGAGCTTTACCCGGGTTCGGAGCTGTCCGTTTATTGCCCTCAATCAGGACCTCGTCGACGTTCATGTGCTGGACGCTCCGCTACCGCTGCCGGAGGGGTGGACCGGCAAGGCAAACGCCCTGGCCGCCGGTGAGGCTGCCGCACGCGGCCAGTGGTTGCTGTTCACCGACGCCGATACCGAGCATCTGGAAGGCTCGCTTGCGGGCGCAGTTGCCGAGGCCGAGGAGCATGGCGCCGATCTGCTTTCGTATTCGCCCGAGCAGATTCTTACGGGAGTTCGCCAGCAATTGCTGATGCCGGTGATCTTCGGCGAGCTGGCGCTCAGGTACAGTCCTCGGCGGGTCAACGATCCCGCTCTGCCGGACGCCGCCGCCAACGGCAAGTACCTGCTCGTCCGGGCCACGGCGCAGCGGGAAATCGGTGGCTTCGCTTCGGTTGCCGCTGATTTGCTCGACGACGTAGCCCTGGCTCGGCGATACAAGCAGCAAGGGCACAAGATACGTTTCCGCCTGGGACGCGGGCTGGTGCGCACACGCATGTACGGCAACTGGGAGGATCTTCGCGTGGGGTGGACCAAGAATCTCCCGCTGCTCTTTCCGAAGCCCCGCGAACTTGCCCGGAAACGCATGCAGGAGTTTCGCCGCCTGGTGTTTTCACTTCTGGTCGCACCGTTATGGACGGTGTTTTATGTTTCGCACGCGGGGCTTGCAGGGGACTGGTTCTGGCCGGTCATGATCGGCTTCTTCTGGTTCTTCACGCTGCTGAATCTGGCATCTTTCTACACCCGCGTCGCGCGGGCTCACTTTCCGGCTGGGATCACGCTGTTGTCGATCGCCGGCTTGCCATTGTTTGCCGGTCTGTTGCGCGAGTCAGCCAAGGTTCACGAGCAGGGAACTGTGACTTGGCGAGGACGTGCCTACAACACCACTGGAGCCGAAGTGCGCGCCATTGGATCCAATTCCAGCGCATCCAATTCAAAGTAGCCGTACAATAACATTGTCCCGATCGTCAGGGAGCCTCACTAAATGATTTATCTCACCCGTAAGGCCGAGTTTTCCGCCTCGCACTACTACCACAACCCGGAGTGGAGTGCGGAAGAGAACCAGCGTGTCTTCGGCAAGTGCGCTAATCTCAACGGTCACGGACACAACTACACCTTGGAAGTCACGGTGAGCGGAGACGTCGACGCGGTTACCGGCTTTGTCATCGATCTGAAACAACTGAAGGACATTCTGAACCGCGAGGTCCTCGACGACTTCGACCATCGCCATCTCAATAAGGAGGTCCCGGAGTTCTCCGGGCAGATTCCCACCACGGAGAATATCGCGGTCGCAATCTGGAAGCGGCTGGAGTCTAAACTCCGCCCGGCAAGGCTGCATCGGGTTCGGTTGTACGAGATGCCGGATCTGTTTGTGGACTATTACGGAGAGTAGCGATGAAGGTTTATCTGACGCGCCGCTATCTCTTTGCCGCCTCGCACCGGCTGCACAATCCGTTGCTGAGCGAAGCGGCCAACCGTGAGACCTATGGCAAGTGCAACAATCCCTACGGACATGGCCACAATTATTTTCTTGAGGTCACGGTCAGCGGCCCCATCGCACCCGAAACCGGAATGGTGTGCGATCTGGAAGCACTGGACGCGGTAGTCACCCGCGAAGTGCTCAACCAATTCGATCATCAGAATTTGAATCAGCTTCAGGATTTCAGCACCATGATTCCAACCACGGAAAATCTCACGATCCGGGTTCAGCAGATATTGAGCCGGTTGCCATTGCCCGCTCATCTGGAAAGTGTCCGTATCGAAGAGACCGCGAACAACTCCTTCGAATACGCGGGGGCACAAGAACCAAGACGGTGAGCCGGAAGAGAGCGATAATGAAGGCAGTTGCCAGCAAACGAATGAGCCAGCCACAACAACACGCAATTGACAGTCTCCAGCAGGCCAGCTTTGAGGATCTGGTCCGCGAAATGCTTTCCCGCATCGGCGAAGATCCCTCGCGCGAAGGGTTGCTCGAAACGCCCCGGCGAGTCGTAAAGTCGATGGAGTACCTGACCCACGGCTACTCGCAGCAACCTGCGGACGTGCTCAACGGCGCGCTGTTCACCGTCGATTACGATGAGATGGTGATTGTGAAAGACATTGAAATGTTCAGTATGTGCGAACACCACATGCTGCCGTTTTTCGGCAAAGTGCACATCGCCTACATCCCCGATGGCAGGGTCATAGGCCTGAGTAAGCTGCCGCGCCTGGTCGAGGTTTTTGCACGACGCCTCCAAGTGCAGGAGCGCCTCACGACACAGTTGGCGGAGGCAATTCAGGAGATCATTCGGCCGCAGGGAGTCGGGGTGGTGATTGAAGCGCGCCACCTCTGCATGATGATGCGCGGGGTGGAGAAACAGCACTCGGCAGCCGTTACCTCAGCCATGCTGGGCGCCTTCCGTCAGCAGGAAACGCGCAATGAATTCCTCTCATTGCTGCGGCAGAAAGACGTCAGCGGCTTCTAACCGACGGCTTCGGGCTCGCGCCAGCAATTTATTCTGCTACTCTCTACACCATGCCACGCGCTAAGCTCGCTCTCGTTACGGGAGCCTCTCGCGGACTCGGTCTGGCCATCGCAGAGGCGCTCTCCGAACGCGGATTTCACCTGATCCTGGCCGCACGCAGCCAGGCAGCGCTCGACCGTCTCGCGGCTCATCTGCCGAACTCTATCGCCATCGCCTGCGACATTCGCGATCCGCAGGCGGTCGCCGAACTCGCGGCACAAGTAAAGAAACGCAAGCGCCTCGACGTGCTCATCAACAACGCCGGCATTGCCGGTCCTGCACAACCTATCGCATCGCTCGACTACGCCACGTGGCGCGAGGTGATTGACACCAATCTCCACGGGACATTTCTGGTGACGCAGTCCGTGCTCCCATTCCTCGGAAAGGGAAGTGTGATCGTGAACAATCTCAGCATCGCGGCGCGGATGGCGTTTCCGGGAATGGCCGCCTACAACACTTCCAAGCGCGGGTTGCTGGCCTTTACCGAAACCCTGCGTGAGGAGCTTCGTCCGCGGAGCATTCGAGTGGTTGCGTTACTGCCCGGGGCTGTGGACACCGGGATATGGAAGCAGTTCTGGCCCGACGCGCCGCGCCGCCGCATGATGTCGCCACGAAGTATTGGGCAAGCTGTGGCCAATGCCGTTTCGCAGCCCGCCAATGTGAACTTCGACGAGCTGGTCATCAACCCATCGGCAGGGACGCTTTAGATTCGCACACGAATATAAAAGCTCCACGCCCCGGAGTTGATTCCGTGGGTCGCGGAGCTTCGATTTGAACTTGCAGTTTGCGGAACCGAGGCGAGGTCTAGATCTCGTCTTCGTCCAGCTCATCCTCGTCTTCTATATCGTCATCATCACGATCATGCAGGTATGGATCCAACGGCTCTGGCCTCCGATCGTACTCGTCATCCGGTTCGGCACGGGCGTACACGTTGCGGACATCTCTGGGTTCAAACATTGTGGGCACCTCGGGGGAATTGCTTATTCTATTGGAATCCGGATACCTGCCATAACGATGCCTGACCACCGGATTTAGTTCCAGACTAGTAGCCGTAGCGGTAACGCCTGGTCTGCAAAGGGAAGATCCGCACGAGCAAGACTCCGGCCAAAAAGCCTCCCACATGAGCCCAGAAGGCAACTCCGCCTGAGCTCCTGTCGGCTACAACCAGCGCGGTTCCAACCCCACTCAGAAATTGCAGTAGAAACCAGTAGCCGAGAACCACCCATGCGGGCAGCCAAAGAAAAAATATAAAGAGGAAGGGAACGAGCATCAGTACTCGCGCCCGCGGATAGAGAACGAAGTAACCGCCCATCACCCCGGCGATCGCGCCACTGGCCCCTACCATAGGAATCAGAGAGTTCGGGTCCGCCAGCGTCTGTGCCAGGGCTGCGGCGAGGCCACACGTCAGGTAAAAGACAAGATAGGGGAAATGTCCCAGCGCATCTTCAACATTTCGTCCGAAGATCCACAAAAACCACATGTTAAAGACTATGTGCAACACACCGCCATGCAGGAACATGCTGGTCAAAACCGGCAGAAGCGCAAATATAGGCGAGACCGCTGCATATCCATGGGCGTGGGCGTGCGGCGCAGTTGTGTGCAGAACAGCCGCCAGCCGCGCCGGCACCAGGCCGAACGCCTGGATGAACACAATTTGCGATCTCCGGTTCAGTGAAGCCTCGAAAAAAAATACCAGCACATTGGCTAAGATCAGAAAGTAGTTGACCAGTGGTGTGGAAAACCGCGGGGTGTCGTCTTTCAGTGGAATCATGGTTTATCTATTTGCCCGTCTGCCGTGACCATGCTGGAGTTCACATCATACGGCATTTCCCGATGGCGCTACCCTAACTTCCACAGGGCGGCGGTTGACCTGCGGCAGCGTTTGCTTGACGATAGAGAGGAATGATCAACGCCGTCCTCGTTCTGGATAAGCCCGCTGCTTTCACCTCGCACGACATTGTCAATCGCGTCCGCCGAATTACCGGCGAGCGCAGCGTCGGTCACCTCGGCACCCTGGATCCTATGGCAACCGGGGTGCTCCCCCTTGTGCTTGGGCGTTTTACAAGGCTCGCCCAATTCTTCAATGATTCTTCTAAAGTCTATGAAGGAGAAATACGTTTCGGATTCTCAACCGACACCTACGACGCCGAGGGCGAGGCCGTTGGGCCGGTATCCAGCGCACAGCCAACCCTGGGAGAAATCCACCGTCATCTGACGGCTCTCACCGGACGAATTTTGCAACTACCGCCCGTGTACTCAGCCAAGAAGATCAACGGGGTAGCTGCCTACAAACTTGCCCGCAAAGACAAACCCGTCGAGATGAAAGCGGTCGAGGTGATTGTCCACCGCTTTGAGATCCAGAGGGTCTGGGCAGACCGCGCCCGCTTCGTGGCCGAGGTGTCAGCCGGAACCTACATCCGTTCTCTGGCTCACGACCTTGGCCAAGCACTCGGTTGCGGAGCACACCTTTCTCAACTGCGCCGCACCCAAGCCGGGGAATTCAGACTTTCCCAGGCGGTAACGCTTGAGGAACTAGGAAGCTATCATTCCAGCTTGGCGCACACCCTTGGTTCCGACTTGTCAGAATACCCATTATCGGACATTGCTTCTAATTGTAAACAGCCCGAAATCGAAGCTATTACGGCGGTAGCTCCGGTGTCACCCTACTTACATCCGCGACAAATTCTCGCGAGTTACCCATCAGTTACAGCATCTCCCGAGGCCGTCGCCGCCATCCGGAATGGGCGCTCCATCAATCTTCCGGAGTTCTCGGACGCTCCTTTGGTCAAGGTGTTCGCGAATCAGCGGTTACTCATCGCGGTGGTGCAGCGAATCGCCGGGACGCTGTTCCAGCCGCGCGTGGTGCTGTTTGGCAGTAACGAGTCGCTGCCGCTCTGAACCCTGCCGGACTACGCTCGTGGCGACATCAGCGCATCCAGCTCGCGGCGAAAACTCTCCAACTCAGCCACACGCTCCGGCGTCGCCTCAACTACGGAGTCTTTGGCTTGGAAGACGGGTCGGCCAGCACGCTCGACCAATACGCCCAGAACCTCGCCCATGCGCCACCCAGGCTGACCGATCACTTCCAGACCGGTTGCGGTGGCCTGTACCAAGGCGATGCAGTTTCCCTTTATTACTCCAACGGCATTCGGGAAACGGTCGAAGGTTTCGATCTCAAGGCCAGCAAGATAAATGGCTTGTAACTGTTGTGCGGGATCTGGCACTGAGTTCTCCGTTCACGCTGCCGGCATGACCATCCCAGGCGCTGCATTCGTCCAGGACGCCATCCACCCGGGGCTGGCCGCGACGCGGAACAGCGGAACCATGGCGGTTGCCAGGCGATTTTTGTAAGGATACTCGCCGGTCATGAAATCGACGTCGAGCCCCTCGGCCAACGACTCGCGGGTCACGTCGAAGATAAGAACCTGCCCCGGCGAGAATCTTTCCCAGCGCGGATCATGATGGATGGTGTAGAAATGACGGCACGATCCATGTTGAAAGGTCACTAGAGCGGCCGCAATGTCCCCTTCCGAATTACAATAACGCCATACTGTGCAGTCACATATGTCAGCACGTAGCATGTGTAACATGAAGTCTTGTCTAGGCTTGTCCAGAAACAGGTTTTCGCTCTCTCCACTCCACTCAGCCTTGCGGCGGTAGACCCACTCGGCGATCCGCTCACGTCCGTCTTGCTGACGCGTCAGCCGAAAACCTGTACGAGCCAGGCGACGACTTGCCTTGGCGGATTTCCAGTGAGCTGCGGCAAATTCCTCAGCCGTGATATCGCCGCGGCGGGTAGTTGGAGCATTGCAGAACTCCGTGGGGCGCAGGCTCTGCCAACGCGCCCGGATCTGCTGACCGCGCAGCGCAGTGACCTCCAGGGGAAGTCCTAGGCGCGCCAATTCGTGCCAGGCCGCCTCCAGCACCTTCGGCTCGCCAGCGCTCAATACGTCGCGATAATCAAAAAGGGTTTCGCCGATCAGTCCTAGTTCCCTTTTGCGCCGCACCGTCGGGAGAATGACCATGCCCGAGCCGGACTCAGCCACAATCAGATGTGGCGTCTCGCGAGCCGCGAACCATTCGGCGGCTCGGCGATTCAGCTCATAGGATTGGAAGAGGGTGCCGTCGCTCTGCTTCTCCAGCCAGTTCCAGCGCGACCTCAGACGGTCGAGTTCATGCGCACTCCGCAAGGTTTCCAACTTCACCACATTGCTTCCCCGCAATAGGATTGTGCAACTCTGATCTGTTGGAAGCGCTCCCGAGGGTTGGGGTTCGCCGGGTTTAGGAAACTTCTGCCGTTTCCGGTTCCGCCAGACCCGCTTTGCGGTAGGCGCGAAGGATGTCTTCGACGCTTACCACGCCCATCAGCAGATCCATGTTGCCGCGATGCACCACCGGTAGCATCGGGCGATCCTTAATGAAACGCAGGGCCACGTCCAGCGATTGATCCAGGTGAAGACGCGGCACCCGGGCGCGAACCAGGACACGCACTGGCATATTCTCATCGTTTGCCGGATCAAGCAGGGACTCGCGGCTCAGGACGCTCCAGCGCCCTTCACCGAGCGATACCAGGAAATACTCCTCCGGCGTGCTGCCGGAGATGCTGCGCGCTGACGCGATCGATTCATCCCCCAGCAGAGCCCGGCCCATGGTGGGATGCATGGCATCCTCCACGCGCAGGATGGACTGCTCGCGTTCTTCTTCCAGCGACGGCAGGTCAAGGCCATCCTGGCGGGAAAGCAGGTCAAAGAGCGGCACTTCCTGGAAGCCACGGGAGATCACGTAAGAGATGGTGTTGCAGATGATAACCGGCAGGATGATCGAGTAGTTACCGCTCACCTCGAGCACCATGAAGACCGAGGTCATGGGCGCGCGCAGAATTCCGGCAAACAGCGCCCCCATTCCCACCAGCGCATAAGCCCCCACCGGAACCCCGAACGACGGAAACAACTGTTGCTCCAGCATCGCCACCGAGCCGCCCAGCATTGCGCCCATGAACAGTACCGGCGCGAAGAGTCCGCCCGGCGTTCCCGTGGTGAAGCTCAAGACGGTGGAGAGCAACTTCAGCCCGGCGATGATTCCCAGAACTTCCCAAGGAAACCGGTTGTGCATCGCGAGGTCTATCCATTCGTATCCGGCGCCCATCACCTGCGGATACCAGATCGCGATGACTCCAATCAGCAGGCCTGCGACTCCAGGTTGCAGGTATTGCGACCATTGCGGCAGACGGCGCAGCCTTGGCCGCAGGTGCTTGATGGCATTCACAAATACCAGCGATGCCACGCCACCGACTACGCCAAGCACCGCGTAAGCAATGAGTTCTCCGGCATGGGCCAGATGATACTGCGGAACGCGGAACAACGACTCATCGCCCATAAACCAGCGTTCCACCACCACACTGGAGATTGCAGACAGCACGACCGCGCCGAGGATTCCGGCACTCCAGCGCCCGATCACCTCTTCGATTACGAACAGCACGGCGGTGATGGGAGCGTTGAATGCTGCCGCTAAACCTGCCGCCGCACCGACCGGCGCGACCAGACGCAGGCGTTCTTTGGAGAGCTTGAGCCAGCGGCCAAGCGCCGAGGCCACGCCCGCGCCGATCTGCAGAGCCGGGTCTTCCGGTCCCAACGACTGTCCGCTGCCAATGGCCAGCGCGCTTAAAACGAACTTTCCCACCACAGTCTCGGTGGAAATATAGCCATCGTAGATATACAGAGCGCCCTTGGTCTGGTTCACTCCGCTGCCTCGGACCCGGGGAAAGAAGCGCACGGCCAAAACGGCAATCACCAGCCCTGCCAGAGTCGGGACCAGTACCACCCTTGGCACGCTGGGACGCATAGAGCTACCGAGCAGCCAGATCCTAGCCGTGGCGATTGCAACCCGAAAAAGCACGACGCAGAAGCCCGCAAGGACGCCAATCGCGATGGCCAGAACTAGAAAGAATTGTTCTTCGCGAATCGAGATGAGCCCAGCGGGTCCGAGCATCCGGCGCAAGGTTTCAAAGTACTTCCGGCGCACCGGAGTAGCCATCAGTTTCAGCAGCGCCTCACGGCTGCGCACACTGCGCGGCTTCATTGGCTTGCCCCCATGCGTTCGCGAGCCAGCAGCAGCAGGGCTTCATCGTTCAGCGTCAGTTTTCCGCAATTCTTTTGGGCGGCTCTCTCGGCCTGAAATGCGAATCGCATCGTGCTCTCAATCACATCGTCCCGGCCGCGCAGCTTGCGTTCGTTCATCATGGGAGAAAGTTGTTCGGCCCATTTTGCAAATCCGCTCCACTGTTCCGGATCCTTGGCATTGGCAGTCTTCGCAGAGTTGGCCAGGGCTTGAGCGAATGGCACCTCGCAACCGGCTAGGCGCTGGATGGCGATGCGGAATACCGCCAGCGTCCGCTCGGTGCGGATTTTTCCGGTAGCGCTCGGGGCGAAGGGATCGAGTGCTTCCATGCGCTCCAGTTGCAGGCGCAGGGCTTGTGATTCCGCGGTCTCCGGCTTCAGCTCTTCAAGATAACGCAGCGCGGTCGCATAGCTGCCGGCAGCAAAGCTGGCCTGCGCTGCACCGAAGATTGCAGCGTTATCTTTTTTATTCACGCCGAGTTGCGTCAGATAGATACTCAAAGCACGAGCCGGATCGCCGTTGCGCAGATACAAATCCGCGAGCTTTCTCTGCTCGGGGGAATAAAGAGGGAGAACTCCTGCCAGCGCCAGCAGCGATGCCTCGGCCTGCTCCTGACGGCCTTGCCCTACCAGGTATTCCGCGGCTTCAAAGCGGGCTGCGATGCGTTGCTGAACCGGATCGCCGCTCTCCGGCCACACCCCGTCAACGGCGTTCTGGTAATAGCGCAAGGCCTGATCTACCTGCTGGCGTTGAGCTTCCAGCCGCGCGATTTTCAGATTCACTTCGGCATCTTGGGGGCGCTGCTCCCGGAAGGCTTGCAACTGCGCCATGGCTTCGCCGGTTGCACCCGAGGCCACGAGCGCATCCGTAAGCTTTAGCCGGTACTGGGCGTTATCGTGGGAGTAGACCAGTGCGGTCTCAAAGGCGTCCACAGCCTGCGCGGGACGCTTCTCTTCCATCGTCTGCAGTCCTGCCGCGTAGTATTGCGCACCCAGCGCATTCTGTTTTTCGTGGAAGATGCCGACGACCAGACGGGTGAACGAAAATCCGAGCACGATGATCAGCGAGAGATTCAGCAGCGGACGCCAATCCTGAATTGTCCAGATATGGGCGTCTTCATCGCAATGCTGGCAACGGCCGTTCTCGCCCAGAGGCTGTCGGCAGATCGTGCAATTGGCCGATTCTTCGCTCATTCGCATACCATGCGGGTCACGAGCGTTGATCTCCCGCTCCCGTTTCGTCTATCTACTTGATATCACGCGAGTGGCATGCGGGAACATACGCGCAAAGAAAAAGAGAGAGGATGTTTCCTCTCTCGATTCGGGATTCCATTGAACCAGCCTGCGGACTGCCTTGAAAACTTTATCAATACAGGTGGAAATTGACTTCCACGTTGATCTGCACCGCTACCGGCGAGCCATCTTTCATCGCCGGCTGGAATTTCCAAAGGCGCACGGCTTCGATTGCCTTTTGGTCGAGTCCCATGCCCAGGCTGCGGGCCACTTTCACATCGCGCGGCTTGCCGTTGGCATCGACAATCAGCCACAGCACTACGGTTCCCTGGTATTTTGCCTTCCGGGCTTCTTCGCTGTAATCGGGGCTTGGATTTTCCAGAACTCGCGGCGCGCTCACGCCTCCGCCCACGCGGAAGACTCCGCCGCCAATTCCGCCGCCACGGCCTGGGCCTACACCCGGCCCGGTTCCGCTGCCGATTCCGCCCCCGCTCCCAGAGCCGATTCCTCCGCCCAATCCGGTGCCGTTCGATGCCGGTCCGGCCGGTAGCGCCGACTTAGGATCGCCGAAGTTCAACGACGCCGTGGTGGGCAGTTTGACCTGTGGGGGAACCACGACAGTAGGCATTACCGCCAGCTTAGGATTGTCGTTTCGAATCACCATCGCCGGAGGGGTGATCTGCTGCATGGAAAGCTTGGGGAGTTTGCCTTTGGGAGCCACCATTTTGTCATGGTCGCCGCCTCCTCCTCCGCCGCCGATCTGATCATGTGGTTTTTGTGAGAGCGGCATGTATTCACTGACGTCGGGCGCCACCAGAGTGATCTGCTGCGATGGCTTGGTAACCACCCTGGCACCGGCAATCGAGAGCATGATCAGTCCCGCGACAGCGGCGGCGTGAACCACCAGCGAGACGCCGGCGCTCTTCTTTTTGTAGTTGTACTCGCCCCAGATGTCCGCGACCTTGATGGGGCGGGATGTGAGCTGCAGGGGAGGAAGCGTTTTCGGAAACAACTTGTCCCGAACACTCGTGAACAGCGATTGCCAGAGCGGGGGATTGAGATCCTCCCGCAGTAACAAATTGAGTTCCGGCTCATCTTTCTTCACTTCTGGTAGCACTGCATCTTGATTCGGCATGATTGACCCAGCCCTCACCCGGGGCTTGTGGTTGTGTGTACTGCAGCTCTAATCCCTACGCCGCCGCTATGCTTGGGACTCCCCCACGGAATCCATTTGCACCGGTCTGCGCCCATCTGCGGCTCTGCCATCCCTGAACCGCTTTCGCTCACTTCATTGAGATAAGCCCTTCGTCAGCCAAGTTGCATGCGGCAGCCCATTAACTTCGCTTCCAATCTTCCGGGCGTTTTGCAGGCAGCTCAGCCCCAAGCTAAGCTCACAGGTGCTCATAAGATGTGTTTAGGCTTTGTAAGGATGACTTGTTTCTTTTCTTCGCGAATTTTGGTTTCCGCGAACCTTAACCATAGTATAAGCCGCGGTACGCCGGAGAATAGAAGTCCCACACTCTCTGGCCCTATACATCTCTCGGCTTATAATAAGAGATTCCAGCACTTTGTAGATGCGGATTACACCGTAGCTGACCTAATTATTGATCGGAGACATAGACCCGAGTGGACCTTAAGGCAACCGTCAATCTGCCCACAACCGATTTTCCCATGAAGGCGAACCTGCCGCAGAACGAGCCCAAGATGCTTGAATTCTGGCAGAAGATCCGCGTCTACGACCTGGTTAGAAAATCGCGTCAGGGCGCGCCCTCCTACGTCTTGCATGATGGACCACCCTACGCCAATGGCGCTCTTCATCTCGGTCACGCCCTCAACAAGTGCCTCAAGGATTTCATCGTCAAGTCTCGCACTATGGCCGGATTCGATTCACCCTACGTCCCGGGCTGGGATTGCCACGGCCTGCCGATCGAAATCAAAGTAGATGAGGCTCTCGGCCGCAAAAAGCTGGAGATGGACCCGCTTGAGGTCCGCCACGCCTGCCGTAAGTACGCTGAGAAGTACCTGCAGATCCAGAGTGATCAGTTTCAGCGCATTGGAGTCTTCGGCGACTTTGAGCACCCGTACTCCACCATGACCAAGGGGTACGAGGCGAAAGTCATTGAGAATTTCTACGCCTTCTTCGAGAAAGGTCTCGTCTACAAGGGGCTCAAGCCGGTCTACTGGTGCATCCATTGCCGCACCGCCCTGGCGGAAGCCGAGGTCGAGTACGCCGACCATACCAGTCCCAGCGTGTATGTGAAGTACGCGCTGAAGGGCGCCCCTGCGGCGATTGCGCCGGAACTTGCAGCCTACGCAGGTAAGGTTAGCACCATCATCTGGACCACCACGCCGTGGACCTTGCCGGCATCGATGGCCGTGGCCTTCCACCCGCGAGCGGAGTACCAGGCCATCCTCGACAATGCGACCGGGCAGGTTTACATCATGGCCGCCGAGCTCGCCCCCGCAGTCATGGTCAAACTTGGAATCGGCAAGGAAGCCGCGCATACCGTTCTGGCAACCTTCCCTGGCGCGCAACTGGAGCGGGCAAACTTCGCCCATCCATTCCTCGAGCGCGACATTCTCGGCGTGCTCGCTGACTACGTCACCATGGATCAGGGAACTGGCGCGGTTCACACCGCTCCCGCCCACGGCGCCGATGACTTCTACACCGGGGTCAAGTACGGCCTCGATCCCACCACCCGGGTCGACGCTGGCGGTCACATCTGCGAAGGGCTCCCTGAGTATGACGGCAAGAAGGTGTTCGCCGCCAACGAACCGATTGTGGAGTTGCTCAAGGCTCGCGGCGTTCTGCTGGGACGCGACGACATTGAGCACTCCTATCCGCATTGCTGGCGCTGTCACAAGCCGGTCATCTTCCGCGCCACCGAGCAGTGGTTCATCTCGATGGAAGGCGTGATCAACGAAGGTACCCTGCGCACCGAAGCTCTCAAGGCGATTGCCGGCGTCCGCTGGGACCCGGCCTGGGGCGAAGAACGCATCTCGAACATGGTTGCCACACGTCCGGATTGGTGCATTTCCCGCCAGCGCATCTGGGGTGTTCCGATCGCGGTCTTCTTCTGCGAAGGTTGCGGCAAACTGCTGGAAGATAAGGCCACTAACCGGGCGGTCATCCACCTCTTTGAGCGTGAGGGCTCCGACGCCTGGTATGCGCGTCCCGCCTCTGAAATCGTCCCTTCCGGAACCCGGTGCGCGCACTGCGGCGAAACCGCATTCCGTAAGGAGATGGACATCATCGACGTGTGGTTTGAGTCGGGCTCCTCGCAGGCGTCCGTCCTGCCCCGGATCTTTGGTAAATGGAGGCCCGCCGATTTGTACCTGGAGGGCGGCGATCAGTATCGCGGCTGGTTCCACTCTTCCCTGCTCTGCTCCATTGGACTCAACGGCGAGGCTCCTTACAAGGCCGTCGCCACCAATGGCTGGACTCTCGACGAGAATGGTCGCGCAATGTCTAAGTCCTTGGGCAACACGGTCGATCCAGTCGATATTGCCAAACGCATGGGCGGCGAAATCGTGCGCTTCTGGGTCGCCTCGGTGGATTTCCGCGAGGATGTGCGCGCCAGCGAGAATCTCATGGCTCGGGTGGCGGAGAACTATCGCAAGATCCGCAACACCTTCCGCTACATCCTAGGAAATTTGCACGGCTTTTTGCCCTCGCAGGACCTGGTTGCATTTGAGCAGATGGAACCCATCGACCAGTACATGCTCATGCGTACGGCCGATCTTGTTTCCGAGATTTGCGCCTGGTATGACCAGATGCTCTTTCATCGCATCTACCAGCGCCTGAATGAATTCTTCGCCGTCGATCTGAGCGCGCAGTACTTTGACGTTTTGAAGGATCGCCTCTATACGTTTCCGCGCTCCTCGCGCGAACGCCAGTCCGCGCAGACCGCACTCTGGCGTATCGGTGAGGCTCTTCTCCGCCTGATCGCTCCTATCCTCAGCTTCACCGCCGACGAGGCCTGGCAGTTTATGCCGAAAATGCTCTCGCGTCCGGAGAGCGTGCACCTGGCGCTGCTTCCCAACTCCAACGACGTGACCGGCGAGATTCGTGACCGCGAGCAGGCGGCGCAAGTACGCTCCGATTGGGACTATCTGTTCACTATTCGCGAACTGGCGCTGAGAAAGCTGGAGGAGCTGCGCAACGACAAGATCATCAAAGCCAATCTTGAAGCCCGCGTCACGATCACGGCCTCTGGCGAGGACTACAAGCGGCTCGCGCTGTATGCCGACAAGCTTCCGGGATTATTCGTGGTCTCGCAGGTGGAGTTGAAGCAGGGCGCGCCCAAGTCCGAAATCGCTTTCGAGGTAGGCAAAGCCGAGGGCGTAAAGTGCGAGCGTTGCTGGAACTTCTCCACTCATGTCGGCGAAGACGCGACCTTCCCCACAGTCTGCGAGCGTTGCAGTGCGAATCTCGCGATCATCACCGGCGAACAGGCCGGGGGCACCATCGCATAATGTCGCGGACAGCCCTGCGCTTTTTCTACCTGACGGTGTCGGCGGTCGTGATTGTTCTCGACCGCCTCACCAAGCTCTACGTCGACCATCATGTCGCGTTGAACTTCGGTAATGTGCCGGTGATTCCGAATTTCTTCTCCATCTCCCACGTGGAGAATACCGGTGCGGCGTTCAGCCTCTTTGCCGAGTGGCCGCAACGGGTGCGCGTTCCTTTGCTGGTCGGCTTCTCCACGGCGGCGATGATCGTGGTCTGCTACCTGCTCTGGAAATCCGCTACAAAGTTCACCTGGACCGGGCTGGCTCTCGCGTTCATCCTCGGCGGAGCCGTCGGCAATCTCTACGACCGACTTCTCTTTGGCCGGGTCACCGACTTCCTCCATTTCTACATCGGCACCCACATGTGGCCGGACTTTAACCTCGCCGATAGTGCTATCGTCTGCGGAGCCATGTTGCTATGCGTTGAGCTGATCTTCGGTAAAAAGCCCCAGGAGTGAAGCAGGGTTGGGTATGCTGGAGATTGGCTTGCGTTCCTTATTGCCTCAGAGCGCGGCCACTCGCCGTTGTACCAGCAGAAAATACAGAGCCACCAGAATCAAGAGAAATCCGTTCGCCGCCAGGACTACGGGCGCACTGAAAATGGGAACAAACCACCCTGTCAGCAAGTTTCCCATGGGCATGCCGCCGCGGAATGCGCAGTTGTACACACTCATCACACGTCCGCGCATTTCGTTGGTGGTAATCAACTGCACCAGTGAACTCACGGTCGCAAAGACACCCATCATCGAAGCCCCCACGAGCGCCAGCATGGCATAGCTCAGGGGCAATGACCGCGACAGGGAAAACCCTGCGATTCCGGCTCCCAGGAGAATGAGCACATTGAGCGCAAAACGCCCCTTGTTCTGAATGTTGCCCCTTCCGGCGATGGTCAGCGAACCGCAGATCGAACCGAGTCCCATCAGCGACAGCAAACTTCCGTAAACTTCCGGACCACGATGGAAGATGTCTTTGACGAACACTGGAAGATAAGTTCGCATGGGCATACTCAACGCGGTCATGCAGAACGCCAAGACGATCAGTGCCTCCATGGAGTTCTGCTTGCGAACGAAGCGGATGCCCTGCTTCAGGCTGCCGAACATCGATTCGGTAGTCGTCTCCGGCAGAAATCGCGCGGAGATGATGGAGAGCGAGATGACCGGCGCGAGGAAAGAAAGCGCATTCAGCCCGAAGCACCACTTCTCGCCAAATTTTGCCAGCGCCACGCCCGCGAGCGCCGGACCAACGGTTACCGCCAAGTTGAACTGAATTGAATTCAGCGCGATGGCGTTGGGCATGTCCTCGCGCTTGACCAGCGTAGGGATCAGCGCCTGGTAGGCCGGTCCGCCAAAGGCCTGGGCTAAGCCGGAGACAAACGAGAGACAGAGAATTGGCCACACATGGGTCAGTCCGGACGCCACCAGCACAGTGAGCAGCGCGGCGTCGACCATCTGCACGTACTGGGAGACGAGGAGAATCTTGCGCCGCTCCATGCGGTCGGCGACCACCCCGCCGATCAGGGAGAAGAGAAAGATGGGAATGCCGCCGAGAAACTGATCGAGCGCCAGCAGGAACGCCGAATGGCTCAGCCGGTAGATGAGCCAGCCTTGCGCCACAATCTGCATCCAGGTGCCAATGCTGGAGGTGCAGGCACCGAACCACATCAGGCGGAAATCGCGATATTGAAACGCCTTAAATACCCGGCGTAATGTTCTCTCCATGGGCTTCGCGGAACTCCGTCATCCAGAGTCTATCTTCGCACGGGCACACGTTTCTCAGGAGAGCCAGTTCATCCCGGCGATTGCTTGGCCGTCTGGTTTACGGCTGCGGATACAGTCGCTGATATACCTTCGCGTTGCGCACGATCGCCTGCACGTATTCCCTGGTTTCGGTGAACGGAATCGATTCCACAAACTCCGGAACGTCGCGATAGTGGCCGCTGTGTAGCCAGTCGTCAACGCGGTTCGAGCCTGCATTGTAGGCGGCCAATGCGTACTCCACCTGCCCGTTGTATTGCGTCACCATCTCCCGGAAGTAGTGCGTGCCTAGCTGGATGTTGACGGTTGGCTCCAGCAGCGACGCGATGGAAAAATGCCTGATGTGCGCAGCCCTGGCTTCACCTTTGCCCACCTGGGGAAGCAGTTGCATCAAGCCGTAGGCGTTGGCGTGCGAGACTGCGCCGGGATTAAACTCACTCTCCTGCCGGATGAGCGAAGCCACCAGGTATGGGTTCAGCGAGTTCGCCATCGCCTCCCGCTGCAGATCCGTCCAGTAGGGACGAGGAAATAATATCTCCCAGTAGGGACGCGGCAGCGCTCCCAGATCCACCGAGTAATATCCCGGTAGCGCCTTCTTTAGAAACTGAATCGCGCGCTGATTCTGTCCGCTCTCCTCGTAGATGCGCGCAATCTGCAGCGTGGCCCACCGCGCACCCTGTCCGCCCTGCTCGGCCTGGAGTTCGCGAATCGCAAACTCATTCAGTCCGGCATTGAGCAGCAACCGGCTCTTCTCGGCACGCAACTGATCCGGCGGGGGTTCCAGCTCCAGGGCTTCCGGTCCCGGCGTCTTCAGCTCCGGAATCTGCGCCAGAATCGCATCCTGGGTGAGTGCAACATTGACGGCCCACGCCGGTAACTGTGCCAACCGCTCGCGTCCCAAGTATCCGTAGTAGTAGTTGTGGAAGCGGTCACCCAGCTTCGTATACCAAGCCCGGGCCATGGCGTAATCGTGCTCGTCTTCCGCGATGCGCGCCCGCCAGTACAGAGCGGCTGGAACCTCGGAGCGATCCGGATACCACATCACCTGATTTTCGAAATCTTTCTTAGCGTTCTCCGTCCGTCCTTGCCGGTAGGTCAGCCAGGCAGCCTTCCAATTCGCGTAGCTGGCGCGAGGACTTGTCTGAAAGCGCTGCTGGATCTCGCGAAACATGTCGATCGCGCGGTCGTAATTCTTCTCCAGCAGGTACATGTTTGCTGCCGAGAGCAGTGCCTGCTCGAACCACGGGCTCGCGGGCGACTCTTGCCGGATGCGCTCCAGATTCTGCACCACTGCGCTCTCGTTGTTTTCGTTGCGCGCGATTTCTCCCAGAAGGTACAGCCGCTGCGCATTGGCCTCGCCCGAGGCTTGCACCTGGTCTAGCAGCGCGCGCCCTTCCGCAGCGTCACTGGTATGCCGCAACGCCGCCGCCAGCGCCACCTCGATCTCACTCAATTCGCTTGCCGGGGCCGTGCTCTGGAGCTGACGGTATTCCCGCGCCGCTTCGGCCCAACGTCCTGCCTTTGCCAGCAAATCGGCCCTGGTTTTTTCGTCTTTATAGCTGCCTTCGAGAGCCGAGCCGTTTGCCGTCAACTGGGTAGCCGCTTCCACCGCCTCCGCGCTGGCCGGCATGGTGAAGTACAGGTGCCGCAGGATCTCCATTCCCTTCTCGGGATGGTCCGTATGCAGATAACATTTGCCGAGCGCCAACTCCACCGAGGCCTTCACCGGCTGCCGGTGCGCCTCCAGGTACGCAATCGCCTCATGTTTGTCGCTCTGGGCGATTAAAGCCGTACCGTAGATGTCCACTACATCTTTCTGGAAAATCGATTCCGGCGTCTCGACATCGAAGTTGCGCAGCAGTTCCACAACCTTGGAGCTATTTCCCTCAGCTCCGTAGGAGATCGCCTCCAGATAACGAACGTAGTCATACAACTCGCCGATATGGGGTTTCGCCTTTTCCAGGGCGGCAATTGCCTGCGGATATTGCTGATCCAGAACGCGGGAGTAGCCCACGGCCAGCCACGCCAGCGCGCCCGCATCGCCCGCCGCATGACGGCGGGCGTAATCCTCCACTCCGGCATAGGCGGCGGGAGTGCGGTTCTCTACCAGTTGCCGCGCCATCACCTTCAGGTCGACCGAGCTCACGAAGGCGCGAGCCATGCGACGCACCTTTGCCGGAGCAGCTCTCTTGGCGGCAGCGGTGCGAGCGGCAACCTTCTTGTTTCTTCGCCTTTGAGGGGAACTCTTCTGCGCGGCGCTGGACTTATGGGCACGCGTCTTATGGGCTGGCGATTGAGTCTTGTCCGGGTCCGGATGAGCAGTGGCCAAGGTTGTAAACGTCAGAAGGAGGAGCGCGATGGTTCGAAACTTTGTGAGCATGACAACCACTTACAGTTTAACCCGGAAAACCCGTTCCCATCACCACGGGGTTGTTATCTGCAAGGATTCTGATTAACTCCTGAGTAAAGTAATCGACGTCCCTGACGCTATCGCCGTAGCGCTTCTGGTACGCTCCGCGGCTCTTCTCTATGTCCTCACGCAAGCGGTTATAGAGATTGCCTCGCGCGCGTCCTTCCGTCACCTTGGTGTGGTTATAGAGCTTGATCTCTTCCACCAGCAGCTTGGCAAAACGCCGGGCCTTCTCGTGCATCTCGTCCAGCGCTGGGAGTGTGGGTTGCGATGGCGCGGACTGTGTACTCGCCGTCGGCGTCGGCGTACTGGATGCCGGCGTAGCCTCCTCCTGAACCGGCTGATAGCAGGGCGGGAGATGAACGGGCTTTGGTGCTTCTGCTGCCGGATGCTGTACCACCGCTTGGGCTTGGCGCGGCGGCTCGGACGCGGACTGCGGCGATGCTTTGCGATATGCCTGCAAATCTAAAACCAGTTGCGCAACCTGCACCAGCACTTCCAGTCCAGCCAGATCGTCACTTTGCTGGGAGACAGCGATCAGCAGGGCAGCCACACGTTGCTTCAACAGCACCGGAACCAGCAGAATCCGCGCCGCGCTCTCCAGCCCCAGCTTGGAGGTGAAGACCGGATCGAGTTCGGAAACCTGGGCAGCCGCCGCCAAACCAGAACTGATCACCTTCGCCGTCACTCCCCTCGCGCAGTCCAAACTGGCCCGCTTGAAGTTGTCCAGAGTAGTGAGGCCATGACAACTCCAACCGGTTGCCTGCGCTCCGTGCACCACTAACAGTCCGCAACCGGGAGCGAGCGCCGAAGTTGCCGCCAACAATGCTTCCAGGGTTTCGGTCTGCGTCCTGGAGCCGGCGATTAGCGTGGCTCCGTCGCGCAACTCCTTGGTGCGCTCGCGCTGCGGAGTTTGCAATCCGAGCGCGGCTCCCATCTTGCGGGCGATATTGCCGGCGAGCTCCTGCGAGTTCTCCTGCAGTGCTTCACAAAAGGCTTTGGTGGCAATCTCGCGAATTAAGTCTTCGTTTTGCATGGCTCTGTCCGGCGCCGCTCCCCGTGGGATTGCCGCATGAGTGGGCTGCTCGGATTATGGTTGCCACTAAGCACCGTGTCAATGTCCGCGAACCCAAATTGAGCATAGTCTCCGATATGTCATCCATTCTTATCATTCAGTTTTTGTCATCTGCGCCTTCACCCGATACAATGTGGCACGGGATATTCATCGCGTAATTTTAGTCACGCAAATTCTGAATCGACGGACTAATGGAAGCCATCGAAAACAAAGTAGGAGAGCCACCGAGCGAAGAAAGCATCCTGGTCGAGGCGGCACGCTCCGGCGATATCGGCGCTTTCGAATCGCTGGTGCGGCGTTACGATCGGAACGTCTTCCGCATCGCGCAGCACATTACGCAGAATCGCGAGGATGCCGAGGACGTGGTTCAGGATGCGTTTCTCAAAGCGTATCAGAACCTCGGGCAATTCCAGGGGCAATCCAAGTTTTATACCTGGCTGGTTCGGATCGCTGTAAATGAAGCACTGATGCGGCTGCGGCGAAGGCGTCCGGAGCGCACAGTCTCGATCGACGAAGATGTGAAAACGGAAGAGGATTCCATGCCCCGCGAGATCGCGGACTGGACTCCCAATCCGGAACAGTTGTATACGCAGTCGGAGTTGAAGGATATCCTTGGGAAAACCATTCAGGGGTTGCCTCCAAGTTTCCGAACGGTGTTTGTGTTGCGCGATGTCGAGGGGCTTTCGACCGAAGAGACCGCAGCGGCATTGGAGTTGAGTGTTCCGGCAGTGAAATCAAGGTTGCTGCGGGCACGTTTGCAGTTACGCGAGCGTCTTAATAAGTACTTCAAGCGACGCGATGGAGACACACGACCGTGAAATGCTCTGATTTCTTAAAAGAGCTCACCGATTACCTGGACGACACCATGGACTCGCAGACCAAGGCCGAGCTAGAAGAGCATTTGCAGTGGTGTCATAACTGCTACGTCGTTTGCAATACCACCAAGAGCACGATTGAAATTTACCGAGGCTCTAAACTCTACGAACTGCCCGATGAACTTCGCAGCCGCATCCATTCTGCCATCATTGCAAAATGCCAATGCCACAAGAACGGCAAGGAAAGCGCTGCCCCCGAGCAAGTTCCATTGGGTCAGGAAAAACCTTCCAAATAGCTGGAGCGCCAGGCTCGAACCTTATATTTGATCGGCAATGATGCAACCAGAAAAGGCCCAGCGACTGGGCCTTTTTACAGGTTTGGTTCAGTGCCTCTTCGAGTGCTTTTTTTCCGGCTTGGCAGGGTGTTGCCCATGCATCTTTTTGGGCGGCGCTGGCTTTGCCTGTTTCTTGCTTGCGGCAGCCTTCACACCGGGCTTAGAAGGTTTAGGTTTGGGAGACAGAGATTTTGAGGACGCAGGTGCTTTGGCCGCCGGCGCTCGTTTGGAAGTGGTCTTCACGACGGTTTTAGGCTTTGAGATCGCCTTCACCGCCGTCTTCGCTGTCCCCGTCACAGGTTGATGCGGGCTGGGCTTTTTCGCGTCCACCGAGACGGATACTTTAGCGGACGCCTTATGGGAGGCAAGCTTCTTTTGCGGCACAGCCTTGTCTTTCACCGCCACTTCGGCGGGGCTGCTTGCGGTCACCTCTGCGGCGACTTCAAGAGCTACGGCGGCTGAACTCCGGACTGCAGCTTTAGTGGCTGGCGCGTTAGCCTTCTTGGAGGCCGCCCGTCCACGGCGTACCGGGGTGGGCGGAGGTGGTGGCGGAGGCGGCTCAAACGGGGCAAGAAATTTCATAATCTCGGCTTCCGTATGCAGCTTTCCGTCCAATAGCAGCAGAAAAGCTTCCTGGCAAATCCTGGAATATTCCGGAAGCTGAGGTGTGATACGCAGCTCGGCCATTTGAGTAAGCGGCAGCTTTTCCTGGAGTTGTCGCCATTCTCCAAAGAACTTCTTTATCTTTTCATCGACTGTCTTATTGTGTCCAGTAACGTTCAGATAGAGTAACGCCTCTGGTTTCGCGGAGGACAAAATCTTCCATGCTCCAGAGTCCAGTGCACCCTCTTTGGACAGAAGTTTCTTGGAAAGTTCCTTGGCGTCGCTGTCGAGGCGCGACCACGCCGCTACAAACTCGCGATGCGGGATCAGTCGTTGAATCGCCGCGACCTCGGACTCACCCAGTTTCATGGTCAGAAAGTGCATGACCGCTGGTGCGGCATCGACACTGATATTGAACTCTGCCATCGTGGCGCGGGTTTTCAGCAGCACGGTCAATTCAGGAATATCGGCTTTGGCTACCGTCCATTTCAGACAGAGGACTTTCAGCCAGCCTTCACTCTCCAGGGCCTGCATCACCGCAATCGGATTTTCTTCGTGGGCGATCTGCTCAATTTCATATCCGATCGCGGGTTTGGAGACGAAGCTAATGTAATCCCCCTCCCGAGCGGAGTCATAGCGGGAGCGGGTACGCTCCTCCAGAATCCAACCGAAACGCGCCGCGAAACGGGTAGCGCGAATCAATCGCGAAGGATCTTCCAGAAACGCGTAGCTGTGCAGAATCCGAATCAACTTGGCTTCGATGTCAGCCGCGCCATTGAAAGGGTCGAGCAGCAGACCGCGAGAGCCCTCGTTCAACGAGAGTGCCATCGCATTGAAAGTAAAGTCGCGGCGGCGGAGATCCTCGGTAATAGTTCCGGGCGTCACCAGAGGCGGTTTGCCGGGTTGGCCGAAAACTTCGGTACGAGCCATGCTAATCTCGGCTCGCGTGCCGTGCACAATGGCATGGATTACGTAGAAGGCCGGATCGACCATGTCTACGATTCCGCCTGCTTCTTCAATGTCGCGCTGCAACTCTAAGGGGTTACCCTGAACGGTAAAATCCAAGTCACGGATAGGAAATCCGGTCAGAATGTCGCGGATTGCCCCCCCGGTCAAGTAGATGTTCATGCCGTGGGACCGGGCAATTTGCTGGACCAGATTTATCGCCCGTATCTGCTCGGGCAATAACCGGCTCTCCATCGTATAAATGTAATCGGCCATTGGGTTTAGGCAATACAATCAATCAGTTAAGCGCTAATTGCTAGACCATACTTGAAGTAATATCCATCCTAGCGCTCAGACCATCCGGCAATAACTCTTTTGCGGATAGCTACTTACAGCGAAGTGTCGCATTTCCGCTACAAACTCCAGACAATATCACAGACTAGATGCACTTGGCTACTCTGAAGCCGGAAAGCTATTAGTGTGATGGAGAATACCGGAGCTGGCGGAAGCACCGGTAACAGATCAACTACTCCGGCTATATTTTGTATAGGTCCCAGGCCGGGAGGGTGCGACAATCAGTAAACGCTCCAGGTTGTGGCCGTCGGAGCAAACCACGAGTAATTGGATGGTATGGCGTCTACACACAAAAAAGTGATCGTCCGCAAGATGGATCGCGACAGTGTACAAGGCTACGTTGCGGCGGATTTCCTTGCGGGCAACAAAGTGGAGCTGCTGAATACCTCCGGGAACGTCGTCCTGATCGACCTCGGAGAGATCAAGGGCGTGTACTTTGTAAGAGATTTTGCGGACTCTAATTCCTTGCAGCGAAAGACGTTTACGACGCGGCCGCGAGTGGAGGGGCTGTGGGTCCGACTGCGCTTTCGCGACGGTGAGATGCTGGAAGGACTCATGCCCAATGACCTCACCCATGTGGGTATCGAAGGCTTCTTTCTGAACCCTCCCGACACCCGGGGCAATGTCCAGCGAATCTTTGTGCCGCGTTCGGCCCTATCGGAGTTGACGGTGCTTGCGGTGATCGGCTCAGCGGCCAAGCGCCGTAAGCAGGCCGACGCGCAACATCAAACCCCTCTGTTATTTACGGAGATTCCCAGCGAGTAGCTGTATTTTCTACTTTCCTGGCGCAACATCCTTGGCACAAATTCTTCTACAGCTTCCTCTGGCGTCTAAGGTATTGCTCCTGTAGGCTAATCCCCAGCATGAAACTTTCTGAAATTGCCCAGCTTCTGGGTGCATCCCTGCAGAATGCTTCGCCGGAGACCGAAGTCACCGGCGTGGCGGGTATTGAAGAAGCCGGTCCGCAGCAGATCACATTCATTTCCAATCCTAAATATGCCGGCAAGGCAAAATCCACCCGCGCCGCGGCGATTCTGGTAACTCCGGACTTCCCTGCCGAAGACCGTCCGGTGCTACGCCACGCCAATCCCTATCTGGCATTTGCGCGCACCTTGGAGCTTTTCTACCAGCCTCCAAAATATGAGACCGGTATTCATCCAACCGCGGTGATTGATTCAACGGCTAAGATCGGGACTGGCGCGCACATCGGACCTTACGTTGTGATCGACGCTGGCGCGACGCTTGGTGACGACGTCGTGCTGCTGGCCCATGTCGTGATCTATCGGGGAGCGAAGATTGGGCACAGGTTTTTCGCTCACTCGCACGCCCAAGTCCGTGAGTATTGCGAGCTGGGAGATGACGTGACGCTCCAGAACGGGGTTGTGATCGGAGCAGACGGTTTTGGTTTTGCCCGGGATGGCGCGAAGGGATGGCATAAGATCGTGCAGTCCGGGGTCACCCGGTTGGCAGACCGGGTGGAAGTGCAGGCAAACGCCTGCGTAGACCGCGCCAGCATCGGCGAAACCGTGATTGGAGCAGATACCAAGATCGACAATCTGGTGCAGGTAGGCCACGGCTGCCAGGTGGGGGAGCACACGATGTTGTGCTCGCAAGTGGGCCTAGGCGGATCGTCGCACGTGGGCAACAACGTAATTCTCGCAGGACAGGTCGGGGTGGCCGGACATCTGACCATCGGCGACGGTGCTATCGCCACGGCCCAGACCGGCATTCCTGGGGATGTTGCGGCTGGCGCTACGGTTAGCGGCTATCCGGCGATTGAAAACCGGCAGTGGTTGCGCGCTGTGGCCGTCTTCAACAAGCTGCCGGAGCTGGCCAAAGCGATCCGGAGACTGCATCGTGGTTCGGAATAGCAGATTTACTTGGTCAGGCTTTCATTTTTCTTGCATCCCATAAAAGAAGCGGAGATAGCGGATGGACGAGGGTAAGCCGTTCGAGGTGGTGGAAGGCGGCAAGTTCGACGAGCAGAGGCCAATCTCTGTGTTGCTGCTGGATGACCGCGAAGAGAACTTGCTGGTACGCTCGACCATTTTGCGCCAGAAGGGCTACCACATCGTAACCGCCGCCTCTATTGAAGAGGCAGAGACCAAGCTGAACGACATTGATATTGCGGTGCTGGATTACCACCTGGGCGCGGGAAAGTTTGGCACCGAGGTAGCGCAAACCTTGCGAGTGAAGCGCCCCGAGGTGCCGATCATCATTCTGTCGGCGACCCTGGAACGTAAGTTCGGCGGTATCGCGGATATGCATCTGCTAAAAGGCAGCAGCTCCGTCGATGATCTGGTGCAGGCATTACGCAGCTTTGAGGCGAAGCGGCGTGGAAAGCCCATCGTGGTCGATTCGCGCGACTTCTACTACTCGCGAATTACCATGGCAATGGGCGATGACATGGTGATCGAAATCCTGGATCGCGATGGCAACTGGCAGCATGTGAATGACTATTTCGCAGCTCTCAGCCACCAGCGCCGGGCATGGTATGCAGGCCGCAACCTCTTCGATCACTATCCCGAAATGCGCGATGAATGGCATGAGATTATCCGCACCGTCGCCGATACCCGGGAGACCTACATCGACCGTCGCAACCACCGCGCCATGCCTCATCTGCCGGCGGAGTCGCAGTACTGGCAGTGGAATGTGCTGGTTTTCCCCATCAAACTGCACGACGGCCGGGACGGCGTTGTTCTGAGCGCCCGGCTCATCGAAAGAAAATAACGCTGGAAGTAACCTCCCGCGAGCCGCGCCGCGCTGCTGGTTCCAGAGTAGAATGGCAGGATGAAAACTGCTGGTCATGTGGTTCTCGCGGGCCTCTCTGCCGTAGTGCTGGCCGCCTCGGGATGCAACTACACCAAACCCATGATGTACATCGACATCACGAACCACTCCGGACACCCGATGGAGAATCTTGAGGTGAAGTATCCCACCGGAACCTTCGGCCTGCCCGAGCTTCGTAATGAGCAGACGCATCGGCGGATGGCGCCGGCCGGAACTCCCTGTGCATTCCGCATTACGTTCGAGGACCAGACCGGAAGGAAGTACGAGCAGGATTATGACCTCGGCGCAAAGTGCCCCACGGAAGCTGCCTTCGAGGTCGGCGACGGGATGAGCATCATCGTGAAGCGGGTTCGGCCGTAGGCGAATCGCGGTATGGCTCAGGCAATGCGCTGTGGATGGCAGCGCGAACCGCAGCCAGAAGATCCTGCTTGTGCGCGAACTGGTGGGGATCGATGGGCGCATGGAAGTGCACCACAACCTCTCCTGGATGAAGCGACATTGATCCCTTCGGCCACGCCTCGTAGCTGCCCACCACGGTGACGGGAACCACTGGAACCCCAGCTTCCAAGGCGAGATGGAAAGAGCCGTTTTTGAACGGCAGCAGCTTTCCGTCAGGCGAGCGGGTTCCCTCAGGAAATACCAGCATTGCCATTCCCGATTGCAGCACCCGAGCCGCCTCGCGCACACTCTTGAGCGCGGCTCTGCTGTCTGCGCGATTGATTGGCACAAAGTTGGCGGCGCGCATCGCCCGGCCAAAAAGCGGAATCTTAAACAGTTCCTGCTTGGTGATGATGGAAATGCGCCCGCCGAGAAGATAGGTAATGATCGGAGGGTCGAGGTTTGAGGCATGATTGGACATGAAGAGATAGGCGCGCCCTGCCTCCAACTTTTCACGTCCAACCGAACGCACGCGAACTCCTGCGAGATGGTATCCCACGTAGGAGGACCATACGGAAAGCCTCCAAAGCAGATCGACGCGCCCGGTGAGATACAGTACGGGGAACCCCACCACCGCCGCCACCATGGAACAGAGAATCCAGCACAAGGTGCAGAAGATGAGACGAATCACTGCGCTTCCCCTTCCAATTCACCGCATAGAAAGGCCGTGCGGCGGCTCCGAATCGCCGGCGAAACGGCGGGCAAATCCTCCAAGGAATATTCGTCCATCTTGCGAGTACTGAGCGGTAGATCGAGTTCCCGCAGGTCTCCGTTGGCCGAGCCGACCGTGAGGTGCACGCTCACTTTCGGATCGTGCTTTTGCAGTACACGATTAAAATCTCCGGAGACCGCTTTCCCGTCGGCCTCCAGAATTACATCACCCGGGAGCAGATGAAGGCGCGAGGCAGCCGAGGTGTCATCGACGCGAATGATTGTCGTGGGCTTTCCTTGGGCTCGGGAAGTGACAAGCCCCGCGTACACCTGCTCGCTCTGGCGATGTTCCAGAGTCAGTCCGACGTAGGCGAAAGACCGCTCGTAAGGAAGCTCTTCGGTTCCCGAAATATAGCGCGCGAAAAAATCTCGAAAATCATCTCCGGTGAGTACCTCAATCGCGAGGCGCACGCCCTCCGAATCATCGAAGTAAATTCCCTGCTGTCCGTAGCGCCGGTTCATATACTGAAAGAGATCGCGCAAGCAGCGGCGGCCATTGGTCACGCGGCGCATTTCCAGGTCGATAAGGAATCCGAGAACCTCGCCTTCGGAATAGTAGGAGACGCTGCGCTCCGGTCGACGATACGCCGGATACTGGTCGAACCATGTATCCAGGCTCGCCTCCTCGACCGACTGGGTGAGGCGGGCACTGCGCCCCTGCACTCCCCCGATCACGGAAGCAAGATGTGCGAGCATCTGCTTTTCATCAGAAAGGCCCGCCCGCATTTGAATGATGTCGGCGGCAGTATTGGTCACGCCTTCGCTGAACCAGAGGGCGCGCGAATACTGCTCGCGGGTGTAGTCAATCGGTTCGAGCGATTGCGGACGGATACGCTTGACGTTCCAGAGGTGGAAGAACTCATGCGCCGAAACTCCGGAAGCACTCAGCACATCCTGTTTCAACCGCTCCGGGCTCACGTCGATCGCGGTGGAATAGGCGTGCTCCATGCCTCCGCTGCCTGTACCATGCGCTGCCAGATATAAAAATGTGTACTCTTCGTACGGACGATCCTGCATCCAGTCCACAGCGGCGGCTGTGATCTTTCGCAACATGGCTTGCAATGCCTGCAGATCAACGTCGGGCGAATCCACGACCACATGATAGGTCGCGCCATCTTGCTCAAACGCAACTTCGTACAGCTTGCCGAAGATTACGGGCGTATCCGCCAGACGATCGTAAGTGGGCGCCGTCGCCGAAGCGTCCGCCATCTCCTCGGTGCTGCGCGCTCCGAAGATTCCGCCGTCGCGCATCTTCCATCCGCTGGGAGCGTCCAGTATGCGCACGGAGACCGGTGCGTTGCGTTGGTCCGGACGATAGACAAGAAGCTCCGCCCAGTTGAAAAATCCATGTTGCGGATCGAGGCCAGAGCCGAACGGCCCCGAGTCATTCGCCGTTACGTCGTAGCTGAATGTGACGCAAGGGTAATTGCCGGAGGTGGACATGCTCCAGGTAGTTTTGTCGATCTTGGTCGCGCGTGCATCCAGGGTATCGCAGCGGTCGCACAGCCACTCGGGTACGCCCTCGTATACTTTTACGCGGTTCACGTTGACCGCGAAGTCACGGATCTCATACAGCGCATTCCACACCGGAAGTTGGAACTCCTTTGCCGGTTGATGGGTTACCGCATCCACGTGCACAATGTGCTCCGCGGCGTGCTTGAGCGAGACGCCATAGGACACACCTTCAGCCGGACACCAGTGCGCAGATGGTTGTGCCGCCAATGTGCCAGCGAGAAGCATTACCCCCGGAATCAGTAGCCGACGATTAACTTTACGCATGCTCACCTTGGACAGAGTGGAGCGCGTCCGGAAGCTTCTCATAAATTCCGCCAAAGCCACCATTGGAAAGAATCGCGACCACGTCTCCCGATGTAAGTTTCGGGACGATGCTGCTGATGATTGCCGCGACGTCGGGGAGTTGCCGCGCCGCAACCCCGCGGGCGCTGAGTTCGGCGACCACGTTGTCCACATCCAGCCGCTCCTCCGGCTTGAGCGCGTCGGTGTTTTTGAAGAAGACACTGGCGATCACCACCTGATCCGCCAGCGCCAGGCTCTCCACCAATTCGTGCTGAAAGACATTCCGCCGAAGCGTATTGGAGCGCGGCTCCAGAATCGCCCACAGGCGCCGTCCGGCGTAGCGTTTGCGCAGCGCACCCAGGGTAGCGCGAATCGCCGTGGGATGATGGGCGAAGTCGTCGATGATGGTGATGCCGCCGATTTCGGCGCGCACTTCCAAGCGGCGCTTCACCGAGAGGAATTCCCGCAGCGCCTTCGCAATGGTCTCGGGCGGAATCCCGTAGGAGTAGGCCAGCGCGGCCGCAGCCGTGGCGTTGAGAACGTTGTATTCGCCCGCAAGATCGAATTCCAAATCCGCAAAATGCTGCCCCAGGTGAGAAACCGTCCAGCGCGTACTCGTGGCTCCGTACTGCACGTTCTCAATACGCCAGCAGGAATCGGGATGAAAGCCGTAGCGTTCCACGGGACAGAAGGCTCGCTCAACACACTCGGTGACGTTATCGTTGCCGTCCCAGGCAATAATTCGCCCACGGCGCGGCACCAGATTCACCAAGCGTTTGAAAGCAAACTTGACCGCGTCGAGATCGCGATAAATATCCGCATGGTCGAATTTAACCGAGGTGAGAATCACGGCATCCGGAAAGTAATGGAGAAATTTCGGCCCCTTGTCGAAGAACGCCGTGTCATACTCATCGCCTTCGATGATAAATTCCTTGCCCTCGGTGACGGCAAAGCTGGAGCCGAAATTTTCCGCAATCCCTCCCACCAGAAACGAAGGATTGCGTCCCGCAAACTCAAAGATCCACGCCACCATGCTGGTGGTCGTGGTCTTTCCGTGGGTTCCGGCAATCACCAGCGAGTTGTGTCCGCGAATGAATTCCTGATGCACCACCTCCGGCATCGAAATCATCGGTAGGCGCCGGTCGAGCAGGTACTCAAGCTCAGGATTGCCACGCGAGATGGCATTGCCGACCACCACCAGGTCCGGCGCAGGAATGAGATTCTGCTCGCTGAAGGGTTGCAAGACAGGGATGCCGAGCGAATCAAGAAAGGTGGACATCGGCGGATACGCCGCACTGTCCGAGCCGCGCACATCCAATCCTCGCAGCTTCAGCATCCCTGCCAGCGAGGCCATGGCGGTACCGCAGATTCCGATCAGATGAATACTACGAGCCTTTATCAAAGCGAACAATTCCTTATGGATTTGAAATCCGCAATTCAGTCTGAGCTTTTATCGGGGCTTCGATTAACGTCGAGGGCTCGACCCGCAGGCGCACGCCCGCCCCGGAACTGTGCAGCACGGCTGGAACCCCGAAAGGCAGTGTAATGTTTCCGGCCTCAACGTGCCCGGAGGGAAATCCGAAAACCATCGGAACGCTAAGCCCACCAAGAATGCGCCGGATCATTTGCGGCAACGTCTCCTCTGTATCAGATTCAGGAGAGCAGCCGAGCATTGCACCAAAGATCACTCCGCGAACTCCGCGGAACTTTCCTGCCAGCAGCAAGTGCATCAACATCCGGTCGATGCGAAACGGCTTTTCATTCACATCTTCCAGAAACAGAATCCGGCCCGCGGTTTCGATCTCCCATGGTGTTCCAAGCGAGGTCACCACAACCGAGAGACAGCCGCCGACGATCGAACCCCGCGCCTCTCCCGTACCGAGCGATTGCACATTCGAATCGGCTGCGAACCGGAGATCCAGCGCACATCCGCCGAGTGCGGCGCGAAATGAATCCTCGTCCGCACTGCCCTTGGCGAAGTCGCTCGCCACCATCGGACCGTGGAACGAGACGATCCCGGCCCGGTCGAGCGCGAGCAGTAGCGAGGTATTGTCGCTATATCCCACGAAAGCTTTAGGAGACGCTGCCAAGGCCTCGAAGTCGAGCAGTGGTAGCAGGTAATTCGAGCCGTAGCCGCCGCGCGCGCAGACAATCGCATCGACGTCGTCACGCCGCCACATCTCCATCAGAGCTGCCGCACGCGCAACGGGACTTCCCGCGAAATCCCCCTCGCGCTGCAACGCTACTGGCGAGCTCTCGACTTGCCACTTGCTCAGCGCGCGCAACCGGTCGCAGCCCGCCTCCAGCGCGGAACCTTCCACGCAACTGGCCGTGCAGACGACACCGACCGTGCCGCGCTCCCCCAGGGCTCGGGGACGCTTGCCGAACTGAAGCTCTGACTCCATGCACCGATGTTAAACGAAAACCGTTAGAGGAAGAATTCCCCGTTGCAGATAAGGCTTGCCGAACCTTCGAGCATCAATGAAGTGCCCGGCTTCCACTCGACTCGCTGGACGCCTCCCGGCGCAACCACGGTCAACTTCTCGCCGCATTGCCGCGTGGTGATGGCGGCAGCAGCCGAGGCCGAGGTCCCGGTTCCAGACGATTGCGTCTCGCCCGCGCCACGCTCATAAATCCGAATGATGATGTCAGGAGCCCGCTTAAACTGCACCCATTCGACGTTAATTCCTTCCGGAAACAAGTCCGTGCGGGACTGGATCAGTTGCGAGTCCTTCCGCCAGTTTGCCGGAAACTCCGTAACAAAGATGACAAAATGCGGATTGCCCATCGAAACCGGGACTCCGGTGTAACGAACGTGGTCCAGGTCGATTTCGAAGGGCTCGTCCACCACCGGCGTACCCATGTCGGTTAGAAAATCGTAGCGGTTTCCGCTGCGTCCAGTAAGCTGGCAGCGCTTCGACCCCGCGTCGGTTGCGATCAACAGATCTTCCGCCGCGCCGGAGGCCACCAGGTGCGCCGCAACACAGCGAGTGCCATTGCCGGAGAGTTCGGCGAAGGAGCCATCCGCATTGATCAGGTGAATGCGCGCCGCGTGGCCGCTCTCATCGCTCAACCACTCCACGCCGTCGGCGCCAACTCCGAAGTGGCGATCGCACAGCGCACGCGTCAGCGCGGGAGCGTAAACTCCCTGAAACTCCTTGCGAATGATAAGAAAGTCGTTGCCATAGGCGGTGGCCTTGACAAACGGAATGCGTGATATTTGAGACAATGCTTACTCCTGTTCGCTGGAACTGAAAGTGGTGATTTTGCGGGTATCGAACGCCGCGCGCAACTCTGTCAGCAACTCCCTGTGAGTCTCAGGACGCGCCTCCAATGTGAAATCGACGCGAGCCGTCTCCGGTTGAGCTGTAAGCCTCACCTCGATCACCTTGGCGCGCTTGTCGCGATGCGCACGATTCAAGACATTGTAGAGTTCAGCGGTGCCTGCCGCCTCCGCTTGGTACGCCACGGAAGATGGGCTCACGAAAACATGTTTCTCCAGTACGCCGAGAATCATAAGTCCGAAGAGCACAAGAATCGTCGCTAGCGCCGCCGGCAGCATTAATCCGGCTCCGGCACACATCCCAATCGCCGCCACAACAAAGATCGTGGCAGCCGTCGTTACGCCCTGTACGCCTGCGCGCGAGTGCAGAATCGAGCCCGCCCCGATGAACCCAATGCCCGCGATGATCTGGGCTGCTATCCGCGTCTGATCCTGTCCGCTGCCGGCCAGCAACGTGGAGAGCATGGTAAACATTGCCGCGCCGAAGCACATGAACATATTCGTCCGCAGTCCGGCCGGGCGATGCTTCATCTGGCGTTCCAGGCCGATCGCACCGCCCAGAGCCGCCGCCACAATCAGACGCTGCAGCACCATTGCTGCCGTGATGGCCGCCGAGGCCTGTAGAGTCCTGTCCAGAAATGGCAATGAATCGTGCATGTCGCTCCGCAACCAAACTCCCGCAGGATTGTAACATCGGGAACGCGCTGCAAAAGCAAAAGGCCACGGCAGTTAACCGTGGCCTTCCGGCTAAGCGTTCAAACTACTGACGAGGTCCGCGCGGACCGCGAGGAGTGCGCCGACGACGACGGCGAGGATCGCCCGCGCCAGCGCTAGCACCTGCACCCGCAGGGCGGACACTGTTGTGCGTGGGAGCCTCGTTCGGGGTGTCGTCACGATTGAAGTTCGGGTCCTCACCATCGTCGTCTCCCTCTTCGAAGCCGCCTTCAAAGGTTGCAGCTGCGCCTTCGATCGAGCGTTCCAGAGCAGGAGCCGGAGCGGAAGTAGGAGTTGCCTCGGTGGCCACCGGAACGGTGCCGCCCTGAGCCTCGATCTTCGCACGCTGCTCTTTCAGGATGGCCTTGCGCGACAACTTGATGCGGTTGCCTTCGACGGACAGAACCTTGACCAGGACCTGATCGCCTTCCTTCAACTCATCCTTTATGTCCTTGATGCGGTGCTCGGCAACTTCGCTGATGTGCAGCAGACCGTCGGTGCCGGGAATGATTTCGACGAACGCGCCGAACTCCGCCAGGCGGGTCACTGTACCCAGATACGTCCTGCCAATCTCTGGAACGGCCGTAATGTCGCCGATCATCTGTAGAGCTTTTTCAGCGGCTGCCGCGTCGCTGGAAGCAACCCGAACCTGTCCGTTGTCCTCGACGTCGATCTTCACGCCGGTGGCTTCCACGATGCCGCGGATGACTTTGCCGCCCGGTCCAATCAACTCGCGGATCTTGTCGGTCGGAATCATCACGGTGTAGAAGCGCGGAGCATGAGTGCTGACGTTTTCGCGGCCAGACGTGATCGATTCATCCATCTTGTCGAGGATGAAAATGCGTCCACGTTTAGCCTGCGCCAGAGCTTCCCGCATGATCTGCGGCGTGATGCCCATGATCTTGATGTCCATCTGCAGAGCGGTAATGCCTTCGCGGGTTCCGGCCACCTTGAAGTCCATGTCGCCGTAGTGATCTTCCGCGCCTGCAATGTCGGTCAGGATGGCGTAATCTTCGCCTTCCTTCACCAAGCCCATAGCAACTCCGGCAACCGGAGCGCGCAGAGGCACGCCCGCATCCATAAGACTGAGCGAACCGCCGCAGACCGTAGCCATCGACGAGGAACCGTTCGACTCCAGAATGTCACTCACCACACGCATCGCGTAGGGGAAGTCATCATCGCTCGGCAGCACCGCCAAAAGAGCGCGCTCGGCAAGTGCGCCATGCCCGATTTCGCGGCGTCCCGCACCACGCAGGAAGCCGACCTCTCCCACCGAGAACGGGGGAAAGTTGTAGTGCATCATGAAGCGCTTCTTGGTCTCGCCTTCGAAGCGCTCCAACCGCTGCATGTCATCGCTGGTGCCGAGCGTGGTGGTGACCAGAGCCTGGGTTTCACCGCGCGTGAATACCGCCGAACCGTGAGTGCGTGGCAGGACGCCGACTTCGCTCCAGATGGCGCGAATCTGATCGAAGGCGCGGCCATCGGGACGACGGTGATTCTTGGTGACTTCCTCGCGGAAAACCAGCTCGCGAAGCAGGTCGAAGTACTTTCCGGCCTTGGTCCGCTCTTCCGGTTTGTCCTCGGGGATCTCAGCCTTCACGCTGTCCTTCAGCGCCTTGATCTTCGAGTAGCTATCGATCTTGGTGTACTTTTCGGTGTTGACCGCATCGGCCAGCGCTTCGCCTACCTTGGCGCGCAGGGCACCAAGGAATTCCTGGTCGATCACCGGAGCTTCGAAGGCACGCTTCGACCGGCCGACCCTCTGGGCAAACTCACTGATGGCAGCGCAGATCTTCTTGATCTCGCCGTGGCCGAACTCGATGGCGTCCACCACGCGTTCTTCATCCACTTCGTTGGCGCCGGCTTCAATCATCACGATGCCTTCGGCGGTGCCGACAACCATGATGTTGATCTTGCTTTCGCGCTGCTCGCTGTAGGTGGGGTTGATGATGAATTCGTCGTTAACCAGACCGACGCGCACCGCGCCGATCGGACCGGCAAACGGGATATCGGAGATCGTAAGCGCAACCGACGCACCGTTGATTCCGGCAACATCGGGGTCATTCTCGGTATCTGCAGAAAGCACAAACGCAATGACCTGGGTCTCGGAGCGGAAGCCTTCGGGGAACAGCGGACGGATGGGACGGTCAATCTGACGGCTGGTCAGAATTTCGCGCTCGCTGGGCCGTCCTTCGCGCTTGATAAAGCCTCCGGGAATGCGGCCTCCGGCGTAGGTATATTCGCGATAGTCAACGGTCAGGGGAAAGAAGTCGATACCGACGCGGGGTTCGGCGTTGGCGCAGGCTGTGGCGAGAACCACGGTTTCGCCAATGCGAACAACCGCTGATCCGTGAGCCTGTTTCGCCCAGTGACCGGTCTCAAATGAAATGGTTTTACCGCCGGAGAGTGTAACGCTTGTTTCTTGTTTCATGAATTCCCTTTCGCCAGGGGGCGCGTCCACGATAGGAGCACTCCACCACAGCAAGCGCGAGCAGTACGCGACAAGCCGCAGTTAAGAATGCGAACAGGAACAGTTCCAGCCGCAACGAGTTTCGCTGGCACTCCCAAGCAGCATGGCCAATGCCGGCGCTGCGACAGTTTGGGAGTACGCTGACGCAGCCTTTGCAAAGCGGCGCCAGCGGAAAACACGGGAGACAGGCGCAACGCCTGCCTCCGGCGGAGGTTTACTTGCGGATACCCACCTTCAGAATTACAGCCTTGTAGCGCTCGGTGTCGTACTTCTTCAGATAATCGAGCAGGCTACGACGCCTGCTTACCATCATTAGAAGACCGCGACGCGAAGCGTGATCCTTCTTGTGCGTACGGAAGTGCTCGGTCAACTGGCCGATGCGCTCACTGAGAAGGGCAATCTGGACTTCAGGGCTGCCGGTGTCGGAGGTGTGGGTCTTGTACTTCTCGATGACTTGGGTTTTCTGCTCTCGTGCTAACACTGGGAACTGACGCGCTCCTGCTTCTACTGTTTTCGATGTTGTAACCACTTCAAACTATCACGTTTAGCAATCAAGTGCAAAGGCTGGTACAAGTTGCAGGGGCACAAACGCCTTGAAGCCCGATATCTTGTGCGTTATGCCTTACTCCTCCGCAACCTGTGCCTGCGCAGGTGCGGGACCATGGCGGCTGAATGATACCAGTACGCGCCTCTACTTCTGGTCCTGCGCCACCAACCTCAGAAACTCAGCGTGAACCCTTGGGTCCCCACTCAGTTCGGGATGGAAGGTTGCGGCCAGCAGCTTGCCTTGCCGGATGAGTACGGGATAGCCGTCACGCTCGGCCAGCACCTCGACCTCAGGGCCAACACGTTCGATGCGCGGCGCGCGAATGTACACCTGCTCCAGCGGGCCGCCTTCGAGTTTGCTCGCCCCCTCCAGAATCACCGAGTCGATCTGGCGGCCATAGGCATTGCGCCGCACCGTGATATCCAGTGCCCCGACGCCTTTTTGTGGGGGACTCTCCACCTCGCGCGCCAGCAGGATGCAGCCCGCGCAGGTCCCAAAAGTTGGTTTGGCGAGAACAAATTCCGAGAGTTTCTTGAAGCCTCTATCTCCAAGTAAATTCAGAAAGACAGACGATTCACCGCCCGGAATGATGAGGCCGTCAATTTCGTCGAGCTGCTCCATCTTGCGCACCAGCACCGGTTCCGCGCCGAGTTCAGCCAAGCGTCTGGCATGGGCATCAAAGTCGCCCTGTAGAGCGAGAATTCCTATCTTCATCTTCACTGTATTAATTTTAGATCAATTCTGAAGACTGCACGAGGAAGACACAAAAGAGGCGCACCCCGTGGGTTACGCCTAAAGTTGCGCCTCTGGTAATACCAGACAATTACCAGCCGCGGGTTTGCAGCAAATCAGCCTCGGCAATTCCCGAAATCGCCAGCCCCTTCATCGAACCGGTCATCTGCTCGCTGACCTCAGCCAGAACCTTGGGGTCCTTGTAGTGCGTGGTCGCAATGACGATCGCCTTGGCGCGCGACTCGGCCTCTTCGCGCTCCTTCGAAATACTCAGATCGAGCGGAGTTGCGCCACCCTTCATGAAGATGCCGCTGCCGACGAACACCGCTTCGGCTCCCAGTTGCATTACCAGCGAAGCATCGGCCGGGGTGGCGATTCCGCCCGCGCTGAAGTTCGGCACCGGCAGTTTGCCGGCCTTGGCCACCATGCGAATCAGTTCATACGGCGCCTGGTGGGTCTTGGCCGCCAGGTAGAGCTCCTGTTCGCTCATCACCGTGAGCTGCAGCATCTCTTTAACGATTTGCCGCATATGTTTCACGGCGTGAATCACATCCCCGGTACCGGCCTCGCCCTTGGTGCGGATCATGCATGCGCCCTCGGCGATCCGGCGCAGGGCTTCTCCCAAGTTGCGGGCTCCGCAGACAAAAGGTGTCTTGAAGGCGTGCTTATCGACGTGGTGTTCTTCATCCGCCGGAGTCAGCACCTCGGACTCATCGATATAATCGACGCCGAGTTCCTGCAAAATCTGGGCTTCTGCGAAGTGGCCAATGCGACACTTGGCCATGACCGGGATGTTCACCGTGGCCATGACCTCCTTGATGACCTTGGGCGAGGCCATGCGCGCCACGCCGCCCTCGGCACGAATCATCGCCGGAACGCGTTCCAGGGCCATTACGGCAACTGCGCCGGCTTTCTCGGCGATCTCCGCCTGTTGCGCGCTCATCACATCCATGATGACGCCGCCCTTGAGCATCTCCGCCAGACCTATTTTCAGTCGCAGCCCGTTGCCATTGGTGTCTGACATTGCTGATATCTCCCTGCAAGAAACTATCGGTTGAGCTTAACTACACACTCTGGCGCAACGAATCGGCGCGCACAAAAGCTGTGGAGCGAACCATTATTCTAGCGCGTTCCGGGAAACCCTGCCCGCGTTCACTGCTCGGCCACCCTCGGTTCCCGCTGCATTTGACTCATACCCTGCACAAAACTAATATTGCTAGTTCTTGTCACCCCTGGGGTTCAGGGAGACGTTCTCCAAGGAGACGTTCAAGGAGACGACGTGGCCTCTTCCGCTCAATCCACCAGTAATACCCTGCCAAAGGGCGTTGCGCCCCTCCGTGCGGGCGCTGGAAGCTCCTTCCTCTGGCGTCGTCTCCATTCACTGACCGGCATCGTTCCGGTCGGATTGTTTCTGCTCGAGCATTTCATCTCGAATTCGGAGGCGATCAACGGGGTTGCTGCTTACAACGCGCAGGTAAAGTTCCTCACTGGCTTGCCCTTCCGCCTGGGCCTGGAAATTTTCGGCATTTTCATTCCGCTGGCGTTTCATGCCCTGTACGGGATTTATATCTGGTGGCGGGGCGAAAACAATGTCATCGACTATCCCTGGGCAGGTAATTGGTATTACACGGTCCAGCGCTATAGCGGACTTCTCGTCTTTGCCTATGTGACCTATCACATCTGGTACATGCGCTTTGCCGGGGTACACCTGGTGGATCACTATGACGCGTCGTTCTGGAAGGTGCAGCACGAACTTTCGCATCCCCTGGCGCTAGCCTTTTACGTGGTGGGCGTATTGGCTGCTTCCTGGCATTTCGGCTACGGACTCTTCCTCTTCGCGGCCAAGTGGGGCATCGTGACCGGTGCCAAGGCGCAGAAGCGTGCCCAGGTCGCCGGAATCGCGCTTTCAGCCCTGCTCATGCTGGTTGGACTGTTTACCCTCTATGCCTTCGTAGAAAAGTTCCCCACGCAGCAGCATGATCCAGAATGGGACCAGCCAGCCGAGAGCGCATCTCCCGCGGACCAGAGCCGAATGATTCCTCATGCTATTCCTAGCAGCCAGGCAAGATAGGCCAGGCCGAAAGAGAATTTATGGCAACAACGACTCCAAGAATCATCATTGTCGGCGGTGGACTGGCGGGCCTCTCCGCCGCAATCAAAGTTGCGGAATTGGGCGCTCACGTGGATCTGTTTTCCATCGTGCCGGTGAAGCGTTCGCACTCGGTCTGCGCTCAGGGCGGCATCAACTCGGCTAAGAACCTGAAAGGTGAGGGCGACTCCACCTGGGCTCATTTCGATGACACCGTGTTTGGCGGCGACTTTCTGGCGAATCAACCTCCGGTCAAGGCCATGTGTGAGATGGGTCCCGGCATCATCGATCTACTCGACCGCATGGGAGTTCCCTTCAATCGCACGCCGGAAGGGCTGCTCGACTTCCGCCGCTTCGGCGGAACCCTCTTCAATCGCACGGCTTTCGCCGGAGCGACCACCGGCCAGCAGCTTCTCTACGCGCTCGATGAGCAGGTGCGCCGTTTCGAATCCGAGGGCAAGGTTCACAAGTATGAGTATTGGGAGTTCCTCTCCGCAGTGCTGGATTCGCAGCGTGTCTGCCGTGGCATCTGCGCCATGGACCTGCGCTCGATGGAGGTCGTGACCTTCCCGGCTGACGCGGTCATTATCGCCACCGGCGGAGTGGGCGCAATCTTCGGCAAGTCCACCAATTCGGTCGTCTGCACCGGCTCCGCACAAGGCGCGCTTTATCAGCAGGGCGCAGCCTATGCCAACGGCGAGATGATCCAGGTGCACCCAACCTGCATTCCCGGCGAAGACAAGCTCCGCCTGATGTCCGAGTCAGCCCGCGGCGAAGGCGGCCGTATCTGGGTTCCCCGGAACCCGAACGAGAGCCGCCCCGGAAAGCAGGTTCCGGAGGCCGATCGCTGGTATTTCCTCGAGGACTGGTATCCGAAATACGGAAATCTGGTGCCGCGCGACATTGCCACCCGAGCCATCCACAAGGTGGTTCATGACCTCGGTCTAGGCATCCAGGGACAGCCGATGGTCTACCTGGACCTCACCCATATCGATCGCGCCACCCTCGACCGCAAGTTGGGCGGGATCCTGGACATTTACGAGAAGTTTGTCGGCGATGACCCGCACGATGTCCCGATGAAGATTTTCCCAGGAGTGCACTACACCATGGGCGGCCTCTGGGTCGACAACGGTCAGATGACCAACCTCCAGGGCCTCTATGCAATCGGGGAATGTGACTACTCCATCCATGGGGCGAATCGCCTGGGAGCCAACTCCCTGCTCAGTTGCATCTACGCGGGCTTCACCGCCGGTCCCAACTCGGTGAAGTACGCCTCCAGCCTCGGGGCTGCTCCGGAGAACCTTGCCGCCTCTTTCGAGGATGAGAAGAAACGGCAGATCGAGGCCAACAACCTCCTGCTTAACAATCCCGGCACGGAGAATCCCTTTAAGCTCTGGCGGGAGTTGGGCGACGTGATGTCGCGCAATGTTACCGTGACCCGCTACAACGACAAGTTGCAGGAGACGGATGCCAAGTTGGTAGAGCTGCTGGAGCGCTACCGGAATGTCAATCTCAATGACAAATCGATGTGGTCCAATCAGTCGTTCCTCTTCACAAGGCAGCTCTACAATATGCTGCAACTGGCGCGCGTCATTACCCAGGGGGCATTCCTGCGCGATGAATCGCGCGGATCGCACTATAAGCCGGACTTCCCCGAGCGCGACGACGCGAACTTCCTGAAGACCACCAAAGCGTTCTTCGCGCCCGATGCCGACGAACCGCGCTTCGAGTGGGAACCGGTAGATGTTTCGCTGATCCCGCCGCGTCCCCGGCGTTACGACACCAAGTAGAAACCAGATCCGGCTTCCGCGGAGGCCCAAAGGTTTAGAAACTCATGGCGAATAAGAGCGTACTGTTCAAGATCAAGCGCCAGGCAGCTCCCACCAGCGCACCCTACTGGGAGGAGTTCGAGGTGCAGTCGAGACCCGGCATGAACGTGATCTCCTTGTTCATGGAGATCGCGGTAAATCCCGTGACCCGCGCCGGTCAGCCGACAACTCCCATCAACTATGACTCCAATTGCCTTGAGGAAGTCTGCGGCTCCTGCGCCATGCTGATCAACGGTAAGGCGCGCATGGCATGTTCCGCGCTGGTGCATAATCTGGAACAGCCACTCACCATCGAGCCGTTTACCAAGTTTCCGGTCATTCGCGACCTCCAGGTCGATCGCTCCGTGCTCTTCGAGAACCTCAAGGCCGTGCAGGCCTGGGTCCCCATCGATGGAACTTACGCCCTCGGCGATGGCCCGCGGATTGAACCCAACGTCCAGGAGCAGGCCTACCAACTCTCCCAATGCATGAGCTGCTGCTGCTGTATGGAAGCTTGTCCGCAGTTCAACGAGAGCACCGGATTTGTCGGCGCAGCCACCATTGCCCAGGTCCGTCTGTTTAATATGCACCCAACCGGTAAGGTCCTGAAGGATGAGCGTTTGCAGGCCTTGATGGGCGACGGCGGAATTCAGGAATGCGGCTACGCGCAGAACTGCGTCGAAGTATGCCCCAAGGATATTCCTCTGACCAAGTCCATCAGTGCCGTCGGCGGCGACGTGATGAAGAAAGCGATCCTCGATTTCTTCCGCAGCTAGGACCGGAGAGTGGAAGTTAGGATGCGGCGAGGTGTAGGAAACGTCGGTGCCCCAGGTTCGCGCCGATGTTTTTTCGGCGATAACCCGGGAAGCAATGCCCTCCACCTCTGCAGGCTGTTGCGATTGCTCTTGCTCTTGTTTTTCTGCGCAGCCGACCCGCTCTTAGTCCCCTCAATCTGCTGATTGCAAGCCGATGCGGGCGTATTCCGGGCAGTGGTCCCGGAGCTTCCGTAATCCGGCTGAACCCAAATCGGAAACATACTGCGCACTTTACCTGAGAAGAAAACCAGAGGCGCTGGGTTACACTGGGGTTAGTACGGTCATCATACTTTGCAGGAGTTACCCGGTTCGCTCATGATGCGACGAGTCTCAGCTACTCTCATTTTCGTTTTTGCGTTGGCCATCGCGTTTGCCTCGGGCGCCAGCATTCGTTCTGCCTACCGCACCCCCCGCCGTCCGCTGCGCCATGCTCATGTTCGCATTGCCCATTGGAACCCGGTGCTGCGCGGTTCGCATGATTCCATGCTGCGGCAAAACGAAGAGATCGACCGCCTCAAACTCACCCGCATCAATGATGACCAGCAACTCGAAGAGCTTGAGCTGAGCGGAGAACTTGTCAGCCTGCACGATTCCAGAGCGATGCAGATTGCCTCGAATCTCGAACTCAACCGGCGCTTCTGCCGTCCCTGGACCCGCTCTTTTCTAGAGGATCTGAGCCAGGCGTTTTACGGCCAGTTTCATCAGCCGATTCAGGTGACCTCCGCCGTCCGCACCGTGGACCAGCAAGCCCGTCTGCAGCGCTCGAATCACAACGCCGCGCCGATTGACGGCGATACTGCCTCCTCCCACCTGGCCGGCCTTACGGTCGATATTGGCAAGAGTCCAATGTCGCGCAAGGAGCGCGCATGGATCGACCAGTACGTGCTCAAACTGCAGCAACTCGGATTGGTCGAAGCCGCCGAGGAACGCCGCCAAGCCTGCTATCACATCATGGTGAGCAACCGCTATGACGAGTATCGCGGTGCTCCCGAAGAATTTCAGGCCAATCGCTAATTAAGAGCCATCTGTCATCCCAAACGTCCGGGCTCTCCACCCGGGCGTTTTCGTTTGTGCCGCCCATGGCGTTGCCCGCGCTTCGGTATAATCTTCGACGGGAGACAAGATGGATCAACTCATTGCAATTCCTCTTGTCTAATGCCGCGATTCCGCAATCGAATAGCATATCCGTACCCGGAGGAACCTGAACTATGCGCAAACTGTTGATCGCAACCAGCCTCCTGATGCTGGCCTTGAGCGCCAACGCACAGACCGCGCAAAAGGGCACCAAGCAGCAGCCCGTAGCCATCATTCAGACCAGCATGGGAGATCTGAAATGTGTACTCTTTCCCAAGGCTGCGCCTATCGGCACCGCGAATTTCATCGGTCTCGCCAAGGGCACAAAAGACTGGAAAGATCCCAAGACCGGCCAGACCAAGCACGGCGTTCCGCTCTACGATGGCACGATTTTCCATCGCGTCATCCCGAATTTCATGATTCAAGGCGGCGACCCCGCCGGTACGGGCTCGGGCGATGTCGGCTTCCAGTTCAAGAATGAGACCTTGCCTAACCTCGGATTTGATCAGCCCGGACGTCTTGCCTACGCCAACGCAGGGCCGGATACCAACGGTTCACAGTTTTTCATCACCGAGGCCGCGTATCCATCTCTGAACGGCAACTACACCATCTTCGGCCAGTGCGATGCCGCAAGCGTGGAACTGGTCAAGAAGATCGCCCGTCAACCGCGCAACGCCAACGATAGGCCGAAAACTGCCATCGTCATCAAGCACATCAAAATTGATGAAGGTGGCACGGCCAAAACTCCGGTGAAGAAGACCGTGGTCACAGCTCAGAAGTTCACGCCTTCTCGCTAGCGCCGGTTCAAGCAACTTGATTCTGTTAGTCTGACTAGTTAGTAATTTCCCAGTAAGGAGCCAGCATGGCCGAACGTACCCCGGGTTTATACGCAACGCTTCTCACAAATCAAGGCACTATTGTCTGTCGCCTGTTCGAAAAGGAAGCACCCAAGACGGTAGCGAATTTCGTGGAACTTGCCGAGGGCAAGCGCGAATGGAAGGACAGCGTCAGCGGCAAAAAGGGCCCTGGTCCTCTTTTCAACGGAACTGTCTTTCACCGTGTCATTCCCGACTTCATGATTCAAGGCGGCGATCCCAGTGGCACCGGTATGGGCGGACCGGGCTACAAGTTCGAGGATGAAACCAAGGGCTCGCCCTTCAAGTTCGATGCCGCCGGCAAACTTGCCATGGCAAACTCCGGACCCAACACGAATGGTTCACAATTCTTCATCACGGTTGCCGCCACCCAGTGGCTCACCGGCAATCACACCATCTTCGGCGAAGTCGTCGAGGGACTGGACGTGTCAAACAAAATCAGCACTCTCCCGCGCAATCAGCAGGACCGCCCCAAGAACGACGTTGTGATCGAGAGCGTCACCATCGAGCGCATCTAGCTCTCGCTGCGATCCGAGTTGCAGAAACAAAACCCCGGGGCCAGAGCCTCGGGGTTTTGTGTTCTTCCTGCAAACCGGCATTACATCCCGATCACGGTGATCAATTCCTTCACGGCGTCGGCGCTTTTATTCAGGGCAGCCTGTTCCTCGGCCGTCAGCTTGATCTCGATGATCTGTTCCAATCCGTTGGCGCCAAGTTTCACCGGCACGCCAACAAACAGACCGCTGATCCCGTACTCCCCTTCGAGGTGCACGGCGCAAGGCATGATCTTCTTTTTGTCCTTGAGAATCGCCTCCACCATCTGCACCGCTGAGGCCGATGGAGCATAGTAGGCGCTCCCGGTCTTCAGGTACTTCACGATCTCCGCGCCGCCGTTGCGGGTGCGCTCGATGATGGCCTCCAACTTCGCAGGCTCGATCAATTCCGTGATGGGTATCCCAGCAACCGTGGAATAGCGCGCCAGCGGGACCATCGTGTCGCCGTGACCGCCCAGCACAAATGCGGTGACGTTCTCCACGCTGACGTCAAGTTCCTGTGAAATAAAGCAGGCGAAGCGCGCCGAATCCAACACCCCAGCCATGCCGATCACGCGAGTGCGCGGGAAGCCGCTCAGCTTAAAGGCAGCCTGCGCCATCGCGTCCAGAGGATTGCTGACCACGATGAGGATGCAGTTGGGCGAGTTCTCCACCACCTTGCCCACCACGTCTTGCATGATCCTGTAGTTGGTATGGAGCAGATCGTCGCGGCTCATCCCGGGTTTGCGCGGAATTCCCGCAGTGATCACAACGATGTCGGAATTTGCTGTATCAGCGTAGTCATTGGTGCCCAGGACTGCGCTGTCGCACCTCTCCGCGTTCATCGCCTGCAGCAGATCAAGAGCCTTTCCCTGCGGAATTCCTTCCATAATGTCGATCAGAACGACATCGGCAAGTTCCTTCGAGGCTATCCAATGGGCCGCCGAGGCTCCCACATTGCCGGCTCCAACAATAGAAACCTTCTTACGCATTTTCTTCCCTTTCAAACACTCTGGCTTGGCGACGTAAGTGCGGCAAAGAACTTACGCCAAATTGCCCGCCTTCAGATCGCATTCGATTATCGCGAGCTCGAAGCGGTTTCCGCCATGTTTTCGATAATCGCCGAAGCAAATTCGCTGGTATGCAGCAGGGTTGCGCCTTCCATCTGACGCTCGAAATCGTACGTCACCCGCTTCTGTTCGATGGTGCGCTCCATGCTGTCCTCAACCAGGCTCGCCGCCTCCGTCCAGCCCATGAAATCCAGCATCATCACCGCTGACAGAATCACCGAGCCCGGATTGATTACATCCTTGTCCGCATACTTCGGGGCGGTGCCGTGGGTCGCTTCGAAAATCGCCTGCTCCGCTCCAATGTTGGCACCCGGCGCAATCCCCAGTCCTCCCACCTGCGCCGCGCATGCGTCGGAGATGTAGTCGCCGTTCAGGTTCGGCGTAGCCAGCACCGAATACTCGTCGGCGCGGGTCACCACCTGCTGGAAAATCGAATCGGCAATACGGTCGTTGATCAGCAACTTAGTCTTCCATTGTCCGTGGCCGTGGGAGGTGTAGATCGAATCCAGAACACCCCGCACTTCGGCGTAGATGCGCTGCCGGAAATCCTCCTGCGCAAATTCCATTCCCGGCTCGATCAACGCCGCATTCTCTTCGACGGTCAATGCGGGATTGTCGTCCTGGTTGCGCAGTATCCAGCTCTCGCGCTCGGTCACCACCTCGCCCCGGAACTCCTGGGTGGCAACCTCATATCCCCATTCCCGGAACGCTCCCTCGGTGTACTTCATGATGTTTCCCTTGTGCACGATGGTCACGCTGGACCGCTTGGTCTTCAGCGCAAACTCAATCGCCATGCGCACCAGGCGCTTGGTTCCCGTAATCGACATCGGCTTAATGCCAATTCCGGAGTCGGCGCGAATCGGCTTCTTCGTGCCACCGGCCAGCATCACATTGTTCAGGAAATCGATCAGCTTTTTAGCTTCTGCGCTTCCCTCTTTCCACTCGATCCCGGAATAAACGTCCTCGGTGTTCTCGCGGAAGATCACCAGGTTCATCCGATCAGGATGCTTAACCGGCGACGGAATGCCCTTGTAATACTTGACCGGACGCATGCAACAGTACAGGTCGAGAACCTGCCGTAGCGCAACATTCAATGACCGGATACCGCCGCCAACCGGCGTAGTGAGTGGCCCCTTGATTCCAATTCGCAAATCGCGAAAGGCCTGCACCGTTTCATCCGGAAGCCAACTGCCGAACAGTTCCTTCGCCTTCTCACCGGCAAATACCTCGTACCAGGCGATGCGCCGTTTCCGCCGTAGGCCAACTCCACCGCTGCGTCCACCACCCGCACCGATGCCTTCCAAATATCGCGCCCCGTGCCATCGCCCTCGATGAACGGAATAATCGGATGATCCGGAATTACAAATTTTCCATTTACAAATTCAACCGCGCGGCCATTGGCCGGAAGCGGGACTCCATTGTAGGAAGCCGCCATTCAATCCTCCTGTGAGATATATCCGGGAGCAGTCCGGAACCGCTGCTACGCGCCCCAGTGCCGCGCGAATGAAACGGCAGCGCCCCACACGACAGCCGTCACCAGTGAACCAGTCCTTCAACCTTCCCCAAACGTTTGAGACTATCATTGCAAGAGTCGCGATTTCAATCGTGGAAAAAGCCATCGAAGATGGCGCGCACTCTCCGCATCTCCGCGCGCAATGTGCCGTCCACATCTGGACATTCCACTATATTTTCCAAGTTCGCCCGCAACAGGTCGCTCTTCGGAAGCCACTTTCGGGAGCGTCCCTCGACCACCCGGTTGGCGTGGTCCACGCGACGAAACAGATCTGCCGCATGTAGCAGATCCGCACCTTGCACTGAAGGCAACAATTCCCTGCCGACCAGCGCATCCAACCGGGTTGGGAGCTGTTTCCCAGACGCCGGCAAACCCGCCCATGCCTCCAGCATTCCCACCAGGAAATCAATATCGTAGAGGCCACCGGCTCCGGTCTTGAAGTTGTCCGTCCCGCCCGAATCCGCAATCCGCTTACGCATCGCGCGCAGCTCCGGAACAAACTGTTCCGAGGCAGTAAAGCGTTTTTGCAGCCCATGCAGAGAGCGCGTCGCATCTTCCGCCAGCCGCTCCGCCCCTGCGATGTAGCGCAGCTTGCCAAACGCCAGCATCTCCCAAGGTTTGGCGTCATATTCGAAATATTGCGCAAGTTGCCGCGAGGAAACCACCAGTTCCCCCTCACTGCCATGTGGGCGAATTCTCGTATCCACGGCAATTACCGACCCCTCCCGCGTATAGCCAGACAGCATCGCAACCAGCGAATGCGCGCACCGCTCGGCCGCTTCGGAATCGCACTCCGCACTGCGCAAAAACACCAGGTCCGCATCGGAAACCACATCGAGCTCGCAAGTCCCCAGACGTCCCACGGCCAGCACTGCGAATCCTTCAGGGGCCTCCGCCGCGCTCAGTGCTTGCCGCAGGATCAGGTCGAAGCCGCGCGAATGCTCTCGCAGTATCTCCCACACCGGTATCTTTTCCAGAAACGTCCGCCCCACCAAACGGAGAATGCAGCGCCGCGCCTCAATCCGCAGCTGATCTGAGATGGAACTTCCAACCGTAGGCTCCCAACCATGAAACAACGCGACAATGTCCTCCGGATGGCGCGCCAGAATATTCGTCGCCAGCGTGCTCCGCGCGAATACCGGCAGCGCGGGTTCGATCCATTCCACATTTTCCAGCGTTGCGCGGATGCGTTCTTCTCCCGTCGATGCGGCCGCCAGAAAGCGCTGCAGGTTGCAGAGCGTGGGATCGCCGACCTCCGCGGCCAACGCGCCGGCCAATGCCTCGGAGCGCGCCCCCAGCTCGCGCCGCAGACGCTCCGCTCCGGGCGCGCCCAGGCTGACCGCAGTGGCCGTCACCTCGCCGGACGCTTCCGCCGATCCCAGCCGCAGTACCCGTCCACACAGCGCACTGGCCGACTTCATGATCCGCTGCAACTCCTCGGCCCCCGTGATGCTCCCCTCGCCCAGCGAGCGGAAGAGCGTTGCCTGGGCGTGTGCCGCCTCCGGCAGCCGATGCGACTGCGCTCCCTGGCGGCATTGCAACCGATGCTCAATCGCCCTCAGCAGCCCATACGTCTCGCCCAGCTCGCGAAACTCCGCATCGCCGATGTGCCCTTTATCGTGTAACTTCTGCAGCGCAAATAAAGTTCCACTGGAGCGTAGCCAGGGCTCGCCTCTTCCGTGAACCCGCTGCAGACACTGCACCACAAACTCGATCTCGCGAAGCCCTCCCGCCCCGTTCTTCACATCCAGTTCGCGCGCACTCTGCCGAACCAACCCGCTCCGGATTCGTTCCAGCGAGTGCGCCGCCGTCTGAATGGCGGAGAGGCTGAGCTGTTCGCCATAAATCAGCTCCTGCACCTGTTCCACAAACTCCCGCCCGAGCGTCCGATCGCCGGCGCTCGGACGCAGCTTCAGCAGGGCCTGCAGTTCCCAGTCATGCGCCACGCTGCGGTAGTAGCGCAGTGCCTGCGCGCAGCCTGCCACCATCTCCCCGCTCACGCCCTGCGGACGTAGCCGCAGATCGACCCGGAATACCTGCCCATCCACGCTCACGTTGGAGAGAACAGCAGTCAACTCCTGGGCGAGCCGCGTGAAGAACTCCCGCGCTGAAATCGAAATTACGCCCGCATCCTCGCCATCGTCGCAAAGGTAGAGCAGATCAATATCCGAGCTGTAGTTCAGTTCGTTGCCGCCCAGCTTTCCCAGCGACAGCACCGCAAAGCGCGCCGGATACACGCGTCCCTGGCTGGAGCGAAGTTGCGGCCAGCCCTGGTAGGAGCGCTGCAGGTCGCTCTCGCAAAGCATCAGCGCCCGCTCAATCAGCACGTCGGAGAGCGCTGAAATTTCCGCCGTCACCTCTGCCAGCGACGCCAACCCGAGCAACTCACGGGTGAAAATTCGAACGTACTCGCGCCGCTTGAATCGTGCCAGCAGTATGGGCAGTGCGGTTTCATGCGAACGCAGGCGGAAGCGCGCAAACTGCTCCCGGAAATCCTCGGCCCACCGCGCCGACACAAGTTCCGGAGGCCGGGCGAAGAGTTGCAACAGGTCGGGATTCTGCAACAGCGTCTGCCCGAGCCACTGGCTGGAGCCGAACAATGCCACACAAGCGCGCAGCGCCAGCCCACTGGATTCAAACGCCGCCATCGCCTCAGTGGGATGCTGTTGCAGCAGCACTTCCAACTGCAGCACAGCCTGGTCCGGACTGCCCGACTCCGCAATAAACTGCGGCAACTGAGAAGCTGCCCGGGCAGGAAGCTGGGCGCGGATTTTCGCGTAGCGTGCTGCCGAACCCGTCTCCGCAAAGGAGAACGCCGCCGTATCTCCGTGTACATGTATATCGGGCCGAGTCACGCAATCGCCTCAGTAAGACTTTGCCCGCAGCGCAGCATGAAACTTCGGACAAAGAAGGAAAAGGCCGCCCTCGCAGTGCGGCGGCCTAGCAAGCTCTATCGATGAATCCTACACATCGTAATATAGCGAGAACTCGTATGGATGCGGTCGCACCCGCAATGCATCCACTTCCTTTTCTCGCTTGTGGGCGATGTAGGTCTCCAGCAGATCTTCGGTGAAGACATCGCCTTTCAGCAGGAACTGATAGTCCACCGACAGTGCATCCAGCGCGGCTTCCAGCGATGCCGGAATCGAAGGTACCTTCTGCAACTCCTCCGGTCCCAGGTCGTAGATATCCTTATCGAGCGGCAACCCTGGATCGATGCGGCTCTCGATGCCATCCAGTCCCGCCATTAACATTGCCGAGAACGCAATGTACGGATTGCAGCTAGGATCGGGCGGGCGGTACTCCACGCGCTTGGCTTCCGGCGCCGAAGAGTACATCGGAATCCGGCACGCCGCCGAGCGGTTGCGGCGCGAGTACGCAAGATTGATCGGCGCGTCCGGTCCCACGGAGAGCCGCTTATAGCTATTGGTGGTGGGAGACGTCAGTGCCGCCAGCGCTGCGCCGTGTTTGATCAGGCCTCCGATGTACCACAGCGCAGTCTCCGAGAGTCCTGCGTAACCGTCGCCGAAGAATAGCGGCTTGCCGCCCTTCCACAGGGACTGGTGGGTGTGCATGCTGCTGCCTTTTTCCCCAAAGAGCGGCTTCGGCATGAAGGTCGCGGATTTGCCGTTCTGGTGGGCCACGTTGCGCACAATGTACTTGTAGAGCATCATCGCGTCGGCGGCACGCAGCAGCGAATTCTGGTGCAGGCCGATCTCACCCTGGCCGCCGCTGGCCGCCTCGTGATGATGGCGCTCCACCTCAAGTCCGCACTCCTGCATAGTCAGCAGCATCTCGGTTCGCAGGTCCTGATGATGATCCGTTGGCGGCACCGGGAAATAGCCCTCGCCGTATCGCGGACGGTAGCCCAGATTGCCTTCGCGGCGGGATGAATTCCATCGCCCCTCGTCCGCGTCAATGGCATAGAATGCGTGGTTCGGGCTCTGGTCAAAGCTCACATTGTCGAAGACAAAGAATTCCGCCTCCGCGCCAAACATCGCCTGGTCTCCCAGTCCAGAGGAGGCCAGATACATCTCCGCTTTGGTCGCGATGTAGCGCGGGTCCCGGTCGTAGCGCTGCCGGGTGACCGGGTCGATCACGTCGGCGATCATTCCCAGGGTCGGAACTTCCGTAAATGGGTCCATCAAGAACGTGGACGGATCCGGAATCAGGAGCATGTCGCTCTCATGAATCGCCGCCCATCCCCGAATCGAGGAACCGTCTACCCCGAAGCCGTCGCGAAAGGAATCCAGCGTCAGTCTGGCAATCGGGTAGGAGATGTGGTGCCAAAGGCCGTGAAGGTCGCTGAAACGCAGATCAAACATCTGGGCACCCTGCTGCTGGGCAAGCTCCAGAATCGTGGAAGCGCTAGTTTCGCCGGGCGAACTCATTTGCTTAGGTCCTCTTTAGTACTACACGCATGACCCAATCATGATAACGATTCAGGTATAGTTTGTGCTGGACGAAGTACTAGAAAAAACAGACCATGGGACGAAAGCTACTCTCGATTGCCGGTTCGTTCAGACCGCTGACCGGCAGTTAATCCTATGGAAGAGTACAAATTATCACTTTTATCGGACGCATCACAGTATTTCGCGCCGAAGCGTGTGATCGGCTGCAATGAGTTTGGAGCGCTCCGTTGGCAGCTAGTCATCGTCCCTCGTGAGTACAAAGCTTTGCCCAATGTGATTTACACTTTTGGACTACATGCGCCGCCCACCAATGAAAACCATGGTGTGCGACTGTTTCACCAATTTGTTTCCGGATTTCGAGCGAAATAATTATGGACTTCGACCAACTGGAAACCTTTCTCGAAGTGGCGCGCAACCTGAGCTTCTCGCGCGCGGCGGAGCGGCGCTTCCGTACCCAGCCCGCGATCTCCGCCCAGATCCGCGCGATGGAGGAAGAGGTCGGCGCGAAACTGCTGGACCGCACTGGCGGCAAGGTTTCCATTACCGCCGCGGGAAAGATATTTCTCGCCTATGTCGAGAGCGCACTGGAGGCCCGTCGCGCCGCCATGCGTGCCGTCGCCGAAGCCGATCGCGTGCCCGGCGGAGAGATAGTGGTCGCCGCCAACGAGGGCAGTTGCCTGCACATTCTCCCCGAGGTTTTCGCCGAGTTCAAACGCAGCTATCCCGACGTTGGAATCACCGTCAAGCGCTCTGAGACCCGCGAGGTTTTGGAGGCCATCATCGACAACTCGGCTGACTTCGGCGTGGCCGCCATGCCGGTGACCGACAAGCGAATTACCGCCGTCCCCATCCACAAGGACGAACTCGTTTTGATCACTCCCGCCGGTCACCTGCTGGCAAAATACAAGGAAATCCAGATCCTGCAGATCGCCGACTATCCCCTCCTGCTGCCCAAAGCAGGACGAACCCGCGAAAGCATTGACCGCATGTTTGAGGAGCGCAACATGAAGGCAAATGTCAGCATGGAATTGGATTCCAGTGAGTTGCTGAAGCGCTTTGTCGCGGCCGGCGTGGGCATTGGTTTCTGCCCCCACTCCACCGCCCTGGGAGACGTGCGCCTGGGAATCACCGCGATTGTAAAGCTGGCCGACGCTCAGATCCGTCGCGACATGGCTCTGGTCTTTCGCAAGGACAAAGCTTTGAGCCGCGCAGCCTTGGCATTCATTGATATTGCAGTCCGGTTAAAAACCCCTCAGAGCGCCCGCAAATAGCCACCCGTCGCTTCCGCTCGCGTATCTTTCCGCCTTAAAAACCAATGACTTCGCATTCTCGCTGCCATCCCGTTTGCACCCGTCCCCAGAATCATTTAGTTTCAAAGTGCCGCACAAAAATCATCTCGTCCGGTCAAATGCATTCGTCAGAGGAGTAACCAGAATTGGCCAAAGACATGGTCCCCAAGCGCATCTTCCTCACTAAGGGTGTGGGAAAGCACAAAGAGCGTTTGACATCATTCGAACTCGCGCTGCGTGACGCGGGCATTGCCGCGCAAAATCTCGTGCGCGTCTCTTCCATCTTTCCGCCCAACTGCAAGCTGCTTACCCGCGCTCAGGGACAGAAATATCTGAGTCCGGGCGAAGTTGTATTCGCCGTGGTGGCCGAGAATTCCACCCGCGAACCGCACCGCCTCGTAGCCTCCAGTATCGGCTTGGCATTGCCCGCTGACAGCAAAACCTATGGCTATCTGAGCGAACATCACAGCTTCGGCGAAACCGATCAGGTTGCCGGCGATTACGCCGAAGAACTCGCGGCTGAGATGCTCGCCACCACTCTGAACGTAGACTTTGATCCCGATAAAAGCTGGGACGAGAAAAAAGAAGTGTACCGTCTGTCGAACAAGATTGTGCGCACCACCAATATCACGCAGAGCGCCATCGGCGATAAGAGCGGAATCTGGACCACGACCATCGCCGCAGCCATCCTGATCTTCGATTAGTCCGTTGGGATGAGTCGCCGCGATGAGTTCTTCGCATGCGAATTTCGAAAGGCCCCTGAGACCATCCGGGGCCTTTTCTTTGGAACAATCACCACCCCCGCATCCGTACCAGGCGGCCCACACTCGCCGCAGTTGGATAATGTGGGGTAACCCGGCAGTTGGAGTTTACCTTCGGTTTGCTTTGACTTGTGTTTCGGATAGTTTGGGTTTGCCTTCGACTTGAGCTTTTCGGTCGGCAATCGCCTTCCGTGGAACGGTTCTAATGCGCCGTCCCGAGCATTGCCAGTATGTCTTCCGATCCAGGCGAAGCCTTCAGGTACGGCGTATTGTTCTTTCGCCTTGATCCCGAGTTCGGCGGCAGTATCGCAACCCGGAACGGAGCTGCCTGCGCCATGAATTTCACCAGTACGGAGTGATATCCGCTTTCCGCTTGAATCTTTACCCGCAGCACGCCCGTTGCCTTGGACTCGCGTGCCAGCACCCGCCGTCCGTCCACAAACACCACGGCCTCGGCGCCGCTCTCCAGATACACATTCCATTCTCCGCCGCCGTCCAGGTAGGCGCTAGAACTTGCGTAGAACACACCTGACCGTCCGGCCGCCTCAGACGGCAGTGCGAATGTTCCTCCCGGAAACACCAGCTCGTAGTGCCTCCGTTCAACGCCGGTTTCAACCCCGGCGGCCACTCTCTTCGCCTGTTTCTGGGCCAGTTTCTCCGGCGCGAACTTGCGCGCAAACTCCGCTCCGCCGCCGTGTCCGAAGCATCCCTCAAGATGCCAATCCGTAAGCAACCCCGCCTCGCGTGAGTTGGCCAGCAACTCCGCCTCATCCGTGGCCTTGTTCCCATCATCGCTGGACGGCAAATCGCTCGATGTCCCTGCCACGACTTGGATTGCGGATTGACCTGCGCCTCGCGCGTGACCTGAGTCCTGTGCCACCACCCGCGTGGAAATCCCCGCGCTCACCGCCAGCAGTGCCACCGTCGTAATCCAACGCTCGATCTTCATGGCAACTTGATCCTGACTTCGCGTTGCAAAGCCGCGTCCGCCGCCTTGCAGAACGCCCGGAAAGCCGCATAATCCGTGGTCTCCACGGTCAGCGGAACCAGCTCCGTATAGGTCTCCACCCGGAGCTTGCGGCCGTCCCGCGCATAGCTCACTTCAACGCTCCCAAAGTTCGTGTGCAGCTTGGTGTCCGCGGGCACCACGGCTTCCGCGCCATCCGGCAGCTCGTAGTCAAACACCTCGCGCTGGCTCGGAGTCACCGGTACCAGCACCGGATTCCGCCGTACCCGCTCCGGTGCGTATTTCCCCGTCAGCCCCGCCGTGTTCAGCGAGCTGCGCAGCGTCACCTCACGCTCCCCGTGCGCAGCGTCAATCGATCCCTCGATCTTCAACTCCACTTCCCGAGAAGCCCGCGCCGTTCCCGCCGCCACCGCATGAGCGATCTTCACCGTCGGATAGAACTGTGCCAGCGTCGCCCGATAGCTTCCGGCCAGGTCGCTCGATTCGCAGCTCCGCCGCTGCTCGGCCGCAAAGTATCCTTCAAACTTCATCTGCGACGCGAACTCCACCTTGCCATTGCGATCCAGTTGCGCCCGCACCTCGCGCGTCACCCGGTTGGACTCCGGCGCAGAAAACGGAACTGTACGCCGCGTCGCCTTGCCCTCGGCGTCCACCGTCATC
>Ga0181520_10000347_pt1 | contig 102842 bp, 90 predicted proteins | sample PEATcosm2014_Bin_29_FD_132451 | JGI IMG/M metagenome (GOLD analysis project Ga0181520, IMG submission 132451) | Peatland microbial communities from MTU Mesocosm Facility, Houghton, MI, USA - PEATcosm2014_Bin02_30_metaG | ecosystem: Environmental > Terrestrial > Soil > Wetlands > Peat | place...
CAATTTCCGCGCCGCTGAATTCACGCTGCGGCTTGTGGTCCGTGCTACGCCTCGTCATCCAGCACGAGCTCGATTTCCCGGTCGGCTTCCTGGGCTTCACCGGGAGCGACGAAGCCGGCTTGCCGCTTTGGCCCGCGCGGGGTCAATGTCCAGGCGATGTCTTCCATCTGGCGAAGCGTTTGCCGGCCCTTGTCTTCGTAGGTAGAACATTCGCGCACCGGGAAGAACACTTGCCTTTCCGGCCAAGTTGCCTGACATACCACGACCTTCTCGCTCTCGCGGTAGCCTTTGACGATGAGCGAACGGAAGCAAGTGTCGCAGAGCGACGGACCGTGCGTCGCTGTGCCGTTCTTAATGTTGACGCTCATGTGATTGCTCCTTTCTGGAAGCGGGAGTCTCTCCGCTTCAAAATTTCTGCTTCTTCGCGCGCCTGCAGACACACGTCCACGGACGCTTAGGCGCACACATCGCGAGACGAGCGCGATCGTGACCCGAAAAATGGGTTGCGGAACCGGGAACTACCCCGGCCGATGGTTCGAGTTATGTTGTGCGCAGTTGAAAGCTAGGGAGACGTTACCGTGAGGGATCGTTGAACATACGGCCACAATCCCGGCGCAGCGTCTTGGCCGCTGGCTGCAACTGCGAATTGTGTTGGCGCATGGTCATGCTGTTTTTTCTCCAGCGTGCGCAAACTTACGCGAGGTGGAAGGGGAAGGCAACGGGAAAGTGGTGAACGGGGAAAAATTCGTGGTGGACGGTTTTTGCGGCGAGGTGAAATGCGGAAATCGGGGCGGGCGCGCGAGAGCGCGGTAAAGACTCACAGCTTACGACTAGACGGGCGAGGCAAGCCTCGCCTGGAGCGCTTGGTTGGGGGACTATAAGATTCCTCGAAAGCGGCGGCAAGCCGCCGCACTCCCTATGGGGCTCGGCTTACTCGGATTGGCCTGAGTGTTCTATGGCGACCTCGTGGATGCGGCGAAGGTCTAGTTTGCCGCTGCCCAGGTGGGGGAGTTCTTCGATTTGGAAGAATTGGTTGGCGCGGGGGATCCAGAGATTTGGCAGGCCGGAACTCGCTAACCTCTCAAGCACCGGCTTGAGCGTCTCGGCGTTCAGCGTGTGCAGGACCACCAAGCGCTCCCCCTTTTTGCCGTCGGGGACGCCCGTAACCACGAAAATCCTTTCTGCGGATTCGGCTAGCTCGTGCAATTTTTCTTCAATTTTTATGTGGGGGACCATTTCGCCGCCGATTTTGCTGAAGCGGCTTAGGCGGTCAGTGATGGTCAGGAAGCCGTCTTCGTCTTCGGCCGCGATGTCGCCGGTGGTGTACCAGCCGTCTTGCAGGACTTCGCCAGTTTTTTCTGGTTTGCCGAGGTAGCCGAGCATCACGTTCGGTCCCCGCACGAGCATCAGGCCGGGCGTACCGACTTCACGGCGCTCGCGCGTCTCGGGATCCACGATCCGCACGCTGACGCCTGGCAGAGGATGGCCGATGCGTCCGCGTTTCGAGCCGACCTGGCGAAATCCGGGAGCGCGAAAATCGCGTGTGTTGACTGCAACCACGGGTGAACATTCCGTGCAGCCGTAGCCTTCGAGCGGGCGGATGCCGAAGCGATCTTCGAAAGCGAGCGCCAGCGGCTCGGGCAGTTTTTCCGCGCCTACTACGACGAATTGCAGGCTCCCGAAATCTTCGGGCAAGCAGCGGCGCGTGTAGGCTTGAAGAAACGTCGGAGTGGCGAGCAGAAATGTGACTTGATAGTCGCGGACCAATTCGCTTACGGCAGTCAGGTCGAGCGGGCTGGGATGAAAGGCCACGCCGACGCCGAGGACTGCCGGCAGCCACAGCGTCACCGTGAAACCGAAAGAATGAAAGAAGGGCAGAACGCCAAGAAGGACGTCGCCTTTGCCGAGCATGAAAGTTTGGGCCATCTGGTCAATGTTGGACATGATGTTGTAGTGCGAGAGCATCACGCCCTTGGGTTCGCCGGTGCTGCCACTGGAAAAGATGATGCTGGCGAGATCGTCGAGCGATTGCGGCTTTGCGGAACTGAGCGCGCGTTCGAGCAGGCGGCTGGGAAGAAACCAAAGCAGCAGGGCCGCGATTTTTTCGCCCAGACGCGGCCCCGCGGCGATTTCTTCGAGCAGGATTTGTTTTCCTGGCACTTGCAGCGGAAGTTTTTCGAGTAGCAGCTTGGTAGTGATGACGGTTTGCAGATTGCATTGCTGCGCGCAGGACGCAAGAGTCTCGTTCGACGCGGTGTAATTCAGATTCACGGGAATTTTTCCGCTGATCGACGCCGCGAAATTCACCAGCGCGCCGGGAACCGACGGCGGCAGCAGGATGCCCACCATTTTCTGCTCGGCCCATACACGGCGCAGGCGCCTGGCTAGAAAAATCGAACTGAGCAGCGCGTTGCCCCAGTTCATGCGCGGCCGGCGTTTGTCTCCCATCGCGAAGCGGAAGGGATAGTGATGCGCGGTGCGAATCAGCGAGCGCGGCAGCGTATGCATGCGACTTTTGTGATGGCGATACGCTTCGCTTTGCAATTCCTGGACCGCTTCACGAACTTCAAAGGCGGTGGCGGTCGGTGGCATGGGCGCGCCGAAACTTACCGTTACCGGGTAGGGGATCTTGCGCGGAAGTTTCCAGAGGAAGCGGCCCCGTTCGTAGCTGAAGATGCTGCCCCAGACGCCATCGAGATTTACGGGAACGATGGGCGCATCCACATTTTTCATGATTCGTTCCATGCCGCGGCGGAAAGGCAGCAGCTGGCCGATGCGCGTGATCTGGCCTTCGGCAAAAATGCAGACGATTTCGCCGTTGCGTATGGCGTCGCTGGCTTCGCGCAGGGAATGGATCATGTCGCGCGGGCGGAGCTGCGAAGAGATGGGGATGGCGCGAATCATTTTGGCGAAAGGCTTGATGTGCGGCTGGTCGTAGATGTCCTTGAACATCAGGAAGCGGATGTGGCGGTCGGTGGAAGCAAGGAGGAGGAGCGCGTCGACCAGCGACATGTGATTGGAAACGAAGAGCGCGCCGCCGGATTCGGGGATGTTGTCGCGGCCTTCGACGCGGATGCGATAGATCGAATGCGTGACCATGAAGAGGACGAGGCGGAGGAGAGAATCGGGCAACAGATAAATGGAATAGGCGGTGGTGACTAACGTGAGGATGGCGCCGTCGAGGAAAACGCCGGCGGGAGTTTGCTGCAAGACCGTCGAGAAGAAAAAGTACGCGCCAGCGGCAAGGAACACACCCACGAATGACAGCAAGTTCGCTGCGGCGATAACGCCGCCTTTTTCTTCGGGGCGGGGGCGATGCTGAATCAACGCGTTGAGCGGCACCGCAAAAAATCCGCCGAAGAAACCGAGGAGCCAGAGATCGGGGATTCGCAGGCGCACAATATTCACGATGAACGTGCCTACGTGTTTGGCGAGCGGGACTCCTGTGTGAGCCGCGGCTACCTGAAACCAACCGGCCAGCCCTTCTGCGGGACGTTCAAAATATAGCAGTGCGCCGAACACGGTCATGCCGACAGCACCCAGTGGAATTAATCCGTATTCAATTTTCCCGCCCGAGAGATAGCCCGCAGCGAAGCTGCCGAGGCCGATACCGATTCCGACGGCGGCTTGCAGGTAGCTGATGTGTGTGTCGTCAATCCGCAGGACGTCATGGCCGTATACGACGATCGTGAATTGCAACAGCGCGGCGAGAAACCAGAGATAGCAGTTGCCGAGGACGGCCCAACCGAGCACCCGGTCGGCGCGTATCGTTCGTAGCTGCGTGGCCAGATCGCCGAACGGATTCCAGCGGAACTTCTTCGTGGGGTCGGCGGCCGGGACGTGGGTGATCCCGAAGCTGGTTGCCAGGCCCAGTAGCGTGCAGCCAAGCAATACCACTCCAGCCATCGCTTCGTGGTTGCGGTAGTGTCCGGCGAGAAAGCCGGCAGCCATCACGGCCCCGATGCTGCCGATGAACGTGCCGAGTTCAATGATGCCGTTGCCCCAGGAAAGCCGGCGCTCCGGCAGGATTTCCGGCAGCAGGCCGTATTTCGAGGGGCCGAAGAGCGCGGATTGCGTGCTGATCAGGAAAACTGCTGCGCATTCCAGTGGCAGATTGTTAAGCCACAAGCCCAGGATGGTGACGCCCATGACGAAGATTTCCATCAGCTTGGTGCCGATGACTACGTGGCGTTTGCTGTAGCGGTCGGCGAAGTACCCGCCCGTGAGCGAGAAGAAGATGAAGGGAAGCGCGAAGAGCGCGCCCACGATGAGGACGAGCAGGTCGCGCCGCTCCTTCGGGAAATTCATCGCGACTACGAGATAGATGACCAGGAATTTTATGGCGTTGTCGTTGAAGGCGTTCTGGAATTGCGTGACGATCAGGCTCCAGAAGCCGAAGCGCCATCCGGGCTTCGCGGCGAATTGCGATTCGGCAGAAGTAGGCTGTTCCTTCATTTGAATTGCGCGGCGAGAACGGCGTAGCGTAAGCGCACGCCGATAAGATTGAGAACTTCGCCAGTCTAGCGATACGGCAGACTACTAGCAAGAACGAGTGGGGAAGTTCCGCGGCGAGGAGGGTGAAAATGACAACTGGATGGCCAGACGACATGCCCGTGACGCAGGTTCGCATCGCACGGCCGACGGATCGTCTCGACGAAGTCGTGCGATTCTATTCCGAGGGCTTAGGTTTGAAAATCCTCGGTTCGTTCCATCAACATGACGATTACTCCGGATACATACTGGGACTACCCGGACGCGAGGTGCACCTGGAGTTCACTCAGCACGCGAACGGAAGCCCGTGCATTGCGCCCAGCCGCGATAACCTACTTGTGTTGTACATGCCGGATCGCGCGGCGATTCTGAGAGTGGTCAATCATCTGCGCGACCGCGGGCACCAGCCCGTGCCTCCAGAGAATTCCTACTGGGAGGAAAAAGGCGTGACGTTCGAGGACCCGGATGGCTGGCGTATCGTGCTGATGAATATGCCGGGATTTGAGGTCGGATAGTTGAGCTGTGCCCGGCTGCAGGGCGCGGGGTGTCGTTGCAGCGGCGGTGAGTCGTTGAACGCAACTGAGCACGGCACAGCGCGCTGGGGATTCGGTGAGATCAGTCGGTGAGTTTGCGGAGCCAGACTTGGTAGCCGGATTCTAGGACTTCGAGCTTACTAGTATAGAGGGCAAGAAACGTGTCAATGGCGGGTTTGGGGACGCCGTTTTGATTGTGCTGCGGATCGTCCCAGAGATAATCATCGAGGGCGATTACAGCGCGAGGTTTGGCGAGGCGGAAACTCAGGATCGCGTCTTCGAGGACGTCAACAGTCGAGTGGCCGCCGTCAATATAGATGAAGTCGTAGGCGGCGAAGGGCAGCGTGCGCAGGGTTTCGCGCGAAATGCCACGCCGGAACTCTGTGCGTTTTTCTCCCCCCGCGCGCGTGATGTTAGGCCAGAGCAGCGGCTGGTCGTTGCAATCGAGGCAGAGCAGGCGCGAGTCCGGCGAAGTGGCGATATTTTGCAGCAGCCATGTGGAGGCGCGTCCTTCGAAGCAGCCGATTTCCAGAATCGAGCACGCGGTGCCGCGCAGGGCCTTCAGGTGCTTCCAGAAACTCGAAATATTTCCTGAGAACCAATCGGCGGTGAAGCTGTAGCCCTCGGTGATTTGCCTGGGCGGAGCGGCGCTGGGCTGCGCGGGCTGAGTTTCGCAAAGTGCGAGAAGCGAATCGACGTACGAGTGTGTGGCGCCGGTGCTGTTGACTAGTGCTTGGCGCAGGAAGACGGCCGCTTCGGCGCGCTTGCCGACGCTGAACAGCAGGACGCCGAGGTTGGCGGTGGCGTCGCGGTGCGAAGGCGCCAGCAGGAGCGCGCGCCGCAAAGCACGTTCGGCAACGCTGAGCTGCACGACGGCCCAATCGTTCCACAGGTCGGCGGATTCGCCTTGCAACAGGGCGGTTGAAAGCATAGTGGAGGCTTCTATGACCTGACCATCTAGGAAGAGGCTGGCGGCGCGGGACCTTTGGCTGCGGGGATTCGGATTGGGGAACGGGATCGTGTTTTCGACTGGCATGGGAATCGTCGCTGGAGACTTGAGCAGGCCGGTGGCCAGGAATCGCGCGGGATTATTAGAAATTGCGCAGGGGTGCCGCTGCGGGTGGCGTTCGGCGCGTCCCACAGGCGAGCAGTTGTTTGACAGCAAGTGGCAGACGCCGGCGCGTAATGAGAGGCGAATCAATGGCTTGCACTCCTGTCGGCTTGGCAAGTTGGTTGCATTCGCTGTGAGGTAGGGAGGCGTGTCAATGAAAATCAATCACGAGAAGCTGCGGCAATCGGTTCGCGTTTTGGCGCTGGTGTGCGCTTGCGGTTCAGTTTTGGGAATCGTTGTCTTCGCGGCGGCGGCCTCTTCACCAAGCCCGCGCCGGGACGTGACAATGGGCGTTCCGCCCGACGCCGATGCTTTGGTTCCAGCGGACGATGGCGCCGCGACCGGTGAGAGGAAATCCGAAAGCTTCGTGAAGCGCACGAACGTCGTTGAGTACCCCTTTCAACTAGACCATTCGACGGATGTAGTCCGGCTAAATCTCTCTGTAGAAGTCGAGCACGGGTTGGTCCGCTGGGAATTAATCGATCCATCGGGCGCGGTGCGGTCGAATATCAGCACCACCGAACGAGCGCGCATGGACGACACGGAACTGACTGGCATGCAGGGCAAATGGGTGTTGCGCATGAATTTCGAGGACGCGACCGGCCGCTATCAAATTGATTGGAGCCGCTAAGACGCGGATTTTTTGGACGCATGCAGCGCTGAAGCTTGGGAGGCGCACTGATGAATGCACTCTGGAAGAATGTTCGCTATGGAATGCGCGTGCTGGCGAAGAGTCCGGGGTTCACGTTGGTGGCGGCACTGACGCTGGCGCTGGGAATTGGCGCGAATGCGGCGATCTTCTCGGTGGTGTATTCGGCGCTGCTGCGGCCGCTGCCGTATTACCAACCGGATCGCCTCGTGACGCTGGGTGAGGGCCGCACGCAGACACGGGACAACGAAGAGGTGAGCCGCAACAGTTCTTACCCGGATTTCATGGATTGGAAGCAGACGACAAAGAGTTTTACGTCGTTGACGGCTTATAACTTCGACACGTTTACTTTGACGGGGAACGGCGAGCCGAAGGCCGTCTTTGCCATGCAGGTGCTGCCGAATTTTTTTGCGACGCTGGGAGTGAAGTCTGCGCTGGGGCGCGGCTTCGTGGATGGCGAAGACGTGGGTGACGGTCCGCACGTGGCGATGTTGACATACGGCTACTGGCGGAGCGATTTCGGCGGCGACCCGAAAGCGATTGGACGCACCATCACGCTGGATAACAAGCCGGCGACGATCGTCGGTGTGCTGCCGCGCGATTTTCAATTTGCGCCGTCGAATGATTTTCCATTGTGGGTTCCGATGCACGCCACGCAGGACTTGCTGACGCGGCGAAACCTGCGATGGATGCATGTTTTTGCGCGACTCGGGCCGGGAGTGAGCATGGAGCAGGCGCACGCGGAAATGGATGGGATCACGGCACAACTGGCGCGGGAATATCCGCAGCAGGATGGGTCCGTGTTTGTGGCGATGGGCACGATGCGGCACAGGATCGTGGGGCAGGTGCAGCCGTTGTTGCTGGTGATTTTCGGCGCGGTGGGATTTGTGCTGCTGATTGCTTGCGCGAACGTGGCGAACTTGATGATGACGCGGGCAGCGGGCCGGCGGAAGGAATTCGCGATACGCACGGCGCTGGGCGCGAGCCGCGGCCAATTGATCGCGCAACTGCTGACCGAAAGTGTGCTGTTGGCTGCGCTGGGCGCGGCGGTTGGGTTTGCGGCGGCGCAGTGGGGCGTAAATGCGTTGATCGCAGCGATTCCGCAGCCGGTGCTGAGCTCGTTGCCGAATTTGCGCGAAGCGGGGATGAATCTGCCAGTGCTTTTGTTTCTTTGCGGCGTCACATTGCTGACCGCGGTGTTTTTCGGATTGGCTCCAGCGCTTTCTATGTCGCAAACGAAAGTGAGCGACGCGCTGAAGGACGAATCGCGCGGAGGGACCAGCACGGCGCATGCGCGATGGCGCAACGCAGTGGTCGCGGCGGAAATCGCGGTGTCGCTGGTGCTGCTGGTGGGCGCGGGCCTGATGTTGCAGAGTCTGCATGCGTTGCTGCATCAAGACGCGGGGTTTGACCAGCGGAACTTGCTGGTGTTCTCGGTGAACTTGCCGGATAGTTCGTATCCCAGCGACAAAGATTATCCGGGCGACAGTCCGGCGGCGCGGTTGTTCGAGCACCAGTTCAGCGGCAAGCTGCGCAATTTGCCGGGCGTGCAGGGCGTGGGAGTGACCAGCGCTTTGCCGATTGGCGGAAGCGGGGGAACTATTCGGTTTGTGGTTCAGGGTCGTCCTACGGCGCAGGGGCAGGAAGACGAATGCGACATTATTACGGTGACCGGGGATTATTTTTCGACGCTGAAAGTGCCGCTGATTTCGGGGCGCACGTTTTCTGCAACGGACAAGTTCGATGCTCCCTGGGTGATGATGGTCAATCAAGCGTTCGTGAATAAATATTTTCCGAACGAACTCGCGGTGGGGAAACGCATGCGGTTTACTTTTGATCCGAGGGAGCCTTATCGCGAGATTGTGGGAGTGGTGGGCAATGTTGCTCAGGACGACCTCGCGGGTCCGGCGACGCCGGTGATTTATGTGGCGAATGAGCAGGGGCCCTCGACTTTTCTGACTTACATGGTGCGGACGGCGGGCGATCCGGCGGCGTTTGTGGGCTCGGCGCAGGTGGCACTGCACCAGCTGGATCAGCAGTTGCCTCTGATCCAGCCGCAAACGATGGAGCATTTTACCGATCAGACGCCTTCCGTCTTTCTGCGGCGGTATCCTTCGCTCGTGATTGGTAGTTTCGCGGGGCTTGCGCTGGTTTTAGCGATGATTGGATTGTATGGGTTAATTTCGTACACCGTGCAGCAGCGGACGCGTGAGATCGGGATTCGCGTGGCGCTGGGCGCGCAACCAGCGGATGTGCTGAAGCTCGTGATCGGGCAGGGAATTGGCGCGGTGCTGGCGGGCGTGGGGATTGGTGTGATTGCGGCGCTGGCTCTGACGCGATTGATGGCCAGCTTGCTGTTTGGCGTGCGGCCGACGGACCTCGCGACGTTCGCCAGCGTTGCGGTGCTATTGACTGGCGTGGCGCTGGCGGCTAGTTACATTCCGGCGCGGCGCGCGATGCGCACCGATCCGTTGAACGCGCTGCGGCACGGGTGACGGTTCTGGCCATTACCGGTTGCGTTCCTCACAAAAATAAGCCGGCGAGACGCCTGCCTACCGGCAGGCAGGCCGGCGCTACGGAAGCCGCACAGGCAAGATTGTTGCCTGTGCTACCCGGCCGCTATTGTTTTTCCAGCGTGGCGTCGAGATTGGTTTTGGAACCGGATAGGACTGTCATGTCGCGGCTCCAGGGTTTGAAGCCGTCCAGTGAGACGGCTACGGAGTGTTTTCCGGGGGGAAGTTTCAGGTCGGCCGGGGCGTTGCCTACGAAATTGCCGTCTACAGAGACCTCTGCGCCTGCGGGATTCGTGGAAACTGTGACTGTGCCGGGCGCAGATGACGGCACTTGCGTCGCGACTACCGACGCGGGAATCGCTACGGGAGGCGCCGCGGGTTTTACCTCAGCGGCTTGTTTTGTTTCTCCTGCCAGTTCCTCCGTTACTTGATCGAAGAATTTGTCGGCCATGCGGTCGCCCGCGTCGAAGTCGAGGCTGCCGCTATCTTTCTTCTGCACGTTAATAGTGAGTGTGGCGCCGCCAACTGGCGCAGGTTCTATGGACGCGTTCGCGATGAAGCCCTGGGAGAAGGCGGAGGCGCCGGTGCTGAAGGTAAACAGCAGGTTTTTTTCGTCTACGAAGGTCACGACGTGGCGATCGCGGGCTGTCTTGAGCGCAGCTTGGAAAACGTCCTGTGGCGCGTTGCCGTAGGTTTTCTTTTTTGGTTTGGCGGCGGCCAAGGACGGCAGCAACAGGGTCATCGCTACGACGATCAGGAATGTTCTTCGCATGGGTGGGCTCCTTCGAACCTGCTCCGCCAGCTGGTGCAGCGCGCCGAGTATACTCAGCTGACTCTACACGGATTGACGTAGGTGTGTGGGATGAGGTTGCATGATTGTGGCGCGAATATGTCAATGCGGATTGCCAATTGTGCTGGCGGATTTCTTGTGCTCTCGCGACGCGTCCAGGAGAGTGCAGGGCTGTGCCACGGTTTACGACTGAACGGGCGAGGCTTGCCTCTCCTGGTGCGGTTTGCGGTTAGTCTGGCTTCTCGGCGAAAGCGGCGGCAAGCCGCCGCACTCCATATGGATTACGCAAGTACGCGTAATGCGGATTTCGCGGTTGCTGCTGGGGGCGGTGGGACGTTTACTTCTGGGAGCGGGTGTTCGCGTTTCGCGTATTTTGTGGCGATGTAGTCGTCCACTAGCTTTTGAAACGCGGCGGAGAGCTCGTCGTAGGTGCCTTCCAGCGTGTTGAAATGTTTGCCGTCAATGTAGACGGGGCAGCGGGGCGCTTCGCCGGTGCCGGGGAGGCTGATGCCGATGTTGGCGGCTTTAGATTCGCCGGGACCGTTGACGATGCAGCCCATCACCGCGAGCTTCATATCTTCCACGCCTTCGTAGTAACGCTTCCACTCGGGCATTTTGTCGCGAATGTAGCCCTGAATGCTTTCCGCTAATTCCTGAAACGTGGTGCTGGTGGTTCGTCCGCAGCCGGGGCAGGCAGTGACACTGGGCGCGAAAGTGCGCAGGCCGAGAGATTGCAGCAGCTCGCAGGCGGCGTAGACCTCGTCGCGCCGATCACCACCCGGACGCGGCGTGAGCGAAACGCGAATCGTGTCTCCGATGCCTTCATCGAGCAGAATGCCCATCGAAGCGGAAGACCATACGAGACCTTTTGCTCCCATGCCCGCTTCGGTCAAGCCGAGATGCAGCGGCTGATCGGTCTTCGAGGCGAGGTCGCGATAAATCGCGACCAGATCGTGCGGGCGGGACACTTTGCACGAAATAATTATTTGATCTTTGCGCAGGCCGCATTCGAGGGCCAGCGCGGTGGATTCCAGGGCCGAGAGGACCATGCACTCGTTGATGATTTCTTCGGAGGATTTGCCGAGGTCTTTGTCCGTGTTTTCCTGCATCTTGCGCATCACCAGCTCTTGATTCAGCGAGCCGCCGTTCACGCCGATGCGCACGGGCTTGTTGTGATCTCGCGCGACCTTGCAGATGGTGGAAAATTGCTCGTCGCGGCGCTGGCCGGCGCCGACGTTGCCGGGATTTATGCGCAATTTATCGAGTGCGCTAGCGCAGGCGGGGTATTTCGTAAGAAGCACGTGGCCGTTGTAATGAAAGTCGCCGATCAGGGGGACGTCACAGCCGGCATCGAGAAGGCGCTTCTTGATTTCCGGCACGGCGGCCGCGGCTTCGGGAATATTTACCGTGATGCGGACGAGTTCGGAGCCGGCCTGGGCTAGTTCGAGGCATTGTTGGGTGGTGGAGGCTATGTCCACCGTGTCGGTGTTCGTCATGGACTGGACGACGACTGGCGCGCCGCCACCGACTTGGATTTTCCCAACTTTTACGCCTACGGTTTTGTGCCGCTTCTGTGTCATGTCCTGTCTATTGTAACGAATTGACGAGGTATCGTGCTAGCGGTGCTTGGCGGCGGTGCTATGGAGTTCAAAGGCACCACAGATGAACGCAGATGCACATTGATAAAAGCAGATGATAAAACGAAAACAGATAGTGTCGCCGCGAGCTAGACCTAGTATTCGGGGCGGCGGCCGATATTGGCGGACTTGCCGTTCACGCGCGATGGCGGTGGAGTGATGGTGGCCATCTTGCGGATCATGGCCAGGACGAGTTTCTTATCGTCGTCGGAAAGGGTCGTGGAATATTTTTTGATGTCCGCGAGGAAGCGGATTTCTTCTTCGGAGAGTTCGCCGAGCATCTTGCGAGTCTCTCGGTCTCCGGGCGTATCGCTGCCTGGGAAAAAGTCGGCGAGGGAGATTTCCATGGCCTCGGCAATTTTCGCAAGGGTTTCGAGCGAGGGAACGGTGTGGCCGTTTTCGACGCGCGAGAGGTAACAACGGAGCAGCCCCGTGCGGCGCTCGATATCGCCTTGGGAAAGCCCGCGATCGGCGCGGTAGGATTTGATTACTTCTCCGATGTTTACCTTTGGTTTCTCTTTGGGCATGGTATCTTTCCTCTAACTAGGGCGTATCTTACGAGTAACCCTCAAATTAGCGCAAGCGATATTTCGAGTATTGTTCCTCACAAGAACATTTCTGTGGTGAAACGTGCTTCCGACGTGCTCGGTTACACGATCTCGGCGTGAATTCGTCGCGTCCCATGACAAGAGCCCGGATAGGACTCCAAGAGTCTGTTCCGGCCGCTAGATCGTGGACTGCGCCACCGGAGTTTGCAGCGGCGCTACTTCCCTGCGTTTGCCGGCGCGCTTGTTCTCATATAGAGCGATATCGGCACGTTTCAAAAGTTCCTGAGGTGTTTCACCGGCGGCGTAATCGGTCCAGCCGCGGGAATACTGCAGGCGCAATTTCTCATTATCGAACTCGAACTCCATGCCTTCCAGGCGACCCAGGACGTGCCGGACCTCTTCGGAGCGGCATTCCGGAAGCAGAGCCATGAATTCGTCGCCGCCCAGGCGCACGGCCAGATCCGAGCCGCGAATGGCGCGTTGCAGGCGATCGGCGAAGCCCTTGAGCACGGTATCGCCCGCGGCGTGTCCGTGCCGGTCGTTAATCTGTTTCAGGCCGTCGAGGTCCATCAGCAGCACGGTGAGCGGCCGGCCATGGCGTTGCGCGCGGCTGATTTCCTGTGCCAGGCGCTGCTCGCCGGAACGGCGATTGTAAAGACCGGTGAGCTGATCGAGTGCCGCGAGCTTGTAAACCTCAGACGCCAGAGTTTCCACCTTAGCGAGGGACTGCATCTGGTCGGCGACTTCGTGACGGAGTCGCATGAGCTGGACCTGCTGATAAATCAGATAGACGCTGAAGACCAGAACGAGCCCCACTAAGGCACGCACGGCCTGGTTCAGGTAAAACGAGTAAGAAGATTCCTCGCGGCTGAGCATAGCAGGGAAGGCGAATGACGCTACGGCGAGCGTCAGCAACAGAATCACTGCGACCGTCGTACTCCACAGCCACCACTGGCGGCGATCAAGGTGGTACAGATGCTCGCGAATTTTGTCCGGCTCGAAGGGCGGAGGGGCCTGACGCTCCGACGGCGCCGAGTTCTGAGCATGAATCTCCGACATGGGTCCTCGCTGGTGTACGACTCGACAAAGAATGCCAGAGCGTGGACACGCGGGATATACGTATGTACCGCAGGGGTTCCATTCTGGTAACGGCATAAAGGCCTAGTAACGAGACTACTAACTTGAGGTCGTTCGGCAATAAGTACGAGCGAAAGGATCCGTTGAAAGGCGCGACAGAACCGTAGCGCGCTCCTCGCTGCTTCGCTGTTTCCCCCGAATAAGCCCACATTGGCATTCCTGCTTTGAATCCCAAGCATTTTCCGTCGCACGAGGTTTTGCTCGCTCCGCGCCTGTACGGTCACCACGCGCTAAAACGCGCCCAAGACCAAAAACAGGAGATCGCAATGAACCGGATAGCTTCAGCAGTGGTGTTTTTGTTTGTGGTTTTCAGCCTGGCGGCAAGCGTCGCGCCACTCAAGGCAATGTCACACAACCACTTGACGGCAATGTTTGATGGGACGCAACCGCCGGTTCCGCCTAAGGCGGCGTTTCTGGATGGCACGCAGCCCCCTGTGCCGCCCAAAGTGATGGAAGCATTCGCTCGAGTGTTGGATGGGACGCAACCGCCGGTTCCGCCTAAGGCGGCGTTTCTGGATGGCACGCAGCCCCCTGTGCCGCCCAAAGCGATGGAAGCATTCGCTCGAGTGTTGGATGGGACGCAACCGCCGGTTCCGCCTAAGGCGGCGTTTCTGGACGGCACCCAACCGCCGGTTCCTCCGAAGATGACCCAAGCGTCCGCCTCGGTGTTCGATGGCACGCAACCCCCGGTCCCGCCCAAGGCGTTGGCGGTGGCGGTCTAATAGGCGGGCTTGATGCGGTAACGACGGGCTAAACGGTCGAACAGAACGCGCTGGCGGGGGGGGAGAAACCTGTAATTCTCTCTCTGGATTTGTGCTACGATTTGCGCCAGTAACGGACATGTTAAGTTTACTTCTGTGGCTCGCCGGGTTGTTGCTTGAATTCACGCTGCTGGTGCGTTCCGTTCAGACCAAGACGTTCACCAAGTACATTTATTTTTACGCTTATATTTCCTGCGTATTCATCGTATCCGCGGGACTGTATATCGGGCGCTCGCAGCTGGGATTTTATGAAGCGTGGTATTGGCCGACACAGTTTGCCACGCTGGCGATGGGTTGCGGAGTGGTGTTGGAAATTGTGCGGCAAGCGCTGGCTTCCTATCCCGGAGCCGAGCGCATGGCGCGACGGGCAAGCTGCGCGGTGTTTATAGTGACGTTCTGTCTTGTGGAATGGAGTGTGGCGAGTCGCGCAGTTTGGTCCACGTCGGCTGCGACGGTGGACCTGGAGCGGGATCTGCGCGTGATTGAAGCGCTGGTGCTGGCGACGATTCTGGCGATCGTTTTTTACTATCGTGTCGAGCTTGGTAAGAACGTCACTGGCATGATCGTTGGTTTCGGAGCGTACGTGGGCGTGAGTTTGACGACGCTGGCGCTGCGTGCGTTCCTAGGACCACGCTTCGATGGAATCTGGAGCGATTTGCAGTCGGCCTCGTACTTTTTTGCTCTGATCGTATGGACGGTCGCACTATGGTCTTACAGCCCGAATCCGAAGCCGCCCGCAAACGGGCGGGGAGGGCGGGGCGGCGGAGGCTACGACGCGCTGGTTCACGGCACACGAGCGCAGTTGGAATCGGTGCGCTCCAATTTGCGTGGGGCGGCGGGCTCATGATTGGGTTGCTGCTCTATTTACTGGTGGGCATCGGCCTGCTGATCTTCTTGTGGCTGCTGGCGCGAAGGGAACGCGCGCCGGTCGAGGGATGCGGGCGGCAGTTCGTGGAGGCGCGACAGGCGTTGCGCACGCTGCAGTTGGGATTGTTGCCAGAAAATCTGATCGAGCGAATATTCGATCCTGAGGATTTTCGCTACGTGACGAGGGTAGGCTCCGGGGACATTGGAAATCTGTTTCTGCAGGAGCGTAAGCGGATTTCGCTGATGTGGGTCCGGCGGGTGCGCTGCGAAATTCGCAATCTAATGCGATTCCATCTGGATTATTCGCGGCTGCACGCAAAGCTGAGCGTAGTAACGGAAATCCGCCTGGCACTGGATTTGGCCCTACTGCTGCTGGCTTGCCGCGCGTTGCGCATCCTGCTGTACTCGCGCGGGCCGTACGGAGCGCGCGCGGTGGTGGGCGTGCTGACAGCAGCCGCCGGACGCGTTTGCGCGGCATCGGAAAAGTCGCTGGCATTTTTGAATCCGCCGGCGCTGGAATCGTTCCGCCGCAGTTCGGCCGGTGATGGGGCGGCGATTTAGTCCATGGGCGCCCCACCCAAACACATGGATGTGCTGGCGGCGACGGACGATCTGCGCCGCCGCACTCTGGTGGAGATGACTCAGCCGTTGGAACGATTGATTTACCTGGCTTCGACGCGCGACTACAACACCGGTTTGTATTATCACCACGGGCTCGCGGCGCGTTTTTCAGAAGAAGCTGCCTGTGAAGCGCTCGCGGGATGCCATCGCGAGGCATTCGAGGAACTGGTGGCTGCGTCGCTGGAAGAGCTGGTCCACGAGCTGGAAGCGTACTTGCGAAGCACGCGCGTCGCGCCCGGCGATTTCATAGCGGCCTGGAAAGGACTGGAACCCTATCGGGTAGCCGTTCCAGTGGGAGTTGATTCGCTATCCAGCGAGCTTGTTTTTTCCAACCTGAAGGTGGCCCTGGCTATTTTGGAGGCGCGTCTGATGGTTCGCACGAAACCAGGCGCATCGCGACCCCTGTCACCTGTCCAATGATTTCCGCTTCATCCGGGTAGGGGAACTGCCGGATCGCCGACCCCGAAAGAGGGTGGGGGACGAGAGTGAGTTCCGAGCCTCGCAATTCGACCCACGAACACGCGTAGCTGTCGCGCAATTCGATAAAGTAAATGGGCCGGTCGAATTCGGTGCGCCAGCTGGAGGGGTGGGTGCGGTTCATATGGCTATCAATCTGTACGAATGACCCGGGGCGCAACACCGGATACATTGAAGAGTCGTCCATGCCGATATATCCGTACTGGCAGTGGCGCAAGTCCAGTTTCTGAATGAATGAAATCGGAACTTCGCCCCATATTTCCACCATCCGCGAAAGAAGGTTGGTCTTCTCCAGGTTGAAGCCGCGGTCAAAACGCACGGGGAAATTCATGATTTTGTCGGTGGCGGGAGCTTCCAGCGTGGCCAAGTGGGTATTCTGCAGCGGTGTGGACATCTGATAACGCATGGTTTCATCGAGCAGGACGCCAAAGGCGGCAAGCAGATCGGTGAATTTCGCGCGGTAGATAACACTAAGGCTGAATAGTTTGTAGATGCTGGGGACAGAATTCCGGTTCTCGATCTGCGTCAGCCATGCGTTGGAGATGTAGAACTCCTCGTTTTCGGACTCGAGGGCAATCTTCCTGCTTAGTTCTTCCACTTCCCGCGTGGTTACGCCTATACGGCTGCGGAGCTCCCGCAGTTGATCTCCTGAACGTGTCCCTGGCTCCATTTGCGTGACCTATCCCCGGAGCCCAACGGTCCGGTAGTCTGAAGGTGCGGGGGGATGAAGCTGCCCACCCGCTTAATCCTACGAAGAACGAAAATTGCCCCGGGCCTGCGCAGCAGCTCGTGGCGGCTTCCTTCTTTCCGCCTTTGGGAATCGAAAATACCGACGAAAACCGGAAAATGGAAAAGTCTGCTTTCAATTGGAAGCAGATTCCCGTTTCCACGCGCGATTGGTCCGAAGAACCCGGAAAATCCGCAGCCCTCAAAAAGTGCCGCCCAGGCGACGGTAGCAAATTCCCAAAGCTGCCCTAGGTTATCTCAGGTCCAAGTTAGAGCCAAGGGCCGACCGTTAAGAAAGCGAAAACAGGAGCACTGGGGATCGGTATAAGTACCGATACCCCTAAAAATTATACGAAGTTACGCGTTGGTAATAACAGCGTACGACGAATGCCTGCGCGCGATTTGCCCGGCTAGAGTAAGGCGAACAGAAAGCGGCGGTTCACTTTTGGCGTCAGCAGGCCAGAGAAAGGTAGCGGCGCGGTCGAGGGTGTGCCACTCTGGCACAAGTCTCTGGCGCCGTTGGGAGAATCACTCATGGGCGGATTTTCCGGCACACCTGTCAACCCCGGGGGGCCCTACCGCGAACACCGCGAAGTTCCGCGCTTCACATTGATCGCCAGCATCGAATTGCGCGAGCCACACACCGACACGCGAATTTCCGGCCGCATCTCCGAAATCAGCCGGAAGGGATGCTACGTGGACGTGCTGATCACGTTGCCGGAGGGCACCGGGCTCGACGTCCGCATTTCGCGCGATCAAGGCGTGTTCGAAACCAAAGGCAAGATCGTATACGTGCAGCACGGCATGGGCATGGGCGTGACTTTCCTTAATCCCGCGCCCGAGCAACTGAAGTTGCTGGATTCCTGGCTGGCCGAAATATCTTCGTAGCGTCTCTGCACCGAACTTTTTTCGCGCGGCGACTGTGATGCGTCTGCCGGCGCGATTTCAGAATTTCCGCGTGCGTGCGGTAAGATGGCAGCTACATCTGTGGGGAGGCCATTCGTGGGTTTTAGTGCTAGCACTCGTCAGCTGGGAACCGTAACGGTGGTGGATGTGCGCGGAAGATTTACGCTGATCGAAGGAGAAGCGGTTCACGAATTGCTCCTGGACCTTTTCGAAGACGGGCGCAAGCGCGTGTTGCTGAATTTTCGCGACGTTTCCTACCTGGACAGCTCCGGGATCGGGCAGCTGATCCGCGGATTGTATTCGGCGCGCAAGAATAATGCTGAGTTGCACGCTGTGGATCTGAGCCCGCGTGCGCGTGAAATCCTGCATATGACCAATCTGCACACGGTGTTCACCGATTTCCCGGATGAACAGACGGCGTTGCGCACGATTGACACGCAGTAACTTTCCAACACCTCAGGATGCTTTGCCGACAGCAATCGCGGGCGTTCCGCTGCCCGCGAAGACCCGCGCACAATTAATTATTTTACGATCACGCCGCAGGCAATGCGCGCGCCGGAATTTCCTGCTGGGTCGGTCTTGTAATCGTCAGGCGCGGCATGGATCACAAGTGCCGTGCCGCCGGGTTGAAATAGCGAAGTCGGGCCATCGTGCAGTGTAACGTTGGCATCTAGTAGCGACGCGGTGCCATGGCCGTCGGCCCCCACTTCTAGATTTAGTAGGTCGCCGTTGTGCGGGCCTTCAGGGTTGTCCCTTCCGTGTTTTTTCCCCGCTGGATTGAAATGGCCGCCTGCCGTTTTGAAATCGGGGCCTTCGCATTTTCCGACGGTGTGAATGTGGATGCCATGCGTGCCGGGTGTTAGTTGGGTCACGTCCACGTCAATGCGCACGCCGCGTGCGGACGAGGATAAGATGGCCGTGCCGATTTTCTGGCCGGCGGCGTTGACGATGTCCGAGTGCGCCGATTGCGCCATCTGCGCGGATGACTTTTGCGGTGGCGTAGTGCGGGCCGATGCGGACTGCGGTGCGATGCTTGAAGCGCACAGAGCTGCAGCTAGGATTGCGGTGCGAATTTTCATTGCTGGAACCTCCGTCGGTGGGCTGGATTCACCCTGTTTATAGATGCGCCAGGCCGGGAAAAGCAACTGGCAATGTTTTGGGCGATCACAGAAAGCGCAGAACGATCAGGGTCATGTCGTCGTGCTGCGGCGCGCCTGCGGCGAATTGATCGGCTGCTTGCATGATGCGCATGATGATTTCCGAGGCTTCGCATCCTTGCGCCGCAACGACGGTGGCAATCAGGCGCTCTTCGCCCCATTCTTCGAGCGCAGGATTCATGGCTTCGCTAACGCCGTCGGTGAAGATGACAAGACAATCGCCCCAGGCAAGCGTGAGTTCCGCTTGTTGATATGCGCAATCCGGAATTAATCCGATGACGGGGCCGCCCTCGTCGAGCCGTTCGATTTTCTTGCTGCCGAGATGTTCGACTCCGGCGGTTCCTCCACTCGTATCCGCGCGAAAAAGCAGCGGCGCGCAATGGCCGCCGTTCACGTACGTGAGACGGCGCGACGCTGGGTCGAACTGCGCGTAGAAAAAAGTGGCGTAGCGATCGGCCGAGGAAGCTTCGTACAAAGCCTGATTGACGCGCGACATCAGCGCAGCGATTTCGTTCCCGGCGCGCATCGCTTCGGCGCGCAAGGAAGCCTGCAGGCTGGCCATCATCAGCGCCGCGGGAATACCCTTGCCTGAAATATCGCCCAGCGCGACGCCGAGCATTCCGCCGGGCAGCGCGAGGAAATCGTAATAATCGCCGCCGACACCCAAAGCAGTGCGGCAGCGTCCGCGATAATCCACACCGGCAACCGGCGGCAGTTTCTGCGGGAACAATCGCTCCTGCACTTCGCGGGCGATTTCGATCTCGCGGTTCATTTTTTCGCGGCGGCCCACTTCGACGGCGATGGCGCTGGTTAACTGCGCGTTAGCGAGCGCCAGGCCGGTTTGCGTCGCGACAGACTTCAGCAGCCGAAGGTCGCTGCCGGAGTACGGTTCTTCGGAACGTTTTTCACCGAGCGCGATAACGCCGAGAAGTTTTTCCTTCATGGATAGAGGCAACAGGAGTTGCGGGTGAAGGTCACCAAGCGTTCGCCTTTCCTCTTCCGAAACCGAAGAAGAGTTAATCCAAGAATACTGATCGTCGAGATAAATCCGTTCGGGATCGGAATCCCGGCGCAGGCGCTGAATCGTGGCGGCGGAATCCGGCAGGCCTCCCTCGGGTGCCGATGCGTAACCCATCGCGTAGGCCGGCCGGTACCAGCCGCCATCTTCGAGCAGCACGGCGACGCGCGGCACGTGCAGAGATTCGGCGATGCGCTGTGCGACACGTTCCAGCAGGGGCTCGGTTTCGACGATGGTTCGAACTTCATCGCTCAGTCCGGAAAGAATCTGTTCGGCGTTGTAGGCGTCGCGGAAGAAACGGCGATCAACCCACACGCGAACAGAGCCCGACAATTTCCGCAGCCACAGGATGGCGATGAAACTGACGGAAATAATTATTATCTTCTGGGGCCGACTGCGCTCGGCGCCGCTTTCCAGAGTAACCGCTGCCGTGACGATGATGCTGGTGAGGATGATTTGCAGAACCAGGACGCCGTGGCGCGCCAGCGCATACTGCAGGCCTTGACGAATTACCACGCGCACGTCCATCGCGCGTTGCACCACGATCGCGTAGGCGAGCGTCACCGGGAAAAACATCAACATCAACAGGCCGCCGAGGACCAGCCACTCCGGGAAAATCTGCTCGAGCGGCTTGCCTTTGAAGATCTGCACGATGGAGAGAATGAAAAGCGGCGTCATGGCGAGCGTCGCGCCGGCGTATACCAGATTGAAGCGGCGCTTGACGTCGCGCGATGCTGCCAGGCCCGATTTGATTTTCATGGACGCGAAGAAACTGCCGACGCCGGCAAAATTAAGCAGAAAAAGCAGCGGGCTCATGTGTTCCAGAAATGCGGACAGCCGTGAAACTGCGGCGAAATTTTCGATTTCGCCGACCTGTTCGACGACGATTAGAATGGCGACGACGATCAGGGTGGGAATAAAAATGGCGGTGGTCCAGCGCCACCAGCGAGGATCTTCGCGTTCCGTCGAGCGTTCCGGGAAATACAAGCCGAACAGGAACATGAAGAGAGGCCACTCGGCACCGACGGCAAATCGATAGATCGTCGCGAGATCCCGAATCCCCGGACCCCAGCTTTCGATCCCGGCATTGTAAAGAGTGGAGAGAGGGAGCAGGACCGGCACTAACAGCCACGCAGAAGGATCGCGCGGGCGCACCGCGGCGACCCAGAATCCCAGCAGGATGCAAAAGATGGGTAGGACGATTTTCAGCGTCACGACCATCACAACGCCTGCGCTGCTCAAGAAGAGCCGGTGCGGCTGGAGGGTCACGTTTACGGTCCGCGGGGCGGCATCGCCGGGCGTGCGGACGGTTACTTGCATCGAGTCGCCCGCTGCGGCGTGTGCTATCGCTTCGCCGTAGACGGCTGTGGCGGTGAAAGGACGTCCGTTGATGGCGACGAGGATGTCACCTTCTTTTATTCCGGCATCGATTCCGTTGGGGAGCACGAACGTGGCGTGCGGCTCGCCGGCGGTGTAAGTGGGGATGAAGGGCCAGCCAACAGCCTGGTGATGAAACATTTCGGGGAAGTAGTAGAGCATCGCGCGGGCTTGGTACGCGCAGACGAGCACGAAGAGGATCGCGAGGCAGATGTACTGCAGAGTGGCTGGCTTCTTCGGCGCCATGTCAGGTCTAGGAGGAGGATATCATTAGTCGCGGTGGATAGAAGGCGGGGAGCGCATGGTACGCGACGCTGATGCGGATTTTACCGCAGAGACGCTTAGGGCGCAGAGAAAGGCGAAGGCAAGCGAGATCCTTTGCCGCGCTCAGGATGACCGCGCAAGAAGCGTGTCGCGTCCGCTGGATTTATTTTGACGTCTTAGCGCTGAGTGATTGTGAGCGCTATCGGTTGAACGCTCGGACTTGGTGATGCGCTTGATTGCAGCGCCGCGGGAACTGCGTTCAGCGTCGTCGCGGGCGCGTTCTTCGGCATGTGGCAGCCGGCGCCGACGGGCGACTTCAGCGGGTGCGCTACGTTGGCGCGGAATGGGCTGGTTTCCTTGATTCGCGTGCGCACGCCGTCAATCGTAGCTGGAATCGCGTTGTGCGCTTTGCCTTTCAGCACGAAGATCATCAACGCGGGATCGCCGGGGCTATCGAGGCTGGCGCTGACCCCGACGCCTACGACCGCGGGATCGCTCATCAGTTCGGCTACGTGTTGCTCCTTGATGGTTTTGGTGTGCTCGATGGCGCTGGCCAGGATTTCAACGGCTTGCGCCTGCTCCGATTGCGACGCGAGTTGCGCGCTTTGCTGCGTGCTCAAAGCGCCGCGCGCGGAATCGGAATTCGATTCAATCAGGCGGGTGCGTACTCCGTCAATCGTCGTCGGAATGCCGGCGTGCGATGCGCCGGGCGCGACGAACATCAGGACGGCTGGCTCGTTGGGAGCGTCGAGGCTGCCGCCCCCGCCGTAAGCCGAGACGCCAGGAGTATTCATGATTTGCGTGCTGTAGCTCGCGGCAGCTGTCTGGCCGCGCTGGGCGATGCCAGCGGGAAGAGCAGCGGCGGATTGCGGCGTCACTTTCACTGAGCTGAGGCCCGGCAGTGAGCATCCCGGCACTGCGTGCTGCGCGCCGCCGACGAATGTGTAGGTATGGCCAGTGTTGGCGTGCAATGCGTTGAGCACATCGGCGACCGGGTTTCCGATCGCACTATTTTCATTGCCAGCGAACATCAGCGCTACCGGCTGTGCTGTGGCCGCATCGACGGCAAGCGAGCCCGAATCTCCGTCGCCGATGAAGTTCTGGCCGTTGAACATGTTCCCGACTTCGATCTCGTCATTGTAAGTGACCGAAAACGAAGTGGCGGTCGCGCAGCCCTCTGAATATCCCACGATCAGGCCGGTTAGATCGATGCTTTCAACCTCCGCGCACGTCAAGCCCGTTGTGCGCCCACTTTTCGCCAGTAATTCACTCATGCTGGCAGCCACGCCCGTGCCCGCTGCGGGCGGTGCGGGTTGCGGCACGCCGTTGGTGACCGCTCCCAATTCCAAAATGCTGCCAGTTAGGTCCACTTGTCCGGTGGTGATTTGGGCGGTGGTGACGTCCACAGGAAACGCCGGAACGGGTTGATTCTGCAGGCTGAGAATGTTGGTCACAGTCGCGACGTTGATCGTCCCGATGAGAGAGCAGTTCGTTTCAATTACTCCGGGCTGCGTCACTTCTTGTCCGACAGTTGCGCCATCGCTCATACCCAGGACGTGATTGTTGGAAAGGATAACGAGTGCAGGGGGCGTAGCATTGCTTGTCAGCAACGATCCCAGCGTTCCGCCAAAGCAAAATCCCGGCGCCGGGGTGAGGCAAATAGCGTCCGCATTTCCCCCGGAGGAGCCGAGCGGTACGGGTGCCGTGTACGGCTGCATGTTCAGTGAGTCAACGGTGAATCCGACGCTATTGGTAGCATTAGAGTCAGCCTGCGAAGTGGCTGTAACGGTGAGGGTGGCCGGATCGGTGCTGCTCGCGGTAGAAAGCGTCGGCACAGTATTTGGCGCCACGTACATGCCGGCGGCGGACATCGTGCCGCAAGCCGATGCCGGCGTCGTATTGCAGCTGAGCTGCCAGGTGACGGCGGTATTCGAAGTCCCGGTCACAGTGGCGCTGAATTGCACGGTCTGGAAGGTCTCGATGTTCGACACGTCGGTAGTGATGGTCACGCTGACCACGGGCGGAGGGCTTCCTCCGTTCCCGCCGCCGCAGGCCGCCAGCCCAAACGCTCCTACAACGGCTAATAAGCTCGCCAACCACGCACGCTTGTTCATGGGCTTATTCCTTCGAACGAGATGTGCAAACAGATATTTATGCTGTCCCTTCGGTACTTTCGCCGGCCGCACAACGTAGATTTCCTGGAGCACGGCGAGAAATCCCCTCATGCTGCCTTCTAACCCGAGCCGCGAGATTTTGATGCAAAAATAAAGCGGCAAATTCGAATCACGACTTCTTCCATCTGTAGCAGATGCAATCGCAGCAAGCAAGGTTACTCGCGCCAACGCGATGTGACAATTTCGCAACAACGAAGGTGTGAAAAAGTCACCAGGCGATTCCTTTATTGGGAAGCGTCGCCGGGGCGGCCGCGGGGGAAATCCAGTGCCGGGTGCCAGACCCGAGCCGAGGAAAAACCATCGAAACCAGGCCAAAATTACATAGTGCCGGGTCCTCGCCGGCACATGGGCCCGGGCGTTCCTAGAGCGTAACGTCTTCTCCATGCTCCACTTCGGAAATGACCACAGTGCTGGCAGAAGCATTGCGAGCATATCCAGTGGACGAGCGAACGCCGCAATTAAAGGCAGCACTTGGGGCGAGTGAATGCGCCAGCGATCGCAAAGGGGAAAATCGAAATGAACACAGACCAATTGGAAGGCAAATGGAAGCAGATAACGGGGCAGGTGCGGCAGAAATGGGGGCACTTAACCGACAGCGACATTCAGGTGATTGCCGGTAAGCGCGATGTTCTTATCGGACGCGTGCAAGAACGCTACGGCCTCGCAAAAGAAAAGGCCACGGCGGAAGTAGATGGGTTCCTGAAAACACTTCATGATCAACCCGAGCGACATGCGGACAATTCCTCCAGTGAAGAACGTAGCGAACGCACCAAGGCCCACACAGCAGGCTCGCGCTAGCAGCAGAGCGAAGCAGTAAAGCGAAAACGACGTGTTGAGACGTAGCTTCGTGTGCTCGACCCAAGACCGCTTGCGCTCCTGGGTCGAGTGGCGGAGTTTTCTTTTTGCCGTTGCTGCGAGAGTTTGCGCTATCGCTAGCTTGTTACTGGTCGTCGTACTCGGTAGGCACGTCGTCTTCGGGAACTTCCTTCGTAGTGACATCCCCCTGGTCGGGATCGCGCGCGTTTTCGACGCCGCTAATCACTTCCGCCTCGTACTCCTGACCCTCTTCGCTCAATTCCTCGACGCTTTCGGAATCGGCGGACTCCTTGCGGGAGAGGCCTTGATTGTCGCCGGATTGTCCGCCCGCGCCGGGACCTAGGCCGCGGCGGCTGGGCGAGACAATGGGATTGGAGACCTCGGCGGGCGCGCGGGGCCGCGTCTTCTTGCGCCGCGCCAGCTTCTTGTTCGGCGTGATCTTTTTTGCCTGGGCCTTTTTCTGGAGGATTGCTTTCTTTTTTGGGCTTGCCGGTTTCTTCGCGGATTTCTTTTTGCTTGCTGATTTTTTCTTGGCCATGCGTGGAGTCTATCACCCGTAGTGGGGCGGAACAACTGGGGTGAGGCTTTATCGAAACGTCAAAAGATTCAACACAGTGAACGCGGAGAAAGCATTCCCAGCGAACGCTTGTGCGGCGCAGGCAGCGAAAAGAATTTCAAGGTATAGTGAGGAATGCTCGGAAGACAAGCCAATCCCGGCGTCGAACGCATGGGCAACCGGATGGAGCGCCAAGAAAAGAAGAACAGCGGCGAGGGCAAACCCGCGAAAGCGAAATTCGACTGGAAGCTGCTGCCCGACGTTCTGGCGCTGATCAAGCCGCGCCGCGGAGTTCTGGCGATAGGTTTCGGGCTGATGGTGATTAACCGCGTTTCGGGACTCGTCCTGCCCGCTTCCACAAAATATCTACTCGATGACGTAATTTTGAAACGGCAAGCACGCCTGCTGCCGGTGATCGTCCTTGTGGTGGTGACGGCGACGGTGATTCAGGGACTCACTTCCTACGCGTTGACCCAACTGCTCTCCAAATCTTCGTGGCGCATGATCTCCGAGCTGCGCGAAAAAGTGCAGGCGCACATCGGACGGCTGCCGGTATCGTATTACGACGGGAACAAAACCGGCGTGTTGATTTCGCGGATCATGAGCGACGTGGAAGGCGTGCGCAACCTGATCGGCACGGGCCTGGTGGAATTCGCGGGCGGCATCATGACGGCTGTGATCGCCATGGTGTACCTGCTGCGTACCAGCGTGAGCATGACGGCCGTCGCGTTCGTCGTGTTATTTATTTTTGGCGTGGCGCTGAACCGCGCGTTCAAGACCATTCGCCCGATTTTCCGCGCGCGGCCGAAGATCAACGCCGAAGTGACGGGCCGGCTGACGGAATCCATCGGCGGAGTGCGCGTGGTTAAGGGCTACCACGCCGAAGCGCGCGAGGAAAAAGTTTTTGGCGCGGGCGTGCAGCGGCTGCTGGACAACGTGCTGCAGACCCTCACCGCTACTTCGTTGATGAGCCTTTCGGCAACCAGCCTGATGGGGATCGTCAGTGCGCTGATCATGTTTCTTGGCGCGCGGCAGATTCTGGCGGGGACTATGACTGCTGGAACATTCTTTTCGTACACATTGTTCCTGGGATTTCTGGTGGCACCGGTGTTTCAGATTGTCGGGATAGGGCCGCAGATCACCGAAGCTCTGGCGGGACTGGAGCGCACTCGCGAGGTGTTGAACGAAAACCCCGAAGACGAAGATCCCAACCGGCGCGAATCGCTGGAGCGCATTCGCGGCGAAGTGATTTTCGAGGATGTGAGTTTTTCCTACGATACTGGTAAGGAAGTGCTGCACGAAATTGCGTTTAACTCGCAGCCGGGAACGGTGACTGCGCTGGTGGGTCCTTCGGGCGCGGGAAAATCCACGGTGATCGGGTTGATCGCGGCTTTCTACGTGCCTACGAGCGGCCGCGTGCTGGTGGATGGCGTGGATTTGGCGAAAGTGCGCCTGGATTCCTACCGCACGCAGCTGGGCGTGGTGCTGCAGGAAACTTTTCTTTTCGACGGCTCGATTCGCGAGAACGTGGGATTTTCGCGGCCGAATGCCACGCACGAGGAGATTCTGGCTGCTTGCCGCATCGCGCGCGTAGATGAGTTTGCGGAAGGATTCGAGAACAAGTACGACACGGTGGTGGGTGAACGCGGCGTGAAACTTTCCGGAGGGCAGCGCCAGCGCGTTTCCATTGCGCGCGCGATTCTAGCTGATCCGAGGATTTTGATTTTGGACGAGGCGACTTCCAGCCTGGATTCCGAATCGGAAGCGTTCATTCAGGAGGGCTTGCGCTATCTGATGCGCGGACGCACCACATTTGTGATCGCGCACCGGCTATCCACGGTGCGGCGCGCCGACCAGATTTTGGTGCTCGAGGCCGGCCGAATTATCGAGCGCGGCACGCACGCTTCCTTGTACGCCGCGCGCGGACGCTATTTCGATCTCTATACGAAACAGCACGGCCTGGAATCGAATCTCTTTCTCGCCCCCGGCGAGGGCAGCGACGGATCAGCGGACGCGCAGGATGCAAACGGCGCCGCGTCGCGCGGTTCGGGAGGCGGGACACAAGCAGAAGCTGCGGCCCTGCCGGAGGCGATCCGATTGATTCGAGGCGGCAGCGGAAGTTAAAGCGGGAACGGGAGTCCTTGTAGGTAGTGGCTTCAGCCACAACGAAGACCTTAGATAGTGACAGCGGCGCTCACGTACCGCCAGGCGAACTCATTCGACGAGCTTAGCCTATGAACAACCGCAGGAACCGGAAGGCTGCACGGACTCTAATCCGGCAACCGGATAGCCGTCGAAGCGCCAACAATCCAGACCGCCAATCAACTCTTTTACACGGAAACCAAGCTGGACCATGTTCAGTGCTCCTTTGGTCGAGCCATTGCATCGAATCCCATCGCAATACGTAACGATTAAAGCCTCTTTGTCCAAATGCGCCGTCGTTGCCGCAGTCATCGTGCGATGTGGGATATTGACAGCGCCAGGAATGTGGCTTGTTCCGTAGGCCTCCGGCGATCGCGTATCGACAAGAAGGATCTTGTCCCCTCGTACAAGGGCCTCATTCAAATCCCAGGGGTCGATTTCGTACTGGAGCTTGGCTTTGTAGTACCGAACCTGATCCTCCATGCGTATCTCCCATCAAGTCAGCCGCCATGATCCACTAGAATCCGGAGTCGGGCGGCCACCTAGTCGAGCCACTGCGGATTCATAATCGTGCCATCGAAATTGTGGGCCGTTTTGTATAGCTCGTGCTCGCCACCCTGCGCGGCCTTCTCGGTCTTTGCTAGCAGCGTCGCAGCTTGTTCCTGGCTCAGCGGACGGAACGTGCGCGCGGTCTGCAGCGCTTGCTGCAGGATGGGCAGTGTGTCGCAGCCAGTGATGACCACGCTCGTTGGCAAGTTCAACGCGTATTGCAGGCACTCCACCGGCTCCGCCGTTTTGCTCCGCAAGATCAGGCCGTTTCCCAGCGGCTTCATGCCCAGCACCCCGATGTTGTGCGTCACCAGCACGGGCAGCACTAACTTTTCGAAGCTATCGTAGTGCGCGTCCATCAAGTTCAGCGGCATTTGCACGGAATTGAAAGTGAACTTGTGCGCGAACGCGGTGTTCAGCATTTTCAGGTGAACTTGAGGGCTTTTGTGGCCTGTAAAACCGATATAGCGGATCTTGCCCTGCTGCTTGGCGGCGAGCGCGGCTGCGAGCGATCCATTCGGCGCGAAAATCGCTTCGGGGTCGGTGTCGCGAATCACCTCATGGAATTGCAGCAGGTCAATGTGATCGGTCTGCAGCCGGCGCAGCGATTCATTGATCTGAGAAGTGGCGCCCTGCTTGGTGTGGCTGTCAATTTTCGTCATCAAAAATGCTTTTTGCCGGTAGCCATCCTGCAGCGCTTTTCCCATGCGGACTTCGCTGGTGCCGGCGTTGTAGTCCCAGCAGTTGTCCAGGAAATTGATGCCTTCATCGAGCGCGGTGCGGATGATGCGTATGCTGTCCTGCTCGTCGGATTGCATGCCGATGTGATATCCGCCCAGGCCGACGGAGGAAACTTTCTCTCCGGTGTTGCCGAGCGTCCGATAGGGAATTCCGTTCCTCGCGTCCGCCGCTGATGCATGCGCGTGCAAGTTCGCGGACACGTGCGGCTGCAAACTGCCCGCCATGGCCGAGGCTACGGTGGTGCCGACCGTCGTCTCCAGGAAGCGGCGACGCGTCAGGCCTTCTTTTACTTTTTGATTTTCACTATCCGAAGAGGGGCTCTTCACGGCGTTCTCCCTGGGAGGCGGGAATGGTCCTGCGCGCGACTGGATCGCGCCACGAACACAAATACTACTTCGGTTCCGCTGCCGTATCAACCGCGAGAAATTCACGACCTCTGGCGATCGGCGATGGCGGCAATGAGCGAGGAAGAAAGCACGCCGCGCAGGCGGCCAGTTACTAGACCGCTGATGCGTTCTGGCGCTATCTCAAGCACAACTTGACTGAGCGCTGCAAGGCTGCGAAACTCAGGAAAAGCTAGCGCCCGGATGGCGGAACTGGCAGACGCGCGAGACTCAAAATCTCGTGACCGCAAGGTCGTGGGGGTTCGATTCCCTCTCCGGGCACCAACCAAAGTTCACCCAACATTGTTGAATTGTGATTCGTCGCTATTGCCAGTGCGGATCACGCCGCAGGTTGCACCTGGCGCGCGGGGACTGTGTTCTTGAATGCCATGCGCCGTTCGAGCTTTTCGCGAAGTATCCTGCGTCCGCGGTTTACTCTTGATTTCACGGCCGGGATCGAAACTCCCAGGATTTGCGCTGTTTCCCTCACCGACTGCTCGCCAATCTCCCGGATTTCCAGCGCCGCACGGATTCCAGGCGTGAGGTCGTTCATGGCCCGGTAAAGGATTCGCCGCTGCTCTCGCTGAGAGTAGCTCCGTTCCGGGTTCGGCCTGGAATCGGGAATTTGTAGCGGCATGGCAGTTTCTTCGTTTGCGCTCAATTCATCGATAGAGACGACGTGCGAACGCCAACTGCTGCGGCGCAGCATCAGCGCCTGCTGCGCAAGGCGCACGGTCGCACCCTCCGTCGCAGGCTTCAGATGATCGACCTCAATTCGCGTGCCTACTGTGATGGCGCCGGGCGGCAGCTCGCCGCGCACGGCTTGCGCAGCGGCGATTTCCATCATGCCCGCCATCGCGGGAGTCGAGAGCACCGCCGGAAGATTCGGATCGAACGCTGCGATGGTCCATTCGCGCGGGATTACTCGCTCGATGGAGGATTCCAGGCCCACGCCCGGCCTTCCTGCATCTGCCGGTCCCGGAGTTCCGGAGCGTTTTACATTCTTGGTGGGATTGCTGGCGCGCTTGCGCGGCTTGGCTGGTCGCTTCATCGCGAAGGTTCGCGGTTATCGGCAGCCGAGGGCGCGGCAGCTCGCGCGCAGGCTATCGTGCGTGGATCGAGGAAGCTGCGTGTGAATTCCGCGACGGTGATGCCGAGCTGCGCCCACAGGCGGCGTTTGAGGCTGCGATAATCCTGCGAGCCACTGAATACGTCGCGAATCAGATCGCGAAACGCAGGTGAATAATTCAGCAGTTGCACCATGCGCGTGGTGATCGCGCTCCCCAGAAAATTTCCGCGGAAAACTTTTTTGGCAATGTTGGCGGCGAATTCCAAGTCCGCCGAAAAGGCCGCGCGCAACTGCGCGGGATAAAGTTCGGGTTGCCCTGCCGCGATAGCCTGCGCCAGCAAGTCACCGGAGCGCAGCGCGTAGTAGAGGCCCTCGCCGGTAATGGGATCAACCGTGGCAGCCGCGTCGCCAGCCATCGCCCAGTTGCGGCCCATGATTTTACGGCTGCGAATGGTTTTCGCTTGCGGCGAAGGCAGCACATGACTGTAAAACTGTGCGCCCGCGCGAGGAATGTTTTCTTCCTCGAAAAATGCATCCAGGTGGCGGCGCAGAACGGGCGTCGAAGTCTGCCCCATCTTCGCGCAAATGCCCACGGAAAGATGATCCGCGCGCGGAAAAGACCACAGGTAACCCTCAAACTGCTTCAGAAATTTGATTTTGATGATGTCTTCTTCGGTGGGAACGAAGTAGCCCATTGTGACTTCCAAATCCTTCGAGCCGAGAGCAGTGGTTTCCGGCAGCAGCTGGTTGCGTGCTCCGGCGGCTAACACAATAAAATCCGAATAACGCTCTTCGCCTCCAGCCATCAGACTGACGCGCGGGCCGTTCGTTTTCACATTCGTGACGCGTGAGCAGACCGCCGTGCATCCGGCGGCGATGGCGCGGTCGAGTAGCAGGCCGTTCAGCACTTTGCGCGCGTAAATCACGATGGGATGGTTCATTTCAAACTGCGCGCGATGCCCGCTGCTGGAAATGAGCTCCGCCTTGCGCACGATTTTTTTCGGCTGCGGGGAATCGAGCAGGAAGGGATAAGCTTCGATGGCTTTATGAGTTAAGCCCCCGCCGCAGGGTTTTTCCCATACGAGGCGCTCGTCATAAATCGTCACCTGAAAACCGGCGCTGGCCAGACGTTCGCCACAAAGCGCACCCGCAGGACCGCCGCCGACAATCGCTATTTCTTTCATGTCCCCTGCTGTGACCTGGCTCAAGTTAGAGGGAAAACGCAGGCAATGAACCAGGAGCCGAGTATAGCACCAAATAATGCCGCGGCTGTGGCGGAGGCGATGCGAGACCGTAACGCATCGGTAGCAAGCCTTTGCAAGATGGAAAACGCCGCCAGGTACACGAAAAGCAGGGGAATGAGCACCTGTCCGCTGGCGAACAGATACCAGGCGAGCGTGCAGGCGAGAAATATTTCCGCGCGCAGCAGCAGGAAAATTGCGAAACGCACGGCGCGTTCGAGGCCGTGATGCACCGGACCGAGCACAACTTCTTCGGCGAAGCTGTACATCCACATCACCGGAAGCAGGCCCGCGAATCGCAGCCAGCGCGGCGCGTTCAGCCAGGCGTCGTCGAGTTGCCAATTCATCCAAGCGCCGATGGCGAGGAACGTGGCGAAGCCTAGAATCGCGCTGACGACGAGCTTTCTGCCGGGGAGCGACGCGTATTCCATCGCGAAGCCGAAATTGAAAATCAGCAGCAGGATGCCAACCATCAGCAACAGCGACGCGAGGTACGCGCCAGTATAGAGATGCAGGAACTTCAGCGGCACACCGAGGACCAGAAGCAGAACGCCGAGCATCGCGCAGAGCGCAGTTTCGCCGAGAAGATACCGAGTGGACGGATGATTTCCGGGCGATTCAACTTGTGCCTCGCTAGTGGTTGCGGCGTTTGTCGCGTCGGCTGTCACGGGAAGCACGGCGAATTTCGCCGCCACTGCCACGACCATCGGAAACAGCAGCAGAATGCCGAGAAAGCCGAGCACACCGCCGGCGAGCCGTCTGCGCCCCCTGCCGAACGTTTCATACGTGGCCAGGTCCAGATTCAAAGTGAGCGTATCGGCGGCGATATCGGGAAACAGCGTCTGCATCGCCCACTTTTCGGAATCATGCGCCACGCGACGGTCGGAGAGCAGGCTGGTGTGAGTCGAGCGCGGCAGCCAGCGCAGCTCGAACGCGCGCTGCTGCACGAAGTCGTCCGGCGCGGTGCGCTCGCCGCCGGCTGCGTCGGCTAGACTTTGCGCCACGCGTTTCAGGATGCCCAAATCCGCGCTCGCGCTGAACACGAGCAAATTTGCCGGCATGCGCTGCGGCGCGTTCATCGGAGCTGGCGAAAGTGCAATGGTAGCGGCGACGGGATCGCGATCAGCCATGCGAATGGCGATCGCTCCGCCCATCGAATGGCCCAGCAGGATTGTGGTTTTGGGGTCGAGCTGCCCGCTGTGAATCAGCGATTCGACGGCAGCGGTAGCGCAGTCCTGCGCGTGTGCGAACGAAAACGCGTCGCGGCTGTCGCCGTGGCCCGGCAGGTCAATCGCATACGCGCGGAAACCGTGTCCGGCAAAATCTTCGCCGAGATACATCATCAACCGGCGATTGGCTGAAAGCCCGTGAAGCAACACGATGCTGCCGGCAGGTTTTACATCAGCGGGTGGGTCGAGAACCGTCATCGGAGTGTGGCAGCCGCCCGCGTCGAGCCAGATTTCCTGCTTCGGCAGCTCCGCGACGCGAATCCAGCGCGAGCCGAGCGCGAGAAATACCACGCCCACAACCGCGAGAATGATTTGCCAGAGCTTCACAGGCAGCTCCGCGGCGTCTCCGCGCGACATGGTAGAATAGCTTGTTTGTGTTTTTCCGCTGCGGCGGATCGAGGAATGTGCAATTGGCAGTTGTCTCGCAAACCGAATTGATTCTCCATCGTCAGGAGTGGAAACGCAACGGAAAGCGCGTGGTGTGCGTGGCCGGTGCGTTTGACCTTCTGCATCCCGGGCACATCCGCTTGCTGGAACAGGCGCGCGGCTTGGGCGACATATTAGGAGTGGCGCTGCAAAGCGACGACAGCGTGCGCATTGCGACGCAACAAGCTGCGAAACTCGTCGGCGCGCCCAGCAGCCCGAGCTCGTCGCTAGCGGAGCGACATTTCGCCGTGCGGCCCATCACACCGCAGGCCGAACGCGCTGAAATTCTGGCGGCGCTCGCAGCAGTGGACTTCGTCACAATATTTGACGAGCCCACCGCGGGCGCATTCATCGCACGTCTCGCACCGGATGTGCTGGCGCAAGGCGGCGAACCAGGCGCCAGCGAAAATGCATACGCGGATGACGACGCAGTAACCGCAGCGGGCGGACAAGTAGTGCGCCTGCCGCTCGAACCCGGCTATTCAACCTCCCGGCTGGTCGAACGCATTTCACAACTTCAAGCATGATTCTTCCCCTGGTCAGCGAGCTTCTCGCGCGGGTGGCACGCCGCCCGGTTGTCGAGGAAACTTTTGAGGCGCTGCGGCGCAGCGGCGGCGAAGTGCGTCTGGCCGGCCTCACCGATTCCGCGAAAGCGCTGCTGATTCCGCTGGCGTTTGCGGAACTGGGCCGCCCCGCCGTGCTGCTGGTGGATACCAATCAGCGCGCCGAGGCGTTGCTCGAGCCCGTCCGCTATTTTTATCGCGCGGTGACTGGTAAACCGGGGCGGCGCGTGGCGCATTTGCCTGCGCACGAAGTGCTGCCGTACGAAAATCGTTCGCCGCACGCGGAAATTTCCGAAGACCGCGCCGTCGCGCTGTGGCGTTTCGCCACCGGCGATGCGGATTTGCTGATCGCGCCGGTGCAGGCCGCGGTGTGGCGGATGCGTGATCGCGAATTTTATTCGCAGCTGGCGCGCACCATCGCGCGCGATGAGTCCATTCCGCATCAGGAGCTGATCGATTTCTTGTCGAGCGCCGGTTACGACAAGCAGATTACCTGCGAGATGCCGGGACAATACGCCGTGCGTGGCGGCATCATCGATATTTACTCGCCGGAATCGCCGCAGCCGGTGCGCGTAGAGCTGCTCGGCGACACCATCGAATCCATTCGCGCTTTCGATCCCAATACGCAACGTTCCACGAATCCCGTAGAGCGCGCGACCCTGCTGCCGCTGACGGAATATCCGCTGCGCGCCGAAACGCTGGAGCGCGCGCGGGTCTCGGTAGCGTCTGGGCGGGAAGACGACGCAGCGCCGAGCGGTTTTTACCCGGGTTGGGAATTTCGCGAGGCGTTGCGTGAGAATCGCAAATCAACGCTGTTTGATCTCACCGTCGATCCGCTGATCATCGCGGATGAACCTTCGTTGTTAGCGGCGTCCATCGAAAAATACCGCGCGCAACTAGCCGAAGCCTTCGACGCGGTGGAAGATCCGTTGGCCGAGCCGCCCGACAAGTTTATTTTCGACGACGAAGAGTGGAATCTGGCGCTGCAAATGGCGCCGCGCCTTGCGATCGAGCATCTCGCGGTCGAGGCGCCGGAATCCGGCAACGGCACTTCCGCTCCCGGCCATGGCGGTGCCGGGGCCACTCGCACGCTGCACACCCAGCCAACCACGCGCTATCACGGAAATGTCGCCGCATTCATCGCCGAAGCGCGCAACAGAATTGCGGCAGGCGAGAACGTGATGGTTTCCGCCGCCAGCACCGGTGAACTCGAGCGCTTCGCCGACATCTGCCACGAATTTGAATTGCCCTACCGCATGGGCGAGCTGGAGGAAAACGCCACGGTAACGCGTCTCGCTGAAGAAGGGAGCAACGCCCCAGGCTCGGCGATGTTGCTGACTAAGGCCCCGCTGTCCGAAGGTGTCGTCTTCACCGACGCGAAGGTAGTTTTCTACGGCAACGCCGATCTTTTCGAAACGCAAGCGCCGCCATCGCAACGTTCGCGCGCCCGGCCGAAAACCGCAAGCTTCTTCAGCGATTTCAGCGATCTGAAACCCGGCGACTACGTTGTTCACGTGGATCACGGCATCGGTCAATTCGAAGGGCTGCGTCAGGTGGCAATGGAAGGCGCGAACGGCGAATTCATGCTGCTGCGCTACGCGGGCGACGCAAAATTGTACGTGCCGCTCGCGCGCCTCGATCTGATTCAGAAGTACACATCGCTAGGTGGCGTGGAACCGCAACTCGACCGCCTCGGCACCACGGTGTGGGAAGCGCGCAAGTCGCGCGTGAAAAAATCCGTCAGCGACATGGCGGAGCAGCTTCTGGAACTTTACGCCGAACGAAAAATGGCCGTGGGGCATCCGTTCCCGGCCGACACGAATTGGACGCACGAGTTCGACGACGCGTTCGAGTTCGAGGAAACCGCCGACCAGCAACGCGCCATCGAAGACGTGAAGCGCGACATGGAATCGAATCTGCCCATGGACCGCCTGCTCTGCGGCGACGTCGGCTACGGCAAGACGGAAGTGGCGATGCGCGCGGCGTTCAAAGCAATCGCCGATTCGAAGCAGGTCGCCGTTCTCGCGCCCACTACCGTGCTGGCGTTCCAGCATTACCAGACTTTCAAGCGGCGATTCGCCGCGTTTCCCGTGCGCGTGGAAATGATCAGCCGCTTCCGTACCGAAAAAGAGCAAAAGAAAGTTCTGGAAGAAGTGGAAGCCGGCAGGGTGGACATCCTCATCGGCACGCATCGCATCCTTTCCAAGGATGTGAAGTTTCAAGACCTCGGTCTGTTGGTGGTGGACGAAGAACAGCGGTTCGGCGTGGCCCACAAAGAGCGGTTGAAGGAAATGCGCAAGAATGTCGACGTGCTGACCATGTCCGCGACCCCCATTCCGCGCACGCTGCACATGTCGCTGGTGGGTTTGCGGGATATGAGCGTGATCGAAACGCCACCGAAAGATCGCCTGGCAATTCAGACCACGGTCGCGCCTTTCAGCGAGACTCTGGTGCAGCGCGTCATTCAAGAAGAGCTGGCGCGCGATGGCCAGGTTTTCTTCGTGCACAATCGCGTCGAATCGATCATTTCGCTCGCCGCGATGATCAAGCGCCTGGTACCGAAAGCGCGCGTCGTAGTGGGCCACGGCCAAATGCGCGAGGCCGAACTCGAAAAAGTGATGTTGCAATTCATTCGCGACGAAGCGGACGTACTGGTCTCGACCACCATCATCGAGAACGGCCTGGACATTCCGCGCGCCAACACCATCGTGATCAATCGCGCCGACCGCATGGGACTTTCGGAGCTTTATCAGCTCCGCGGCCGCGTCGGCCGTTCGAATCAACGCGCCTATGCCTACTTGCTCGTCCCGCCAGATACCACGCTCACAACTATTGCGCGCCAACGCCTCGCAGCGCTCAAGGAATTCAGCGACCTCGGCGCGGGCTTCCGCATCGCCGCGCTCGACCTGGAACTGCGCGGAGCAGGGAATTTGCTGGGGCGCGAACAGCACGGCCACATCGAAGCGGTCGGCTTCGACATGTACTGCCAAATGATGGAACGCGCCGTGGCCGAGCGCAAAGGCGAGGCGCTGGTGCCCGAACGCCGCGCCACACTCAACCTGGGACAGGAAATCCGCATCCCACCTGAGTATATTGATAGCGAGAACCTGCGCTTGCGGATTTACAAGCGCATCGCCAGCGTCACAAATGATGCGGCGCGCGCGGAGGTTCGTCAGGAGTTGGAGGACCGCTTCGGCCCGCCGCCGCCGTCGGTGGAGAATCTGCTGGATTATGCGGTGCTGAAAGCGTTGGCGGAGAAGCTGCTCGTGGCGACGATTGACCGCAAGGGTGATCAAGTGGCCATCAAGTTTTATGATGACACGCCGGTGGGACCTGATCATGTGGTGAAATTGCTGCGCAAACGCCGGGGTATGCGCCTGGACCCTTCCGGGGTGCTCTGGCTCGACTGGAAGAGCATCCAGGGCGGGCCGATGGGCGCAACGAGAAACGTATTGCTACAACTACAATCGTAGGGATAAAATTTGAGGCCAGTGAACCCCATGAAAAATCGCAATTTCGCATCTGTCTGGATACTCAGCTGCGCGCTGGTCATCAGTGCGGCGCTTCTACCGGTCGGCGCGCACGCGCAAGCCAAACCTCTGGTGGTTGAAGAGATTATCGCGCGCGTGAACAACGACGTGATCACCATGTCCGACTACCAGAAAGCCGAAGAGCAGCTGCGCGAGGAAGTGGCGCACGATTGCCAGGGCTGCCCGCAGGAAAAGCTTTTCGCGCAGTTCAAAGAGCAGCAGAAGGATTTGCTGCGCGGCCTGATTGACCAGTCGCTGATGGTGCAGCGCGCCAAAGATATGGGCATCAGCGTCGAGTCCGACGTGATTAAGCGCCTGGATGACGTGCGCAAACAGAACGGCCTCGCGAGCCTGGAGGATTTGGAGAAGGCGGTGGAAGGCTCCGGCCTGGCTTGGGAAGATTACAAGACAACGATCCGCAATGGGCTGCTCACGCAGGAAGTGGTACGGCGGGAAGTTGGCTCGCACATCAACATTGGGAACGACGAAGTGAAACAATACTACGACGCGCATCCGCAGGAATTCACGCGGCCGGAGCAGGTTGTGCTGTCGGAAATCTTCCTGAGCACCGAAGGCAAAAGTCCCGAAGAAATCGAATCCGTGCAGAAGAAGGCGGAGGATTTGCGCAACCGCGTCATGAAGGGCGACGACTTCAACGAAATCGCCAAGCGCTATTCCGAGGGCAGCACGGCGAAAGACGGCGGTGAGCTGGGCACCTTCAAGCAGAGCGAACTGGCGCCGCAGCTGGAGGAAGTCGTCTTTAAAATGGAGAAGGGCCAAATCACCGACGTGATCCAGACCAAGACAGGATTCGAAGTGCTGAAGGTCGAAAATCATTATCTGGCCGGTTTGCAGCCCCAGGCCAAAGTCGAAAATGAAATCATGAACCGGATCTACATGCAGAAGATGGAACCGCAGATGCGCGATTATCTGGGGCAACTGCGCGAAGAAAGCTATGTAATGGTGAAGCCGGGCTATACCGACAGCGCAGCCGTGGCCGGCGCCAGCGTAATTACGGAAGTGCAGCCCACACCCGACGTGGTGCAGAAGAAGAAAGAAAAGAAGAAAGTGCCGCTGCCCAAAGTAAACGGTCAATGAAATCGCATTACGTTTCCGACCTCCAGGACGGGCAAGCCGTCACATCGCTGTTTATGGTCGGCGTGAAAGAAATCCGCACATCGCAGCGCAGCGGGAAATCCTGGCTGGAACTTGCGCTGCGCGACCGCACCGGTTCGATCCCCGCGAAAATGTGGGACAACTTCGAGGCGCTAGCGAAAACTTTCGAAGCGGACGACGTGGTGCAAATTCGCGGCCGCGTGAAGCTTTACAACGGCCAGAAAGAAGTGACGCTGGAGCAGATTGTTCCAGCGGCCGTGCGCGATTACGATCTTTCCGATTTTCTTGCGCACACGAAATATGACGTCGACAAACTTTATGCGGACTTGGGCGCAGCGGTTGCCGCGGCCAAGAATCCCTGGATCAAGCGGCTCCTCGAAAGCGTGGTGAACGATCCGGCGATCGTTCCAAAGTTGAAGCGCGCGCCTGCCGCGATGAGTATGCATCACGCGTTTGTCGGCGGATTGCTCGAGCACACCGTCAGCTTGATCGGTCTCGGACGCGAGGTCACGGAGCACTATCCGGAATTGGACGCGGACGTTCTGCTGGCGGGCATCGTGCTTCACGACATCGGCAAAATTGACGAATTGAGTTACGAACGCGCTACGAACTACACCACCGCCGGCCGCCTGCTCGGGCACATCACCATCGGCACGCTGCTCGTGCGCGAAAAGATCAAGGCGATTCCCGGATTTCCGGAGCCACTCGCGATCCTGATCGAGCATTTGATTCTGAGCCATCATGGCACTTACGAATTTGGCTCGCCTTCTTTGCCGCAGACGCGCGAAGCGATTGCGCTGCATTTTCTTGACGACATGGATTCGAAAATGGCGGCGATGCGCGCCACGCTGGAAGGCGCGTCGGGCGGCGAAGAGTGGACCGAGCGCAACCCGGCGCTGCATCGGGCGCTTTTGCGCACCGATAAATTTCTTGCAGGCGAAGATGCCGGGGGGCAGCCGGCGGAGGCTGCGGCGGGCAATTCCGCCCAGCGGGCCGCATCCGGTGCGCCGCGCAATCCCGGCGGCACGCGGTGACCTTGAGCGCGAGTGCGGATACGAACATCCATGACTGAGTTCAACACACGAATTTCGCCTTCTCCGCGCCGCGCGCTGCTCGATCTTGCGCCGCTGGAACTCGACTGTATGAACACGCTCTGGCCCATGGGCCAGGCCACTGTGCGCGAGATTCGCGACAGTCTGGCCGCGCGACGCCCACGCGCTTACACCACTATCATGACCATCATGGATCGCCTCGCGCGCAAAGGCATCGTCGAGCGTCGCAAAGTCGGCCGCGCTTACATGTACAGCCCGAACTTAAGCGCCGAAGAAGCCCGGACGCAGGCGCTGGGTCAGGTGATTGAGAACTTTTTCGGAGGCTCGAAAGAAGCGCTGCTCGCGCAATTGAGCGGTGATGCTCCGCGCGCCAGGGCTGCTGTGGCGGCGGTCGGACCGAATGGCGACGGTCTGGAAGAGTTGGTGCCGACGAAGAGGCGTGATGATTCCTGCTGAGCTGAAAATTCGAAACAATGTGATCCGCCCGGCGACGATCCTTGCCCCCATGGCCGGAGTTACAGATACGGTGTTCCGCCGCGTGATCCGATCGCTCGGCTGCTGCGGCCTGATCATGACGGAATTCACCAGCGCTGAAGGCCTCACGCGGAATTCCGCGCGCACGCTGCATTATTTATATTTCGACGCCGACGAACATCCCATCGCTGCGCAGATTTTCGGCTCCGATCCAAAGGTGATGGCTTCCGCCGCCGCCCTCACCGAAGACCTCGGCTTCGATCAGGTGGACATCAACCTGGGCTGCCCCGTGAAAAAAGTAGTGAAGTGCGGCGGCTCGGGATTGCTACGCGATCTGGTGCATCTCGAAAAATTATTGCGCGCGGTGCGCGCCGCCGTCACGATTCCGCTCACGATCAAAATCCGCTCCGGCTGGGATGAAAATAATATTGTCGCTGTGGACGTGGCGCGCATGGCGGAGCAGGTCGGAATCGAAGCCATCGCCGTGCATCCGCGCACGCGCATGCAGGGTTACAGCGGTTCGGCCGATTGGAACGTGATTCGCGCGGTGAAGCAGGCAGTGCGCATTCCGGTGATCGGCAATGGCGATATCCGTACGCCGCAAGACGCGGTACGCATGGTGGCGGAAACCGGATGCGATGCGGTGATGATCGGTCGCACGGCGTCTTCAAATCCCTGGATTTTTCACCAGATTGCGGATTTCATCGCAACGAAACGTTACGATGAACCCACCGAAGTCGATCGCTACCGTTTGCTCTCCGGCTATTTTCGCAGCCTGATTGCCGCCGAAATGCCGGACGCCATCGGCAAGATGAAACAGTTCGCCAGCCTATTCACGCATGGCGTGCGCGACGGCGGGGAACTGCGCCATGCGGTGCATCATGCGCACAAGGCGGCGGAAATCCTCGATGTTGTGGACGCGTTCTTCGCGAACAGTGCCGCACCAGCCGGGGACTGAATCCTGGCCTGCCGCTCCGGTTCCAGCCGTAAGGTCAAAAGGTTTTACACAGAGAATACAGAGGAACTGGGGAGAAAAATCTGAGAGAGGCCGCGCCTGACGTTGTTGTCTCTGTGTCCTCCGGTTTTCTCTGTGTTCTCTGGGTTAATGTTTTGACCACTTCTGACGCGAAGACAGCCCGTCACTCATCGCGTGTGATCAGGAGCTGCTTGTAAGCCTCTCGCCGTGTCAACCCGCGTTCGCGCGCCACTTGTTTTAGCGCTGCCTTATTGTCCACGCCGCGTTCCTTCATGATTTCCGCCACGCGCCGCGCCAGCGGAATCTTCGCCTGCGCGTCTTCGGCGGCAGTGTGTTGCACCTCGCCGTCAGCAGGCCCGATCAATAAAGTAATCTCCCCGCGCGGTGGTTTCGCGCGCGCGGCCTCCAGCAAGTCTTCCAAATGCCCGCGCATGAACTCCTCGTATACCTTGGTCAATTCACGCGCCACCACCGCTGGGCGATTTCCCAGAATTTCCACCGCATCTTCCAGCGTATCGAGCAGCCGGTGCGGTGCTTCGTACAGCGCCAGCATGCGCGGCTCTCCGGAAAGCGCGCGCAATCGTTTGCGCCGCTCGGTGGGCCGCGAAGGCAAAAATCCAATGAACGTAAATTCCTCGATGGCCATTCCCGAAGCCGCCAGCGCCGCCACAAACGCGCACGCGCCCGGCAGGGGAACCACGTGAATGCCATGGCGCAGCGCCAGACTGACCAGTCTGCCCCCCGGATCGGAGATCCCCGGCGTGCCGGCGTCAGTCACCAACGCAATCTGCGCGCCCTGCTCCAGTTCGATCACGATTTCAGCCGCGCGCGTGATTTCATTGTGCTCGTGGTAACTCACCAGGCGCTTCTGAATATCAAAATGCGAGAGCAGCTTCAGCGTTTGCCGCGTGTCTTCGCAGGCGATCGCATCCGATTCCTTCAGCACGCGCAAAGCGCGCAAAGAAATATCTTCCAGGTTGCCGATAGGCGTCGCGACAACGTACAGGCATCCTGCAGCCGTCTCGTTTTGTTTCGTTTTCATCATGTTAAGTTCGAAAAAGTGATGAACGGACGCAGTCTAACACATCGCCAATCGCGTATTTTCGGCACACGGTTTTGGAGCGGCGGTCTTCAGACCGCCATCGATCGAAGACACGATCGAACGGATACAGGGTAGGGGCGCTGCTTGTGAATCGCGCCGCGGGATCGAAGGGCTGCGCCCCCGCTTGCCGCGTTGTCAGCAGCGTCGCCGCCATGCCCGAAGCGCCCAGATATCTATCGACGCTCCGCCGCTGCGTCCGCAGCCGCAAGCGTGTTACTATTTTCTTTACACTCAACGTAGGGAGGAGTTCCGCATTGCCGCTATACGAATACAAATGTGCCAAGTGCGCGCATCAATTCGAAAAAATCGAAAAGCATAACGCGCCAACGACGCAGAAGTGCCCCGAATGTGGCGGGAAAGCCGAGCGCATGATTTCCGCGGCGGGCATTCAGTTTAAAGGATCGGGCTGGTACGTCACCGATTACAAAGGCAAGAATTCCGGCGCCACGTCCGTCGAAGGCTCGGGCGACAGCGCATCGGGAAAATCGGGAGATTCATCCTCGGATTCGAAAGTCTCCGACGCGAAATCGCAAGATTCAAAATCGAGCGACGCCAAGACCGGGGAATCCAAATCCGAGTCCGGCGGCGCAAAATCTGGCGACTCGAAGTCTTCCGGCGAAAAGAGCTCGTCGAAGAAAAAGAAGTAACGCGCTGAAGTGAAGCTCTGAAGTAACCTACTAGAGTTCCAGCGTCTTCAAGTACCTGCGGAATTCATTGCCGAATTTCGGATTCTTCAGCGCCAGCTCCACGGTAGCTTTCAGGAAGCCCAGCTTGTTTCCGGCGTCGTGCGTTTTCCCCTGATGCACGTGAGCCCACAGCCCCTCGTTCTTGGCCAGCGCGCGCAGCCCGTCGGTGAGCTGTATCTCGCCTCCCGCGCCGGGCTTGGTTTCCTCTAGGTAATCGAAAATTTCCGGCGGCAACACGTAGCGTCCGGAAACTCCCAGGTTCGAAGGCGCCTCTTCCGGCTTGGGTTTTTCAACCATATCGTTCAGTTTCAGAACACTATCGCCCCAGCGCGGAATTTGCCCGGGGCTCGAAGAAATCACGCCGTAAAATTGCAATTCTTCGCGCGGCACTTCCTGCACGGTGATCGCACCTTGTCCGGTGGCTTCGTAAATTTCGATCAGCGCGCGCGTGGCTGGCACCGGACTTTCCATGATCACATCGCCCAACAGCACCGCGAACGGCTCATCGCCGACCAATTCGCGCGCGGTGAGCACGGCGTGGCCTAGGCCCAGCGCTTCGTTCTGCCGCGTATAACTGAAATGAATGCCACCGCTGATGTCGCGCACCATCTGCGCCAGTTCCGGCTTGCCGTGGTCTTCCAGAAAATGTTCCAGCTCGGGAGCGAAGTCGAAATGGTCTTCGATGGCGCTCTTGCGGCGGCCGGTGACGAAAATTACATTTTCAATTCCGGAGGCGATGCATTCCTCCACCGCATATTGAATTAGCGGCTTATCCACCACCGGCAGCATTTCCTTGGGCATCGCTTTGGTGGCAGGCAAGAAACGCGTTCCCAGCCCGGCCACGGGCAGCACAGCTTTGCGCACACGTTTTCGTTCGGAGCTCATAGTCCTCTTAGTGGATTGAGGCCAGTCGCCTAAACAGGCCAGGCGTGCCAGATCGATTTTATTTTACCCTCTGGGGTCGGCTTGGTGGGGAAGCGCGATCGCAGGAGTTCGTAAACGCAACGGCTTTATAATTTCCGGACAAGCGCTGAAATTGTCATCCCACAGGCGTCTTTTGCCGGAGGGATCCGCTTTTTCCTCAGCAGTTGCACGCAAAACGCTTTCGCGCAAGCGTCGCGCGCGGAAGAGCTGTTCGCACGGCTATGCTACCATATTCATTGCGAACCTTTACGCAACCAGACTGGAGACATATTTTTGACCACGCAAGGCAAAATTATTCTGGGCATCGAATCTTCCTGCGATGAAACCGCGGCAGCCGTCGTCTCCGGCGGCGATACGATTCTGTCCAGCATCGTCGCGTCGCAAATTGCGATTCACCGGAAATATGGCGGCGTCGTGCCGGAGCTGGCTTCGCGCGAACACCTGCGCCAGATAGTTCCGGTGGTGCGCGAGGCGTTGGAACAGGCCCGAATCACGCTACAGGATCTGGATGCGGTCGCGGTCACGCGCGGTCCAGGCCTGGTAGGCGCGCTGCTCGTGGGCATCACGTATGGCAAAGTGCTGGCGCAAGCGCTGGGCAAGCCGTTGATCGGCGTAAATCACCTCGAAGGCCACGTCCATGCTGTGTTTCTAGAAGCGCATGCGGCGAAGCTGCCGCCACCCGAATTGCCGGCGGCCTGCCTGATTGTTTCCGGCGGCCACACTGTAATTTATGCGGTGACATCAGAATCGCAAAATGGCGCCGCGCACTTTTCCTACGAACGACTGGGTGGCACGCGCGACGACGCGGCCGGGGAAGCCTACGACAAAGTGGCCCGCCTGCTCGCGCTGGGATATCCCGGCGGCCCGGTGATGGATCGGCTAGCGCAGTACGGTGATCCGCGGGCGACCCGCTTCGGCGAGCCGAAGATGAAAGGCAACGCCTACGATTTCAGCTTCAGTGGAATCAAGACCGCCGTGCTGTACCACCTGAAGCGCCATCCCGAGATGCAGCCTGAAATTCACGCGCGCAAAGAAGCGCTCGCACGCGGAGAACGCAGCGCGGAAACACTGCGCAAGCTATCCAGCGCCGCGACGCTGGATTTGATCGCCAGTTTTCAACGCGCCGTCGTGGATGATCTAGTCACGCGCACCATCGCTTCCGCCCAGCAAAATAATGTGCGCTCGATACTCGTATCCGGCGGAGTCGCCGCCAACCGTGAATTGCGCGCCTCCTTCGAAGCCGAAACCAAGCGCCACAACCTCGCCGCATTCTTCCCCAGCCGCGCCCTTTCTACAGACAACGCCGCCATGATCGCCGCCGCCGGATACCCCCGCTTCGTCGCCGGCCAACACGAAGACGCCACTCTCAACGCCGAGCCAAATCTCCCGTTGGCGTAGGAAACGCACAAGGAATTCTTCGATTCGTTGTCCGAGGGCCCGCGTTTGGTAATGCGGCTCGCGCGTGGACGGCTTTGATGCCCTAGCGTTTCGCCATGCACGCCGAATCGATGATCCGGTCGAACGTATTCGGCTCCTCTCCAGACCGTAGCTGGTAGCTCGCAATGTCATGACCCGAGAACAATGAACTGCGCCAATATCCACCACGTTGTATGCGCCCGCGGGCATCCATCCCAACAACATTCCCGGCACTGTCCTTGATCCATCGTTCCTCGAACGATTCCATATCCAGCGAGTCGGCGGCGCCTGTTATTTCCTCTGAACTTCTAGAAATGATCAGTTCCGCGGAGGGAGCCTCTTTTCCGCGCGGGTAGACGAAGACGGCCTGCTCATCACCAGTATCAAACGGACTGGATTCCATATGCTTTGGCAAAGTGAATAGAACGTAGAATCCAACTCGACGGGAGGAGTGAACCTCCCCGCAAGCAGGAATCACCCAATCCGAATGCTTCGCCTCCTCCAAAGTCACTGGAATGGAAGCGCCACCTGGTTCCACGGTAAGAGCCAAGGGCCGGTAGTTTGGATCTTCGAAGCGGAGCTGCTGTCCCGAGTTGTAGAACGAAAATTCTCCCTGCTCGTTCGTTACAGTCTTTTGACGATCGGGAGGCGAACCCCCGAGTACATCGTCAAAGACCGTGAATCCTTTCACTGGTTTGCCATCTATACCAATCAAGACACCACGAATGTTGAGATTCGCTGAGGGGACGGATTCAACGTCGGAAACATCGGTAATCACGAGCAGCGCACAACAACCTAAATGCCCGTATCCACCAAATTCCACCGATCCTTTTGCAGTTCCGCGTTCCTCACCTGCAAAAAACCTTCCAGTAAGCGTCGCTGTAACGGAGTACTCAGGCTTGTCTCCGTGCCGCGCAGCGACTAGCGCGTAGAGCCTGTGGAAGTTCTCATCCTTGTTGATTGCGTAAGGGACATCGTTCACCTTCAAGTCCACGCCCGGCTTCCTGACATTATCGTTTGCCGTCGAAGCTACGATCCCCGGCACGTCTCCGCCGAACGCCAGCCAGATGCCCTGTTCTGAATCGCAATTCCTGACACCCAGAGAAAAATCCTCAAAATGATCATTAAGCGTTCCGCGGACGCGTACCAGCTTTCCGTCGAAAGCCTTTGGATTCCTGGCGAGGTCGCATCCGGGCACTTCCACGGGATTTTCCTGCGCATAAGACGCTCGTGGAACAAATAAGAAACTGGGAAGCACCAGGAATAGAAGCAATCTCTTTGACATGTTTAGGTAGGAGCTTTCCCGCTCGAATACTACCAAAAACGGGCAGCCAACTCATACGCCGCTCGTTGCCTTCTGGCTGACTCGTCAATTCGTAGCCGGTTTTTGGTGCCGCGTGAACTTATTGACCAGCAGCTCCGTGGCGCGGCTTAGCACGTACCACCACAGCGTCCCGGCTACAACGATCCAGATTGCGGCGAGCGGGGCGAACTTTGGCGTGAGGGCATATGCCAGCAGTGAAACGGGGAAGTCGGCGTGCATCACGAAGTCCCAAATTACCACCAGGTACTGAAGGCCTGGCACGAAGTAGCGCAACGTGCTCATCAAGCAGGCGCAGAAATGGAGGATCGGCAGAAAGTAGATCCAATCGGGATGCGCTTGACGAGTCAGCGTACGCGCTCGTCGCACGAGCCGCATCGGTTCATGACGCGCGTCGCTCATATCGTCCACGCGGAAAAAGTAGAGTCGCAGAATTCAACTTTCACGGAAAACTCCCCCAGAACTAGATCAGCGGCGGCTCGAAAATATACGCCATGCCGTCTTGCGTCATGGCATATGCCTTCGAACCGTCCACGCTCCAGCGCAAATCCACGATTCCTTCAGCGGCGTACTCGTCGAACGTGGTTTGGCGGCCCAAGTCCACGAGAAACAGCCGGCCCTTCGCTGAATTTTTTAGCCACGAGCTGTAGCAGATGCACAGCGGCAGATGGGGATGGCACACGCACAATTCCGCGCCGAAGGGCAGCGGCTCGAAAGCCAGGCTCTCCACGTCCAGCCGGTAAGCCTGTCCCGCGGCGCAATAAATAATTTGCCGGCTGTCGGGCGTCCACGTGAGGTCCGTAATGTGCCCTTGCGCTTGAAACACATTTTGCGTACGCAGCGCCGGCACATCAGCGAGCACGATGGAGTCGTCGGCCCAATCGCCGCGTATTTCGATCACGCTGGCCAGGATTTTCTCATCCGGGCTAAACGCCGTGCGCCCGTAACCGCCGAACGCGCCTTCTTCGCCGAATTCCGCTTCGTAAGTTTGCCGCTCGAACCCATCCGGCACGCCGATTTCCTTTGTCGCCGACTGCGTGAAAGGCAGCGCACCTGCCCCCGCCGCCCACAGCCGCAAGCTCGAGCCTTTGCCGCCCGCCGAGGCCGCGGCGAAAAAATTGCCCGCGCCGGACCATGCCAGGCACGCCGGGAAATTCTTGAACTCGCCAAACGTGCCCAGCAGCATTTTTCCCTGCAGATCGAAAATATGGAGCGCCGCCTGCCACGCACTCCATGCCGCCACCAGATGCCGCGCCGAAGGCGACCACACAAACGCCGCCGAAAAATCCTGCGCCGCGACGCCGGCCGCCGGACCACCCGCTTCCTGCGGCACCGCGAGCGCCAAGGTCGGCCCTGGACGTTCAATGTCGTACAACACCACACGCTGCGAGCCGCCATGATCGGGAGGAGCAATCAGGCTCACGGCACCCGTTGCGGAAATCGCTAATCGCGACGTGGAACCGGGAAAAACCTTCTTGATCAGCCAGTTCGAATCGCGCGCCATGTCCCGCAGGCCGCGGACCACCAGCGCCGCCGAACGCACCGCCAGCCCACGCGAGGCAGTAGGCACGATTTGCTGACCGCTGTGTTGCGCGGTCTGCGACTCCGGTGATCGTTCGCGTGTTTCCGTGCTCACAGGCCCCGCCACTCGGGATTTTCCAGCCGCCGTTTGGCCTGCGCGATCTGATCTTCCACTTTTTGCACCATTTCTTTAAGCACGTCGCGCCCGTGGCCCCGCGCTTCGTCCAGACGCACCTTCAACTGATACAAATCCGACCGCAGCAGTTCCTGCAGTTCCGCTTCGATCTCCGCGAGCCGTCCGCGCGCCTGGCTGATGCGGCGAATCACGCGGATCAATTCCGCGCCGGGTCCTTCGCCCTGCACGGCCTCCGCGCTCCATTCGTATTCCGTGAAAATCTTTCGCAGCCGAGTTTCGTCGCCGCGTTCGTAGGCTTCGTTTGCCTCAGCCATCAATTGCTGGCGTTTGGCGCGGTCTGCGCGGTCGGAAGTCAGATCCGGATGAACCCGTTTCGCGACTTCGCGGTACAGCCGCTTCATTTCCGGCGAAGATTCGAAAGCGCGTGGCGTGGCTTCGGATTTCTCTCCGGCGGTGGATTGCGTTTCGGCGGCGCGTGTGCGAGCTTCCCGCGCAGCCTGTTGCGCGCGAACGTTCGCAGGCTGCTCTTGCGCCAGTCGCTCGGCCACAGCGGCTTTCAATTCATCCAGTTCAGCATAACGCGAGCCGACGTGATGCAGATATTGCCGCTCGAACGCGCCCAACTCGGCGCGCAAATTCGCTGAACGCAGTTCGCGTTCGGCTAGCTCGCTCTCGATCGCGGCTTGCTCCTCTCGTTTGCGCTCAAGTTCCTGCTCTTCTGGATTCAGCGCTGGATTTAATGCGACATTCTGCGTGGAATTCGGCGCCGCATCCGCCGACGAACCGGGAATGGGTCGTCCAGCCGCGTCAATTTGCGGGTTCGCGGCAGGGATGTCCGTCGCCTTCAGCGCCATACGCTTCGCCTCTGAGAGCTGCGCGATTTGCCCCACAACCATTCATTTGTAAAGAGTCCCAAGTTTCCAAGGGCCGGAGGCGATCGCTCCCTAAATTGTAAGATGCGCCCAATTTCCGGGCAGGGGTTCCGCGCGTGCGGTTTCCAGAAGATGACAACTGTACGTTAGTACAGGCCGTCATTTGCATGACGTCCGGGCTGCCGCTGGCTTCCTGGTGCCTTTGAATTTGCAGTTGAACTCGCCGTTGTAGCGGCGCACTTTAATGCGCCATCGGTGGCGCGGCTCCGCTCGATGGCGGTCTGAAGACCGCGGCTACAAAGGCTCACGCCTGCCAATTTGGCCGCACGCGCACCACTTGTAACGCATCGCTATCCTTTTTCATTCATGCGAGTCTTTCTGTATTCACCCGCATCCAAACGCTAACCCAAGGAGCAACCTCAATGAGCGAAACCATCCCGCAGTACGTCGAACGAATCCTGGGATACGCCGAAGGCCAGCAACCCCTGAAAATCCAGGCCGCCAGCGCAAAAAAGCTCGAACGCCTCCTGAAAGGCGTCCCCGCAGCAAAGCTGCGCAACCGTCCGGCGCCGGACAAATGGTCGGTCGCGGAAATCATGGCGCATCTGGCCGATAGCGAAATCGTCACCAGCTTCCGCCTGCGACAGATCCTCGGGACTCCCGGCGCGCCCATCCCCGCGTATGACCAGGATGCGTGGGCCAAAGCCTGCCGCTACGAAAAACGCGACGCGCGCAAGTCGCTCCAGATATTTGGCGCGTTACGCGAAGCGAACCTCGCGCTTCTGAAGTCGCTCTCCGCCGAGCAATGGCAACACCACGGCATGCACTCCGAACGCGGCGCCGAGACGGTCGAACGCCTGGTCACGCTCATCGCGGGCCACGACCTGAATCATACTCAGCAGATCGAGCGCATCGTGGCCCCAGCAAAGAAACGCGGAAAATAAGAAGGGGACAGAAGCAGCGGGAAGGGAACCACCACACAAAAAAAGGGCACAATCTTCGCAGATCGTGCCCGCCAGGGTTGATACGAAAAATTCACTCCGGAATTGGCGCGCCCTCCGGCATTTGCAGTTTCGCTTTGGCCAGCGCTTTCACCAGGTTGGCTTCCACAGCTGATTCGGAAGTGTTGCGCACCGTGGCGAGTTCACTGACGAGGAGATACTTGGCCCGTTCCAACATTTTCTTTTCGCGGAAGGAAAGCGGTTTGGTGCGGCTCAGTGCCACCAGACCTTTCAGCACTGCGGCGACCTCCATCAACGAGCCCGTCCGCATGCGATCCGAATTTTCCTTGAAGCGGTGTTTCCAGTCGTGGTGGGAAGCGGAGCGGCCTTTTTCCAGAAACGAAATCACCGCACCGGCTTGCGTGTTGCGAATGATGGGGCGCAGGCCAACGCAATCCACGTTTGTCTGCGGCACCATCACTTTCAAACCGCTCGAAACGATCTTCAGCATATAAAATCGTTCCGATCGTCCATTCACATAACCGTAACTGATCTGTTCGATGACCCCGACTCCGTGGTTCGGATACACAACCTTTTCGCCTAGTTTAAATTCACAGGACATGGATGCACGATCCTCCCCGAAAAGCATATTTAAAGTTTAGGCACATGGCCTGGAAACGTCAAGAAAAATGGGTGGTTTGGCGGGCTGTCTCAAGTCTGAGAAACCGAATGTTTTCAGTAAGATTGGCCCCCAAATTGCCCTATACTGGTGCACGTGCTTATCCTCTCTCTGGATACCTCTTCGCCCGCCGGAAGCGTCGCAATTCTGCGTGACGAAATCACACTTGGCGTCATTTCTACGCGCGCCGAAGAGAACTATTCTTCGCGTATTTTCCGTCATTTGGAGTTTCTGCTGAGCGATTTGACATTGAAACTAGACGATTTTGACCTGTTCGCCGTATCTGCCGGACCTGGTTCTTTCACGGGATTGCGCGTGGGATTGACGGCCGCGAAGGGCTGGGCGGAAGTTTACCGCAAGCCTGTGGTTGGAGTTAGCGCGCTGGCGGCCGTGGCATTTCAGGCGCTCGACGGTAGCACGGTTTTAGTACCTGCTCTGGACGCGCGACGCGGGCAGATTTATTTTGGCGTTTATCGAACGACGGCAGCGGGGCTTGCGCCTTGCGGTGAGGAATTCGTGGTCACGCCGGAAGAGTTCGCCGAAAAGCTAGGTGCGCTAGCGCACACTCGTGACAGCGATGGCAGTGGCACGAAGTCCGGCGCGGGCGCTGACGAATTTTCGATCGTTACGCCAGATGCTTCGGTCGTCGCAGTCGTGTCGCGATTGACATCCAATCTGACCGCGGGGTTCGCCGGGCTCGAAATCGTCTCGAGCGTGCTCGCGCCATCCATCGGGCGTATCGCTCACGCGCGTGCCTTGCGCGGCGATGTAAGTGACGCGCTCACGCTCGACGCAAATTACGTCCGCCGCACCGATGCCGAAATGAAATGGAAGGACGGCTAACCATCTTGACGATCCGGCCCCTGGAATCCCGTGATGTGGAAGCCATCCTAGCGATTCAAGCCGCCTGTCCGGAAATCGCGCAGTGGACCGCGTGGGATTACGATCGCGTAGCACGCGGTGAAATGGCCGGATGGGTGGCGGCAGAGAATTCGCATTTTGGCGTGAAAGGCGGCGCTGAAATCGCCGACGGGATCGCGGGCGAGGTCGCTGGGTTCCTCGTTGCGCGCCGCCTGAGCAGCGAGCTGGAAATTCTCAATTTCGCTGTAGAGTCCGAATGGCGCCGCTGCGGAATCGGCGCCAAGCTTTTAGGCGCAGCTTTGCAGTGGGCGCAGACGTTCCTGGCTACGCAAGCCATTCTCGAAGTACGCGCATCAAATCTTTCCGCGCTGCGTTTTTACGCCAACCACAAATTCGAGGTAGTAGGCCGCCGCCCCCGCTACTACACAGCCCCAGTAGAAGACGCCCTGCTCCTTACGGCCCCGCTCGCGTAGCGTGGATCACGCTCGACTAGCCGCGTATCGCGCCGTGGCTCGGCATCCGTAGGGGCGGGTCTCAGACCCGCGCCTACAATCCAAAACCGCCGCGCTGTTGCTTGGGGTTGCTCTCTCTGCGTACTCTGCGTCTCTGCGGTAATTGCTTCCGTCATTCTCAGATTTTTCTCAGCAGTTTCTCTGTGTCCTCTGTGTTAAATCTTTTGACGTGCACTCCTCACCCGCATCTCAAAACCGTCAACCAATCTGATACTGTAACCGCGCGAGGCCAAAATGCATCTCGAAGAAACCAGCCTGCAACTCCTGAGCGATTCCCTGAAGCAACTAGACGCCGGATTCGCCGCGCTATCACCAACCACAGAAAACGCATCGTCACGGCAAGACCCGCGCCTGGCCGCCGTAATGGCCGAGGTCGCCACCAAACTCCAAGACAACTACCCGTATTTCCACCCTCTCTACGCCGGACAAATGCTCAAGCCCCCGCACTCAATCGCCCGCGCCGCCTACGCCCTAGCCACCTGGATCAATCCGAATAACCACGCGCTCGATGGCGGCCGCGCCAGCTCCGCCATGGAAAAAGAAGCCGTCGCGCAAATCGCCGCGATGTTCGCCTGGCAACAGCACCTCGGCCACCTCTGCGGCGGCGGGACGATGGCGAATCTCGAAGCTCTCTGGGTTGCGGGCCAACTCCATCCTGGAAAGAAAATCCTCGCGTCCGATCAATCGCACTACACGCACCAACGCATCTCGGCCGTGCTGCAGCTGCCGTTCGCGCATGTGCCCACAGACAATCGCGGCCGGATGGACGTCTCAGCACTGGAAAAAGTACTAGCAACCGGCGACGTAGGCTGCGTGGTCGCGACAGAAGGCACGACGGGCACCGGCTCCGTGGACCCGCTCCCCGAAATTCTGCGCCTTCGCGAACGCTACAATTTTCGCCTGCACGTGGACGCCGCGTACGGAGGATATTTCACGCTGGCATCAAACCTCGCCGCCGAAACCCGCGCTAGCTTCGACCTGATTGGCCGCGGCGATTCCATCGTCATCGACCCGCACAAACACGGCCTGCAACCCTACGGCTGCGGCTGCGTCCTGTTTCGCGATCCGCAGGTCGGCGCAATCTACAAACACGAATCGCCCTACACCTATTTCACTTCCAAAGAACTTCATCTAGGTGAAATCAGCTTGGAATGCTCGCGTCCCGGCGCTTCCGCCGTCGCGCTGTGGGCCACGCAACGCCTGTTGCCGCTCGCCCGGGGAGGGGAATTCGCCGCCATGCTTGAAGCGTCGCGCGACGCTGCGGTCGAGTTCGCGCAACGCCTAGCCAATGACGAGCGCTGGCTGCTCCTGCTCGCGCCGGAACTCGATATCGTAGTTTGGGCGCCGCGTGCAAAAACCATCGCCGAAATCTCCGCGCTCTCGCAACGCATCTTCGACGCCGCAGCCAAACAAAACCTCCACCTGGCCCTAATCCGCGTGCCCATAAAATTCTTCAGCGCGCAACACAACCTGCAAGCCTCCCCAACCGACACAGTCCTCTGCCTCCGCTCAGTCCTAATGAAGCCCGAACACCGCGACTGGCTCGACCGCATCTACACAATCCTCTTGCGGGTCGCCGATTCTGTCGTGGGAACGGTTTTGTAGCGGCGCACTCCAGTGCGCCATCCATATCCCGGCATGAATCGCAGATGTTCTCGAGCCCGCGGTCAATGCGTCCACTCAGCCCGCCGCGACTTCTTACCTATTGGCTTCCACAACCCAAATGTGATAATTGTTACAACCATGTGAACGCTTCTGCACCCCTGGAGGGAATGGATGCCGATCACGACGCATGATATCCGGCAGTCCCTGTTGGAATCGAACCAGGAATACCGCCGGCTCTTCGAAGAACACTCCCGCTGTGAATCCCAGCTGAAAGAACTCGTGAGTCAATCCTACTGGAACGTCGAAGACATGGAACTGGAAATCGGGCTAAAGAAAATGAAGTTGCGCCTGAAAGATTTGATGGAAATGATCGTCGCGCGTTATCGCCACGATCACGACATGGTCCATCACTGAATTTTTTACCGCTAGGGCCCGCGCAGTACTCGCACTTCTGTCGTACAATACCGGTGCATTCGCCGTACGTTTCGTTCGACGTGTGTTAGTCCCGCTATCAATCGCGCCCCGGCGCCCGTACGCGCCGTATATTCTCGCGAGCAAAGGATTTCGCCCAGGTCCATGATTAAAGACGCGTACCGATTCGCCCTGCCGCCGCTCATCGCCGGCCTACTCTGCTTCGTTCCGGGCTGGAGAACTCTCGGTGTAGTGCTGATTCTCCTAGGACTCTTCGTCTTTTATTTCTTCCGCGATCCGCAGCGTGTGATTCCCACCACCCCCGGCATCATCATCTCCCCCGCGGACGGCAAGATCGTCGAAATTGTGGACGAGATGCTGGACTCCGTCATGGGCCATCGCATCAGCATTTTTCTTTCCATCTGGAATGTGCACGTGCAGCGCGCGCCCGCCACTGGCCGCGTCGCCGACGTGGTCTACCGCCCCGGCCTCTTTTACGCTGCGTTCCGCTCCGACGCCTCGCGTGAAAATGAACAAAACATTATTTATCTTCACACGCCTCAAGGCAGTGTCATTTTCAAACAAATCGCCGGAGCAATCGCGCGCCGCGTGATATGCTGGAAAGAGGAAGGGCAAGAAGTTGTAATGGGCGAGCGCGTCGGCCTGATTCGTTTCGGTTCGCGTGTGGATATTTGGCTGCCGCTGGATACGCAAGTACTCGTGCAGCGCGGGCAGCACGTAAAGGGCGGCGAGAGCGTAATCGCGAAATGGAATTCAACGACATAGATCCCATCGGTCAAGAAGAAGAGCCACGCCGTCACTTTCGCAGCCATCGTTTGCGCCGTGGCGTTTACATTCTTCCCAGCGCATGCACCGTCGCTAACATGCTCTGCGGTTATTACGCGCTTCTTGCGACCCTCGACGGAAAAATTACGGATTTCGATAACGCTGCGTGCGCGGTTGGAGTCGCCTATCTTTTCGACGCAATGGACGGTCGCATCGCCCGCGCCATGAAGACCGAAAGCGCTTTCGGCAGGGAATTCGATTCTCTCGCCGATGTCGTGAGCTTTGGCATGGCCCCCGCTTTCCTCGCGTATGCGTGGGGCGTTCGCGCCATCGCCGCTGCCAATGCGCCCGAAGCGCTCCACCTCACCCAAACCGGCTGGCTCGTCGGGTTCTTTTTCGTGGCCTGTTGCGCCTGGCGGCTCGCGCGATTTAATATTCAGGGCATGGCGCCCGGGGGCAATCGTTATTTTGTCGGATTGCCAACTCCTGCAGCCGCCGGCGTGATCGCGGCGACGGTGCATTTTTTCCATGGCCGCCCGATCGAGGATGTTCGCGTCTCTTTTCTGTGGCTAGCCTTGCTGGTGGTGCTCGGCGTATTAATGTCCAGTACGCTGCGCTTCTTCAGCTTCAAGGATATTCCGCTCACACGTCGCCAACCGTCTCTCGCGGTAATCTTGCTCGCGCTGCTGGTCGGCGCCGTGGTGTATTTCTCGCACGCTACCTTGCTTCTGCTTACCTTCGCTTACATGGTGCACGGCCCAGTGATGCAACTCGTGCGCACCGTGCGACATCGTCTCGCTTCGCGGCCTGCCTAGACCATGCCCCCAGGGCCTGCGAAATCCACACGCGTCGCTATCGTTGGCGCTTCTTCCTTGCGCGGCAAGGAATTGAAGCTCGTCCTCGAAGAACGCAATTTCCCCGCAAGCGATATCGTGCTGCTGGATGAACCGGCCCTGGCCGGCACGCTCACCGAAGCAGCTGGCGAACCAACATTCATTCGCGCGCTCGAAGAAGATAGCTTCGAAGATGCACGCTTTGTATTTTTCACCGGATCACAGCAGGACGCCGCCCGAAACTGGCCCGCAGCGCAGCGTTCCGGCGCCGTGGTGATTGATCTTAGCGGCGCGCTGGCCGCGAGCGGTGAATCCACATCCTGGATTCCGGCGCTAGCCACTGCGTTACTGCCGCGCCCGGGCCTCAACGCTGCGAAGGCTACGAACGGCGCGAACGCCGAGCGGAAATCCGTAGCATACTCCTCGCCCGGTTCAGGTGTGATCATCGCGTGCACGATGGCCGCGGCATTATCAAAATTTTCGCCCCTGCGCACCGTGCTTCTGCTTTTCCCGCCAGTTTCCGAACGCGATCAAGCTGGCGTGGACGAACTCGAAGCGCAGACCACGAATTTGCTCTCCTTCCGCCCCATCGTGCAGCCGGTCTTCGACGCGCAAGTCGCCTTCAACCTGCTGGCAGGCTATGGTCCCGAAAGCAAACCCACGTTCGCCGAAGTCCGCGACTCAATCGCGAAAGACGTCGCGGAATATCTCGCCGGCCGCGCGCAGGCCCCTGCGATTCAATTGGTGCAAGCGCCAGTCTTTTACGGATATGCTTTCGCTGCCTACGCCGAATTTGCCGCGCCGCTCGCGGGCGAGCAACTCCAAGCAGCTTTCAGCAATCTAGGTGTGAAGGTTGTCGCACCCGAAGACCCGCGGCCGACCAACGTCACCGTCGCCGGTGAAAGCGAAATTTATCTGGCGCGCATCGAGCCGGACCCAAATATCGCAGCGGGCGCGTGGATTTGGGGTGTCGCGGATAACCTGCGCCTCGCGGTTGTGAACGCCGTGCGCATCGCGGAGGAATTGGTTGCAGAACCGCCCGTACAATAAAAATCCGCAGCGCGCCGCGCAACTCGCGGTGATTGGCGCGCTAGTGCTCGTCGCCGCCGTCGCCGGCTGCGGCTATCACGTCGCCGGCCGCGCCGGAAATCTGCCCGCTGAATGGACCACCATCGCCATCCCCGCGTTCAAGAACGACACCACGCGTTATCGCATCGAGCAGCGCTTCACTGCCGCTGTGATACGCCAATTCATCCAGCGCACCAAATATCGCATCGTGCAGGATCCCGCGAATGCCGACGCCGTTCTGCACGGCGAGGTGCTTTCCATCGAAACCGATCCGCTGCTTTTCAACGCCACCACCGGCCAAGTGACCACGATGCTCGTCGTCGTACACGCCAAGGTGCGGCTCATCGGCACGAAAGACGAAAAGCCCGTGTACGAAAATAACGACATGGTCTATCGCGACGAGTACCAGATTTCCACCGACGTGCAGAGCTTTTTCGAAGAGCAGGACCCAGCGCTCGAACGCATGTCCCGCGATTTTGCCGCCCAGCTGGTCTCGAATGTTCTGGAGAATTTCTAGTGCCCAATCTCTCGCCCGAAAAATTGATCGAGAAGCTGGCGAAAGGCAAGCCCGTGGGTGCTATCGTACTCGAAGGCAGCGATCCCTACCTGCGCGATCTGTGCCGCAACAAAATCATCGAATCCTACGTGCCGGAACCGATGCGCGATTGGGCGCTCGCGCGCATCAGTGTGCGCGGCGGCGACTGGGGCGAAATATTTCAGCGCGCCGAAACCATGCCCATGCTAGCCCCGTGCCAGGTTGTGCTGATTGACGGTGCGGAAACCATTCAAGGCCGCGCCAAAGTTGGTGATGCCAGCGACGAGGATGACGAAGATAGCGGCAGCGGCGACGACCCGCGCAAGGACACGCTGAAAGCTTTTGCGGATTACCTCGAAAAGCCGGCGCCGTTCACCGTGCTGGTTTTCGAAGTCCCCAAGCTCGACCACCGCCAGCGCCTCTACAAAATACTCGCGGAGAATGCGCTGATCGTCGAACTGTCGCTCGGCAACGAATCTGCCGCGTCGCTAGCCGCGCAAATGGCCAAAGACTTGGGGGCGGAAATTGACCGGCCCGCCGCCACGCTCCTCGCGGACATTCTGAACAGCGAGCCTGCCCGCATTCAGCTGGAAATTCAGAAGCTCGCGTCCTACGTGAAGGGCCGAGGTCGCATCACCGCCGCCGATGTCGAAGAACTGGTTGTCGCAGCGCGCAAAAATACCGTCTGGCAACTGGCGGACATGCTCGCCACCCGCCGCCGCGACGCCGCGCTCGAATTCCTCGATAATTTGCTGCGTGAAGGCGAAGAACCCATCGGCCTGGTCGGCGTGCTCGCCTGGATGTACCGCAAACTGATCGAAGCCCGCGACCTGCCCGCCAGCATGAGCGGTTTTCAGGCCGCCCGCACACTGGGCATGCGCCCCGACGCCGCCGAAGCCGCCATCCGCAACGCCCATTGCATCCCCAAACAGGATTTGATCAACGGTCTGATCGCCCTAGCCGAAGCCGATAACCAACTAAAATCCTCAAACCCAAATCCCCGCGCCCTTATGGAATTTCTGCTCGCGCGCCTGACGTCGTCCACATCCTCAAGCGCTCCCGCTGCCTAGCAGGCATGGACGGGTTTTCGCCGTCATTCTGAGCGCAGCGAAGGCTGCCTCCCGCAGGCAGGAATCTCTCTTGGTGGCGAGCTCTTATACCCCTAAACGAAAAAAAGCGCCCCGATTTCTCGGAGCGCCCTGAAATCCATCTAGACTGGAACCGCAGACTCGCTTAGTTTTTGACTCTTGCTACGCTTTCTTCTTCGCCTTCAAAGCATTCAAAGCCAACGTCAGCCTCGACTTATACCGGTTCGCCGTATTCTCCGTCAAAGTCCTCTTGCGGATCGCCTTGTCCAAATCGGAAAACGTCGCCGAAGCCAGCTTCTCGGCCGTCCCTGCATCGCCCGCAGTCAAAGCTGCGCGCATCCGCCGGATCGAACTCCGCACCCGCGTGCGATTCATGCGATTGATCGCCGCGCGGTGCGCCGACTGCCGGATATTCTTCAATACCGATTTCGTCTTCTTCTTATGCTTGATCGTCGTGCCCTGAGCCATTCAGTACTCCTTCGTGGTCTATTTCGAATTATTGAGAATATCCGACGCGCCGCTTCCTGTCAATTTCGCAGGCCGTTTGGCAGCGTCCTAATCTGCCTCGCAAGCGCATGCCCACGAGCGACGCTCCATTGGCGATACCGCGCATTTCGCTATCCGATTTCGCCAGCCTGCCCATTTTGGAGTGCAGCGGCTTGCCGCCGCTTTTCTTAGCCGAAGCTTGCTTCGGCGTTTGCTCCACAGCGCAAGGCGTTCCCATCGCGGGGCTTCTGCGATTTTGTTGAATTGCCTGCGCACAAATTAGGCCGCTACTAGCGTTTTAGGCGGTCGCTTTTCTACTTCGTCTGCTGCGACTTGATGTATACGCTCAGGTTAGTAATGCGCAACGTCACTTGCATTTCGTCCAATTCCTTGCCAGCTTCAAAATCCGTGCCCCATGTGGGCATCTCCGCTGGACCATGGTCGGGCAGCGTCACCCCGTGGCGCAATACATCCGCAAAATAAGCATCTGGGAATTTGCCTCCATGGCGTCGCGCCAGCGTGGTCAGATCAGGCGTCACATCTTTGAACGGGTAGGGTGCCGGTCCATTTCCTTTCAGATCATTCCCATGGCAGGCGGCGCAAAGCTTCTTGTACAGCTGTTCCCCAGATGGGACATCCGCAGCCGAAACCTTCTTGCCTCCTTCTTCTTTGATCGCGGGCGTCGCTTGTATCGAGGCGAGGTAGTTCACAAGGTTGTAGACGCGCACGTTTCCCCGGTCCACGTCCGCCTCCACCTGGTGAAAAATCGGCCCCCAGATCGGCATTTCGCGCGAGCCGTGGACAGCCAGCATGTCCTCGCCCGTAATCGTGTTTCGCACGAGCTTCGCCGGGAACTCTCCTCGACTATTCCTGGACAGCAGCGTCAAATCCGGCACTGTGGCCTTCAAGGCCGCTGCAGCAGGGCCGTGCCCCTTCCCGTCTATCCCGTGGCAAGATGCGCAGTACGCGCGATACAAATCCGGCCCCTCCACGGAGCGAATCAGCTGCTCGAATTGCTGGTCCGAATCCGCGGCTCCCTGAGCCATTGCGCCGCTCGCGCCGCCCAGTACACAGGCGAGCGCCAATCCGGCGTAAAGATAAAAACGTGCCTGGAAATTTCTGATCCTCATTCCCGTCATATTCGCTCCGCTGAGTACCCGGCTCTACGCTCGGCTCGTCAGAATCGTCTAATGCTTCCAATGACGACCCTGCCATTGGACAATAAACAGCGCTACAACAAGCAGCACCATGAAGAGGACATCTTCACGAACCATCGTAGCCTCCTTTCTCTTCTTTCGGGATTTATTCTCGACTGGCGTGGTCATTACCGATGTACCGAACGTCTCAACACGGTGTGACAATGGTCACAATTGCATTGCGCTGGTTGCGTGCTGAAGGCAGGCCCGCCCCTAGAGGCTAGGAATCACGCAGCGCTATCTCCTCGGATCGTTACAATCTCGTGTAACTTTTCGCGCGGGCGCGCGTACTCTAGGGTGAGAGGATTCCTGTATGGCCCAGAGCGGTTATAGGAGGCGCAGCTCGATCGGTGGCGCTCTCATCGTCATTGCCGTCGGCGTGTTCTTCCTGGTCATCAATCTGCATCCGGACCTCAACGCCTGGGACATCATCGGGCGTTACTGGCCCGTTCTATTGATCGCGATTGGCCTGGGGTACATCTGGGATGCCTGGATGGACCGCACCTATTCCCAGCCCGATGGACGTCGTCACCATTCGGGAGCTCCCATAGCCGTGCTTGTCGTCCTCCTCATTCTTGGTTTCGCGCTCTGGCATGGACGCTATTCGCGCCCCATTCTGCACGAAACACAGGAAGTCAGCCTCCAAGGCGCGCAATCCGTCACCGCGAATATTGATATTCCCTCGGGCTCGCTGGATGTGGCCGGCGGCGCCAGCCAATTGTTGAACGCCAATTTCGACTATCACGAATACGACGGTGCGCCGCACGTCGAGTATTCGGTCTCCGGCGGTCGCGGCGATCTCTCCATCACCCAGGAAAATAAGGCTCATGTCCGTCTCGCCATCGCGCGCAACGATTGGCAACTGCGCTTTGCCGATAACGTCCCGCTGGAAATGAACGTGCAAATCGGCGCCGGCTCCAGCAATCTGCGCCTGCAAGGACTCAACGTGAAGAGTCTCGACGTGCAAGCCGGCGTCGGCCAGATGAATCTCGACCTCACCGGCCCGCGCAAATCCGATTTGCACGTGGACATTCACGGCGGCGTCGGCTCGGCCATCATTAGCCTGCCCATAGAAGTCGGCGTGCGCGTCCACGCCTCCGGCGGTATCGGCTCCGTTAGTCCCCACGGCCTCACGCGCGAAGGCGACGACTACGTCAACGATGTCCTCGGCAAAACCCCCGCAACGATTGACCTCACAATCGAAGGCGGCATCGGCTCCATCAGCCTGCGCATGGATCACTAGCTTAGCCCGCCAACTGAGGCGCAAGAAACAGCCCCAATGATGCGTTGAAATCGGAGGGGTGTGCGTATATTGTATGCAATCACTCGCGCGCCTTCCGTCTCATTCCATCACCGCGAGCGGAGGCCTCATGCATCCCAATCGCCGCCAAATTTTAAAATCAGCCAGCGTCGCATTAATGGGCGGAGGCTTACTCTCCCGCATGGACAAAGTCGCCGGAATGCAATCCGCTCCATCTCGCGCGTCTCTCGCCCAAATCGTCAATCAACGCGCCACCGGTGCCAGCGAAGAGCTACTACTCGGCGCAATGCCCGGCGAAGAAGGTCCCCCGCAACCCGCGACCGCTGACCGCCTGTCCCTCGAATGGAATAAACAACAAGTCCGCCGCTTCAAGGAAATTCTCGCGCAACGCGGCATCGAAGCCTTCGTTCTGCGCGACCGCTGGAACATCATCTATCTCACCGGCTACTGGCACACGCCCACCGAACGCCCACAAGCCGTCTTCATGAATAAAGATGACGAAGAGCCGTGGTATCTCTACCCTGCGCTCGATCGCGACCTCGTCACCAGCTGGTGGTTCGGCGGCGGCTGGCTCTACTTCGATTACTTGCACGCCGAAGGCGCGTTCCCTGAGTTGGGCAAAGTCGTCCAAGGCAAGACAGTGGATCTCTTTCAGTTTTTTCTCGAAGGCATCAAGAAGCACGGCGTGCAAGGCAACAAAGTCGCGCTCGACGGCGAGTTTTTTCCGGAGCAAGCCGCGACGGCCAAAAAAATCCTCCCGGACATCGAGTGGGTGAACGTCAGCGACGTGCTCCTAAACATGCGCGAGGTAAAAACTCGCGAAGAGCTCGCGCTGAATCGCCGCGCGTACACTTATTTCGACCGCGCCCACGCGTACGCGCGCGATTACATCCTCACCTACGGCACAGATGTCACGGACTACGAAGTCGCCACAGCCTCGACTCTTTGGATCAACGACATTCTTTACTCCGAGCTGAATCTCGCGAACGGCGCGCCACACCACGGCGTCGCCAGCAAAGTGGAAGTCGGCTGCCGCGTTGGTCCGCTGTGCGCCTACCCGCATCCCAATCAACCGCTCTTTAATCGCATCCAGCGCAACATGCCGCTGCAGGTGGAAGGCGCCGCAACCATCGGCGGACAAGGCGGCGAAAACTATCGCATGTTCATCCTTGCCGGCGCCGACGGCCAGTTCGACCCGCACATGCAAAAACTTTGGGAAGTCAGCAAACACACCTGCGACATGCAAGTCGAGCTGCAGAAAGAAGGCGTCACCTGCTCCAGCATCGCCTACGAAATCCACAAATATCAGGTCGCCAATGGCGTGCAGGATTACATTTATCACCGCCCGGCGCACGGCCAAGGCTCCGAAGGCCACCAGCCCCCATACCTCGCCCTAGGCGATTACACTGTGCTACAAAAAAATATGTGCTTCTCCGAAGAGCCCGGCCTCTTCGACCCCAAAACCGGCGTAGGCTTCAACTGGAGCGATGTGGTAGTCACAGGCACAAAATCCGGATACCGCATGAGCCGTGTCCCCTACTCAAAAGAATGGTGCTGGATCAAGTTGTAGCTCCATCGTCTACGAGCATCTCAATCGTCAACGCGTCAACCGAGGGCGTTTTGGAGTGCGGCGACTTGCCGCCGCTTTTCTTAGCCGAAGCTTGCTTCGGCGTTTGCTCCGCAACCCACACTGTTCCGAACCGGCATCTTCGGTGAACTGCTGATTTATTTTTCCGCAAAATACGGCGCTACCATCCACCCCCATTGACACTTTCCCCCTTCACCTTTAGGCTAGCGCGACTGGCTGCCTGTGCCCCCGCACGCGCACACGCCGGACGGAGTGCGATGCAACGCGACGAAATTCTGAAGCTGCTCGAACAAGTAGGCGCAATCCGCACGGGACACTTTGAACTATCCAGCGGACGCCACAGCGCGACTTACATCCAGTGCGCGCTCGTGCTACAGCATCCGCAACATGCTGAACAACTCGGCCGCGCCCTCGCCGAGCGTTTCAAGGATCACACCGTCGCCTGCGTCGTCTCGCCCGCGCTCGGCGGCCTGATTATCGGCCACGAAGTGGCGCGCGCTCTCGGTGTCCGCTCGATTTTCGTCGAACGCGACCGCTCCGGCCAAATGGCGCTGCGCCGCGGCTTCGAGCTGAAGCCCGGCGAACGCGTTCTGGTCATCGAAGACGTCTGGACCACCGGCGGCTCCACGCGCGAAGCCATCGGCGTAGTAGAACAGGAAGGCGGCCTGGCCGTTGCCGCCGGCGCCATCATCGACCGCAGCGGCGGACGCCTCGAGCTCAACGTCACCGCCCGCGCCCTGCTCGAAATGGAGGTCCCCAGCTACGAACCCGACGATTGCCCCCAATGCCACGCCGGCGGCACAGCCACCCGCCCCGGCTCCCGCTTCTCGCGTTCCCAGCCATAACGCCTCGTCATCCTGAGCGAAGCGAAGGATCCCTCTTCGATTTCCAAAGCACCCTCTCCTATTCCGCCGTCCGCGCCTTTTCTCTGCGCTCGTCATCGTCATTGCCTTTATCTGTGTTCAACTGCGTTCATCAGTAGTGCCTTTGACCTGCTTTCACATGCGATAATCCCAGCAGCCCGATGCAAACGCTCAAGCTAACCATCGCCTACGACGGCTCAGACTTCCACGGCTGGCAACTCCAACCGGGCCTCGCGACAATCCAAGGCGCCCTGCAAGACGCCCTCCGCCAAATCACACAAGAACCGATCACCATCCACGGCGCCAGCCGCACCGACGCCGGCGTCCACGCGCTAGGCCAAGTCGCACATTTCAAAACGCACTCCACGCTCGACGCCCACGAAATTCAGCGCGGCATGAATGCGCTGCTTCCAGCGACCATACGAATCGTCGCCGCGCAAGAAGTCGGCCAGGACTTCCACGCCCGCTGGCTAGCCCAAGGAAAAACCTACCGCTACCGCATCTATCGCGGCGAAGTCCTCCCGCCCTTCGATCATCGCCGCGCCTTCCACTATCCCTGGCCGCTCGACGAAGCCGCCATGTCCGTCGCCGCCCGCGCCTTCGAAGGCCAGCACGATTTCACTTCCTTCGCCGCATCCACGGGCTCGGAAGAAGACGACAAAGACCGCGACATGCAGCGTACAATCCATTCCTCCGAAATCGTGCGCGACCACGAGCGCGACCACGAACGTGAACAGGGGCGCGACGAAATCGCCTACGTCGTCCGCGGCCGCTCCTTCCTGCGCTACATGGTGAGAAAAATTGTCGGTACCCTAATCGAAGTCGGCAAAGGCCGCTTAGCCCCCGCCGACATCCCAGAAATCTTCGCCGCCTGCGACCGCTCCCGCTCCGGTCCCACAGTCCCCCCCGAAGGCCTCTACCTGGTAGCCCTCGAATATCCCGACCCCGCCGATTCTCTCGCGATGCACGCCGCCCGCCGCCGCGAACGAGCCACGTAGCGCCGGCCTGCCTGCCGGAAGGCAGGCGTCTCGCGGCGGATTGGTCTTGGTAGCATAGGCAATCAATCTTGCCTGTGCGCTTTTGGTGCGAATTTCCTTGTTGACGCTTCACGTAATCAGTTTGCGGCCGTCTCTCCACATTTCAGTTACAATCACGAAAGAAATGGCGGTCCCTTCACAGTTCGCTTCAGCACCACCGCGCGCCGCGGCCACGATTGACTCCATCAACCCCGCCACGCAGGAAATAAACGCACAATTCGCCGTGACGCAGCCCAGCGACCTGCCCGCGATTTACGCGCGTGCTCGCAGCGCGCAAAATCAATGGTCCGCGCGCCCCCTACGTGAACGCTGCGCCATGCTGCGCCGTCTCCGCGATGCGATTTTCGCGCGCCGCGAAGAAATCGTGGACGCAATCACACGCGAAGCAGGGAAGCCGCGCGTGGAAGCCATCTTCGCCGAAGTGCTCCTCGCGCTCGATACCGCCGATTTTCTCGCGCGCCAAGCCCCGCGCTGGCTGCGTCCCGAACGCGTGCCGCATCACAACATCGCCATGAAAGCAAAGTCCGGCTGGCTGGAATTCGATCCGCTGGGCGTCGTCGCCATCATCTCACCGTGGAATTATCCCTTCTCGATTCCCATGGCCCAGGTGATTCCCGCGCTGGCGACAGGCAACGCTGTTCTGCTGAAACCCTCCGAGCTAACGCCATGGTGCGGCCAGCTAGTCGGCGAACTGGTCGAGCAAGCAAAATGTCCTCCGGGCGTGGTGCAAGTGCTGCAAGGGCGCGGCGACCTAGGCGCCGCAATCATCGAAGCCGGCCCCGACAAAGTTTTCTTCACCGGCAGCGTCGCTACCGGCCAGCGCATCGCCGAAGCCTGCGCCAAAAAACTAATCCCCTCCGTCCTCGAACTCGGCGGTAAAGACGCGATGATCGTCCTCGCCGACGCCGATCTCGAAATCGCCTCAAGCGCCGCCGTCTGGGGCGGCTTCATGAATTGCGGCGAAACCTGCATCTCAGTCGAGCGCATTTACGTCGAGCAGCCAGCAGCCGAACGCTTCACGCAGCTCTGCGTCGAAAAAACAAAGAAGCTGCGCGTCGGCCCCGCCACCGATCCCGACGCCGAAATCGGTCCAATGATCCGCATGGCCCAGCTCGAAAAAGTTGAAACGCAATTGCACGATGCTGTCGAACGCGGCGCGCAAGTTCTCACCGGAGGCAACCGCCGCTCCGATCTCGGTGCTAATTTCCTGCAGCCGGCCGTCGTGAGGAACGTGGACCACTCCATGCAACTGATGCGCGAAGAAACATTCGGCCCTGTGATCGCCATTCGCGCGGTAGCCACGGCCGATGAAGCCGTCGCGCTCGCGAACGACTCCCCCTTCGGCTTGAGCGCCAGCATCTGGACCGCGGACAACGTTCGCGGCCGCGATATCGCCTCCCGCGTGCGCGCCGGCTCCGTGATGGTCAACGACGTCGCCAGCTACTACGGCATCACCGAAGCCCCCCACGGCGGCCCCGGCGCAAGCGGCTGGGGACACACCCATTCCCGCCTTGGACTGCTCGAAATGGTTCGAGTAAAATACATCGATGTGGACCGCTTGCCACGCATCGCGAAATCCTGGTGGTTCGGTTACACTGCCGAGCTGGCCGCCGCCGCCGGTGCGTTCGTCGAGTCGCTGTTCGCGCCCACCTGGCGCCGTCGCTTAGCAGCGATGATGAAGAAGCAAGGGGCACGCGGTGTAGTCTTTCGCCGCGACAGGATTTGAAGAAGGGAAGCCGGGGGAAGCTGAGGATGCACAGCAGATAGTGGAAGCAGAGGACCGGGGCGCCGTCTCTGTGTTCTCCGCTTTTACTCTGCGTCCTCTGTGTAAATCCTTTGACTTCGTTGTTTCGGTTGCGATTTCAGAGACATGGGAGCGAATCGAATGACTGACGCGACTCCAGAAACGCCCACACCACCCGCTCCAGCAGCCGCAACTCCAGCACCTCCGCCCGCAGCGAGCGCTGCCGCGCCCACGGCCGAACCAGAATCCCCCGCAGCCCCAAAAATCAAGCCCAAGAAACCCACCATGCGCGCCTGCGACGAAAAAGACGCCAAAGGCAAGCTCTGCTGCGGCCACCTAAAACGCTGGTACGACTACCCAAAAGGAATCGAAGCGCTGGTCGGGAAAAAAGCCGAAATTTATCGCTGCGAATTTTGCCACACCATCTATAAGCCCGGCCTCACGCAAGCGCCGCGCAGCTACACGATCCGATATTAAGGATCAGCCGTTGAATTCGTCGTCATCCTGCTTGCCCTGAGGTAGGTGGCGAAGGGAGCGCAGCGAAGGGTCTCTCTTCGAATTCTCGTTGCAACGAGGATCGGCAATAGGTTGTCATCGTACAAAATGAAACACGAACTAATCCACGACTGGAACACCTTCACCGGCGCCGAAATCCCCACCACCCGTCCCGTCGCCCTGAATGACGAAACCCTACGCGACGGCCTGCAGAATCCCTCCGTCCGCGATCCCAGCATCGCCGAAAAAATCGGAATCCTGCACCTGATGGAATCGCTCGGCATTGACACGGTATACATCGGCCTCCCCGGCGCCGGTCCGCGCGCTTACGCCGACACCGAAGCCCTCGCGCGCGAGATCGTCACCTCGCGCATGAAAATCCGCCCCAACTGCGCCGCGCGCACCCTGAAGAACGACATCCAGCCCATCATCGAAATTTCCGAAAAAGTCGGCCGCCCCATCGAAGCCGCCACTTTCCTAGGCTCCAGCCCGATTCGCCGCCTGGTAGAAGATTGGACTGTCGAGCATCTCCAGCGCACCACCGAAGACGCCGTAAAATTCGCCACCTCCGCTGGCCTGCCGGTGATGTACGTCACCGAAGACACGATCCGCACCGACCCTTCAACGGTGATCACTTTGTACTCCACCGCGATCCGCGCCGGCGCGCGCGCCGTCGTTCTCTGCGACACAGTCGGCCACGCCACTCCGCGCGGTGCCTACAATCTGGTGAACTTCGTCATCGAAGAAGTCGTAAAGCCGTCCGGTGAAAAAATTCGCGTGGATTGGCACGGTCACAACGATCGCGGCCTCGCCATCGCGAATTCACTCGCCGCTATTGCCGCCGGAGCCGATCAAGTCCACGCCGCCGCGCTGGCCCTGGGCGAGCGCGTCGGAAACACGCCGATGGAATTAATGCTAGTCAATCTGCGGCTGCTAGGTCTGATCGAACAGGACCTCTCGAAGCTCAAGCAATATTCCGAAGCCGTCTCGAAAGCCACGCACACGCCAATCCCGCCGAATTATCCGGTAGTCGGCCGCGACGCGTTCCGCACCGCCACCGGCGTGCATGCCGCCGCCATCGTGAAAGCGTACAAGAAGGGCGACCAAGAGCTCGCCAACTCGATTTACAGCGGCGTCCCGTCGCATCTCTTCGGCCTAGAACAAATCATCGAAATCGGCCCGCTCAGCGGCCGCTCCAACGTTATCTACTGGCTTGAAAAGCGCGGCGTCCCAGCCAGTGACGAGCTAGTCGACCGCATCTTCGCCTCCGCAAAACAAGCCGAGCGCGTCATGACCGAAGTAGAAATCCACGCGATCATCGCGTCCGCATCCACCCCAGCCAAAATTCCTTAGCGACGCGCCTGAATCGTCTCACCGCCGTGTACAATGTTCCTGTCCGGCGCCGGAATTCGCCGAACGAATCTCGTGAAACTCACACTGATCTGCGGTATCTTTTTAACGATGGCCACACTTTACGCGCGCGCCGCCGGTGACTCGATCGAGAAACTCGCCGACGACCCCGCGTGCGCCCGCGGCCTCGCATGGATCGACACGAGCTCCGCCTGGCTCACCGACCAGCAGATCCATCTCACCGAAATTCCCGCCCCTGAATTCAAAGAAGCGCCCCGCGCCGAATACCTGAAGAAAATCTTCGAAGCCGCCGGCCTGAAAGTTCAGCTCGACCCAATCGGCAACGTAATCGCCGAGCGCCCTGGCACAGACGCAAACAGCGTCGTATTACTCGCCGCGCATCTCGACACCGTGTTTCCAGCCGGTACCGACGTGCGCGTGAAACGCCACGGCAATCGCCTCACCGCCCCGGGCGTCGCCGACAATGGCGCGGGCCTCGCCGCCCTCGCTGGCCTCGCGCGTGCGCTGTCCGAATCGCGCATCATTACAACGAAAACGATTGTTATCGCAGGTGACGTCGGCGAAGAAGGCGAAGGCAACCTGCGTGGCATTCGCGCACTCGTCGAATCCTACGGCTCGCGTCTCGCTGCCGTAATCGCCGTGGACGGCGCCTCGACCGAACACATAACCACGCAAGCCATTGCCTCCCACCGGTTCGAAATCGCCATCATCGGCCCCGGCGGACACAGCTGGTCTGATTTCGGCGCGCCCAATCCCATTACCGCGCTGTCCCGCGGCATCGTGAAATTTTCCGCGATTCCGGTTCCCGACGATCCGCGCAGCTCCTACAATTTCGGCATGATCGAAGGCGGCACGTCCGTAAATTCCATACCCTCACGTGCTGCCGTGAAAGTCGATCTGCGCTCCGAAGACGAAGCTCAAGTAAATAAAATGGAGCGCGCCCTGCGCGATGCCATGCAATCCGGCGCGCGCGAGGAAATGGCTATAGCGCACGACGAAAACGAAACGCTCCGTGTAATCGTTCGTTCGCTCGGTTCGCGCCCGGCCGGAAAATTACCGGACAACGCCGCGCTGCTCGAAATTCTGCGCAACGTAGATCGCTTCCTCGGCAATCGTTCGCGCCTCGAACGCAGTTCCACCGATGCCAACATTCCTCTCTCGCTCAACATCCCCGCCGTTTCGCTCGGCGGCGGTGGAAAAGGCGGCGGCTCGCACACCACTGCCGAGTGGTACGACGCCTCCGGCCGCGAAATGGGCCTGAAACGCCTTTTCCTCGCAACTGTCGCGCTCGCCGGAGTCCAACCGTAGAATGTCCCGTCGTGTTCTCCTGACTTTTTTCATCGGTGCCATATGCGCTGCGACTCTGATAGCCGCGCGCGCCGCGAATTCCGTTGGAGAATCTCCCGTTGCAAAATCGAGCGCTTCGCCCATCGCGCAAGCCCCTGCGCGGCTTTCGCCAGCGCAAGGTCCGGCCGACCTCGTCCTCACGAACGCAAAGATTGAAACGATGGATCCAGCGCACGAATGGGCCGGTGCTGTCGCGATTCGCGGCGAATCCATCGTCGCGGTGTCCTACGTCACTCGCGATACTGAGGATCTGCGAAAAGCTTCCGCCGCCGACTCGCCGGACATCAAGCCGTGGCTCGGACCCAGCACACGCATCATTGATTTGCGTGGCGCGTTCGTGATGCCCGGCTTCAACGACGCGCACGTGCACATCGGTCAATCCGCGCTCGCGAAACTCGCCGTTGATTTCACAGGCGTCCAATCACTCGCTGATTTCCAGCAGCGCATCCGCGACAATATGAAAGACCGCGCCCCCGGCGAATGGATCACGGGCTTCGGCTGGGACCAGACTCTCTGGCCCGGCCGTCGCGATCCCAAACGCGAAGATCTGGACGCCGTGTCCACCGAGCATCCCATGTTTTTTGCACGCGTGGACGGCCACGTAGCCGTCGCGAATTCGCTGGCGCTGCAGCTAGCAGGCGTAACGCGAACCACCCCACAGCCACCAACCGGCCATATTGTTTTCAATCCACAAACGAACGAACCCACCGGCCTGTTGCAAGAAGACGGCGCGACCAACCTCGTATTTTCCCACATCGGTCCGCCATCTTCGGCCGAGCGCCGCCGCGGCATCGAGCTGGTTCTCGCCGACGCCGCGCGCAACGGCATCACGTCGCTGCAGGATTGTTCCTATCTGGAGGTCAGCCGCGACGTTTCGTTCAGCAAGGAAAATTTCCTGGTCTATCAGCAGTTGCGCAAGGAAGGGAGGCTGACCGCGCGCATCACCGAGTGGCTGGATTTCACAACGCCCGTCGCCCAGCTCGAAGCACTGCGCAGCGAATGGGGCCCAACCGATCCGTGGCTCAAAACCGGCGCCCTCAAAGCATTTCTCGATGGTTCGCTCGGCTCGCGCACCGCCGCGCTCTTCGCGCCATATTCGGACGCGCCGGGTACCTCCGGACTTCTGCATGTGGATGAAGCGAACCTCGCGCCCATGGCCATCGAGCGCGACCGCGCCGGATTTCAGCTCGCCTTTCACGCGATCGGCGATCGCGCGAACCACGTCGCGCTGGATACTTTCGCCGCAGTCGTCGCCGCAAACGGCCCGCGCGATCGTCGCGATCGCGTCGAGCACGCCCAAGTCGTCGCGCCCGAAGATTTCGCGCGTTTTGGCAGCCTCGACATCATCGCGTCCATGCAGCCGTCGCACCTTCTCGATGACGAGCGCTGGGCCAGCGACCGCCTCGGCCCCGAACGCTCGCGTGGCGCCTACGCCTGGCGCACCATGGAACAGCACAATGTGCATCTCGCGTTCGGCACAGATCATCCCGTCGAGCCGCTCAATCCTCTGCGCGGAATTTATGCCTGCGTCACGCGCCAGTTGCCGCAGGGCGGCGCCAGCTGGCAGCCCCAGGAAACTTTGCCGATCAAAGATTGCCTGCGCGCCTACACGGTTGGCTCGGCCTACGCCGAATTCGAAGAAAAACGCAAAGGCACAATCGCCCCAGGATTGTTTGCGGATTTGGTAGTGTATCCGGTGGACCTACACAAAATCCCCGCGCGCGACCTACTAACAACGAAAGTAAACATAACCATCGCCGGCGGCCGCATCGTCTACCAGCACCCGGAAACTCTAGCGACGCACTAAACCCAAGCCTTGTTTCTCAGATTTACCTCCGGTTTTTCTCCGCATCCTCTGTGTCAAATGTTTTGACGTTACTTCTAAAACCCGCGTCATCCGCAACTTCACTTCTCCACCTCGACTCCTTGAATCTCCCCGTCGTAAGTCTTTCCCTCCACCGTAACAAACGTAACCTTCGCCTCGCGTCCCTTCAACTGCGTGCAAGGCTCGAAATTCCCCGCGTCAAACGCCACGTCCTGCTCGAACTGCACCCGCGTCGCATCGCGCGCGTGTAAAATATAAGTTCCGTCCCCCGCGTCCAGGTTCAACGTAAGCTCGTGCCCGTTGCACAAAACCTGCGTCACCGCGCCTTCCGCCGAAGCCTTCACCGGCTCGGCATGCGCACCTTCGACGCCCAACCGCCTCGCCTCTCCAGAATTCCCCGCACTCCCACCGCCGCCTTCGCCATTACCAACCGCCTGCACTGTCAGCGATTCCACCTCGCCCATCTTTCCGCTGCTGCCCACCGGCTGATATTCCACCGTGACGCGTTGGCCCTGAATCGCCGTGCAGGGATTAAACGGTCCGCTCGGTCGCGTCGTCACTTTTATGTGGTACCGCGCGCCCGGCTTGACACGCAAAGTCAACGTTCCAGCGCCGGTGTCCAAGTCGAATTTCAATCCGTTCATGCAACTCAGCTTCGTCACCCTCCCTGTGGCCTCGCGCAGACTGCCAGCGTTCGGCGCATCATCGCTAACCGCCTGCGTGCCCTCGTTATCTTGCGCGGCTGGCGGTGAACTCGCCGCTGAACCCGAAGCCGATGACACCGCGGAAGACCGCTGCGTCGCAACCGGCTCAGCAGGATCAGATTCGCCTCCGGAGTACCGCTCTTGCTGCTGCAGGAAAGCCAAAAAGTTACCGGCCTCCGCTCGCTCCATGGGATTGGCGGCGTCGTCCCGCGCATGCGCTGCAATATTGCGCGCTTCCTTGTAGCGATTCATGCGCGCCAGCACCTGCGCTAAATCAATCTGATAAATCGTGCTTCCGGGCTCGAGCGCCTGCGCCTTTTGCGCCAGCTTCAGCGCTTCCGGCAAATTGGCTCCTTGATTCGCCATATACACGGCCAGCACGCCGTAAGGCGGCGCAAATTCCGGGCTGACGGCGATCGCCGTGCGCAAGTCCTCCTCCATCTGCGTGTCGTCGCCAATGGTCCCGCCCTGCCGGGACGTTAGATAGGCGCGCAGGAATCGCGTCAATGCGTTATTCGGATTCAATTCGATCGCGCGCGTGAAATCCGCCAGCGCCTCCGCGTGCTTGCGATCCTCATACTCCGCGAATCCCAGGTATTGATAACCGAGCGCCAGTTTCGGATCGAGCTTCACCGACTGTTCCAGCAGCGGGATGGCATCCTGGGTCCGTCCTCGCACCGCCGCAAAACCGCCGCGGTACGCATCCACCTCGGCCTCCGAGAGCTCGTGCGCTTGTAAATCGCCGGCGGGAATTTCCGGAGGTGGCGGCGCTTTGATGTAATAGAACGCAGCGTTACCGATGTATGCAAATAGCACCGCTTGCAGTTTTTTCAGATCTCCGAACGCTTGCGCCGCCGCTTGCTCCTCTGTCGCCCCCTTAGTCACCGCATTGACGTAAGCCTGCAGCATCGGCCTATGTGCAGACTTGTCACCCACCATCAGGTAGTGCGTCAGCGCCCAGGATTCCGCATAGAAAACCGAAATTTTATTTTGCTCGTTGTAATACGGAGAGTTGTGATTCACCTTGAACAGCACGTCTAGCGGCATCAATCCGCCCTGCTTAAGCTCGATAATTAAATCCGGATCCGGCCTACCCATCCCCACCTCGGAATCGCCGATCTGCGTGTTGCCGTAGAATTCCGCGAGCCCTTCGGACACCCATACAGGCAAGTTTGGATAATAAGGCGCGGTCAACGAGTGGAAATATTCGTGATAAATCGTGTTGTAGGGATTCGACCCCGGGGCATCGAGCTGGATCGTCGCAAAATATTGATTCATGTTTTCCAGAAACATTCCCGCCGGATGCGCGTGGCCCTTCATCCAATATTCCGGCAGCAAGGCCTTCATCGAATCCTCGTCCTTCACGGCCAGAATGGTGATCACCGGGCTCTGGTGTTTGCTGGCAAGTTCCAGCTCGCGCCGAAAGACCGCGCGAATCTGCTCAAAACGAATTGCTGTCTTGCGTGCCTGCTTTTCCCCCGCATTGCACACCACGATGAAATTCGGGCTGCGCGCCTCAAACCACGTTTCATGTTTCGCGCCGGCCACGGGAGTGGTTAGCGGAGTTGCCAATAGAGTTGCGACGCCGAGAAAGGTAAGTACGACTGCGGTTAATGGACGAGTCATAGGTGGCACATTCTGTACTACAGCGCGAGACGCGCGTCAATAAATGTGGCGCGCCCTCGCCCTGGCGTTACTCGTCTTGTCACCCCCGCGCGCAGCGCGTAAACTCTTCCGTCCATGCTCAGCAAACATTTCCGCGCGGACCTCGCACTGGGTTTCACAGCGCTCATCTGGGGTGCCACGTTCGTCGTCGTGAAGGACGCGCTCGCTGACGTTTCCGTCTTCATGTACATTGCCGTGCGTTTCGCGCTGGCCGCCGTGGTGATGGCGATTTTCTTTCACCGCTCGCTGCGCGGGCTGACCCGCAGCTCGATCTGGGCGGGCGCTCAAATCGGCTTCTTCATGTTTGCCGGCTACGCGTTTCAAACCACCGGCCTTAAATTCACGTCGCCGTCGAAAGCCGCCTTCATCACCGGCTCAAGCGTCGTGATCGTGCCGCTGCTGCTTGCGGCCTTCAGCAAACGCCGCGTCAATAAATGGATCTGGGCCGGCGCCCTCGCCGCGCTCGCCGGCCTCTATTTCCTCACCGTGCCACCCGAAGGTTTCGGTGGCCTGAATCGCGGCGATCCCCTAGTCTTCGGCTGCGCGGTGATGTTCGCAGTGCACATGATCTTCATCAGCCGCTACATCGAACATCACTCTGTGGGCGCGCTAGCCGTAGTGCAGGTCGCCACGACAGCAATTCTCGCGACGATCGCGTTGCCATTGCTCTCAATCACCAACGTCGAACACCCGCACTGGGTCTGGAGCGGCACACTAATCTTCGCTGTGCTAATCACTGCCATCGGCTCCACCGCCTTCGGCTTCTCAGCTCAAACCTGGGCGCAGCAATATACGTCGCCCACACACACCGCAATCTTGATCAGCCTAGAGCCAGTCTTCGCCGCGTTAACCTCCTGGCTTCTCGCACGCGAACATCTTGGAGGCCGCATCCTGCTAGGCGCCGCACTAATTTTCGCCGGCATCCTCCTAGCCGAACTAAAAGGCCCAGCCCCGATCGCGCCGGAGTCCCCCGAGCCAATAATCCGCGCCCAGGAATAATCAGTCGCTTACAAAAGCGGCCCGCGCTACAAAACCGTATGGAGTGCGGCGGCTTGCCACCGCTTTCGTCGAGGCCAAATGTCTGGCAACAAAACGCCCCACGCGGGGCTTACCTCGCGCGCTGGAGACGCCAGCCCGGAGACCTAGCGCAGGCAACTTGCCACGACGCAAGGTGCGGCACTACAAGAATTTATGTCGGTGATCTCAGCGAGGGAAAAATCAGTTATGCCGCGCCGATTGCGGCGAATCACTATGATGCTTCACATCCACAGCCTCATACATCGCCGGATGTTTCAAGTACTTGGCTTCGAAAGAAGAAATCCGCGGTTCATGCACCAACGTAAGCCCAATATCATCGAGCCCCTTCAGCAAACAATCCCGCCGGAACGGATCCACTTCAAACGAATAGCGCAGCCCCTGGTCGTCCGTCACCACCTGATGCTCCAAATCCACAGTAACGCGATAACCTTCCCGCTTCTCCGTCCGCGCAAAAAGCTCATCAATCTGTTCGTTCGAAAGCGTCACCGGCAAAATCCCATTCTTAAAACAATTATTGTAAAAAATGTCCGCATAACTCGGCGCCAGAATCGCGCGAAACCCATAATCCAAGATCGCCCAAGGCGCATGTTCGCGGCTCGATCCACACCCAAAATTCGCGCGCGCCACAATCACCGAAGCCCCCTTATAACGCGGCGCATTCAAAACAAACTCGGGGTTCGGTTTTTCCCCCGGCAAATACCGCCAATCATAAAAAAGCACGCGCCCATATCCCTGACGCGTCTGCAATTTCAAAAATTGCTTCGGCACCATCTGATCGGTGTCCACGTTCACGCGATCCAGCGGCGCCACAACTCCCGTATGCTTAATGAAAGGTTCCATCGTCACTCCACTCCGTCCACATTATTCCACTTGCGGATGTCCACGAAGTGGCCCTCGATCGCCGCCGCTGCCGCCATTACCGGACTCACCAGGTGCGTGCGCCCGCCCTTGCCCTGCCGCCCTTCGAAATTGCGATTCGAAGTGCTCGCCGAACGCTCGCCGCTCAGCAGCACATCATCATTCATCCCGATGCACATACTGCATCCCGCATCGCGCCATTCGAAGCCCGCCGCAACAAAAACTTTGTCCAGCCCCTCGGCTTCCGCTTCCGCCTTCACCACGCGCGATCCAGGCACCACCAGCGCCTGCTTCAAGGATTTCGCGACGTGCCTGCCCTCGACCACCTTCGCCGCCGCGCGCAAATCCTCCAGCCGTGAATTCGTGCATGAGCCGATGAACACGCGATCGAGCGAAATATCCTCCATCGCCGTCCCCGGTTTCAAATCCATATAGACCAGCGCGCGCGTAGCCGCCTCGCGATCCACCGGGTCACTAAAGCTAGCCGGATCCGGCACGCGGTCAGAAACCTGCGTCACCATCCCCGGGTTCGTGCCCCACGTAACCATCGGCGCCAAATCGCGTGCGTGCAAGGTCAACGTGTCGTCATAGACCGCGCCGGTATCGCTCGGCAAAGTCTGCCAGAAATCCACCGCCGCCTGAAATTCCCGCCCGCGCGGAACAAACGGACGCCCCTCCATGTATTTGAAAGTCGTTTCGTCCGGTGCCACCATCCCCGCCCGTGCCCCGCCTTCGATGGACATATTGCACATCGTCATGCGCCCTTCCATCGAAAGTCCGCGCACCGCTTCGCCTGTGTACTCGAAAACGTGCCCATTCCCACCGGCAATTCCGATTTTCCCGATCACCGCCAGAATAATATCCTTGGCCGTGACGCCGTGCGGCCGCTTGCCAGTAATTTCCACCTTCATCGTTTTCGATTTGAATTGCGTCAGGCACTGTGTAGCCAGCACATGCTCGATTTCGCTGGTGCCGATTCCAAAAGCCAGCGCGCCAAACGCCCCGTGCGTCGAAGTGTGGCTGTCGCCGCAAACAATCGTCTGCCCCGGCTGTGTGATCCCCAACTCCGGCCCGATAACGTGCACGATGCCCTGGTTCTTGCTGTTCATATCGAACAAGTGCACGCCCGTCTCCGCGCAATTGCGTTCCAGCGCTTCGAACTGCCCGCGCGCGTCCGCATCCAGCACCGGCAGCAGCCGATTCTTCGTCGAAACGGAGTGATCCATCGCCGCAAACGTCAGCTCCGGTCGACGCACTTTGCGCCCCGCGGCCTTCAGACCCGCAAACGCCTGCGGCGAAGTGCCCTCATGGATCAAATGTCGATCAATATAAATCAAGGTGGGCTGCCCCGGTTCTTCCCGCACCACGTGGGCATCCCAGATTTTTTCGTAAAGCGTGCGTGCAGCCATTCGTTTGGTTTCCTGCCTGGGGAACTTCGTCCCGGTAATCTGGATGAGAGCCAGCCACAGTCAGCCGGCCAAGAACCATTGTAACAATTCCGTCATCTTCCGCCAATCCTTCGCGCGACACCAACGCGCGTGCGCCACCCGCCCCCCCGGGCGTCCGATCTCCCAAGGTCTTCGATCGCTCGTACAGCCGATCTTCACGACCCCATTTGCGTCTGCCGATCCGATTCTGTGAGATGCAGCGGCGAATCTGGACTTGGCCTCTCACTCGTGTGCGATCGACCCGGCGAGGTCCCTCAACGGCAGTTTTGAACCACTTATGCTCGCATGAGTGGCGAATAGGCTACGAAATCAGGCCAGCGGATTGACTTTATCTCCGCGTGCGACATACTAAACATCCCCTTCAAGTAGCACTTCCCGCGAAGTTGTCTTTCTCAGAAGCTACGTCGCGTGCTGGTAGGCACGATCCCCTAAAACACTGCGCGAAATCCTGTCTGCGACCGCCTTCCGTCGGCAGTCGGCGCGAAAGGAGATGCCATGACACGCGAAATCGAATCGTTTCGTCAGCAACGAATTCTTAAGCGCGTGGTGTCGCTTTCCCGTGCAGCCGCTGCATGCGGAGCAGCGGTCGGAGTCATCGTCTTGCTGGGTTGGGCATTCGATGTGCCCGTCGTCAAAAGTCTGGGTCCGCATCTGGCAAGCATGAAGGCGAACACGGCTCTATCAATGTTATTGGCGGGTGTTTCGCTCTGGTGCCTGTCCGACGAATCACGGCCCAAATGGAAGAACCGTGTCGGGTATGGCTGCGCAATTCTTCTCTCACTCATTGGCGTCTTCACATTATCCGAGGCCGCGCTTCGCGTGGACTACGGCATCGATGGGATGCTGTTCGCGGACCATTCGCCCCGCGCGGGCATGCTCGCGCCAAGCCGGATGGGAATCAACACCGCGATATGCATCACTCTTCTTGGGTTCAGCATGCTTCTTATGGATCGGGAAACGTTGGGTCGCCGCTACTCGCAGACGCTCGCGGCAGTGACTGGAGCTGTCTCGCTGTATGCGGTGATCGGTTATGTGTTCTCTGTGCGGGCTCTTTATTCGATTTACATCTTCTCGGAATGGCGATTCACACCGCAATTACGCTTCTAGTGCTTTCGCTGGGCGTTTTGCTGGCCCGGCCCGCGTACGGATTCATGAGTGCGATCAGCCGCGACGATGCCTCCGGTGTCCTCGTGCGGAAACTGCTGCCGATCGCGTTGGTAGTGCCAACGGCAGCGGGTTGGCTGCGGTGGGAGGCCCAAAAGGCGGGCTACTTGGACACCGAGACGGGCATCATCCTGTTCTCGACGTTCAACACCCTGTGCCTCATCGCCTTCATTTACGTGGGCACCCGCCTATTGAACCGGCTCGTGAATCAATCACAAGCGAGCGAAGCGCGTTTCCGGGCGCTGCTGGAAGCCACGCCCGACGGCATCGTGGTTGTCGACAAGCACGACAAAATCGTTCTTGTTAATACCCGGGCGGAAGAGATGTTCGGGTATGCGCGGAGCGAAATGCTCCGGCAAGACGCGAAACTGTTGTTGCCGGGGAAACCGCCCGCATCACTGTCAAAGCAGCAGCGTATTTTTTTTCGCAACCCCCAGTCGCCCCCCACCGACGCGGCCATGGAACTCGATCTGCTCCGCCGGGATGGAACTCAATTTTGCGCGGAGCTGAACTTGCGGCCGCTGGAGACGAAAGAGGGCGTGGTGGTCCTTAGCGCCATTCGAGACATTACCAGACGCAAACAAATCGAAGACGAGCTGAGGCGTAGCGAGGAAAAACTCCGTCTACTAGTCTCTGGGGTCAAGGATTACGCGATCTTGATGCTCGACCCCGAGGGTCGAGTAACGACTTGGAATGAAGGCGCCGAGCGTATCAAGGGCTATAAAGCCGAGGAGATCATCGGCCAGCACTTTTCAAAATTCTATACTCCAGAAGCAGTCGCGGACGGCCACCCTGCCAAAGAATTAAAAGCGGCCGTGGAACACGGACGTTACGAGGAAGAAGGTTGGCGCGTGCGCAAAGGCGGAACGCGTTTCTTCGCGAACGTCGTGATCACCTCCATTCGCGATCCGCAAGGGCAGTTACGCGGCTTCGGTAAGGTGACTCGAGACATCACGGAGCGTAACGAAGCGCAAGAGGCTCTGTTCGACGAAAAAGAACGCGCGCAGGTCACGCTCAATTCCATCGGCGACGCCGTCATTTGCACGGACATCTCCGGGCGCATCACCTTCCTTAATCTCGTCGCGGAGCGGATGACCGGTTGGCTCTTGCCGGAGGCGGTAGGCAGGCCGATGAGAGAGGTACTCCAAATCGTCGATGCCGCCAGCCGCGAAATAATTCCTGACCCTATGGCGTTGGCGGTTAGGCAAAATCGCACGACAGCGCTCCCGGAGAACTGGCTGCTGATCCGCCGGAACGGTTACGAAATTCCGATCGAAGATTCGCTGTCTCCAATTCACAACCGCGAAGGAACAGCCACCGGGGCCGTAATCGTCGTTCGCGACATGAGCGCAGCCCGAACAATGGCGTTGGAAATGGCCCATTCCGCCCGGCACGACTTCCTGACCGGCCTGCCCAATCGCATGCTGATCCAAGACCGAATTTCCCAAGCAGTCGGTCTCGCCGTGCGGCACGGCGGCAGGCTGGCGCTGCTATTTCTGGATTTGGACGGTTTCAAACACATCAACGATTCTCTAGGGCACGCGATCGGTGACAAACTTCTTAAGTCCGTAGCGGAACGCCTCTTCGAATGTGTCCGCACTTCGGACACGGTGGGCCGCCTGGGAGGCGACGAATTCCTGTTACTCCTGTCTGAAGTCGGGCTTGCGGAAAGCGCGGCCATCACCGCCAGGAAGATTTTGGCCGCGGTCGCGGCGCCGCACGCGGTTGATGGACACGACCTTCACGTCACCACCAGTATTGGCATCAGTATATATCCGGATGATGGCTCGGACGCCTTGACCCTCATCAAAAATGCCGATACTGCCATGTACCAGGCCAAGGAAAATGGACGCCAGAGCTACAGATTCTTCAGGTCGGAGATGAACGTCCGGGCTGTCGAACGGCAATCGATCGAAGAGGATCTGCGGCGTGCTCTGGAGCGGGACGAGTTCTGCTTGCACTACCAGCCGAAGGTGGATTTGAAAACGGGCAGAATTACGGGCGCAGAGGCGTTGCTGCGCTGGACCCATCCCGTTCGCGGTGCAGTACCCCCGGTGGAATTTATCTCGGTCGCCGAAGCCTGCGGACTGATTATCCCGATTGGCCGTTGGGTTCTGCGCGAGGCGTGCAAGCAAGCGCAGTCCTGGGCGCAGGAGGGCCTGCCGCCCCTAACCATGGCAGTGAACACCTCGGCAATGGAGTTTCGCACCGAGAATTTTCTCGATGGCGTCCTTTCGATCATCGAGAGCACAGGCATCAATCCTGCCTCGGTCGAGCTGGAAATAACCGAAACCGTGCTCATGAAGCACGTCGATTCAACGAGATCCGTGCTCAAGACATTGAGAGCCGCAGGAGTCCATCTGGCGATCGATGATTTCGGCACAGGTTATTCGAGCCTCAGCTATCTCAGAAAATTTCCGGTCGATTCTTTGAAAATCGACCAGGCCTTCATTCGTCAGATCACTCTCGAGCAAGACGAAGCGAAGCTCGTCATCGCCATCATCGCTCTGGGCAGAAGCCTTGGACTACGCGTCGTGGCTGAAGGCGTCGAAACAGACGCCGAACTCCGGTTTCTTAAGGCTCACCACTGCGACGAGGCGCAGGGTTATTATTTCAGTCGCCCGCTTCCGGCCGCGCAATTTGCCGCCTTGCTCATCGGTAGATCACAGTTGAATCTCGCTGTGGTTCCCGCATAGTGCCTCCGGAAAACCACTTCCACGGGCCATCCTCACGGTTTGGTGCAATTGAGAGCAAACGCGTGGTGTTCGTTGACTTGCCTTTTGCCGCACCCTAATATGTGCAACACATGCCCAGCACCGATCCGCTGCTCGAACAAACTTTCTCGCACTATCGCATCGTGGAACGCCTCGGCGGCGGGGGTATGGGCATCGTTTACAAAGCCGAGGACATCCGCCTTCATCGTTTCGTCGCCCTGAAATTCCTGCCGGACAATGTCGCAAAAGACCCGCAAGCCCTCGCGCGTTTCCAAAGAGAAGCGCAAGCCGCCTCCGCGCTCAATCATCCCAACATCTGCACGATTTACGATATTGGCGAAGCGGGCGGCAAGGCGTTCATCGCCATGGAGTTTCTCGACGGCCAGACGCTGAAGCACATCATCACCGGCGGCTCCATGGAACTCGACAACCTGCTCGATCTCGCGATCCAGGTTGCCGACGCGCTCGATGCCGCACACAGCGAAGGCATCGTGCATCGTGACATCAAGCCCGCCAATATTTTCGTGACCAAGCGCGGCCACGCCAAAGTTCTGGATTTCGGCCTCGCCAAAGTTTCCAGCGCCAAAGCCGTCAGCGGACGCAGCGCCACCATGCTTACCGTCGGCGTGGATACGGCGCAACTCACCAGTCCCGGCACTTCCATGGGCACGGTTGCGTACATGTCGCCCGAGCAAGTTCTGGGCAAAGACCTCGACGCGCGCACCGATCTTTTCTCCTTCGGAATCGTGCTCTACGAAATGGTCACCGGCAGTCTTCCATTCCAAGGCGATACCTCCGGCGCGATCTTCGACGCCATCCTCCACAAGAATCCCGTCGCGCCCGTCCGCCTGAACAACAACCTGCCCCCAGAGCTCGAGCAGCTGATTTTCAAAGCGATGGAGAAAGACCGCGACCTTCGCTACCAAAGCGCCGCGGAAATGCGCGCCGACTTGAAGCGCCTGAAACGCGACACAAGTTCCGGACGCGTAAGTTCAGCGAGCGGCTCGATAGCCACGACAGCGGGGGAATCAGGCTCTAACGGGAGCATCCCAGCCGCCGCGCAGCAGGGAAGTGGCGCCGCGCAAACAATCGCGCCACGGCACAGCCTGAAAATTCCCATCCTGATTGCAGCGCTAGTAGTCCTCGCGGTGGTGGCCTTCGCCGGCTACAAATTCCTCACGGGCCCCCGCGGCCTGAATCTGCAGAACATGCAGATCACTAAACTCACCGATAGCGGCAAAGCCACAGGCGTCGCCATCTCTCCCGACGGACGCTACATTGTGTACGTCCTCGCAGACGGTGAGCAGCAAAGCCTCTGGGTGCGCAACGTCGCCACCAAAAGCGACGTGCAAGTCCTCGCGCCAGACGTAGTCTCCTTCGCCGGCCTTACCTTCTCGCCCGACGGCAACTACGTCTACTTCGTGCGCTCCGACAAGAGCACTACAAGTTTCCGCTATCTCTACGTCATGCCCGTCCTGGGCGGCACCGCGCGCCAGTTGGTTCGCGATATTGACAGCCCTCTTACCTTCTCGCCCGACGGCAAGCAGTTAGCCTACATGCGCGGCGTGCCGGAACACAATAATGTGGAGCTGCGCGTCGCCGGCATCGACGGTACGAACGATCGCCTTCTCGTCGCGTTGCCCAATTGGCCGGGATTTATGGTCGGCGGCGCCTGGTCACCGGATGGAAAGACCATCCTCGCGTCGGGATTACAGATGGGCAAAGAAACGAAATGGGTGGTGACCGCCGTCAGCGTCGCCGACGGCGCGATGAACGATCTGCTCTCTGGTTCCGCGCAGCTCGGCAGGCCTGCCTGGTTGCCCGGCGGTAATTCCTTCCTGATTTCCATTGGGCAGATGCCAGAAAATCGCACGCAATTGTTCCTGGTTTCCTATCCAAGCGGGGAAAAAAGTCGCTTCACTAACGATCTTTCGGATTACGGTCAGACGTTGGAAATAACGCAGGACGGAAAGATGCTGGTGGCATTGGAGGAAAACAGGAGCGCGCACGTATGGATCGCGCCGGGCGGAAAAGCCGCGCAAGCAAAACAAATCACCACGGGCGAAACTCCCGACGATGGCGTGGCCCCCGGTCCCGCAGGAAAGCTACTAGTGCGCAGCCGCGGCAGCGATCTCGCGGTGATGAATGCCGACGGCAGCCAGCGCACGCTCGTGCGTCCCAACGTGCGCAACTATATTTCCATGTCGGCTTGCGGCGATCGCTACCTGGTATTCGATTCCTACGAGGATAATAAGCTGCGCCTGTTGCGCACCGATGTAGACGGCTCTAACACGCTTAAACTGAGCGATGACGTGTTTAACTCGGACTGTTCCCCCGACGGCAAGTGGGTGCTGTTCGATTCGGCCCACAAGCTCTTCCGCGTTCCCATCGAGGGCGGCGCTCCCGTTGAGATTTTCAAGTCTCCGAACGGCCTAAATGGAGTGATATCGCCCGATGGAAAATGGATCGCCCTCGGCTACCAGGAGCTGACTCCTGCGCCGGTAGCGAAACTCGCGATGATTCCCGCCGCAGGGGGAGCGCCCGTGAATGTCTTTGTCCGGCCGATCGGCGCCAATACATTACGTTGGTCGCCCGATCAGAAGAGCATCCAATACCTTTTGACCCGCCGCGGCGCTACGAATGTGTGGGAACAGCCGCTGGCCGGTGGTCCGCCACGGCCCGTGACCGACTTCGCCTCCGGCCGCATCTTCGATTTCGCGTGGACACGCGACGGTAAGCAGCTCCTGCTGGCGAAAGGCGAAGAATCCAGCGATGTCCTGCTTGTCAGTAACTTCCGCTAATTTCTTTCGCAGTGGCGGCATGGCGCAGGCGTCTGGCCGGCTTGGAGTTGCTTTAGAATTTGTAGCGGCCGGTCCCGCAACGCGGGACCGGGCAGCACTTGCCGTTGGTTTAGCAGTTGTAGCGGCCGCCTTCAGGCGGGCTCCTCTGACTTCCTCTTGTGACGACCGAACCGATCCGCTTCGCATGTACTGCCCCCGATCCAACCTCGGCGCCGTAGGTGCGAGACAAGCTACCGCTGCGAAGAATGATGGGTGCATATAAATGCTTCGGATTTTCTGTAGCTCTCGTGAAGCCCTAGATCCGCCGCGATTGCCGCTCAATGTTTATCGTCCGGCCCCGGCGTCCCGTCAGACCACTCGCCCACCGGAATTATAAACACCGTAAGCCGATCTTCTTTGTTCGTGGAGGCCAAGATCGGTGAGCCGTCCAGATTCGCTCCCCAAAGCGCGGTTTCCGTCTCTGGGACGAAGAACATTATGTGCGGGTGCCAATGCTTGCCCCGATCGCCCAAATATTGTTCCTTCGACAGCATGTAAGACATCGCGCCGGGCTCCAGTGCCGGCAATTCCTTTTTCTCGAAGCCGATCCGGATATCCTCGAACATCTGCGCCTTAGTCCGCCCAGCCAATATTGACTCCGTTTTCTTGATCGTAAGCGGCAGGTAAGTTCGCGCGGCGGCCGGGTTGAGGCAGATCGGCCCTCGCAGCTTGGGATTCCAAAAATCAGGATCGTCGATCGGAGCGGTCCACCCTCTCTCCACGATGCACACGAAACCGTTTGTTCCTTTCACGGCGACTTCGTAGCCGTGCCGCCCCATCACCATTACCTCGGCATCCTTTGAGATGGACTCCGGCGCGGCGCTGCGCGCCAGCGCGATCTCGGCATCTCGCTCCATCATGTATTGTTCCACCGGCGCCATGTTCGGATAGAGCGTCTTGGTGTCTTGCGTCTTCGCCGGTCTCGCCGTCACCAGTCCGAAAATCAGCGCGCAACCAATCAACGGGATCGTCGCAAATGATTTCCGATTCATTGATTTTTCCTCCATATGCGCATCGCGTTTTCGAATGCGCGCCAGCGCGAAGCTATTCAATCCGCCGCACAACGGGCCCATCCTTGCTTCCCGGAGCTCGCGCCCCGTGCTCCTGCAAAATTGCCGCGGCACGATTGGCGGCTTGCTCCGCCGTCACGTGGACAACCACCACCGCGCCGCCCTGCTTCACGTGGCTCGCGTAAAATTCCTGCTCGCCGATGTAATCGGGCTGCGTGCCGGATTCATCGCGCACCTCGCGTTTTTCCAGCGCACCGCCCTTGCCGAATAGACGCTCGATCCAGCCATGGGGTTGTTCGCCGGACTTCGTGGAAGGCTCGCCCGGCGTGTTCGCGGTGCGTGCGTCCTCGTCAATCTCGCCGATCACTTCCACTTGTCCGCCCGTGATGCCTGCCTGCTCCAAATCCTCTACCGCGTCTTCCGCATCTGCGTAGCTTTTCAGAATCCCGACGATCACATATTTCATGATTTGGGCCTCCCCAAGATCCGAACCGCCCATCAACTATAAGTCTGACGCAATCAAACGACGAAACTCGACGCCGTGCGCTACTTTGCGCTCACCGCCAGCGACTTTGAGAACAGCCACGGAAACAATTTCGGATCGTCGTAAGCCTTGTCCCAGGAAGCATGCCGGATGCCGGGAAATTCCGTGTAGTGAACGTCCGTCCCGATCACCTTCATCGCCGCATACATCCGCTGCGATTCTGTCACCGGCACGATGTCGTCATCCGCACCGTGAAAAATCCACACTGGAGTATTGCCGACCTTCGCGGCCGCTTCGGCGTAGCTCTTCGGGTCATCCGCCGGTATCCATTGCGCAAGCGCGGGATTCGCTTTCAGCGCGCCCGCCGATGGGCGGATGCCGCCGCAAATCACGATCAGCGCGGCGAACCGGCCCGGATATTTTTCCGCCAGGTACCACGTCCCGTATCCGCCCATCGAAAGTCCCGTCAAGTACGTGCGCTGGACATCGCCGTGAAATTCTTTGATCGCCGCGTTCAGCGCGGCGATCGCCAGCTCGTCCATCGGCGGCTGCAGCCACCACACATTTGGCCGGCACTGCGGCATCACCACAATCGCCGGAATAACGCTGCGGTTGCTGCGAATCGCCGTGCCGATGCCCACGTCAGTCTCTTGCAGTCCGTCTTCGCCACGTTCCCCCGCCCCATGCAGGAACAGAATCACTGGCCATTTCTCGTGCGGCGTCCAGGTGTCCGGTACGAAGACCTGATATTTATACGTCGTGCCTTGCACCGTGACACTGCGATCAAGAAATCCAGTTTCCTGATTTTTTGCGTGAGCCGGAATTGCGATCAAGAAACAGAAAACCAGAAGCGCCAGTAATTTTCGCGATGCAACGGGCACGAGTCCCTCCGAACTCCAAACTTTAGCACGAGTTTTTGGCATTCGTCCGCGCCCATCCGCATGTTCGAAAGCAATCCGGCGTCTCCGCCGCACCTGCGAGCACTATCACTACCTGCCGACTCTGCTAAGTTGCGGAGAGCCATGCATCCCGAGCAGCCAGCAACCGCCGCTAACGGGCCCTCGTCTAAGGCAGTGATGGGTCGCCGTCTGGAACTCGACGCCGCGCGCGGGCTGATGCTCGTGTGGATCACGCTGACGCATCTGCCTACAGCCGCGAGCGCCTACGTTAACCAGCCCTTCGGTTTCGTGTCCGCCGCCGAAGGCTTCATTTTTCTGTCCGCGCTTTTCACCGGCCGGATTTATTTCCGTCTGGCGGAGCACGATGGCTACAAAGCCATGACCGTAAGGCTCTGGTCGCGGACGTGGCGGCTTTACTGTTATCACGCGCTCCTGCTCGCGTTCGCGTTTCTGGTCGCGGTGCCCATCGCCGAACTCGGCAATCGTCCTGGCCTGCACAATCTGCTGGATTTCTACTTCATGGCCGGCCGCAAGCGTTCCATCATCGAGGCTTTCCTACTGATCTATCGCCCGCCGCTTCTGGATATTTTGCCGATGTACATCATCTTTCTGCTTTTTACCTCCGCCGCCCTGCTCCTCGCACGCAAAATCGGATGGAAGCCCATTCTGTGGACAGGTTTCTCTCTCTGGGCGCTGGCTCAATTCGGTCTGCGCGCCGATGCCTATAAGGTCGCATCGAAAATTATCCCGGCGCACATTCCTCTGAACGAAATGGGTTCCTTCGATCTATGGGCCTGGCAATTTTTGTGGATCGGTGGTGTATGGCTAGGCGTACGTTGGGCGCAAAATAACCTGCCAATTGAAAGGTGGGCTAAGCGCGCTGCAATTCCCGCAGCATTAATCGCCGTGGCCTGTTTTGTCGTGCGAAGCGCCATCGAGCACGGCTTGCAACTCGGCCCCACCGAATTCCTCTTCGATAAATGGCACCTGGGCCCGCTGCGCCTGGTGGATTTCACCGCAGTAGCGATGCTGCTGATTGCCACGCAAGCCATTTGGAAGCCGCTGGCACTCGGCCCGTTGGTCCTCATGGGCCAATCATCGTTGCAGGTATTTTGCGTCCACCTGCTTTGCTGCTTCGCCGGGCTCACGTTGCTAGGTAACGCGTCGATGCTGAACGGCGGGAAGCAGTTCGCGCTGTTAACCGGAACATTCGCCGCCATGCTGCTAACCGCGAAAGTGTTCGCGAAAAGCGAATCCAAGCACGAACGAAAACCCAAAGCAGAAAGCTCGACCGGTCCGCGCACGACGATCGTGCAGACAACATATCTGTCGCTGGGAAAGGAATCAAAGGAAGCAGAACGATCTCGCTAACGACAGTTTCGCCGAAAAATGAAGTGAGCGGCGCCGGCCTGCCTGCCGTCAGGCAGGCGTCCCGCCGGCTCTGTTGCCGTTGAATTTGTAGCGCCCGGTCCCGCAGAGCGAGACCGGGCAGCCTTTGCTGTACTTCGCTCGGCCTCGCCTAAGACCGATCTGCGCCGCGTTTAGCCCGCGACACCCAGCCTCAGCGCCGTAGGTGCGATACAGCATTCCCGATCCCGCCGTGATCAGTCTCCATAATCCCGCATCTGCTTGATCGCTGCCGCCCTACTCATACCGCAGCGTAATCATCGGATCCACGCGCACCGCCCTCCGCGCCGGCACATAACAACCCAGCGCCGCCACCCCCACCAGAACCAACGACGCGGAAACGTAAGCGATCGGATCGAGCGCTCCCGTATTCACCAGCAAACTTTCCAGAAACCGCGATAGCCCCGCCGCGATCGCCACGCCAATCACCAGACCCGCGCCCACCAACTTCAATCCGTACCCAATCACCATCCCAAAAATGTTCTGCTTCTGCGCTCCCAATGCTATGCGCACCGCAATCTCGTGAATCCGTTGATTCACGGCGTAAGAAATCACGCCATACATCCCCACTACCGCGAGCAGCAAACTCAAGCCGCCAAGCGCCCCGGCAAAAGTCGCCGCGATGCGCATAAAAAAATATCCGTTTCCGCCCTCGAGAGATGTTGCCATCGGCATCACATCAAACACCGGGAGATTCGGATCCAGTGCGTGCACCTGCGCCTGCACCTCGCGTGCAATGTCCGCAGAAGGCAGCGAACTATGAACATGCAGCACGCGCACCGAAGAATAATTTTGCGTCAGCGGCACATAAAAATACGGCCCCGGATCCTCCGCGATGAATGTGGCCTTGCTGTACTTCACCACGCCCACCACTTCCACGGGCTGCGCGTCGTCCATCCCGCGCCGGAAGTGATGTCCAATCGCATTCTGTCCCGGCCAAAGTTTTTCTGCCAAATATTGGTTGATCACCGCGACCGGCTGCGTCGTAGCCTGGTCGCGCTCGTCAATCGCGCGCCCGCGCAAGATTTCCATTCCCATCGTGCGAAAATAATCCGCATCGACTTTGTTGAAGCCCACCGTTGGCACCTGGCTCGCCGGCACGCCGCGCTGCGATTCGGTCCAAAGCGGATTGCGCCCCGCGCTGTAGTAGCCCATCGGCACCGAATAAGCGAACGCCGCGGAGTCCACACCCGGCAAAGCGCGCACGCGGCTGCCGAGCTGGCGATAAAGATTCGCGCCACGCTGCTCGTCGTAACCAAGCTCGTGCACATCCATCGTGAGGTTCAGCACATGCTCCGGCTTGAAACCCAAGTCGGCCTTCTGAGCATGCTGCAAACTCCGCAGGAAAAGCCCCGCCATAATCAGCACCACCAGGGACCCGGCCGTCTGCGCCACCACCAAAACGCCGCGCAAACGGTTGTGCGACGTTCCGCCCGTATTGCTGCGCCCGCTCTCTCTCAAAGTGTCGTTCAAATCAATTCGCGTCGCGCGCCATGCCGGCACCAATCCCGCCAGCAGCCCCGAAATCACGGCCAGCGACGCGACGAACAGAAACATCCGCCAGTCAAAAGGCTGCGTAGTGCGCAACGCCATGTCGCCCGGCAGCTGCAGTGTTTCGATCCATTTCATCAGCCACACGCCGATGAACGCGCCTCCCACAGCGCCCAGCCCCGATAGCAGCAAGCTTTCCGTAAGCAATTGCCGAAACAGCCGCACGCGCCCTGCTCCCAAGGCGGCGCGCACCGCCATTTCCTTCGCGCGCATCGAAGCTCGCGCCAGCAGCAGGTTCGTCACGTTTACGCAAGTCACTACCATCACCAAGCCCACCAGCCCCATGAACACCGAAGCGATCACAGGCCAGAAACTCGCCGACGCCGCCTCCGGCCGCGCCAATTTTTCCGGAATCAAATCCATCTTCAGCCCCGCGTCTGTCTGCGGATACGCCCGCGCCAGATTGTCCGCGATCACCTGCAGTGAAGCGCTCGCCTGCGCCATGGAAACACCCGGTTTCAAGTGCGCCAGCACCCGCAGCTGTCGCTGCGTGCGGTCCGTAAGAACGTCCATCGAACCAGCGCTGCTTGCGAACATTCCCAGCGGCACATAAGCATCCGAATCCACGATATAAAACGTCCCGAAAAATGGCTTCGGCGCCACTCCAATAATCGTCACCGGCTGCCCGTTCAGATTCACGCTCTTACCCACCACCGACGGGTCGCCATTGAACCGCCGCATCCAATAAGCGTAGCCGAGCACGATCACCGGATCAGCGCCCGCCGTCTCGCCCTCGCTCGGCAAGAAAACCCGCCCCAACGCTGGCTGCACGCCCAGCACGGAAAAATAATTGCCCTTGGCAAACGTCACAAAAACGCGTTCGCTGCGATTCCCAGCGCTCAGCCCCGCGAAGTTCACCAGAAACGCCGTCATGTCCGACGTCACGTCGCTGTGCGCCTCAAAATCCTGCAAATCGGCGTTCGAAACCTCGTGGGGAAACGCCGCTTTGGGATCCTCGCAGGCCATCACAATCAGCCGTCCCGAATCGCGCACCGGCAGCGGGCTAAACAGAAACGAATTGACGATGCTGAACACCGCCGTGTTCGCGCCAATCCCCAGCGCCAGCGTCAAAATCACCACCACGCTGAACCCGGGATTCTTCAGCAGCATCCGCATCGCCACCCGAATGTCCTGAACAATCGTCCCCATGGCGCCTCCAGAATGTTGGTTGAGAATCTCGATAATGCGAACGCTACCGGTAATGCCAGACTGGCCCTGACCGTCTGGAGCACCTTCGTTTCCAAATTGGCTGTTGCGCATGACGCTGATCACACATGAGTTACTTCAACTGTCGAGAAGCACGTTCAGCCGCAATGTCCGCGCATGGGACGCGCCGTATCGTGAATGGACAGCCGGCAAATTACGTAAGCCACACTATTTCCGCGCGAATCGAGTCCAAACCTCAGCGAAGCGCCGTAACACCGCGCCCGTGATGTCTCGGCAGCATCCACCCCTATTTACAATCTTTAGACTGGCGCGCGACAACCACTCCGACTCCGAACGTTACCTTCCTCTACGCAGTCACAAAACTCTTAAGGAGCAAACAGTGAAAATCCGCTTCACCGCAGCAGCACTCTCGCTTTTCCTGCTTTTCGGAGCCAAATCCGCTCATGCGCAGGCCGGCAGTCTTGACACCACCTTCGGCACTGGCGGCATTGTCGAAACCAGCTTCGGCGCAAATTCCAACAACTTTAGCTTTTTCGATGCAGCCCTGGCCCCCAACGGTGACATCGTCGTAGCCGGCACAATCGAAAACTTCAATGGGCAGGAAGCGCCCTGCGTCATCATCCGCTACCTTCCCACAGGCGTTCTGGATACCACCTTCGGCACCGGTGGAATTGTCACCCTCACAGCGCCTGGCTTTGCCAGCCTCTCCGGCATCCTCGCCGTGCAGTCCACCGGCAAAATCCTGGTGCTCACCGAACCCGAAATCAACGGCACATTCGTCACCGCGCTGCAGCGCCTCAATATCGATGGACAGCCGGACACCACGTTCGGCACCGGCGGCCAGGTAGTCGTCAACGTCACCGAACCTTCGCCGTACACCGAAAGCCCCAGCCTCGTGCTCGCCCAGCCAGACGGCAAAATCCTTCTCGCCGGCACCGCCACGCTGCCATTCCGCAGCAAACTTACGCCACTCACGGTCCTCAGCCGTTATCTTTCCACCGGCGCGCCAGATACCACATTCGGCACCGGCGGGTCCTCCTCGGTTGTGGCTATCGAAACTCCCACGACCCTGGCTCTGCTCTCTGGCGACGGCATTCTTGCGCTGAACGACACAAACCAGATCGCGCAATTCAGCTCGACCGGCGCTTTGCTCTCGACGCCCACCGGCGGCACCGTCATCGCCGTCACGCAAACCGGACCCGTCACTTTTCAATCCAACGCCGACTTCCTTGTTGGCGGTGGCACACAGGGTCCTTTCGGCAGGCGCAACATCGAGGCTATCATTGACCGCTTCCTCGTGAGCGGCGTTGCCGATTCCAGGTTTTCGTCTCCCGCAATCAACTTCGGCGCCAATGTTCCGGTTGTCGCCAGCGGCGTCTCCGGCATTGCGGTTGACTCGACCGGCAGAATCATCATTGCTGGGAGCTTCTCCAACCTATCTCCGGCTGCCAGCGAATTTGGGCTGGCCCGCGTGGCAGCAAATGGCGCGTTGGACTCGACTTTCGGCAACGACGGCACCGTCACGACCACCGTCGGACTGGAAAGCGGCATCGCCAAAATCCTGTTGCAGTCAAACAACGAGATCGTTGCCGTCGGCACGACCCACGTCACCAACGGCAGCACCACGGAAGATCTAGCCATCGCACGCTATCGCGCGCAGTGATCGGAGAAGATCAACCAGCGCGCGCGCCGAACGCCAATGACCGGCGTGCGCGCCCCGTCGCGGTGACTACCTGAACTGCTTCGGAAAATGTGCGAGGTTCTGCCAGAGTCACTCGGCGGAGCCTCGCAGTTTTCCTCGCCTTTTCGAATTCAAAATAAAGCTTCACCCGGAAGGTTCATGTGAGCAGCCCCAAAAAAAGTGCAGGCCATTCGTGCGCAAGCTGTGCAAAAGCGAAAAATAAGAACGTTCGACCCATTGACAGCGTTCTGTGTCGCAGTTCAAATCTACTGTTGGGCGTGGGGACCATGGGAACGGTATCGAGCGAGCCGAAGTGCAACCCGAAGTGCCAGAAGGGCCGCTGCGCGGATTATGCTGACGTAGTTCTGCAGTCGAAAGATTACTGCCTCGATCATTTTATCAATCACTGTTACGAACGCCTCGAAATGTTCGAGCCGCTGATTCGCTCCCGCGCGCTGCAACCGGCACAGAGTCTGGCCGCGCGCGATTTTCTGCAGGAGTGTTCAAATCGCGCCGTGGTCGTCTGCTTCCGCCACGCGGAATTGACTCACGCCGACCGTCCGCGCCTGCTGCAAATCCTGCTCTGGTCCGAAGATCTCCAGCGCCTCCTGCGCCGCCCCGGCAATCAGCCAACGGCTTCAACTCCGCAGCTCAACTCAGTTTGTTGTTAATTTAGTTCGCCAACAGCGAAGCCAGGAACTACCGACTGGCAGTCGATTGCCGCGCATTCAGTCACTCGATTCGCCGGCCGGTGTGCACCGATACGGGAGAGCCCTCCGCAATAAACGCGGAGTCCGGCGCGCGGCGCAGGGCTGCTCCGAACTCGGGGCCATAAAGCGCGTCGGTGTTGCCTTCGAAGCCGCCCTTCGTGCTGACCCACACACGCCAGGGATAGTGCGAAACGCGGTATTCAATTGTTTCGCTCGCGCTTTTCGCCGAATAGCCCCAGTAGTGTTCGGTGATGAAATTCTCGAGCGTGTCTTCCGCCACGCGCGAGGGCGCACCGCTAGCCTGCGCGCTCAATCGGAATTGCGTGCCATGCCATTTCCACCCGTATTCGGCGGCAATAGCCTCCGCGTTCTGCTCGATCCGATGCTCCATCGGACAGGAATCATATTTCTCGCCGTACATCAGCCGTGCGAACCGGGCGATCGCCATCCGCGGCACCAGCTCGCGCACAAACACGACTCCGCGCCGCACCTCGCTGCCCTCGCGCCGCCGCACATAAAAACGTAAATTCACTTCGTCGAAATTGCTGTGGAAGGGAACTGCGAGGAAGCCGTAAAGCCTGGTGCGCAAAAACCGAAACCCTACCAGACTTATAAATGTCCGGCCTTCGAAGCTATCCAACTCGACGCCGCGCGGAACGTACGGCCGCAAAATCGCCGGCTCAACCTCATAATTCAACATCACCAGTTCGCGCCACTCTGCCGACAAAAAGACCCGGCGCTCCGCCATCAGTACGCTACAGTGAACCGCTGTCCCTGAAACTGTGGCTTCTCGATTTCATCCACGATGGCCACCGCGAAATCCTCGGCGGAAATATAGCTCTTGCCCTTGTCGTCCACCAGCAGCTGATCCGTCCCGGTACGATATTTTCCGGTTCGCGTGCCCGGAGAGATCAGCGCCGCGGGACTCACCGCCGTCCAGTCGAACTCCGCCATTCCCGCCTTGCGATAAACCTCCAGCGCCTCGCGATGCGCCAGTGCAATCGCTTTCCACTCGGCGGGAAAATCCGGCGCATCCACCAGCTGCAAGCCCGGCTTTACTTCCAGGCTTCCTGCGCCACTCACCGCAATTAGCCGTATCGGCTCCACGCGGGTCAGCGCTTCGATCAACGCATGCGCCACCTTCAGCACCAAATTCGGATCGCCCTTTCCCGGGCCGTAAGCGCTTACTACGACGTCGTGGTCCACTGCCGCCTTCGCGATGGTGTCCGGCTTGAAAATGTCGCCGGTGTGGTAATCCAATTCCGCGCGATGCTCCCCGGTGCCCGATGTCTCGCGCACTAGCGCTGTCACGTGGTGTCCGCGATTCAACGCTTCATGCAGAATGCGCTGCCCGATCATCCCGCTGGATCCGATGAGCATGATTTTTTTCATCGCCTAGTCCTTTACTCGGGTGCCTGGTCAATTCCAGCAAGCATATACGATTCTGGGAATAGCGAGTCAGTTATAATTTCCTGAGCGCCGGGCGAAGGTCGAAATTGCGCGTGGCCGGAAGGGTCCGCCCTCGGGAAGGAAATTGCGCGCTACGCCAGTCCCGCTTCCGCCTCGCTGATCGAACTATACGTGTCAAAAAGCGGCGCAATTCCGGTTAGGTGCAGCACGTTGTGCACGCGATGATTCAATCCCACCAGCGCCAGCTTCCGCCCCGATTTGTGGCAGGAAACGAACGCTCGCACCAGCGCACCCACCGCCATCGAATCCACCATCGGCACCTCGGTCATATCCAGAATCAACCGCGGCTCATCGACCCCCGCCACTGCGTCGACGAAAGTCGCCGACGCCGTGGACGTGAACGCCCCCTTCAACTGCAAGATTTGCTGCCCCGCTCGGCTGCTCGGCTGCGAGACCACGCGAAACGTTTCAAGCGACATGTCGCGCATTCTAGTCCACTTCCGCCGCGTGAAGCAACGAACCTCCCGCACAGTTTCGCGCCGAGTCTCCTCGACGCATTTGCGCAATCATCGAGTCCGGCCCTTTGTTCCCTTCGCGCGCGACAGCGTCAGGTTCCGCCCACAATCAACAGTTGGAAACGGCGAAATTTCCGATTATATTGCTCCGGAAAATCCCTCGCATCATGCTCCGTCAAGGCGTTGGGAAAAAAGAGGGCGCATGAAATTACGAATCTTAATTCTTGGTGTTCTGGCGCTGGCATTGACGTGGTCCGCCGCGGCCGATGCTCTCCGCCTCACCAACGGCCAGGTGATCTACGGCCAATTCGTCACCCGCACTCCGCAGGGAGTTCAATTCACCGGCCAGGACGGAGTGACGCGGTCCTATCCGCCCGACCAGGTAGCCTCGCTCACGTTCGGTCCGGTGCCAGCTCCGCGGCCGCAGCCTGCACAGTCCACGCAAATGGTCACTCTGCCCGCCGGCACCGTGATTCTCGTCCAAACCAATGACGAACTCGACACCGAGTTCACCGAAAGCGGCCAGGTTTTTTCCGCCTCGCTTTCGACGAACCTTGCCGACAACTACGGCAACGTGGTAGCGCACATGGGCGCACCCGTCTACGGCCAGGTTCTACTCTCAAATTCGGCGGGCCGCGCCACCGGCAGATCAAAGTTAATTCTGCAGCTCACGCAATTAGTGGTCCGCGGGAATCCGTATCCGATCGTCACCAACACTTTTGACACCGAAGGAAAAAGCTCCAGCCATCGTTCCGCCTTCCGCTTGTTCGGTGGCGCGGGTTTAGGCGCCGCGATTGGCGCGATCGCTGGCAACGCAGGAATGGGTGCGGCTATCGGCGCAGTCGCTGGCGGGGTCGGCTCCGTCGTACAAAAGGGAAATCAAATTCAAATTCCCGCCGAGAGCCAGCTGCAATTCACGCTGCAGCAACCAGTGACGCTGCCGGTGTTGTCGTACTGAAACAACAGCGCATTCGCGCAATAGAAATAAAGAATCGGAGGCACTTATGAGCACACTTATTAGCGCACTGACGAGCATTCGCTTCGCAGTATTAGCCCTGGCTCTAGTCGCTGCAACCGGCCTGTGCGCGCAGGGAACTCACGTTCAGGATCTGACGAGCAGCAAAGCCCTCAACACCGAGGCCTACATCGAACTTCTGCGCGCGGACCTCAGCTCCAAAAAAGAACAGATCGTACGCGAGACGATGGAGCTCAACGACCAGCAAGCCGCGATCTTCTGGCCCATCTATCATGAATATCAAGCCGACCAAACCAAGCTCACCGCGGAGAAACTCGCCCTCGTCGCGGACTACTCCCAGAACTTCGCCACCATGACGGACGACAAGGCCGACCAGCTAGCCCAGCACGTCATGCAGCTCGACGAAAAACGCATGGCCCTCCGCGAAAAATACTACGGCATCATGAAGAAATCTCTGTCCTCCACGCTAGCCGTGCGCTTTTTTCAGGTCGAACACCAACTACAACTAATCGTTGACCTGCAAATCGCCGCCAACCTGCCCATCATCGAGCAGAACGATCCACAGTAAGCAAGTTTCGCCCTCAGATTCGTTTTCGTAGCGGCGCACTTCAGACCGCCATCGTTCCGATTATCACGCCAGATCGGGCGTTTCGGTGCGGCTCTAAGCGAGGGGATTTACTTGGTTTCTGGCGCAGGCGGCGCGGCAGCAATTCCGTTCACAGCTTCAGTCTCATTATCATAAATCTCAAAAACCTTGATCAACCGCGTCAGCTCCAGCACTTCTCGCGGATGCTTGTTCAACCCGTATAGCGCAAACCCGCTCTTCAAAGTCCGCGCCAGCTTCAATCCTTCCACCAGCGATGCCACGCCCGCGCTATCAATATAATTCACTCCGGACATGTTCATGACCACGCGGTTCGTGCCCTTCTTGTTCAACGCATCCATCAGCGTCTTACGAATTTCCGGGGAATTATATAGAGTTACGTCGCCGTTGATGTCCACGACCGTCGCGTGCCCGGATTGGCGAGTGGAAATATTCACGAAAGATGGCCCGTGCCGCCTGCTACCACCGCGGTCCCGAGCCTGTGCCCGTAACCGCGCAATGCGAAGTAACCGTCAATTGATAAAACTCCACGGCGCCTGAACGGATCTGGGCAACCCTAGGCCTTCTGCAACAGCACATCCGTGGATTGCACCACCACCGCAACCGTATCGCCGACTTTCAGATTCATTTCTTCCACGCTGCGACGCGAAATCACGCTTTCCACCAGGTGTTCACCCACAGACACGACCACGTGGGCCATGATGTCGCCAATCTGCAGCTCCTCGATCTTGCCTACCAGGCGGTTGCGTGCCGAAATTCTCATGCCGGGATAATACCTTGTGTGCGAGTACCTGTCGAGGATGAGATTGCGTGCAATGGTAATTCTCGCCCATCGGCCTAATTCTCAGAATATTCCAAGAATACGATTCCGCTCTTGTACGCCGTGTGCCCGGTCAGTTTCAGCTTGGCCTGCTTCGCAGGCACCGCCAACAACGTAATCCCTCCGCCCTGCCCTAAAAATTCGCGCGCCCGTATGTCGATTACCCGCCAACTGCCTTTCGGTGAGCTAGCTGGGCATCTCCGCTTTCCGCAATATCTCTCACGGCACACCCGGCCGCTAACCGTTGAGAACCCACCACATACTTGCTACCGTTGTCGAGTGTCCATCCACCCAGACGACCTGCCGCCGCAGAATCGCCGCCGCAGCAAGCGCGTACACGTGCGTATTCCCGTTTTGGTACGGCTCCAGGACTCCAAGAAGAACACCGTCGAGGAAAAGACCCATACCATCATTGTTAATTCTCACGGCGCGCTGATCCTCCTCGCGACCAAGGTTAACGTCCAACAAATCGTCCACATCGTCAACGTTGCCAGCGGGGAAGAATTGCTCTGCCGCGTCGCTTGCCTCGGCTCCAGCTTCATGGGCAAAACGCAAGTCGCCATCGAATTCATAATGCCAGCCCCCAAATTCTGGCGCGACCGCCCCGCCACCGCCGAAGCAGAATCCGTCCGCCGTTAACCTCTATTGCCGCAACCGAATCCGTCTCGCCAACACACCCGATCGCCTCGCTAGTAAGTTTCGCGAGCCGAGCCCCATATGGAGTGCGGCGGCTTGCCGCCGCTTTTGCCGAAACTCAAAATCCGGAACCGCACCGCTCCGGGCGAGGCTTGCCTCGCCCGTTCCCCGCCCATCGCTACCGCATGTTTCTCAGCCGCGCCCGACAACTTTCCTGTTGCTTTCCCAAAGGAGATATGTCATCTTCCTGTTGGAAACCCAAATGGCCGCCCGATGAAACAAAAAACCGATGTCCCGCAAGGCACTTTAGCGTTGATGGTGCTGAAGACTCTGGATGTCCTCGGCTCGCTCCACGGCTACGGAATCGCCCGCCGCATCGAGCAGATCAGCGGCGATCTCCTCGCCGTGAATCAAGGCACGCTGTACCCCGTGCTGCTGAAGCTCGAACAAGAAGGCATGATCGCCTCCGAATGGGGCGCCTCCGAAAATAATCGCAGGGCCCGCTTCTATCGCTTAACGAAGGAAGGCCGGAAGCAGCTCCAAGTCGAGACCAAGGATTGGCAACAAACGGCCGCGCTCATCGGCCGCTTCTTCACAGCCAAAGCGGAGGACCTGTCATGAAATTACTGAAGCGGTTTTTCGCGCGACTGTCCGGCTACGCTAACAAGCGCGCGCAGGACGAACGGATCAGCGAAGAGATTGAAGCTCACATCGCCATGCAAACCGCAGAAAATCTCCGCGCCGGTCTATCACCAGTCGAAGCCCGCCGCCAAGCCATCCTGAAATTCGGCGGCAGGGAAGCGATCAAAGAAGATTACCGCTCCGAGCGCGGCCTGGTGTTCTTCGACAATTTGGCGCGCGATTTGCGCCTCGCTATCCGCATGCTGCGCAAATCCCCCGGCTTTACCGCGGTTGCCGTCCTCACTCTAGCAATGGCCATCGGCGCGAATGCCGTGGTTTTCGGCGTATTGAATGCGCTCATCCTGCACCCGCTGCACGTCCCGCAGGCGGAGAGCCTCTACGGAATCCAGCATGGCAACGACGCGTTGTCGTACCAATCCTATCCAGACTATCTCGATCTGCGCGATCGCAATCGCAGCTTTGACGACATAGCTGCGTACGACGCCGCGCAAGTGGGGCTCGACACCGGCGGAGATCCATCCCGCGCCTGGGTATTTCTAGCGAGCGGGAACTATTTCGACGTCTTGCGCTTGCAGCCGTTCCTCGGTCGTTTCTTCCACGCTTCCGATGAGCACGGCCCAAACAGCGCGCCCTACATCGTGCTCAGCTACTCCTATTGGCACATCCATTTTCAGGACGATCGCGGCGTCGTCGGCCGCGTCGTTCAGGTGAACAAGTATCCCTACACCATCCTCGGCGTCGCGCCGCCCGGATTCAACGGCACCTTGGTATTTTTCAATCCCGGCTTCTACGTGCCTCTCGTGAATCAGGAGCAAGTAGAAGGAGAGAATGACTTGAACGCGCGTGGAAAGCGGTTCATCTTTCTGACGATGGGGCATCTAAAGCCGGGAGTCACGAAAGCCCAAGCCATCGCGGACTTGAACTCAATTGGTTCCTATCTGGAAAAAACCTATCCAAAGGACGACGACCAGAGAACCTTCACCCTCGCTCGTCCCAGTCTGTACGGCGACTATCTCGGCAAGCCGGTGCGCGCGTTCATGACCGGATTGATGTTTCTCTCAGGGCTGATTCTACTGGCCGCATGTGCCAACCTCGGCAGCCTTTTCGGCGCGCGAGCCGCTGACCGGTCGCGCGAAGTCGCTCTGCGGCTTGCACTCGGAGCGAGCCGAGCGCGCATCCTGCGGCAACTTTTTACCGAAGCGCTGCTGCTTTCACTGATGGGCGGGGCTCTCGGACTCTGGGGCGGCTTCGTGCTGATGGGCGGGCTAAGCGCCTGGCAGCCATTTTCCAGATGGCCGGCCCAACTTGCCGTGAATCCAGACGCAAATGTTTACGGCGTGGCTCTATTCCTCACACTAGCCAGCGGATTTCTGTTCGGCGCCTTCCCGGTGAGGCAGGTGTTGCGCACGAATCCTTACGAGATCATCAAGGCGTCATCGCGTGGCGTGACCGGGGGCCGCGTCACCTTCCGAGACCTGGCGCTGATTGTGCAGATCGCCATCTGCGCGCTGCTAGTCACGTCGTCCATCGTGGCCGTTCGTGGATTGCTGCGCTCGCTGCACAGCGATTTAGGTTTTGAGCCGCGCAACGCCATAATCGCCGACACCGATCTCAGCATGGCCGGTTACAGCGGCGCGCGCGTACCGCAATTACAAAAACGCATGATAGACGCGGTAGCGAAGATTCCCGGCGTACAGTCGGTCGGATTAATTGACTGGGCGCCGTTGGTCAGCGGAGGCAACGTCAATTCGCTCGTCTTCAGCGACGCAACGGCAGACCTAAGGCAATCGAACGCCGCCGCCCGCTCCTTCCAGTTCGGCATCTCTCCCGAATATTTCCACGCCGCGCACACCGCGTTGCTCGCGGGCAGGGCATTCACCTGGCAGGACGACGAAAATGCGCCGCGCGTCGCCGTGATCAATCAGGAGTTTGCGCGCAGGGTCTTTGGCTCCGAGGCGAAGGCAATGGGCGAATACTTCAAAAGGCCCGATGGAACGCGCCTGCAAGTGGTAGGCATTGTAGAAGACGGAAAATATGCGAGCCTCACCGAAGATGCCAAGCCGGCGATGTTTGTCCCGTTTCTGCAATCGCCTTCGACGCAGACGTATCTCGCGGTGCGCTCTGAGCGCGATCCAGCGCAACTAGCCGCAGCCATCCGCGCCACAATGCGAAACCTCGATTCAGGTCTGCCCGTGTACATGGGGCCGTGGAATAAGGAACTGGAAACCACCCTCTTCGGCTCGCGCATGGCCGCAATGACGCTTGGCGTGATGGGCATAATTGGCGCGATGCTCTCCATAACCGGCATCTTCGGAATGGCGGCGTACTCCGTGAGCAAGCGCTTGCGCGAGTTGGGAATTCGCATGGCGCTCGGCGCGCAACGCAAGGAAGTATTGCAAGCAGCCCTGGGCCGCGCGCTCAAATTGCTCGGCATCGGCTCCGCCGCGGGCCTGCTCCTTGGAATACTCGCCAGCCGCGTGCTGTCCGCGATCGTCTATCAGGCCACGCCACGCGATCCAATCGTCTTGTCCGGTGTAGTCGTAGCGATGCTGCTGCTCGGCCTGGTAGCAACATGGATCCCAGCCCGCCGCGCCCTGTCAATCGACCCAGCAATCCTGATGCGCGAAGACTGAATTCTCGCGAGCCGAGCCAATATGGAGTGCAGCGGCTCGCCGCCGCTTTCGTAGAAGCGCAATGTGCTCCACAAAACGCCCAAGGCGAGGTTTGCCTCGCCCATCCCAGCCGTCGCGCCAAATTCACTCGATGCAGTCTACATGGACTTTGTAGCGACGGCCTTCAGACCGACATCGATCCGATCCGCAATCCCAAAAACAAAGGGAGTAGGGGGGCTGCTTGTGAAGCGCCCGACGGGGAGATTCATCCTTCGATCCCGCAGCGCGGGATCGAAGGGCTGCGCCCCAGCTTGCCAAGACGTCGACCTCGCGACTTCTCGCGTTCCTCGCACACCACTCGAGACGGTGATCGCCGCGACAACTTTATACAATCATGTTACAATAAGTTTTCCGCTCTTTGAGTTTTTGCAGTCCTTGCGCGCCTCCTTGAGCGTGTTCGGCGTCCCGGCACAGCGCAATCCTTTTTCCTTTCGTTGCACGAAAGTAGGATCAGCTTTGGATTCGCGGTCGTATAGCCGAAGCAACGGTTGTGCTGTGCTCAGGAGAATCACCATGAAGAATCTCTTTGTCGGCAACATGAGCTTTCAGACCACCGCGGATGATCTCCGCGCGCTTTTCGAACCCTTCGGCCAACTCGCGCGCGTGCACGTCGCCACCGATCGCGAGACCGGCCGCGCGCGTGGTTTCGGTTTCGTCGAAATGCCCAACGACGCCGAAGCGGCGAAAGCCATCGCAGCGCTCGACGGCAAAGACGTGGGCGGTCGCAACTTGAAAGTAAATGAAGCCCGCCCGAAATCAGAATCCGGCGGCAGCGGACCGCGCGGTCCCCGCGGCGGTAGCGGAAGCGGCGGTGGTGACCGTGGTGGCAGCGGCGGCAAAGATGACAATCGCGGCAACAGCGGAGGTCCCCGCGGCGGCAATAGTGGCGGCGGCCGCAAGGAAAGATTCTCGAACGAAGATTATCGCGAAGTCGCGCGTCAGCCGCGCGAGCCTCGCTGGTAACAACCGCATCTGCGCATTTCGCCGGATGCGAAATCGTCCATAACTTCTACCCCTTCAGGAGATCGGAATGACGACAACATTCAAGAAGCGGCAAAAGGAAATGAAGCGCCAGGATAAAGCGCGCGCCAAGGCGGAACGTCGCCTGGAGAAGAAAGTAGATGGAGTTCCCGGCGGCGTCGGCGACGACGGCATTGCCTGGGACGAGGGCGTCGGCACCCCCGGCGGCCTGCGCGTCCCGGAATTTCTGGACACGCCCGAAGACGGCACCGAACCGGAAACGCAGCACTAAGAACCAATCAATGACCCCGAGCCCGCGCGCACTCTGACGCTCCCGTACCAACACACGGATGTCTCTCGCAGTGTCCCCGCACCGCCCCAGATTTCACCAACCGCCGCCAAGTTTTTGACCTGGCTTTTGTAGCGGCCGGTCCCGTTTTTCGGGACCGGGCAGCCGTTGCCCTAGGTTCATCCGTGCGCCTCAGATTTTCTCTGCGTCCTCTGCGTCTCTGCGGTAAAGGCCGTTGCCGTCTCAGATTTCCTTCCGCCTTTCCTCTGATGTCATGAAAGATGCGCCTGCTGGGGCGAGCGTCGTTATGCTCACTCCGAACCGGTTGGCATCGGCTGAAACAGGAGGCGCAAATGGCGGTGTACATCGGAGTGGATTTGCACGTGAGAACCCAAACCGTTTGCTGGATGGATACCGCCGACGGAGAAGTGCACCAGCGCATGCTCGATCACGAGCATGACGATGTCGCGGCATTTTATACGCAGTTTCCGCCGGGAGCCATCGTGGGTGTCGAGGCTTCCGGCTACGCGTTGTGGTTTCACCGCATCATCGAACAAACCGGGCACTCCTTACGCGTGGGCGATGCTCTAGCCATTTGCCAGTTCGCCCGCCGCCGTTAGAAAAATGATCGGCGCGACGCGCAGCTCTTGCTCGACCTGCTCGCCCACAATGATTTTCCCGCCGTTCACATTCCTTCTCCCGCCAGCCGCGATGTTCTGGCACTGCTGCGCTATCGTCATCGCCTGGTGCGCATCCGCACTATGCTGCGCAACGGCCTGCAAGCCGTCGCTCTCAGTCATCGCTTGCGCCTCGGCCCAAAACTTTTCACCGCGCGCGGCCAACTCCAG